>Ga0307372_10012984_pt1 | contig 10824 bp, 10 predicted proteins | sample OX1MG_FD_202533 | JGI IMG/M metagenome (GOLD analysis project Ga0307372, IMG submission 202533) | Soil microbial communities from Risofladan, Vaasa, Finland - OX-1 | ecosystem: Environmental > Terrestrial > Soil > Coastal area > Acid sulfate soil | place: Finland: Risofladan, Vaasa | collected...
AGACCGCGCTGCACGAGCAGTGAGCCGGCTTTCCGGCCCTGATAACGGGACCTGCCGGTCACGACGCTCGATGAGTGCTTCGGCCTGGATGCAACAGCCGAACCAAGGCCGCTTGTCCGGGAACTCAACCTTGTTGCCCTCCGCGTCAGAGAAGTACATGGAGGAAACGATCAAGGTCCAAAAAATCCCGCCCATTCGCGCAAACGGCGCGCGATAAGGACGGGATAACTGGGCTCTTGAGCTTTACTTCTTGGGCCGCGACTCCGGCGGCACAAGCCCTGCGAGGCGGTAGTACACAACGAGCTGGCCGTAGTGTTCTCCACTATGCTCGATGATGCCGTATGCAATGTCGATAACGCGCGCTTTCTGCTGAGGGTAATAAACAACCTCCGTCATCAGGCCTCTTTCGCCTTTCGATTGGATGGCGGCTGCGCCATCGGCGAAGGACTTCTTGACGAACGCAACGATGTCGGCCTTGGACTTGTATTGCTCTCGCTTCGGATCTTCCGCCGCCGGAAGCTTCTTCCCATTGACGGCATTAGTAAAGTAGTAGTTTGAACCCGCCGCGTGCAGTAATTGCTCGGCGAAGCTCCGCTGCGCGGGTGTCGGCTTGAAGTCATATTTGTCCTCAGGAAAATCTTCGGCCAGCGCCGTCAGCTTGCGACCAATCTCATTCCAGGAATCAAGCACGACTTTCGATTCCGGATCGGCAGGTTTGACGGCTGCATCTTTCTTCATCGTGTCCTGAGCATGGGCGGCAAATCCGATTGCGAGCAGGACGATAGCGAGAAACGTTGTCTTTTTCATTTCTTTCTCCACGCTTGATTTTCGCGAATCAAATGTCAGCTTCCTATTTCTCCTGCGCCAGCCCCGCAACGACTGCGGCAACTTTCTCGAGGATCTCGTTCCAGCCCTCTAGTTGGCCGCTCTTCTTTGCGTTCTCCATGGATTCATTTCCAATCAAGGTGAGTTTCGTCTGGCCGTCTCCGAAATCTTCAAAGGTAACTACATTGCACCCATCGTCGATGTCCTCATGCTCTATCCCAAATTGCGCAGGATCGAGCTTGTTTCCCTCCGCGTCAGCAAAGTACATCGAGTAAACAATCTTCTCGTGCTCGACAATCTCGAAGTACTCGCCGCCATTCCAGCCCACAACTTCTCCATCTGGCGCTTTCATGCACCAGAGGAATTTTCCTCCCACGCGAAAATCCATCTTGCAATCAGGCGCAGTGAATCCTTTGGGCCCCCACCACTGCGTTACATATTTCGGGTCTGTCCACGCCTTCCAAACCAACTCGCGTGGGGCATCAAAAATTCTTGTAATAACCATCCGCTCGATCTTGTTAACCGCGTCTTTTGTCATCCCTGACCTCCTTCTTTTTCATTTCCTTCAGAACCACGTCCAGCTTGTCGAAACTCTCTTCCCAGAATCGGCGATAGTTGAAAGCCCAGTCGCTGACTGTCTTGATTGCCTCTGGCCTGAGCGTGCACACACTCTCTCGTCCACGCTTCGCCTTGATTACAATCCGGGCCCGCACCAGACAGGCAATATGTTTTGAAATCATCTGCTGCGAGAGTGCAAACGGTTCCGTCAACCCATGCACAGTGGCGGGCCCATGGCTGAGCCGTTCGATCATTGCCCGCCGAGTTGGATCAGACAAAGCCGCAAATGTTGTACCTAGCCTATCCACAACCATATGGTAGTGGATTTCCGCGCAATGTCAATTGCCATTCTCGCGATCCAAGTTTCTGTTACCTAATCTACGAACCCTGACGCACGCGCCACGAGTGATAAATCGCCGAATCGCTCATCTACCCCTGGAAACCAGTCGTTGGCGCGTGACCGGCCCCTGCAAGCATGGATTTTCTTCCCTCTTTCCGCTCGCCGCCTGCCGGCTGGAAGGATGGAACCGTAGCCCCTTCGCATTGCACCATACAGGCCGGCAGCAAAGTACCGTAGCCGGCACTAATTACTACAGTTGTAAATCGCGTTTCCGGAGGGAGCAGGGGCCTTCAGGCCCCTGAAAATCGGCCAAAATCGAGTGGCCTTTAGGCCCGGATCTTTGCGAATCCAAACTGTTACACCTGTAGTACTAACAGCCCGTGGTGAAAGTCCGGTTTTGAAAGGGCACGACTTCAATAGCCTGCCCTTGAGCGTAGCGAAGGGTGCCGCAAGTGCCGCAAAATCAACTGGGCTTCAGCCCCTGAGGGACGGTTTCCCTCGCAATTCGACTTGCACCACAGGCTGCTAAACAACCGCATCTTCCTTCCGTCGCCGTAAACTCGACACTCCCGCTCATCCCCGCCGAACAGAAATTCCCCGACGGAATCCATCCCAAAACTGCACCTTTCCCGGTGCAAAATAGCCCCTGTGGAAATCTTGTCAATACCTAGGCGTCTTTGTATCCCTGTGGAAAACTGGTCAAAAACACCCATAAGTCTCATAACATCAGCCACTTCTAGGAAGTGAAATATTTCCTCCCCAGAGCCCTCCGGCACGTCGGGCTTAAGTGTTGAAAAGTCCAAACTCATTCATAGAAAGGGAAAGTTATGGACTCCAACAGCACTCAAACATCCGCTCCTGCCCGCAACCGCGCCGTCCAGCTCTGCATCGAGGCCGGCCGCAAGGCCTATGAAGCCGCCCGCGCCGAAAATCAGTCGGAGAGCAAAGCCGGCAGCGCCGCAAGCGATGCTTACATCGCCGCCATACCCCACCTCTCCGGGGCAGACAACATCCGCGACTTCATCGCCTGCGTCGCCTACGGCATGCTCAAGCAAATCATCTTCATGCCCACCGCTACCAAGCTGCTCTACGCCGCCCAGGTCGCCATCTCCGGCGTCGAGCGCAACCAGTCGCCTCCCAAAATGGCCCCCGCATCGGACCCCTCGGGCCGCTCCAGGCCGGAAAATTCCGCGGCCGTATCGAGGCCCCCGGCAGCCGCCTGAGGCACACTCCCCCTCCCCCCTACTCCGGATCACGATGTGGGAATTATGCGAAGTCGGTACTGAAACTGAATAGCTTAATTCTGATAGCAAGGCTAAAATTCGTACCGCATCGTGAACCAACCCCTCGAAAGCTAAAGTAGGCACTTCAGCTTTGTCGTCGAAACTGCGCACAAGGCAGCCGAAGCTCGCCCTGAAGCCGGGCGGGCGGTCGAAGAGAATTACGCGCTGAAAGCACGAGCGCCGGGACACGCTCCCGGCGCTCGTTCTCAGGGACCCGGCTGCGGGGAACAGCCGACCCATTCTCCCCCTCTAATGCGCGAGAACCGTTTTCAGGCAACCATTGCGGCCGGGTACGCGTAGCTGGGCTGATGAATCTCTTCAACCTCCACCTCGCGGTTCAGGATTCCCGACAAACCCATCAGGGCCTCCGACGCGCATGCCGGGCAGCGGCGCGAGCAGTTGCTCACACAATTGCAGTCCGAGCACAAATATGCGGAAGCCAGCGGAATGTAATGCGGCGCGGAGGGCATCGTTTCACCAGGCCTTTTTGTAATTAAGGAAAGCATTGAGCACCTGCTTTGGGGACTATCGAGGCAACAAACCACCAACACAATCGAACGTACTACGAATCGGGCCGACGGACCACTTACCTGTGGCACTTACGGAAGTGATGCGGCAGTTCGACGAAAAGTTGTTTTTCGTTTGGATTTGAGCCCGATGGAAAAGACCGAGATTGTAGCAAGCTCTCGGAATTCAAGGGCTTGCTGCACGATCAACAAATGTTTCGATGCCGGCTGGCGCTCCCTCGCCGGAGAACTGGAAGGGGGCCAATTCCCACCGTGACTCTCCTTTCACGGTGGGAGGCGGTATGGCTTTTCAGTTGGATCCGGAGATTGTCGGATGATTTGTGTCGTAGAGCTTCTCGGTATCGGTGGCGCGATGCGCCGCGCGATCCGCCATGCGCTCCATTTTCTTGTGTCTGGCGCGCTGCTCCGCCTGGGGATCGTTGGGGTTTTCGACGATAATCGGCGTTTCGGTCTTGATCCGCTTGATCGGGGGCTCAGGGATGCGTTGAGTCATGGCTTGACACCTCTCCAGAAAGGTTCGATGCCCGCCGATTCGACCCAAGATGCACGCCGGCCTGTGGACAAATCACGAAGCAGCAAAGACGGACCCGTTAGACTACAGTGGTGGCCCCGAGTAAGCAGACGCGCCTCCGCATTGCAGCCATCCGATTTCTCAATCCCGCGCCTCTCATGTGGGATTTCGAACACTCTCCCGCGCGCGAAGAACTCGCCTCCCGCTATCAGCTCGACTGGATGCTCCCCTCGCAGTGCGCCGACCGGATTGCCGGCGGAGCAGCCGATATCGGCCTGGTGCCGATTGCGTCCCTCCCGTTGATACCCGGCATCGGAATCCTGCCCGGCTGCACGATTGCATCGAAGGACTGCGTGCGTTCGCTTCTTCTGGTTCGCCGCGCGCACCAGCCGTTGGCAGAGATCCGCACTGTGGCGGCCGACACCGCCAGCCGCACCACCATCGCCTACACGCGCCTGCTCTTTCGAATGTGGGGCAATCCCGCCGCCGAATTCGTGCCCATGCCGGCCGACCTCGATGCCATGCTCGCGCGCGCCGACGCCGCCATCGTCATAGGGGACCCGGCGCTTCTGGCTCTGGAAGAACGCGCCAATCGTACCGAGCGATCTGAGGTGGAGCTGGCCTATCACGACCTTGCGCACGAATGGCGCGCGCTCACTGGATTACCGTTCGTCTCAGCCGTCTGGGGCGCAGTGATTGGGGCTGCGGAGGAAGAGAGAGTAGCCCAGGATTTCATCCGCTCCCGCGACCACGGCCTCGCCAACATTGAACTCATTGCCGAGGAATGGTCGCGGAAGATGCCGCTGCCCGAGAGCACCATTCGCCGTTACCTCAGCGAGAACATCCACTACGTTCTCGACGACGAATGCATCGCGGGCATGCGCGGGTTTTTCCGCATGGCGGCGGAGGCGGGAATCCTGCCTCGGTACGAACCTTCCATTTGATCTGGGCGCAAAAAAAATGGAGCGCCCAATTTTATCGGGCGCTCACTCAGTTCCTCGACGCTCTTCTAATCACTATTCTCTACTCCCTACTCCCTAGATTTCCCACCGCAGAAGCGTCGTCCCCACCGTGAACCCCGCGCCCACCGCGGCCAGCAGCACCAGGTCGCCCTTCTTCAGCTTGCCCTGTTCGATCGCCGTCTCCATGGCCAGTGGAAGCGTGCCCGCCGAGGTATTCCCATACTTCTCGATGTTGACGATCACGCGCTCCGGCGGCAACCCCAGCCGATCCGCGGTGGATGTAATGATCCGCAGGTTGGCCTGGTGGGGGATGAAGCAGCCGAGGTCGGCGCCGGTGATGCCGTTGCGCTCCAGCAGCTTCGCCGTCGCCTCCGCCATTTTGCGTACGGCGAACTTGTACACCGCCTGCCCATCCTGGTGGATGTAATGCATTTTCTTGTCCACGGTTTCGTGGGTCGATGGGTTCAGGCTGCCGCCCGCCGGCAGGTTCAGGCTCACGCCGCCGGAGCCGTCGATCTCGTGCAGGAAATCGATCATCCCGATCTCCCCCGGCTCGCACGGCTCAACCAGCACCGCGCCCCCGCCGTCTCCGAACAGCACGCAGGTGGCGCGGTCGGTGTAGTCGGTCATGCGCGTATTGGCGTCGGCGCCGCACACCAGCACCTTCGAGTGAGCGCCGCTCTCCACCAGCTTGACGCCCGCCTGCAGCGCAAACACAAACCCGGAGCAGCCGGCGGAGACATCGAATCCCCACGCCCCCGCGGCCCCAATCTTGTCCTGCACCAGGCACGCGGTGGAAGGAAACATCATGTCGGGGGTCACGGTACCCACCACGATCGCCTCGACCTCTGTGGGCGCGATTCCGCGCGCGGCCAGGCATTTCTTCGCGGCTTCGGTGCAGATATCGCTTACGCCCTTGCCCTTCTCCAGCATGTGCCGCTCGCGGATCCCGGTGCGCTCCAGGATCCACTGGTCCGTCGTCTCCACCATCTTTTCGAGGTCCTGATTGGTGATTACCTTGGGCGGAACGTAGGTGCCTAGAGCAGTAATCTTGGCGCGGCGGCCAACAACAGGGCGAACTCTGAGTGTCAATTCCTTCTCCTGATCAAAACGGGCACGAGCCACGAATCACGAACCACGGTGCCCCAAATCCCGAAACCTGACACCTGATCCCCGGCAAAAAAGTACCGGGTGACCTACTGCGCCCGTACTAGCCCGTTACCGTTGCTTCCTTCCGGACCTGGCGGGGTTGGCGGGATTACGTCGCGTAGGACCCGGCACTGATTGATTTTAGCATCCCCGGAACCGTGCTTCGAGCGTAACCAGCACCCTGATTCTCCCGTCTAGTTGAGGAACGAGTACGCAATCCACGCCCGGGAGAAATGCAATGAAATCCCTCTTCCTCTGCCCTCTGCTCCTGGCGATTGCCACCGCCCCCGCCTATGCCCTGCAGGACAACAGCGCTACGAAGGCTGCTCCGTGGCCGCGGGAAAAAGTAAATGCCGCGCTGGTTCAGGCGCGCAAGGCCACCGCGGAGAAGCGCTTTCAGGATTCCGAGTCCCTCATGCTCCAGGTCACGCAGGCCAATCCGCAGGATGTGCTCCCCTGGGTGGAGTTGGGATTGGCGGAGATGGGCCTGAAGAAGTATCCCGATGCCGAAAACAGCTTCAAGATGGCGCTGGGCATGAAGCCCGGTACCGGGAACGACGCCCAGGCTTTCTATGCTTCGGCCGACGGGAAAGGCCCCGAGGCCGGCGCAACCACGACCGGGCGGAGCGCCGTCGGAGGGAGTGTCAGCAACGACCAGAGCCGCCCGCCAGACGTCCTGGGACCGATATACGCAAGCCTGGGCGAAGTGTGCGCGCACGAGGGCAAAGTCGCCGAAGCGCAGGCCGCATTTGACGAAGCGGCCAGGGTGCTTCCTGCGCAGGCTGCTCAATACCGTAGCAACGAGACCATCGTCTTCTTTCAGACCGGTCAGGCCGACGCGCAATTCGCTGCCGCGAAAGAGGCTATTTCGCTCAATCCCAATCGAGCGCAGCTTTACTACTTCGAAGGACAAGCGCTCGTGGGCAAGTCCGCCGTTGATCCGAAAACGCAGAAGCTGATCCTTCCGCCGGGTTGCGCCGACGCCTACAGAAAGTACCTGAAGTTGGATCCGAACGGCCAGTTTGCCGCCGATGCCCGAGGCGTCCTCACCGCCGCCGGAATTTCCCCGGGTAAGTGAACCCGCGCCGCAGCCCGCCTCGCCACAACGCGGGTCTACCCATCCTTCGCGCGGTCTTATCGCGCCGCGAGTGGGAAACTACAAATCGGCGCAGTAAAGAACCGCCGTTCTCTCCCGCCAAGCCGAGGGAGACCTGGAACGGACCAATCTTGTCATCCGCCGGCTCTGTCCTTGCGTATAAATCGCACCGCTACTCAGCCTTCTCCGTTATAAAGGAACGCATACATCGTTTACGGGAGAAATGAAGTGAAATCTCTTTTCCTCTGGCTTTGCATTCTGCTCCTGTCCATACCTGCTGCTTCCGCATTCGCCGAGCAGAATAAAAAGGAAGCGAAGGCCACTGGGTGGCCGCCGAACAAGGTGAATTCGGCCCTCAATTTTGCTCGCATGGCTACCACTGAGCAGCGCTATCAGGATTCCGAAAGACTCATGCTCCAGGTCACCCAGGCAAATCCTCAACTGGTTTTGCCGTGGGTGGAGCTGGGAAATGCTCAGTTGGGCCTGAAGAAATACACCGAAGCGGAAAACAGCTTCAAGATCGCCCTTGGCATAACGCCGAGTCCCGGGAACGGCGCAGGCGAGGCCACTTCGACTTCTCCCCCGGCCGCCACCGCGTCGGCCCCCGACAAGACTCCCGACCTGGTTGAGGAATATATCCGCTCGCTACCACAGCCTGCCAGCAGTTCAGGTGGGCTGCACCCGCTCGGAGGGGGCTCAGGCGGGCAGCCTCCCGTTGGCGGCGCTTCAAACTCAGGTGGCGGCGCAAACTCGCTGCCAGCAGCCGGCGGTGATGCAAAACCGCGAAACACCCCTGCCGCCCCCACCATCAGTGGCCAGAGCCGCCCGCCTCAAGTTACGGGACCGGTTTACGCAAGCCTGGGCGAGGTGTATGCGCACGAGGGCAAGATTGCCGAGGCACAAGCCGCCTTTGACGAAGCCGTAAAGGCGCTTCCCGCGCAGGCGGCTCAATACCGCGCTAATGAGACCATCGTGTTCTTCCAGACCGGCCAGGGCGACGCCGAACTGGCCGCCGCCAAACAGGCCATCGCCCTCGACCCCGAACGCCCCTCGCTTTACTACTTTGAAGGACAGGCGCTCCTCTCGAAGGCCACCGTCGATCCCAAGACCCAGAAGCTGAACCTTCCGCCGGAATGCGTGGAAGCCTTCAGGAAGTTCCTGAAAATATCGCCAAACGGCCAGCTTAACGCCCAGGTCAGAGGCATCCTTACCTCCGCAGGGTTGGACCCGGGAAAATAGTGCGAGCGTGTTCTGCTTTGGCTCGAATGCCAAGGCTGGGGCGGTGCAGAGCGCAAGAGTCCCTCACCGGTTCGCTCCTTTCACCCACTGCACTTTCAGTCCGGCGCGGAAGTTGAACGGCAGGCTGACGTATCCGATGGGCGCGATGTGCTGGTTGCTGGTGAGGTTTTCCGCGATGCCGTAAATGCCGAGCCACCACTTGAGTTGATAGCTCCCGCCCAGGTCGATCTTGGCAAAGCCGTAATCGAGATTGCGATTCGGCAACAGCAGGCTGTTGCCGCCGTTGGAGTCTGCAAATTCCAGGTAAGTGGAATCGTCGCTACGGCTGGCAAAAGCCGCGTTGAGCATACCCGCAAACTGATGGCGAGTATAGGTTGCGGTGATGAAGCCGGTATGCGGCGGACGCCGGAACGGACGGGCGCCGACCAGCGGCGAGGTGGCTCCGATGGGGATGCCGTTGTAGGTAGGCGCATACCCGCCGGCCAGCGCTTCGTTATTGCTGTCAAAAGAATGCTGCACCACGGCGTCCAGGTAGGTGTAGCCGCCGCGAAGAAACAGGTCGGGGCCGATGCCGCCTTCCACGGTGGACTCGATCCCCTGGGCGCGAAAAGCCTGCGTGTTCACCGCCAGCCCATAATCGTTGGTGTAGTAGAAGCCCAGAGCGGCGATGAGTTGCTGCTGTTGCGCCGGAGTCAGGTTGGGGATCAGGCCCGGCAGAATGTGCCCGCCGACATATTCGATCTGCTTGCCGAATTCGTTGTGGAAGTAGCGGATACGCAACGTGATGCGTTGGCTCAGGAACGCCTGCTCGCCGCCACCGTCGTACATGCGCGCGAACGGCGCGGCCAGCGGCCCAATGCTCAACTGCTTAGCCGTGGATGTGTAGCCGTTCGAGACCAGGAATTGGTAGAGCGAGCCGAATTGGTCTGTCAGCGCGGGTTCGCGCACGCCGTCGCCATAATGGAACATCACCCTCGTGCCACTGAAGATTCCTTTGCGAGGCCGCAGCGGGTAGAACGAGAAGCCGGCGCTGGGCGTGGTCTCTACGCCAAAAAGCGAGTAATGCTCGAGGCTGCCGCCCAGCGTGTAAAAGAACCGGCTTTTGAAATCGCCGTGAACACTGGCGAGATAAACGTAATTCGTCCGGTCAGTGGTCTCATTGGTGCTGTAACTCGGCACCATCTCGGCGCCTCTTTCGTCTTCAAACTGAAAACCGATGAGAGCAGCCAGGTGCGGCGTTAAGGTGTAATCGCCGTGGTAGACAAGCTGGTCGCGGTTAGAGACAAGCTGGTAGCGATACGGATATGTCTGCGCGTAATCGAGCACGGCCTGACCGGTGGCCGACGCGCCATTGGCTCCCGTAATCGTGACCACGTCGCCCAGCGAATCGCCGTAAGCATCGAATGCGCCGCTGCCGCTCTGCTGCCACAGCGCGTACTGCTCGCGCTTGCGCGCCAGCCCATAACGAACGATATTGTGGAAGCTCGCTGTGGTCTGGTTCTCGAAGGAGCCGCTCACGTACAGGTCCTGATCCTTCTGGGTTGCCAGGTCCGCCACGCGGTAGAAATCCCAAGCGTTGGGCACGCCGGTTGAGGCCACGTTGTAGTGCAGCGTGCCCCGCAACTGCGTCTTCCCGCTGGGCTGCCAGCCCAGGTTTGCGGCCGGAGATGCCATGTGCATCGCGTCGTTGGGCAAGGAGTTCGAGCTTTGCAGCCAACTGAAGGCGGCCAGGTAGTCCAGTTTGTCGTGCGCTCCGGCCAGCGAAGCCTGTTCGTGCGTGGTGTTGAAATTCCCGGCATCGCCTTCCAGGAAGAAGGACGGATGGCTGGTGGTGCCTCGTGGCGTGGTCAGGCTGACAACGCCGCTCTCCGCATCTGCACCGTACAGGCTCGAATCAGTCCCTCGGAATATTTCGGCGCTCTCGATCTCCGTGGTGGGCAGCGTGCCGAAATCGAACCTCCCGCCCAGGTCGCCGGCGTCCACGCCGTCGATCAGAATCAGGTTTTCGTCGGAGTCGCCGCCGCGAACGAACAGCGACGCCTGCGCGCCGCGCTGCCCGATCTGGACCACGGAGGTTCCCGGCATGAGCCGCAGATCGTCGGTCAGGCTCATCCGCTCCGCCAGCTCTGTTGGACCCACTACGGAGGTTGCGGCACTGGTTTGTGCCTGCGGAGTGGGCGTACCCGTAGCCGTCACCACGATCGACTGCCGCACCCACTCCGGTTCCAGCACCATGTTGCGTTCCACAGCGTCCAGCCGGCCCGCGTAGAAAACCGGCGTCTCGAGCTGGCGGAACGTGGGCGCAGAGACTAGCAGAAAGAACCGGCCGCCGGC
>Ga0307372_10012985_pt1 | contig 10823 bp, 12 predicted proteins | sample OX1MG_FD_202533 | JGI IMG/M metagenome (GOLD analysis project Ga0307372, IMG submission 202533) | Soil microbial communities from Risofladan, Vaasa, Finland - OX-1 | ecosystem: Environmental > Terrestrial > Soil > Coastal area > Acid sulfate soil | place: Finland: Risofladan, Vaasa | collected...
TATGTGGGGGCGAAGGTAAACAGACCGATCAGTCGATGAAAACTGGCTCGCGATAACTGGCATTCCAATTCCCAATCACTGCGATCCATCAATCAGCCTCATAAATGCAGATTTTTCGAGGTTCCCATTACTCAAACTCCAAGGAGATCTCCGATGGCAAGTGAAACAACTAATCCAGGTGGGTCACATGAAGTGGCGTATAAATTGGCTCACACAATCGCTGCGTATGAGCGGGACCATGTGAAACAAGAGCAGGATAGAAAATACTGGCTGAAACTCATGAATGAGTGTCACCAGATCGTAGTTCGTGGCTTGAATGCAGGGTAATCTCCGGAAAATATTCGATGGTCTGTGCAGCCGCTATGTGATATAGGTATACCCCTGCTAGGAGTGGCGGCTACCACCCCTTGGCTACGCTAAGCTTAGAACTTGATCAAAGTCCGCGTTGGGCGGGCTCTCATGTAGAAGTTCACAAACTCAACTCGCCCGTTCCGAATCCGGGTGAACGGTCTCACAGTGACCGTTTTAACCCGGAGCGGCCGGTACATACGAGTTTTCATATGCACTATCCTCTTCCTAGGGACAGGTTGTAGCCTGTCGCTTTGGTACGCGGGATTGCGTGCCAAGCTGTCAAGCACGTTCCCGAGACCGCCAGTTAAAGGGGGCAGTAGCCGCCACATGCAAATTAAATGGTTGGAACCTGTATATGTCAAAAGCGTGCATTAGGGCACCTGAAGTTACTGGGTTCCAGTGCCTTCTGATCTTGAGAATTGCGCGTGCAACCCCTGTTTTAGGGCGCCTTCGCGATGGCTACGCGGCTCTCTATTCACACGGCTGGTTCCCAGGGCCACAAAACACCACCCGACACGCGGCACCTGGGTGTTTACGGGCGGCGGTTCAAGGGCGCCGTGATCATGCTACCCTGTATCTTGTGATCTACAGGGGAGAAAGGCCGTGAGGGACAGTTCCAAACGGGATAATCAGGTTCGCCAGGACGTCGAGCACTTAATCAGTGAGGCCATGAAGCAGCCAGGGGTCAAAGAAGCACTGGCGATTAACGACACGTATCAGGAGTTGCTCGGCAAGACCTATCTTTACAGCGCCGAGAACTGTTTGTCGCAGGTCATCAGCACCAATCGATCCGGCTAACCGCACTCACGCCGACGAACAAGAAGCAGATTCCAATTTGAGGGGGACGCACGATGCCCACCTGGAGCGGGATACTGAGGGAGATTCAGGAACGTACTGCGCAAACCGGGCAACCGGCGGTTGACGAGATACGGCGGAAGTATCTAGTTCTGCTGAATCAGCATACTGGCCGAAACGTCATCTTGTACGCCGTAAATTTCACGGCGCCGATACCCAACGAAGCCGCACCAATCGTCCAGATCATCGATGAGGATCTCCAGGGTTTCATGGAGGTTGTGTCGGGACTACAAGGCGACGGTCTGGATTTAATTCTTCATAGCCCCGGTGGCTCGCTCGAAGCGGCTGAGTCTATCGTTTGCTATCTGAGATCCATGTTCACAAATATACGGGTGATCGTGCCGCACCTCGCACAGTCGGCGGCGACGATCATGGCATGCTCGGCGGATGCGATCGTTTTGGGCAAGCACTCGTTCCTGGGCCCGATCGATCCGCAGCTTTTTTTTCAAACACCACTCGGTCCACGGTTCCTCCCGGCGCAGAGCATCATCGACCAGTTTGAACGCGCCAAGTCGGAGTGCCAGAACAAAGATAATTTCCCCGCGTGGGCTCCCATGCTGCCTCAGTACGGTCCGGATCTCCTTGTGAAGTCTGAAAATGCGATTGAGCTCTCTCGGGAACTCGTCCGTCAATGGCTCGCGCGGTATATGTTCAAGGACTTACCGGAGCAAGAACGCAACGCACGCGCCGAAGAGGTTTCGAACTGGCTCGGAAATCACAACGCATTCCGCACACATGGGAAACATATACAGCGCTCAGAGCTCAAAAAACATCTCCTGACGATCGTGGATCTGGAGGATGATGCTACTCTCCAGGATCTAGTACTATCGGTTTACCACGCCACAACACAAACATTCGCAAACACCAGGTGCGTCAAGATCATCGAGAACCACGTGGGCATGGGATTCTTTAAAATTTTGAACCAGCCCGCACAGCAACCACCGCAAACACCCCTGCCCACACCAGTAACAGAGCCACCGCGCAGTCGCGGCCTGTTACGAAAATTATTCGATCTGCTCTTCGGCTAGGTCCCATCTTTCAGATGACGGTCAGTGTTTGTAGCGTCTAGTGGTAGCCTCGAGCTTCTCCGCCATTGTCTTCAAGTGTGAGTCAGAAATACTTACTGCGTTTGATAATCTGACAGTACGTTCCTGTTCAGATTATCCACAAAAGCTTGTGCCAGCTCACGCGAAAGTATAATGCCTTCCAATATTTCTTTAGGCGTGTTCCATGGACGGCCCAGACGTGAATTCATCAAATTCTACTTGCGCCTAGATTCACCGCCGTTCAATGGCGCACGGTTTGTCAGTGGCAATGACTGGCTCAGGTCGGGAGTTTGCGTATGTGTGATTGGGGTTATAGAACCCCTCAGGAGGGCCGCCAATTTTGCCCTCAGGCGTTGGGACCTGGAGGTGGGCGTGGTCATCGTCTGGTATTAAATAATTACAAGGTATTTTACTACGGGACGCGCCTGGACGATAGTATGTAGCTCGCAATTGACTAGCTCGTATGTGCCGTTGGTTCCACGAGAAAAGCTATGCCCACTAATCTAAATAGCCCCCCACTTATTCGACGAGGGGACAAGTTCGCGCTGATGGCAATAAGAGCGCATTGTGCGGATATCCCTCACACGCTTAAATTGGCTGACAGCGTGTTTGCTACAACAACCGCTCCTATAGGGTTTATTGGCGACTGGATAAAATGGCTTGGCACAATTCGGGCTGACGAGTTCGAACGATCTCATGTATTTATAGAGATTACAGTTCCATCGGAGAAGCCGCATGTAGCCGATGATGAAAATAATCGACTCTTGAATAGTTTATGGTGGGTGCTTGTTGGATTAAGTCTTTCGGCAAGGATTGCATTCGACTCTCCTGACATTTTGATTGGTGGCGAAGCTGGTGTCGATGCAAAGGTGCACTATATCAGTAATTTTGAGAGTGCCGTTCCGCGTATTGGTGTCGATGCTGATCCAATTACGGAATCAGTATTAAAAAGTGCGTGGCAGATAGCCCAATATTTGGAACAATGGCATAAAACTGGTCGCGCATGGCGTATCAATGCAGTTATAAAGACCTACATGAATGCGCGCTCGCTAATGGACATTCCTGAACAGATTCATGCATTATGCCGATGCATCGAAGGCTTTCTTCTTCCGGACATCGGGGCCACAAGAAAGCAGTTTAAATCCAGAACAGAGTTATTCATTGGTCCAGGCAAACATGACCTAATTGGCCAAATTTACGATGTGCGTAGTAAGGTGGAGCATCTCAATTACGAGTATCTCATAGCGAAAGCAGAGAGAGAGGAAAGATTAGAGCTCGTGCGACAAAATGCCGTAATAGAGGGGCTTGCACGACATTGCTTGAATCACCTTCTGTGCACGCAGAGATTGTGGAAACACTTTAGAACAGATGATGCTCTGAGCACTTTCTGGAAACTTGAAGAAATCGATAGGCGTGCTCTGTGGGGAGAACCGATTTCGATTGACAAGCTTATCGAAGGATTCGAGGGAAGGTGGATTTCTGATCAGGCTCTTGGTCTATAGTGATTGTTCTCAGTACCCTTTCACTTTTGACTGAATCGTAATTGAGGCAAATCTTAGGCGATGTGCGGCTGCTACCAGCTATTAGAAGCCCTGCAGCTGCTGCTGCCGATTGATATGCCGCCTGTCCCAAAGTTCAAGAACCGCTACAACATCGCGCCCCATCAAAATTCTTGGTTTGTGCGCTTGCGTGATGATAAGCCCGTCTGTGAGGAATTCGAATGGGGTTTCCGACCGTCATGGCTTAAAGATAAAAACAAGCACAGATCAACGCTAGGGGTGAGACAGTTTTCAGTAAACTCATGTTCAAGAATTCAGCAATGAATCGCCGCTGTCTGGTGCTGGCAAGTGGTTGATATGAGTGGCAGGACAAGCCGACTGGTAAACAGCCTTTTAGGTTTTGCCTCAAAGATGGAATAATGTTTTATTTCGCTGGAATTTGGACCACATGGCACGCTGACGGCAAAGAAAGCCAGGATGTTAATAGCTACGCGATCGTCACTACGGAAGCAACCAGCGCTGCCGCAGCTATACACCCCCGTTTGCCAGTGATACTGAGTGTCAAAACCTGCGAGGATTGGTTAGACGCCAATGCTGTAGAAAAGGATCTTGTCAGGTTGTTGAGCCCATATGGAGGCAGGGATTTAAGGACCTACCCCGTGAGCAACTACGTAAACAACCCGAAAAACACGGACGCCAAATGTATAGAGCCATTGCGCGTTTAGAATAGGCGATCCAGGAGTAAGATTTCGTAACAAGCTTTGAAGGTCTGCTATCGGCTGCGGTCTCAATGGGTCGATGCAACACCATCCAATCAGTTGATCCAACAATGCTTTCCCCTGGAGAACTGATTTTTCTGGCTATACTCAATCAAACCTATTAAGGGGTCGTGTAAATTTAGGGTCGATGCTCGTAAGTGATTTCAGCTATATAGAGCGCCGCAAGTAGACTGCGAGCTAGTGTTGCGTCGACCCATTGAGACCGCAGCCAAAAGCGGTCCTTTAAGTTGTGCATAAGATGCGCGAAACCTTAGATCTAATCCATATTTAATGTTTTCTTTATCTAAGGAAACTCATCTTTATTAGGGTTAATTAAATAGGGTCTTCGTGGAATTGAGTGGGTACTTTAGCGTGGCATTCAGGCCGCAGCCCAAGCGGAATGCGGCTTGCAGGGTAACAGGCGGGTGCGGAGTTCGTGAGCATGATACAGGTTGTCCGAGGTTGGACGCATATCAAGAGCAGCTCCAGCTCGCACGGTGCGCAGGCGTGGCACGCCAAGTAAGGACTACGCGGGCACACGCCAGGAAACACAGGCCTTCCCGGGGCTTTCTGTCCTGTAGACCAGGGACTATTAGTAGTCGCATGCTGCTGAACACTACCGAGTCAATACCCTAAAAACTCCAAAATCTACCCACTCGTTTCCACGATGACCCATTAAATATAAAGGCCGCACGTTGAATTATGCATTCCTAGTGGTCATTAGCTGCGGGATCTGCGAGATGGAATACTGATACCATTGACATGAGTTTCAGAGAAAGGCACCGAATTTACTTTCAAAGCTTTAGACACCATTATTGACCTTAAATTCTCTCTTGGTCGGAGGGCGATCTATGAACACATACATAAGCTTATTTTGTGGCTTAACATTATTTATATCTATAACTGGATCGGCTGCCACTCCCGATTTCTACGCGGGATTTCGCGATCTTCCACCCACTATAGATCTCTATCACTACAAAGTACCAGACGCAATCCTGCGTGCAGAATTTGAAGCAAGTATGAAAAAGAGCATGCAGGAAGCCAAAAATGAAAAATCAGGCGTGAACACAGCTTTTTTTGTTTTACCGCAGTTGTACGTATTTGACAGGGAAGGCCATGAAATTGTTGACGCTAGCCTTAGAATGACCCCTTTGACGCTATGATGCTAATCTCAAACTGACCCAGGCTGACGGAGGCAAAGAACCGTGCCCAAAGGGGCGTACAGCAAATCATGGGGGCAAAGTTCAATCAGCACATAGGGTTATTTTAAGGCTAGCGTCAACACTTCATACACACAGGTCGTCAAATTTTCTTATAAACGCATGCTGCATTTCAGCATCGATTGCTAGCTCCTTGCGATACCAGTCTACAAATTTGTCTAATGCTATTTGAAAGCCGTCTCGAAAGACTATCTTCTGTTTGCGGTCAACAATTGCTTCTGCATCACTAAGATCTCTTGCACGCACCAACCAACTGCCCTTCGTGCATGCCTCGTGAAGCAGACCACAACGTACATTCTGGTAGAAGTCCTCCGCCAACGCTTTATCAAAATGGCTATCGAACGGTGGCCGGGTACAAAGGAAACTTACATATATCTCCTGACTTTTCGAATATTCCCATTGACCTAGCTGTTGGCCACGCCTCGCAAAGCGATAATTTTTGCCCTGAATACTAGATTCAAAGTACTCAATTAAACTGCACTGGATGGTAAGAATAGAAAAGCCTTCTCCCTGAAATGTTCCATTATCTTGGAGGACTTTAATGGGATATCGGTAGCGGCTGTCCAGGCGGGTTACAAAGAAATCGTTGAATGCCTTAATCCACGTTGCTGCATCAGCGCCCGCTTGTAGAGTTGCTCGACATTGCAGCCATTGCGCTGCAGTCTTCCATCCTGCAATTAGTTCACTATTGTGGGAGGGCATCATTAGAGTTTCTGAATCAAAGTATCCCATGTACGTTTCTGGACGAAGAAATCAGTGTGATATATGTCCGTTTGGGAAACTTTGTTCGGATCATACTGCAGAACTGGGATCGGCGCCCCTCCGCGCGGCTGTGCATGGAACTCGCCAGCTCGATCCCATGGAATGACTAGATCGTTGGCATCCTTCATAACTTTGTTCAGAAGAAATGCGAGTATGGAAGACTTCTGACTCAAGTCGTAGTCGGCCTGCGCGTACATATAGTGATTGGCGGGACTGCGGGTCACCGTCCGTAGGTCAGTGTAGAACTGGCTAGCCGGATCCAGCATAGTTAGACTATCTAACTGGCATGTCATCACCAGTGCGATGTTGAGAAAAGCAGCTATTGCTATTGCGATCACACCGGCGGGCCCGGGCGGCACGAGACTTGTCAGATATGAAAGCACATTGATAAGCACCTTCCAATTGTCCATGTGGGCCAGAGGTGTGCCCCCGTTTGCACCTGCTACAAATATCACGCTGTTTACCGAGATATTCCTGGCCGTAAACATTGGTGCCACATCGGGATGTTCAAGCATTCCGCGGACAACCGCTGCCCCGCGGCTGTGACAGACGATGTCTAAGATTGCACCTATAGGTAATGTATTCACCAACTCCTTGGCTGTGTCGAGATGCGTCTCTGACAACGTATAGTGATCAAAGCCAATCGCGTTGGGACCGTATTTCTGGGTAATGTGATTCATTATCGGTGGATAACTGAATAGCCCACTAAATGCTCCATCTATGGAGCTTATGATTCCGTGCACAAAGAGAAGCGTTTTCTTTCCTGCCAAGCTCTGAATTTCGCATGGCGTCATTGCCTGCAAGCCCGGCTGGAACCATTTCATACCGATGTCGGGATTGATCTTTCGATCTGCCCATTTTGCTATAGCAAGCGAGGCCGCCTTTTCAAAGTCATTGGTCAGCCATTTGATTAGCTTTATGCGAAGCAAATGCAGAATGCCTTGCTCCACCGGCGCTATGAGTGGCGCTGTGGCAAATCCAAGTCGTGACGGTTGCGCAGGAGTTACGTCAAAAGGCACCAAAAATCGAATATAGCCCTCAGGAATGGGACCAACGGGCGCCACCAGTTGCGCCAATCTTGTTGGATGCTGTGACGGTTCCTCCGGGTCTTCGGGAAAGACGAATTGCGCTATTCCACGGTGCAACCTAAGGAGTATATAGGCGTATTCGTTGCCGTTGGCATCGTGAGTCTGCAACGACAAATCCAGCGACAAATAGCCCCCGCCCAATTCCTGTGTTCCTGTTTGCTGAATGTTAATGTTGCTGAATGACAGCGGCGGGGTCCAAGAAGAGAACCCAACCTGCTGTAGAGCATCCAAATACACGCCCAAATGACTGTCTTTCGGTGGCGTGGCGAGGAAGGTGTGTAACGATGGATGCTCGGTGAGATCGCCGTTGAGACCTAGCCCGCGTACCCTGATTTCCCCAAATGACGCTGCGAACCATTGTGGTTCTTGGCTAATGCGCATGGCGAGTCCTCCCTGCCTAGTGCTTGTTAAGTACCGTTTCTAAATCAGTGGCTTGTATCCAGTCTCGCTCTTACTGTACTTTTCATAGGAGCGAGTATAGCTTGCCGATTGACGTTCAGCTGCGTCAGGCTCAATGTTGAAGCAGTAAAGGAAATCTCGATGATCAAAACAGGAATATTTGTGCATAATTGGTACTAGTTCTATCCAAGGCTGAACAACGCTACCGACTTTCGCCAGCTGGAGAGAGACTTCTTACGATTCTAAATGCGATTCCTGATTTCATAAAGAATGCCGCATGGGATGCAAATTGGCGTGCAGATGAGCAAGGACCAGACTAAATGATCTACAGTGACCCAATTGAAAATATTACCTGGAATGCTATTGAGCAATTTTGTGCGGAAAAAATTCCGGAAAGTACAGTTATTGATTACAAAGCGTATTGGCCGGACGATCTCGCAAAAACGATTGCCGCGATGGCAAATACGTTGGGTGGACTGGTTTTAATTGGCGTAAAGACTGATGCCCAAGAGTTGCCTATAACGCCGATAACCGGAATCGAAGTTCAAAGTCGTCTCGAATTGCGGGTTTTCAATATATGCGAAGGTGCAATTTATCCCCCGGTTATCCCGGAGGTTATTGCGTGCCCTAATACTAGAGGCGACAAAGCGGTCGTTGTTATTCGAGTACCTATTAGTCGGCAGGCTCACGCTGTCGAAAAGAACACACAAGTATACATACGAACCGGCAATAGAAACTCGCCGAATCAGCTTGCGGATATTTCGAAGATCGGCTGGTTGCTCGGGATACGTGGGGCTCTTGAAGTTGAGCGTAACGCTCTAATCGACAGAGCACGAAAGCGCTTCTTGCCGATGATTCGCAGCGCCATGCCATCTGATCGCACAATGTCTGAGTATTTTCGGGATCGGCAATGGTTGAACATGTATGCCGTTCCGACGTACCCATCGAAGCAACTTTTGATACGCGACGATTGGACTATAAAAAGGCTCGCGGAGGAAGCAGTACGAGTCGGTGGTATAAAACCAAACGATAGCTTCCCATCATCGATATTCGATGGGCGTGGTCGGTCAGTTCTAGGGGGCTATGGAGTTGCGTCGTTTGTTGAGGCAGATTCTGCCACTGCCTGCTATCATGAAGTCGACGAGGCAGGATTATTTTTTTATGCCGAGCGTTTCGGGGATAGATATTCGTCAGTTTCGAATTCACATGACATCCTGTGGTGTGAGTCTCTAATCGATAGAATTCACGCCTTCTTGTGTGCTACCCGTAACTTGTATAGGGTGATGAATTATCGCGGCCCAATCGAGTTGTTTGTGGCGCTCTTCGGTGTTGGAGGCAAAAACGAGTTCTTGTATTGCCCAGCAGGCGTGGAGATCAAAATTGCAATGAATAATTACTGGTGTCCAGATAGCGTTATTGAATTACCTATATCAACATCAACGTTTGATTTGCAAGATAACCTGGTAGACATAGCCACTTCATTTATCGACAAGATTAACGACGCGTTCGGTGCCTCGATGCACGCTTTGAAGGCGCGTGACTATCTTATAGTGCGAGACGCTCATATACGTGGTAAAAAGAAGTAGATTGCAGGCCATCGCGTGAGTTGGTACCTACATTGGCTTAGTTTAGTTTTGGTAGTTATTGCTGGAATGACAGGTTTATGGGCGGCTTGGTGTTGGCGTAAGGCCTCGATGGTACCCATCGACGCTGGTGATGGGATCCACTCCGGGGATATTCACACTCAAGACATGGCTTGGCTAGGAGGTACGATGGACAACATACACCTGAGCGCAAAGCTAAATAGGCGTGCTGCAAGTTGGACGGCGGTGGCCGTGCTACTTAGTACCCTTGCAACGGTTGCAGGAGCGATGTTCTAGGGATTAGCAGGGAGAGGCCTAGTGATCGGTAATCTGAAAGCGATAATAGAGTTCCTGGGCGCATTCCGTGAAGACATTCGTCTCTTCCTATTCGGGAGAGTACGACTCGTTGCAGTAGGAGGATTTCATCATTCACAGCGGTATTGGTGGCATATGGGCCGGAATGGCGAACGGCCTGTCATGCAGATCGTTGGTTCATGGCATGCAACCAACGCAACTAGCGCGAGCACGGTTCGAATACTCAATGCGACGCTTATCGCAATTCGGCCTATGCGGTTCGTGTTTTCGTCCGGCTTAACTGATACGGCTGAGGAAATAGGTGGGAACAGGGTCAGCATGTATGGAAAGATTGCACCAGGAGACACCACTACAATCCACATCAGTTTTTTTGTGGATCCACCATTTTGTGTCGCTGAGAAATCGTTTGTCGCAGCGGTACGATTCCAAGATGACTACGGTAGAAGCATTATTAAGTGGACAAGATTTCACTACCTATAATCAGGCATAGCCGCATGGCGGGTGAGAATCAATGCCAGAAAGTGTATTAGGCTCAAATCCTGTACAGTGAGTATTCGTATGAACCAGCCAGTGACCTAGCCATCAAAAGCGGTACCAGATAACAAGTTGTAAATTGATATCATGGGGCGCCCTCTGTTTCTGTACCAGTCCTGGTGTCACTTTCCGGGCTTCAGCACCGAATGGCGGGCTTAATGTCGGGGACAAGTACTGGCTGTCGTAACTAATTGATTGCGCTATTATCTTTCCAGGGCATTTGTCTGACGATCCCTAAACCTTTGATTGTTATAAATGAGAATTATCAATGTTAATTGTTCGTACCCACTGTTGTTGGCAAACAATAAAGTCGTATACAAAATAAATTTATACCCCAGCTGTTCAAGGCAGCGACTGTTAGTAAGAATTCCGGTGTGGTAACAACCAAGATTCTGGCTTACATACATTCAGTC
>Ga0307372_10012986_pt1 | contig 10823 bp, 6 predicted proteins | sample OX1MG_FD_202533 | JGI IMG/M metagenome (GOLD analysis project Ga0307372, IMG submission 202533) | Soil microbial communities from Risofladan, Vaasa, Finland - OX-1 | ecosystem: Environmental > Terrestrial > Soil > Coastal area > Acid sulfate soil | place: Finland: Risofladan, Vaasa | collected...
CGATCGTGCTCACCACCTCGATGGGAATGGGCTGAGCCGAGCAGACGGAATCCTGCGTGTGGGCGACCACACCCTTTGAACCCAGCTTGCAGATCACAATCTTCACCCCCAAATCCAAAGCTGCCTGTGCTTGCAACCGCGTCTCCTGTTGTCCGGTGAGAAGAGATAATTCGTCTTCATTTCCCAGCACGACGTCGATCCAGCCCAAAGCCTGGCGTGCCGCATGCCCGGCTTCTTCCGGAGAGCTCCAGGAGCTGGCGCGGTAGTCGATATCCAGAACGGTGCGCAACCCTGCCTCATGCGCCGTTTTCAATGCCTTGAGCGTCGATTCGCGCGCGGGAGAGGCGGAAAGGCTCGTCCCATTCGTCACAAACATCCGCGCCTGCCGGATGTAGGCTTCTTCCTCCGGCCCGACCACCACGCGGGAATCCGCCGGTTCGCACCGGTAGAAGACTTGCGGGAAGTGGTCGGGCGGCGAAACCTCGGTCAGGCAGAGCGAGGTGTTATAACCCTCCACAAGTCGCACGTGTTGCGCATCCACGCCCTCTTGTGAAAGCACCTTCAGCAGGTACTCGCCCAAGGCATCCCGACCTATTGCGCTGATGATCCCTACGCCGAGTCCAAGCCGTGCCAACCCAATTGCGATGTTGGCGCTCGATCCGCCCAAATGTCTTGAAAAATGTTCCACCTCGGCCAGTGGACGGTTGTGCTCGACAGCGTACAAATCGTACCCGACCCTTCCTAAAACACAGATGTCCAACTTACCCTCCGCATAAAATCCTTATCGGCACCGCGCCTCCCGCTCAATTACGCCCGGGCGATCGGCGCGAAGGCCGGTAATTTCCACAAACGCCGCCGCTGTTGAAAAATGTTTTGGAACCGTGTCATTCCGAGCCTAGCCAGGAATCTCGCATTGAAATCAGGGCACTTCGAGATTCCTCGTCGCCTGTGGCTCCTCGGAATGACAGGTCACGCGGGTTTTTCAACGACCTCTAGTGTAGTGCGTCTAACACTTCTTTACATACGGGCAGGCGAAAACCGCAAGATTCAAGCATGGTCCGCGGCAGGCCGAATGCAAAGGGACTTGTGACGCACTACGCTAGGAAGTGGCCATGCACTTCTGAAACTAAGCCTCCCCCGTTTCTGTGCCGACCGTGACGGGGCGTGCCTCGCGGTAGGACTGCTCCGCTGCCACGGCAACGGCGAGAGCCCGCCGGCCATCCTCCCCCGTGATCGAAGCAGGAATGCCCGCCCGAACACATCGCACAAAATCACGAAGTTCGTCCAGGTAAGCGTCACCGAAACGCACCAACCAGTGGTTCACCACGTCGTGTGTGATGCCGGCGCTGTTCAGGACCCGCAGAGGCGTCTGGCTAAGGTAGCCCACTTGCAACGCCGCCTTGGTGCCCAGGATTTCCGTGCGAATGTCATATCCGTAGATGGCTTTGCGGAACGCCTCAATATTGCCGATCCCGCCGCGGGCAAAGCGCAGATTGATCAGGACTGCATCCACATCGTCGAATTGGGCCAATTCCGGGCAGGCCATGCACCCGGCAAACGTGTGGACGCTGACGATTTCGTCGTTCATCATCCAGCGCGCCAGATCGAAATCGTGGATGCCGGAATCACTGAAAATCGTTCCATTGCAGGCCCCTTGAAAGTAGCTGAGAGGCGGTGGCTGTTGATCGCGTCCAACCGATTTGAAAATGACGGGCTCTCCGATTTCGCCCGCCGCGATCCGCCGCCTGGCGTTTGCGTAACCCGAATCGTAGCGGCGCATGAACCCGATCTGCAGTTGTACCCCGGCCTTTTGAACCGCCGCCAGCGCTGCATCGGCTTGCGGAAGCGTTAGAGCGATAGGCTTTTCGCAGAAAACGTGCTTGCCCGCTCTCGCAGCGGCCTCGATGGTCTCCGCATGGAATTTAGACGGTGTGGTAATGACGATGGCCTCCACGTCCTTGCGTTCCAAAACGTCAGCAAGATGGGCGTAGGAATGTTCGACTTCCAGCCCTTCAGCCACCTGTGCCGCGCGCTTGCCGTCGCTATCAACCACGGCAACAAGCTCCGCGTCAGCCACCCGGCTTCGCAGATTTTCAGCGTGCCGCTGGCCAAGCATTCCGACCCCAACCACGGCCACACCCAACTTACGCATTTGAAATCACCTCTTAATGGCGGATTCTGCTAAGCGCTTATATAAAGCCTGAATAGTACCACGATTTGGAGGGTCTGCCAAAGAGTTTCTGGTAGCGGGAACGCCGCGCCACTTCACGAAAATCGAGTCCGTTTCCAAAGGATCCAACCGCCCGCGATCAGGAACGACAGCATGACAAAAATCAGACCCATCATCCAGCCTGCGTTCATTCGAATAGGCGGAACTTCCGCAAGGACGGCCAGCCAGACGAAGATGCCCACGGCAACGGCCACGATCAGGGCGTCCCACCAGCGGTGAGCAGGCGCTTCACGGGCCATGATGTCCTCACCACGCATGGAAGCCCGGGCGCCTTCAAGGCTCAGCCCATAGCGATCACATTCGCGCGCGACGGCTTCCTGGGTGGAGGCCTGTTCGCTTTCCGGCGCTATAGCGCTGGTGATCGCGACCGCACCCAACACCATGGTCACCGAACCCCCGACGACCATCCACACGGTTGCGCCTCCGCTTGCGGCAAACTCGCTGAACACTAAGGCCCCCCACGCCAGCCCCCACAGTTGATTGGTGTTCGACAGCGGGATGCCGCGTCCGATGCCAATGTACTTGGCCGCATAGTTCTGGAAAAGATCACCCACCACCCAGCAGAATCCTCCCAGGAAGAGCCAAAAGAGCACGGGTCGCGCCTGGCCGACCTGCTGAAGAACGGGTCCAACGCCGCCGCTGAAGACGATGGTGAGCGTGGACATGGTGATGACTTCGCCCACGGTAAAGATGGTGACAAACGAGACCGGATTCATCCCACTCAAATAAGCCTTACGGTAGGGAATGTACATGGTGCCGAACATGAGACCCGCACCCATGGCAGCCGCGATTCCGGCAAAGGCCCGGTGAGGAGATGCCGTACTTTCGTGGGACGAGGCGTAAGCGAGAACGACCGCGCCGGCCAGAATGGCCACGGCCCCGCCTACGACTTTCAACCAATTCCCCATCCCGGCGCCCCGCAGTTCGCGGAAAAAGAACCAACCCCAGAACAGTCCCACCAGGCTGTTGACGTTCCAGAGTGGAAAGGCAATCGAAAGCCCGACGTCGCGCACCGCAAACACGGTCAGGGTGTTCCCCACGGCCCAGAGCGAGCCGGATAGAATGGCCCATAGGATTAAATGGCTTTTTTGACGAAGATCGGTAAACACGTATCCCGTCCCCTTCAGGATCGTCGGGAGCGTCCACCGCGCAACGAATACCCCTCCCACCATGGCAAACGATATGACGAAGGGGGAAAGTCCCGTTGTCACAAGCTTGGTGGGCGCCTCAGCGCCGGCCAGCCACGTCGCCGCAGCCAGAGCGCAGACGACTCCCAGCACATGCAGCGATCGGGCGGTATTAGCCGGACGTGATTCAGGTGAAGTTCGCAATTCCGATTCTCCCTCAGTGGAGGTAAACGACCAGGGCGATTCCCAGCGCAAGCACCCTGATTGGAACCCAGAACTGGCTGTCCGTCAAGACCGCCTTAGCGGTGGAGGTTCTCAAACTTTCACAACAGTCTGCTTTACGTGAGAACAAGAATTACTTCCCTGCCAACCTGGCAGGCAAAGACCCTTTACGACTCCGGCGATAGAAGGTTACACCCCATGCCTCAATGGCCAACCGGCATTTTTGAATTCAAGCGTCGCCGTGCGCATCACGGCTTGGCCTTCACTTGAGATTTCCCCCCAAGGCAACCCGGTTACATAAAAACCAGCCCTGAGAAATCTGGCTTTGTACTCCCTCTTGCTGTTGCGGAGGCACATAAACGGGGGTTCCCTTTAACTTTTACCCAGACCACCAGGCCGGCATTCTGGGAGTTCAATTCAAGATAGAGATAGTTCCTCGGGTCGGCGACCGTTGAGAGAGACCATGCAGCAGCACGCTGAAAATACCCGCTGCCATCCATCGAGTTGTCAATGCTCGCATACGTCCACAACGCCCCGTGCACGGGAGGCTCAACCGGTTCGGTCCCGCAGTTCTTCCACAAGTCTGGGCTGGAAGACAAGCTGAACACGTTGCTGAAAAACGTTTTGGGACCGTGTCATTTTGAGTGCAGCGGAAAGTCTCGGTTTGAATTCGGAACACTGGCAAGATTCCCCATCGCCCGCGCCTTCCCGGGATGACAGATGACAGGAGATTTTCAGCAGCCTGCAGGGCACGAAAAACATTACGGTCAAGTCGCGCTTAGCAGCCTGGTGGAGATAGATTTTGTGGCACGCAGAACCAACAACTTGGCAAGATTCTATGGCTTGCAAGTTGTTGGTTCTGCATTGAGACGCTGATATTCCCTTCACGCTCCTAGAAGTAGAACCGCAGTGAGAGCTGGATGTTGCGCTCGCTGCCCTTGGTTGTGACCTCGCCGAACGTGGAACTGGTGGGATTGAAATTCACGCCACCGCCGCTCGCGCCGCCCAGGTTTGGGTGGTTCAGGAAGTTGAAGGCTTCGGCGCGGAACTGCAGTCCCATGCTCTCGCGGATGGGGAACGATTTGAAGAGCCCGAAGTTCCAGTTGTTGAACCCGGGCTGGTAGATGATGTCACGAACGCGCTGAGTGTTGAAGGTCCCGTTGGCGGGCTTGGTGAAGCCCGACGTATCGAACCATTTGCCGGAACCGAAGTTGCCAAGAATCTTCGGAGTGCCGCTCACGGCCCAGTATTGACCATTGACACCGCAGCCGAAATTGGAGTCCAGCCCCACGCCAGCGTAGTCGCTCGATCCGGCCACGCTGCACGGAGTCCCGCTCTGGAACTGCAGGAGGCTCGAGACTTCCCATCCACCCAGCGCCTGGCCCATGAAACCCTTTTCAGTGCTGAAGAATGGGAGCTTGTACAGGAAACTGGCGACCAGGTTGTTGCGGGCGTCGAACTCGGACGGTCCCCACAAAAAGCTGGTGTTGTAAGTGTCCGGAACCACATCGCGGACGTTCGAGCCACTGTCCATGCTCTTTGCGAGTGTATATGCAACGCTGAACAAGAAGCCTTTGGTGAAGGGTCGGCTCCAGCCAATCTGCAGCGATTTGTACTGGGAAGTGGCCACGCCATTCGCCTGGCGGATGGACCCGAAACCCTTGTAAGGCCGCAGGGCGTTGATGTTGACGCCGGGATTGGCCAGGACCGTAGCAAGCGTGGGCTGGTTGATATCCGCCTGGCGCTGCAAGTGCAGGCCATGGCTGCCGACGTAGGCCACGCTCAGGAGGGAGTGCCAGGGGAGTTCGCGTTCGACAGTGAAGTTCCACGTCCAGGCTTCCGGGCTCTTCATATCTCGGGCATTAGTGGTCACCACCAGGGGAACGGGGTTGACTCCGGTCCCACCGGGGTTATCCACAAACCCGAAGGAAGTGCTGGCGTTCGGCTGGAATGGCGGATTCCCGCCCAGGAAGATGGAGTCGCTATCCCCGAGGCGTGTGATGTAACGGCCAATTCCGGCGCGCAGCACCGTCTTGTCATTGAAGCGATAGGCAATGCCGGCGCGCGGCTGGAAAGTGTTCTTCTGGACGTTACCGTAATAGTTGGGCAGGCCGTGAAACAGGCCGGTGTACAAACCCGAAGCGGCCGCGGGAACCCGATCGGCGGTCGCGGAGGAGGGGAAGCTGCTGCCGGGAATGACCATGCCGTTGTAAAGCTGAGCGATCGTAGGTGAGCCGGTGATCAGGCCGGTCTGCGGATCGATGCTCACGGCATTGCTCGCGCTGTAAAAGGCGGGGTCGAAAACGCTCATGTTGCCCCAATCGGCGTGCATGGGATAGATGAGTGAGTAGCGAACGCCGTATTCGATGTGCAGCTTGCTGGTAACGGACCACGCATCCTGGCCGAAGAGTTCGTACATGTTGCCACGGAAGATGGTATAGGCGCGGTTGCCGATTTCCGAATACGAGTCAAAGAGGCCCAGCGCGGCGTTCGCGACCGCGGCGCCCGACGAGGCGTCTACGTAACCCGGCCGCACAAAATTCCCTCCATTGTCGCTGAAAAGGAACTGGCCGTTCTGGGTATTGGTGCAGGTGTTGCAGGCCGAGACGTTGATTTCGTCATTGTTGTTTTCGCCGTCCCACTCCCACAGGCCGCCGAACTTGATGGTGTGATTGCTCTTCACCCAGGAGAAGTTGTCCGAGAGGTCCACGATGGGACCGGCGGAGTGTGACGGATACGGCCCGCCGCTCAACCCGGAGAACTCTGACATATTCACGGTGGGGATGCGGGTCGGGATCAGTTTTTCCGAGATCGGATAGATGTAGGGGAAATTGATACCGACCGTCGTGCGATCCAGGAAGTGCGCCTGGTCCACAGGAATCAGGACCCGGTCATGGCTAACGCTGAACAACAGCTCATTCACCTTGGTGGGACTGAGCACCCAAGTGTAATCGAGGGAGTTGGTAAAGTTCGGCCGGTTGAAGTACTTCGGCGTTATGCCGAAGCCCCCGTCGAGCGGCTGGTATTCCCAAAAGCTGTAGTAGATGCCCCGGTAGCGCAGCCGCTGATTGGGCGTCACGTTCACATCCACAGAAATGGTCTTCTTCTGCTGGCGCTGCGGGTGAGTCGCGTATGCGGTCCAGTTGTTGCTGCCGATGGGTACGGTGAGGTTGGGCGCCGGATAAGCACTCAGGAGGCCGAGGCCGTTGGCGCTGGCGGTTGACCCGGCTGTAACTGCTCCGGGAGAAGGAATGATGTTGCCCGTAAAGGGCAGGCCCGTCTTCGGATCCACGAGCTGCACGGTCTTATGGTAAAAGATGTTATCCGGGTTGAGCAGTTCGCTGAAGTCGCCGTTCCGCATGGCCAACGTCGGAACTTCCTTCGTACTCGAATCGGTGTAATAGTTTCTAGTAAATTCCTGCCCGAAGTACCAGAACACTTTGTCCTTATTGGTATTGAAATGGCCGGGGATATAGAGAGGCCCGCCGATGTTATACCCAAAGTCGTTGTAGTGGTCAGGGGCGGTGAAGGAGGTGGCGGGGTTCGTATTGCGCTGCCAGGTGTTGGCGTTCAAGATGGTGTTGCGAACGTATTCGTAGGCGGCGCCGTGAAATTGCTGAGTGCCGCTCTTGGTGACAATGCGGATCTGGCCGCCGGATGTGCGCCCGTATTCCGCGGCGTAGTCCGCACCAAGGACCTGGACCTCTTCGGTCGAGTCCTCATCGGCGGAGCCCAGGCTGGTGCCGTTGGCGCGCGTCCGTGTAGCAGGCGCGCCGTCATAGGTGATCAGGTTGTTCCAGTTGCGGGAGCCGTTGAAGTGCGACGGGCCCTGGCCAAAATTGAAATTCAAGCCGGCAAGGTTGTTGCCTTGAGCTCCGGGCGCAAGTTGGGCAAGATTCACAGGGTTGCGCCCGTTGAGTTCCAGCGAATCAATCTGCTGCCGCGTGACCAGCTTTTGCACGGCTGCGGATTGGGTTTGCAGGGTTGCTACCTGCGCCGTCACTTGGACCGTTTGTGTCGTTGCGCCCACCTTAAGCACCGCATTGATGGCGAGCCGCGCGCTCGGGTCAAGCTTGTTTGCGTTGGAAACGTATTTCTGAAAGCCCGCCGCCACGGCGGTCATGCTGTAAAGGCCAGGCGGGAGGTTGGGAATGGAGTAAAAGCCGCTTGAGTCAGTCTTCGCCTGACGGTTAAGGCCGCTCTGATTGCTCACGGCGATTGTGGCGCTCGGGACCGTCGCACCCGAGGGGTCTTTAATATATCCCGAAATCGTTCCGAAATCCGACTGCGCCCAAAGCGCCCCAGAAAATAAGAGGCCCAGACACACTGCCGCAATCGCTTTTTTCCAAGCGTTCCTCATGCCGCACTCTTTTCTTGGATTCTTCACTATTGCTATATTACGAACCATGCGCACCTCCAGAGTAAAGTACTTGTTAAAAATCGCGGCTCATTCCGCGCCAGAAAGCTCCTCCCGGAACTCTTGCGCGTCGACCACGCAAACGCCTACTAACCGCTTATGACATGGGCACCTGTGAACCACTGATTGAAATATCACCGCTGACCGCCGCTGTCAAGGGTTTTGTTTGTTTTTTTGGGCCGGTCGCTCATGCCACCCGTCAGGAGTTTTATGACTGGGACGCGGCGCCATTTCTCACCTTCAAATCTGGGCTGAAAGAGAGCGTTGAGTTGATCCAGGGCGGCCTGAGCGCTGGGGGCAGCAATCCGGCAGCACCCAGCTTCCAGTTGTACGACTGTTTTCGCGACTCGAGCTTGAGGGCTCTTCGGAGTGGAGTTCGCCGCCACTGTTGCGGCGCAGAATTTCGGGTTGCTTATTGACAGCCTGGAGCGGGTCCGCCTTTTTAACCGGAACGGATTGCCGCTTCGTGACGATGGAGCGAACTCGTAAAGTCTCGGAATCCACGGGCGGCGGCGCTGGCAAGATGTTGTTTGCAAACATGTTTCGTGATATACATAAGCGGTTATGATGAGAACCCTATCCCGTTATCCGGGGGTGAAAGCTATCTTTGGCTGGCGGAACCAGGGAGGGAGAAAACGATGAAGCGGCGATTGACAACGGCCCAGGCCATCATGGAGTTTTTGAAGCGGCAATATGTCGAACGCGACGGCAGGCAGCATGCGTTCTTTGGGGGCGTCCTGGGCATTTTCGGACACGGCAACGTCGCGGGGATCGGCCAGGCGCTGCAGCAGAATCCCGACTTCCCCTATATCCTGGTCCGCAACGAACAGTCCGCCGTCCATATGGCATCGGGATATGCCAAAATGAGCAACCGCATGCGCGCCTTTGCCTGCACCTCCTCGATCGGGCCAGGGGCAACCAACATGATTACGGGGGCGGCGCTCGCCACCATCAACCGCCTGCCGGTGCTGCTCCTGCCGGGGGATATCTTTGCCCGTCGAAACGTGGCGCCGGTTCTGCAGCAACTGGAGTCGCCGTTCACGCAGGATATCGGCGTCAACGATTGCTTCAAGCCTGTGTCGCGTTACTGGGACCGCATCTACCGCCCCGAGCAGGTTATCACCGCCTTGCCGGAGGCGATGCGGGTGCTGACGTCTCCCTCGGACACCGGAACCGTAACACTGGCGCTGCCGCAGGATGTGCAGACCGAGGCGTATGATTTCCCGGTTGAACTGTTTCGAAGGCGTGTGTGGCTGGTGCGCCGGCCCGAGCCGGATCAAACCTCTTTCGGGTGGGCGCTGAAAGCCATCCGGGCCAGCCATCATCCGCTGATCATCGCCGGGGGCGGCGTGCTTTACAGCGAGGCGAGTGACGCACTGGCGCGCTTCGCCGCTCAGACAGGCATCCCGGTGGGCGAAACCCAGGCGGGAAAGGGCTCTCTGGCCTATGATCATCCGCAGTGCGTAGGAGCGGTAGGCGCAACAGGCACTCTGGCAGCCAATCGGCTGGCCCGCCAGGCGGATCTCGTGATCGGAATCGGCACTCGCTATTCTGATTTCACGACCGCCTCGATGACGGCGTTCCAGAACCCGCAGGTCCGTTTCATCAACATCAACGTCGCCGAATTCGATGCCTGCAAGGTATCGGCGATCCCGTTGATCGCGGATGCGCGCGCGGCTCTTGAAAAGTTGGGAGAAGCGCTCAGCGGCTACCACGTCAGCGCCGATTACGCCTCAGAGATTTCGGATCTTAAGAAAGCTTGGGAAACGGAGGTTGACCGGCTGCTTCACCTGGGCAATCAGCCGCGGCCGGCCCAGAGTGAAGTGATCGGAGCGATCTGGGAAGCTTCATCGCCGCGCGATGTCCTGCTATCGGCGGCGGGCAGCCATCCGGGCGATTTACACAAGCTGTGGCGGACGCGCACGCCCAACGGCTACCACCTTGAATATGGTTATTCCTGCATGGGCTACGAAATTCCCGGGGCGATAGGCGCCAAGATGGCTGATCCCACCCGGGAAGTCTATGTTTTTGTGGGCGACGGAACCTACCTGCTGATGCCCAGCGAGATCGTCACCTCGATCCAGGAGGGGATCAAGCTCACCATCATTCTGGTGGACAATCACGGGTTTGCAAGCATCGGGGGTTTGAGCCAATCCATCGGGAGCGGGGGCTTTGGAACTTACTACCGCGCGCGCTCCGCGGAATCGGGGCAACTGGATGGCAAATACCTGCCGGTGGATTTTGTGGCGAACGCCCGAAGCCTGGGCGCCCACGCCACCAAGGCTAACAGCCTGGCCGAATTCAAGGAAGCGCTGCAGGAAGCGAAGAAGGTCGACCACACCACGGTCATCGTGATTGAGACTGACCGCGGGGTGAACGTACCCAGCTACGACTCCTGGTGGGATGTGGCCATCGCGGAAGTTTCTGAAAGCGAGAGCGTCCGCGCGGCCCGAACTGACTACCAGGAAAATCGAAAAAAGGAGCGCTACTACCTCTGATGGCGAGGGGAATCGCAAGAGGGTGAAAAGATGATAAAACGCCTGGAAAACTTCGTGGATGGCGCTTGGCGCCCTTCGAGCGCGGCCAGCATTTTGAAAGTGCTCAACCCGGCTTCGGTGGAGGTGCTTGCGGAGGTTCCGCTCTCACCTGCGGAGGAAGTGGACGCTGCGGCTGTGGCCGCTCAAAAAGCATTTACGGAATGGCGCCGAATTCCTGCCGGGGAACGCATCCAGCCTCTGTTCAAGCTCAAGGGTTTGATGGAGAAGAACCTGGCCGATCTGGCGCGGACCATCACCGAGGAGTGCGGGAAAACCTATGCCGAGAGCGT
>Ga0307372_10012990_pt1 | contig 10820 bp, 11 predicted proteins | sample OX1MG_FD_202533 | JGI IMG/M metagenome (GOLD analysis project Ga0307372, IMG submission 202533) | Soil microbial communities from Risofladan, Vaasa, Finland - OX-1 | ecosystem: Environmental > Terrestrial > Soil > Coastal area > Acid sulfate soil | place: Finland: Risofladan, Vaasa | collected...
ACGTAGCCGGACTTGGCGGCCTGGGTGTAGTCGTCGAAGTTCGCGTTGATCTTCTGGAGGCCGACCGCGACCGTCGTGACGAGTGAGTCGGCCACCCGGCGCGCCGGATACACGACGACGCGACCCTGGGAATCGATGTCCAGCGCGACGTTGAACGCGAAACTCGCGCTGACGACCACCGGCGAGCCCGTGAGGAAATCGAGCCCCGCCGGCGTGGACGGCGCCGCGCCGTTGAGCGCGTATACGATCGGAGAAGTGATCGTGACCGGGAACTGGGCCTTGGGAGCGCTGAGCGCTCCGCAACCCGTACCCAACACGACCAACGCCGCGCTGAAGATGGTTGGGATTCGTGGCATCATGGCGGGCCGGGTCCATCGGCCGAGTGGGAGCGTAATGGCGAAGGATACCGGATGCGCCGAGCGACTTCAAGCGATTGCCGTCGCTTGACTTCGCTTTGGGCGATCTCTAGCTTCGCCAACACTTTCCAAGGAGCGGGAATGGCGAGCATTCGTGACCTCGTCGCCGCCATCCGGCAGCGCGATGGGGTGGAGGCCGCGGTCGTCCTCGGCCGCGACGGACTGTTGATAGACAGCCAGGTGGTCGCCGGCCTCGATCCGGAGGATCTGGCGGCGCGCATCCCGCCCATCATCGCCTCGTCCGACGACCTCGGCGCGGCCAGCGGACGCGGCGAATTGGTGACGGCCGTGCTCGAGCACCGCGACGGACTGGCTCTCGTGTCCGCCCTGACCAGCGAGGCCGTGCTGTTCGTGCTGCTCGCGCCGGGAGCGAACGTCGGCCAACTGCTGTACGAATTGCGCCGAAATCGAGAGCACATCGCCGCACTCGTTTGACCTGTGTCGTCCCCGCGCGCGGAATGCCATGTGCTCGTCGCCGACGACGAACCGCACATCGGTCGGATCATCAAGATGAAGCTGGAGCAGGGCCCGTTCCGGGTCTCCCTCGCATATGACGGCCGGGAAGCGCTCGCCCTGTTGGAACAGTCGCCCGACATCGGTCTCGTGCTGCTGGACGTGATGATGCCGTACCAGAGCGGGCTGGATGTGCTGGCGATCATGCGCGCCGACCCGCGGTGGCGCGACGTGCCGTGCATCATGCTCACGGCAGCCGGCGAGGCCGAGTACCAGCGGCGCGCGATGGCCACGGGGGCCAGCGAATTCCTCACCAAGCCGTTCAGCCCCAAGCGCCTGTATGCGCGCGCCGCGGAACTGGTCGGGCTCTCATCCGATGGCATGGGAGCGGACATCGCATGACTCGATGGGTGGTGGTCCTGGCGGGAGGCGTGGGATCGCGGTTCTGGCCGGTCAGCACGCCCGAGCGGCCCAAGCAGCTCCTGCCGCTGGTGAGCGAGCAGCCCCTGCTCCGGGACGCGCTCGACCGGGTGCGCCCGTTGGCAGACGGTGGGCACACGCTGATACTCACCAACGCGTCGCTCGTTCCCGCCATCGCGGCGCTGGCCCCCGAGATCCCGCCGGCCAACCTGGTGGCCGAACCGCGGCCGGCGGGCACCGCCGCGGCGCTGGCCTGGGCGGCGCACCGCATCGCAACCGCCGACGGTCCCGAGGCGACCATGATCTCGGTGCACGCCGACTGGGCGGTGGGCGACGCCGATGGCTTTCGCCGCGCCCTGACCCGCGCCGCAGACGCTGCCGAGCGCCACACCAGCTTGGTGACCGTGGGCATCGTGCCCTCCCGTCCCGATCCGGGATTCGGCTACATCCAGCCGGCTGACGAAGTGGCGCCCGGTGTGTGGCGGGTGGCGCGGTTCGTAGAGAAGCCCGACGCGGCGCGGGCCGCGGAAATGTGCGTGCAGGGCTACCTCTGGAATTCCGGGATCTTCGTGTGGCGCGTGGGCGACTATCTGGAAGAACTGGCGGCGCATACGCCGGAGGTGGCGCCTGCGCTGGCGGCCCACGGCAACGACCTGGGGGCGTTCTTCGCGCACGTCACGCCGATTTCGGTTGACGTTGGCGTGATGGAGCGGAGCGCGCGCGTGCTGGTAATGCCCGGCGACTTCGGCTGGGACGACATTGGCGTGTGGGGGGCGCTGCTCCGGGTTCGCCGACGCGACGCCCAGGGCAACGCGATGTCCGGCGACGCCTACGCCGTCGAGGCCCGCAACAACGTGGTGCACGCCGAACATGGCACCGTCGTGCTGTATGGCGTGCATGACCTCGTGGTGGTCACGCGCGACGGCCTGACCGTGATCACGACGGTGGAGAAGTCGCACGCGCTCAAAGCACTGCTGGCGCAACTCCCGGCGCCGGTGCGAGACCAGCGATGACCGAGCTTTACCTGTACGACGACGCGCAGGCACGGGCGTTCCAGCCGTTCTCGCTAATGAGGCCGACAGGCGAGCTGCGGGCCGGCGCCCTGCTGCTGCGCGAGCGATGGGAGTGGACGCTGGACCGGCCGGCGGCCGGCCAGGTGAGCGCCGCGGTGCTGCGCGACTTCGCGGAGGCGGGGGCGCCGCGCGCGGCCTCCGGCCCGCTCCCGGCGGGCGCCATCCTCGCCAATACGCGCTGCGCCGTGGCGCTCGTGGCGGCGCCAGACGCCGACGTGTGGCGGTGCAACGGCCGCGTGGCCGCCGTGCGGCTCCGCGCGCCGCTGGCGCTGGGCGATCTGCGGAACGGCCAGTGCGCGCTCGAGGAACTGGTGGCACCGGGAGCGCGGAGCGCGGAAATCGTGGGGCGGTGGATCGACGCGGTGTGGGACTTCATCGGCGATCTGCCCGCGCAGTTGACCGAGGACATCGCCCATCTGCGCGCCGGGGCGGCGCCGCTGGCCGCGGACCAGGGCGCGCGCACGGGGCACCACCTGGTGCTGGTGGAGCGGGACGCCGTGGTGGAGCCGATGGTGTTCTTCGACGTGACGGCTGGCCCGGTGTTGGTGCGGGAGGGGGCCACCGTGCAGGCGTTCACGCGCCTCGTGGGGCCGTGCGTGGTGGGCCGACACTCGGTGGTGTCCGCCGGCCGCGTCGCCGCGAGTTCGATCGGCGAGGCATGCAAGGTCCACGGCGAACTGAGCACGTCGATCTTGCTCGGCCACAGCAACAAGGGACACGAGGGCTTCGTGGGACACTCGTACCTGGGACGGTGGGTGAACCTTGGTGCCGGCACCACGACGAGCAATTTAAAGAACACATATGGACCCGTATCGCTGTGGACGCCGGAAGGGATGCGCGACACCGGACTGCAGTTCCTGGGGGCGATGCTCGGCGACCACGCGAAGACCGGGATCGGCGTGCGGCTCACCACGGGGACGGTGGTGGGCGCCGGCGCGAACGTATTCGGTGGGTCGGTGATGCCCAAGGTGGTGCCGCCGTTCGCGTGGGGTGACGCCCCGCCCTTCGGCACGCACGAGTTCGACCGGTTCCTGATGACCGCGGAACGGATGATGCAGCGGCGCGGAGTGTCATTGACCGAGGCCGCCCGTGCGCAGCTGCGCGCGGCATACGCCGCGCGCTGGACGGTGGAGTAGCATGCGCCTCTGGGTGCTGGGCAGCGGGAGCGCCGGCAACGCCGTGCTGATCGAGGCAGCCGAGGGCCGCATCCTGATCGACGCGGGGTTCGGCGTGCGCACGCTGGCGGCTCGGCTCACCGCGGTGGGAGTGGCGCCGGAATCGATCGAAGCATGCGTCATCACACACGAGCACACGGACCATCTGAAGGGTGCGGCGGCCGCGGTCCGCCGCTGGGGATGGACGCTGCACGCCAGCCGTGGCACCGTGGCGAGCGCCGCCGAGTTGGCGGGGACGCGCGTGCAGGTGTTCGACGCCGGCGCGGCACTCGCCTTCTCGACGATGGACGTGGCCACGACGCGCACCCCGCACGACGCGGCCGAGCCGGTCGGGGTGGTGGTGACGGCGCGAGGCAGCGGCGCGCGGGCCACGGTCTGCACCGACATCGGACACGTGAGCGACGGCGTGCGAGCGCTGTGCCGCGACGTGGATATCCTGGTGCTCGAGTCGAACCACGACGAGGGGATGCTGCGCGCCGGCCCCTACCCGGCCGTGGTGCAGGCTCGTATCGCCGGCGACCACGGGCATCTGGCCAACCGCCACGCCGCCGCCCTCATTCGCGACAGCGTCACGCGGCGGGCGCGCCACGTCGTGCTCGCGCATCTGAGCCAGAACTGCAATGCACCGGAGGTGGCGCGAGCGGCCACGGAGCGCGAGCTCAAGCGCACGGTGTATCGCGGAGAGGTGGTCACGGCGCGCCAGAGCGAAATCGTGGGGCCGTTCGACGCGGCGGGCGGCGGTCGCGACACCTCGCGGCAGTACTCGCTCACGCTGTAGCCGGCCCCGTTTCGCCCCTCGCTCCCACAACGTGAAGCGGGGCGGCGCCGCTGTCGCAGCCCCGCCCCGCCCGTGCAATGCTCAGCTGGCCGCTGCCAGCCGACCGTTGCCGTTCTAGTACATCCCGCCCATGCCCCCACCGCCGGGCGCGGCTGGAGCCGGCTTTTCCTCCTTCTTCTCGACGACCAGCGCTTCGGTCGTGAGCAGGAGGCCGGCGATCGACGCCGCGTTCTGCAGCGCCGTGCGGGTCACCTTGGTCGGGTCGATGACGCCCGCCTGAACCAGATTTTCATACGTGTCCGTGAGGGCGTTGTAGCCGAACGCGTCGTCCTTCGACCCCCGGACCTTCTCGACCACGATCGAGCCTTCGCCGCCCGCATTGAACACGATCATGCGGATGGGTTCCTCGATCGCACGGCGGATGATGTCGACGCCGATCTGCTCGTCGGCCTCGCTCGTCTTGAGACCCTTGAGCACGCGCTGGGCCCGGATGAGCGCCACGCCGCCGCCGGGCACGATGCCCTCTTCCACGGCCGCTCGGGTCGCGTGCAGCGCGTCCTCGACGCGTGCCTTCTTCTCCTTCATCTCGGCCTCGGTGGCCGCGCCGACGTTGATCACCGCGACGCCGCCCGCCAGCTTGGCCAGACGCTCCTGGAGCTTCTCCTTGTCGTAATCGGAGGTGCTCTTGTCGATCGCCACGCGGATCTCGGAGATCCGGCCCTCGATCTTCTTCTCCTCGCCGTTGCCGTCGATGAGCGTGGTGTTGTCCTTGTCCACCACGACGCGCTTGGCCCGGCCGAGATCGCCGAGCACGGCGTTCTCGAGCTTGAAGCCGACCTCTTCGCTGATCACCTGGCCGGCCGTGAGCACGGCGATGTCTTCGAGCATGGCCTTGCGACGATCACCGAAGCCCGGCGCCTTGACGGCGCACACCTTGAGCGTGCCACGCAGCTTGTTGACGACCAGCGTCGCCATCGCCTCGCCTTCGATATCCTCGGCGATGATGAGCAACGGCTTGCCGGTCTGGGCCACCTTCTCGAGGACCGGGAGCAGGTCCTTCATCGCCGAGATCTTCTTGTCGTGGATCAGGATGTACGCATCTTCGAGCGCCGCTTCCATCTTCTCCGGATCGGTCACGAAGTAGGGCGAGACGTAGCCGCGGTCGAACTGCATGCCGTCGACCGTCTCGAGCGTGGTTTCGAGGCCGCGGGCCTCCTCCACCGTGATGACGCCGTCCTTGCCCACCTTCTCCATCGCTTCGGAGATCAGTTTGCCGATCTCGGCGTCGTTGTTGGCCGAGATGGTGCCGACCTGCGCGATCTCCTTCTTCCCAGTGGTCGGAACACTGATACGCTTGAGTTCGTCGATCACCGCCGTGACGGCCTTGTCGATGCCGCGCTTGATCGCCATCGGGTTGGCTCCGGCGGTGACGTTCTTGAGGCCTTCACGGAAGATCGCCTGAGCGAGCACCGTCGCCGTCGTCGTGCCGTCGCCAGCGAGATCGGATGTCTTGGTGGCGACTTCCTTGACCATCTGCGCGCCCATGTTCTCGATCGGATCGGCCAACTCAATTTCCTTGGCCACCGTGACGCCGTCCTTGGTGACGGTGGGGGCGCCGAACTTCTTATCGATGACGACGTTCCGGCCCTTGGGGCCGAGGGTGACCTTCACTGCCTCGGCGAGCTGATCCACGCCGCGCTTGAGGGCCGCCCGCGCTTCCACGTTGAAGTGGAGTTCCTTTGCTGCCATTGTGGTAATCCTCTACGAGGAAATGGTTGATGTGTGGGAACGGGACTCAGCCGACGACCGCGAGTACGTCCGACTCGCGGAGAATGAGCACCTGCTCGCCATCGACCGTGACTTCAGTGCCGCTGTATTTGCCGTACAGAACCTTGTCGCCGACCTTCACCTCCATCGGCACACGCTTGTCCTTCTCGAAGCGGCCGGGGCCGACGGCGACGATCTCGCCCTGCTGCGGCTTCTCCTTCGCGGTATCCGGGATGTACAGCCCGCCGCGCATCTGCTCGGCCTCTTCCATCGGCTTGATCACGACCCGATCGGCCAACGGCGCGACCTTGACACTCGAAGCGCTCTTGGTTGCCATGGGTACTTCGCCTCCGACTGATGCTGGTGAGGTTGAATGGATTGAACAGGGACCACGAACCACCGTTAGCACTCGCATCTGCTGAGTGCTAATCAGCCTCAAACGTATCCCGCTTGCAGACTGGACGCAAGGCCGACCAGGCGCCGCAATCCGCATGGTATCCTATTCGCCATTAGCGACTTACGTGCCATCAAGAGCGCGCCAAAATGACGCCGACGTTCCGCCAGACTGGCCATCGACCTGCCACTGCATCAACCTCCGTATCCAAGGTCGACACTGCTGCCGCACACGGCCACACGGCATCGCACCTCGACCCCGCCGTGGGTCGACGGCTACCCAGTGAGCAGTTGGAACGCGAGATCGAGGCCGACGAGCGTGAGGTAAGGGTCGATGAGGTCGATTGAGCGGCAGAGGTCGCGGAATGCCTCGGCGAGTCCGCCAGTGGCGATCACGATCGGCGTCTCCGTTCCGGGCCATTCGGCCTTGATGCGGGCCACGAGGCCATCGATCGCGTCGGCCGCCCCGAACATCACGCCGGCCCGGATGTTGGTTTCGGTTCGTGTGCCGATCGCCCGCTCGGGAGCCACCAGTTCGGTGGCGGGCAGCTTGGAGGTACGCCTGAACAGCGTTTCGGCGGAGGTCCGCACCCCCGGCGCGATGATCCCGCCGAAGAACACGCCGGCGCGGGTCACGCAGTCGTAGGTCGTGGCCGTTCCAAGATCCACCACGATCGCGTCGCGCTTGTGGATCTGGCTCGCGGCGAGCGTGTTGATGATGCGGTCGGCGCCCACGCTCGACGGTTCGTCGACCGCCAGGCGGACGGGGAGTTTCGACGCCGGATCGATGACCACCACCCGTGCGCGCGACACCCAGCGTTCGCACGCCTCCTGAAGCGGGAACGTGATGGGCGGGACGACCGACGCGATGGCCACCCCCGTCACGGCGTTGTGATCGAATCCGTGCCCTGCAAGCAGCGCCAGCAGGAGCACGCCGATCTCGTCCGAGGTGCGCGCCGGATCGGACGTGATGCGCCAATGTCCGAGCAACGTGCCGGCATCGAAGAGGCCGACGGTGGTTTCGGTGTTGCCCACGTCGAACACGAGATTCACACGTCCTCCTGAAGCACGAGGGAGCCGGCGCGCGCGTACCGGGAACCAGCGTCGGTTTCGACGACGAGCGCGCCGGACGCATCGATGCCGGCCACGACGCCCTCCAGGGGTTCGCGGCAGCGGCGGCCGCGGGCGACGTCGCGCGCCGCGTATTCGGCGAGTTCACTGGCGCGGAGCGGCCCCGTCTCGGCGGCCGCCGCGCGCAGCGCGGGCACCAACGCCGCCAGCGCGTCGAGCCGAACGGCGTCGCCGCGAAGTGTCGCCGCCATGGGCATCCCGGCGGGCCGGCGCACGTTGAGACCGAATCCGATGGCAATCCAATCAACAGCGCCTTCGCGCCACCGCGCCTCGACGAGAACGCCGGCGAGCTTGCCGCCGTCGACGTAGAGGTCGTTGGGCCACTTGAGCCCGACGGCCCCGGGCGCGAACGGATCGAGGACGCGCGCGGCGTGCAGTCCCAATCGCAGCGACAGCACGTCGACGGCCGCCGGATCCCGCGGGCGTTCGACCAGCGTGAGCCAGATCCCGGCGGCGGCCCCGGAAGCCCACGCCCTGCCCTGGCGTCCTCGGCCCGCGGTCTGCGCGTCGGCGAGCACCAGTGTTCCGGCGGGCGCGCCGGCCGCGGCGCGGGCGTGCGCCGCGTCGAGCGTGGACCCGATCGTATCGAACACGACGACGTCCGGCACGTCGAGCCACGCGGCCAACTCGGCGGCCGTGCGCCCGTCGTAACGCGTCACGGCGGGGACGCCCGCCGGCGCGGGGCTAGCCGAGCGCGTCGTCGTAGAAACGCTCATAATGCGCCACGACGTCGTTGAGCGAGAAGCGCTCGCGGGCGTCGGCCGCGGCGGCCCGGCTCATCGCGTGCCACCGGTCGCGGTCGCGCAGGATGTCGAGGGCAGCGGTGGCCATCGCCTCCACATCACCCACATCGCAGAGCGCGCCGGTGACGCCGCTCTGCACGACCTCGGGGAGTCCGCCGACGTTGGCCCCGATCACGGGCGTTCCGGTGGCCAGCGCCTCGAGCGCGCTGAGCCCGAACGATTCGCGGTCGGTGGGGATGAGGTACAGGTCGGCGGACGCGAGCAGCGGCGCCACGGATTCGATCTTGCCCAGAAACATCACCTGGTCCTGGACGCCGAGGCGGTTCGCTTCGCGCTCCGCGACGATGCGGTCGGGGCCATCCCCGACCATGACCAGCAGGCACGGCCACTCCGCGTTCACGCGCGCGAACACGCGGACCACGTCGGCCACGCGCTTGACCGGGCGGAAGTTCGAGATGTGCATGAGCACGGGGCGCCCGTCGCCGAACGCGCCGCGGGACCCGGGATAGCGCGCCCGGTCGTACACGGCGGGATCGACGAAATTGGGAATCACCTCGATGCGGCACCCCGTGCATCCGAACGCGCTCACCGTCTCGTCCCGCAGGAAGTGCGAAACCGCGGTGAGGCCGTCGGACTTCTCAATGGAGAACTTGGTGATCGCGTGGAAGGACGGATCCTGGCCAACGATGGTGATGTCGGTGCCGTGGAGCGTGGTCAGCACCTTGATGTCCGGGCGTGCGTCGCCGAGCATCTCGCGGGCGATCCACGCGCTCGTCGCGTGCGGGATCGCGTAATGGCAGTGGAGCAGATCGAGCCGGTGCGCCAGCACCACCTCATGCATCCGGACGGCGAGCGCCAGATCGTACGGCGGATACTCGAACAGCGGGTACCGGCCCACGTCCACTTCGTGGAAGAACACGCGCGGCAGGAACGCCGGCAGCCGGAACGGCTGCCGGTACGTGATGAAGTGGATCTCGTGGCCGCGGTGAGCGAGGGCGATGCCGAGTTCCGTGGCCATCGCGCCCGACCCCCCGTACGTGGGATAACAGGTGATGCCGATCTTCACCGCGTCATACCTCCTCATCGCCCAGCCACCACCGCTCGGCGATCTCGCGCCAGTCGGCGCCGCCGGGATCGAGGGTGGTGACCGACTCGCCCGTCAATTGATGGCGAAACCAGGTGCGCTGCCGTTTCGCGTACTGCCGCGTCTCCGTGATCACGAGTTCGCGTGCGTGCGCGAGCGATTCCGTTCCCGCCGCCAGCGACCGCATCACGCGGTAGCCGGTGGCGTTCCATGCCGCCGCCCCGGCCGGCACGCGGGCCGCCAGGCCCCGGACCTCGTCCAGCCAACCACCGGCGAGCATCGCATCGACGCGTGCCGCGACCCGGCCGGCGAGCACCGGGCCCGGGTCCACGAGAAGATAACGCGCCCGCCACCGCGGCGGGCGGGCCAGCTCGCGATGGAGGTCACTCACGCGCCGGCCGGTGAGCAGTGCCACCTCGATGGCGCGCAACAGCTGGGTCCGGCCGAGATGGGCGCGCGAGGGGTCGAGCCGCTCGCACCACCGGCGGAGTTCGGCCAGCGGCACCTCGGCGAGTGCGGTGGCGAGAGCCGTGCGTCGGGCCCCATCCAGCTCCGGCGCCTCGAACAGTGGGCCGAACAGAGCCCGCAGATAGAAGCCCGTGCCGCCCACCACGAGCGGTACCCGCCCGCCGCCCGCGATCTCGGCCAGCCACCGTTCGGCGTCGGCGGCCCACGCCGCCGCCGAATAGCGCGTCGTCGGGTCGAGGATGTCGACGCCGAGGTGCGGCACACGGGCTCGCTCATCGGCGGTCGGTTTCGCGGTGCCGACGTCGAACCCCACGTAGAGCTGACGCGAATCAGCACTGATGATCGACCCGCCGTGCCGCTCGGCAAGCCAGAGAGCGACGGCCGACTTGCCAGCAGCGGTCGGACCGGCGATCACCCGCAGCCTACTTTCGCCCAAACCGCCGCTCGAGTTCGTCCCACGACAGTTGGACCACGGTGGACCGCCCGTGGACGTCGTGCGCCGGGAGCGTCGTCCGGCGCAAATCGGCGAACAGGGCCCGCATCTCGGCCGGCGACAGCGGGTCTCCGCCCTTGATCGCGCCCTTGCACGCCACCGTTGCCGCGAGCCGCTCGTGCCGCTGCGCTACGGCGGCGAAACGGTCGCCGGTGAGCGCGTCGAGGGTCTCGCGCAAGCACCGCTCGGCCTCGAACCGGGGATGCGGCATCGGCACGCTGCGCACGATAAGCGTATGACCGCCGAACCCCTCGACCTCGAACCCGAGCTGCTCGAACAGCGCGCGGTTTTCCTCGAATGCTTCGGCCTCGGCGGGACCCAGATGGAGCGTGAGCGGAAAGAGGAGGCGTTGCGCCGGTGCCTCGCCGCGCGTGAGCGCGGTCATGAACCGCTCGTACAGCACGCGCTCGTGCGCCGAGTGCTGGT
>Ga0307372_10012991_pt1 | contig 10820 bp, 10 predicted proteins | sample OX1MG_FD_202533 | JGI IMG/M metagenome (GOLD analysis project Ga0307372, IMG submission 202533) | Soil microbial communities from Risofladan, Vaasa, Finland - OX-1 | ecosystem: Environmental > Terrestrial > Soil > Coastal area > Acid sulfate soil | place: Finland: Risofladan, Vaasa | collected...
TCTCATATTCTGCCATACCTGGCTGTTCCGGAAGTTCAACAGTTCTTAATGGTATTCCAATTGAAGAAGACTGAGCTTCCAAGAGTTCCCTTCTCACCCCATGCATGGAAATCCTGTTTTTGGCGTTATTAATATTGGTCAGTAAATATTTTACTTCATATTTTTTCTCCATCAATACTTTCCATAAAGCCATCGCCGAATCTTTACCTCCGCTCCAGTTCATAAAGGCATTCTCCATAATATTATGTTTTATTATATTTATTGATATATTCCTTTTTGTTTTTAGCCCACATAAATTGCTTGATTACCCTTCCAAAATGAAATTAGCATAAAATTTTATCCGGGCAAGCCTATTCATTTCTTAATGATTCCCAAGGGTTGGCTATAGCCGCCTTTATGGTCTTCAGCCCCACTATTATCCAGGCCATCAGTAACACTAACCCTGCCGTCCCAGCAAATACCCACCAGGCAATATCGACCCGGTAAGCGTAACCCTGCAGCCATTTATTCATCAACCACCAGGCAATGGGAAATGCAATGATTATGGCAATAATAATGAGTTTTAAAATATCCCGGGAGAGCATGAATACAATGTTATTGACACTTGCTCCCATTACTTTGCGGATGCCAATCTCCCTGGTGCGCTGTTCTGCTGAAAAAGCTGCCAGGCCAAACAAACCCAGGCAAGCAACAAAGATAGACAGGTAGGTAAAAAAACTAAATATTTTTGCCAGCTTATCTCCAGTTTTATACAATGCATTATAGGCATCATCCACGAATCGGTAATTAAAAGTCGCATTTTGATCATAGCGACCGTAAATGCCTTAAATCCTGTCAATCAGGGAGGGAAAATTCAGTACCGGGCTGATTCTGACCAGTAAACATCCTTTTTGATCACTTCACCAATAACTTGAGGTATCCGAACTGATAATCAACCAAAGAGGACTGATTCTGTCATTCAAAGACCAATAATTGAAATCCTTAAGCACCCCTGAGATAACATACTTATCGCTTCCCAGGTTGATTTACACCTCCTCGGGATCGGCTGGAAGGCCAAGCGTTTTTATTGCTGTTTCATTAATCACAAAATGGGTGCCTTGTGCCATCAGGACCGGATGCGAAGGAGGAATTTTCCATTTTAGCCCCCGCGTGGCAATAAACCGGTGGAGTCGTCCTGGTTTTAAAGTCCGCAAAAAACTTTCAACGGAGGGATTCGTACGTTTTGCCAAAGGAGCAGTACAATAACTTACATAGGGCATCATAATGCTTTTATGTCCAAAACTGACATCATCATAAACAGAAAATATCCGATGGGCATGATTATGAAAGCGGTCATAACTCTTTTCATAAGATACATAAAGCAAAACCAACATACCGCAAATGCCAATTGCAAGACCGCCAATATTAATGATCAAGTACAGTTTATCCTTACTCAGGTTGCGTAATGACCACTTTAAATAATGTCTGAACATAAGATTCATCTTAGATTCGTTTTCCCTGATATAAAAATAATTCACCCATAATCAATGGCTAATTTTACGGCTGCCGTTTTGGGAGCCAAGCTATTAACAAGCCTTGTTCCAGTATAGTTTCCGGTATGCCAGGGGACTGATCTGATAGGTCTTCCGGAATCTTCTGTTGAAGTTGGATAAATTATTAAAGCCACAATCAAAACAAATTCGGGAAACACTTTCCTGGCTTTCTAGCAGCATTTTGCACGCATTGACCAGTCTCACCTCACTGACAAAGGATGAAAATGTCTTTCGGGTGCGCTGACTGAAATACCGGGAAAAAGAATTTTCTGCCATGTTTACCATGGCAGCCACTTCCCGGATCCGGATCTCGCTGGAAAAGCTTTTCATGACAAATTCAAACACCTTATTCAATCGTTCCGATTCCTTTTCATTATGCCCCGTTACTACTTGACGGGAAATATAACCCAGGTCCCCGGAATCTGCCATGATCTGCAATATTTCCAAAAGCAGCAGCCACCTTGGAAATCCCTTCAGGCCGGTGAGTTCAATCATTTTCTCACTGATCTCCTGATTGGTCTTTCCGGTCAGTTCCAGCCCTCTTTTCGACCGGTCAAACAATCCCCCCAGCGTTTTTGTCTCCGGAACAGCCAAAAAATGCTCCCCGAAAGACTTTTCCAGAAAATGGATCACGATGGATTTTGCCCTGAGTCCGGATCCGGTCTGGTAATATTTGGGATCATTACGATATAAATGCGGCAGATCTGGTCCGATAAAAGCCAGATCACCGGGACCAAAATCACTGATGCTGTCCCCTATAAACGGTAACCAGGACCAGTTCATATTCCGGATGGAAATGCCAGGGAGTGGGGTAATAATCATAGTCAAAGCACTTCACCACAAAAGACTCCCCTGAATCCAACGGTAAATGCTCAAGGACTGGTCGCATTTTTTTACATTATCTGTCACAAAATAGCTTAAAAAAAGATTAAAAATGGTATAAAAATATCATTTATGCACAGTAAACGAGTAGTCAGGGATTCAATTATCACGGATATTGCACTGGGCTTTCTTAAGCACTTTCGATGTCAAATTTCCAATTAACTGCCAGCCAAATTGCTAAATACCAACGGGATGGGTTTTTAATGATCCCCAAATTCCTGACTTCCCCTGAGGCGGGTAAATTATATAATACCGCATTGCAGGATGAAGCCATGAGTAAAAATGCCCTGGATCTGAATGATCAGACCGGTAAAAAGACCAGGTTAGCCCTCTGGTTCACTCCCGGGGAAGATGTGTTTGGTTACCTGATCCGCAGTGAAAGGATGATCAGAGCAGCCGGATTCTTGCTTGACAGCCATGATCCGGTATGCCATTTTCATTCCAAGCTCATGCAGAAAGAACCCCGGGTAGGGGGTGCCTGGGAATGGCACCAGGATTATGGCTACTGGTACAAAAACCAATTCATGTTCCCCGATCAGCTGGTCAGTGTGATGATTGCCTTAACCCCTGCCAACCGGGAAAACGGTTGCCTCCAGGTGATCCGGGGATCCCATAAAATGGGCAGGGTCAACCACGGCTTTGCCGGAGAACAGGTAGGTGCTGATATGATCATGGTTGAGAATGCCCTGAAGACTATGGAACTGGTGTATTGTGAACTGGAACCAGGAGATGCTCTTTTTTTCCATAGCAATCTCCTGCATCGTTCTGAAGCCAATTTGTCCGAGCATCCCCGATGGTCCCTGATTTCAGTGTACTGTTCCGGCTCAAACCCAGCTTACAATGAAAATTCAGTCTCCTGGAAGACTCCTGTTCAGTCCGTACCCGATAATGCCTTAATGGACTGGAATCCCCAGTCCCTATCCAATGCCGATTTTCTTAAAAAGGAAGATGATCCGGCACTGAAGGCTACCGGATGGGAACAGGGGGTGCAAGTAATATAAGTAAGCCAGGTTGATTCATCTTTAAAATAAAAAATATTCATTATGAATGATCCCTCCAGAAGAAGTTTCCTTAAAAAAGCGGGAATGCTTATTGGTAGTACCTTGATTGGCAACCTGCTAGCAGAAAACCTGGATGCGGAAAATTTCTTTCCCAAAAAAGTACCCATCAGCGGACATCTCTGGGTATATGCCAGTGCTTATCCTCCTAATTGGGATTGCACCCCGGTGCTGGAAAAAGTTTTTTCGGATTTCAGCTATGCGGGGATGGATGGACTGGAAGTCATGGAAGTCAATTTGCGGCATGATGATGCAGTCACCCATTTAAGTGCCCTGATTAAAAAATATAAGGTTCCGGTAACCGGAACTTCGTATGGTGCTGATATGTGGAACCGGGACAAACATCCGGCGATTTTGGCAGATACCGAGCTGGTGATCGGCCGCCTTCATCAGCTGGGAGGGTCTACGATGGGTATATCTGTGGGAAATGCGGGTCATGTTAAAACAAATGCGGAACTGGACGCCCAGGCAGACTTGCTGAGAAAAATCCGGAAGATCTGCCAGGCTAATAATGTTGTCCCCAACCTGCATAATCATATCTATGAAGTAGAAAATAACCTGCATGATCTCCGGGGAACCCTTTCCCGGATCCCTGATTTTAAATTAGGTCCCGACCTCAACTGGCTCGTCCGTGCCGGCGTGGATCCTGTTTGGTTTATCAGTAGATACGGCCACCAGATGGTTTATATGCATTTAAGAGATCAGAAAGCCAATGGAAAATGGACGGAAGCCCTTGGCGAAGGGGTGACGGATTTTCCGGCAATTGCCGCAGAGCTGAAAAAAATGCATTTTAAGGGAAGAGCAGCCATCGAATTGGCTTTTGACACTCCCCCTGTAAGGCCATTGAAGGAGGATTGGAAGATAAGCCGGGAATATGTTCGCAGGGTATTTGGCTGGTAGGTCCCTTATCTGAATTTCGTACCTGCTTCTCCCTAACTTATTTGTTCACCCTAAGATAGGAAGTCTTCATCCTAAAGCTGTAAAGGAATATGGAATCCATCACCCAATAACCCATTATGTCCTTGAATAAATCAGACCCTGTCGGGAAATCCCCTGATATCCATCTCCACGGAAGAGCAGTGAAGGAAAACAGCTTTGATGCCATCGTAATCGGTTCCGGCATTACCGGAGGCTGGGCAGCCAAAGAACTTTGCGAAAAAGGCCTGAAGACCCTGGTGCTGGAAAGAGGCCGCAATGTGGAACATATCAAAGATTATCCCACCGCCATGACACCCCCATGGGGATTCAGGCACCGGCTGGAGTTACCCTTAAAAATCAGGGAATCTAATCCAATCGTCAGCAAGTGCTATGCCTTTGATGAATCATCCTCCCAATTTTTTGTCAAGGACCAGGAGCACCCCTATATCCAGATAAAGCCTTTTGACTGGATCAGGGGATACCAGGTCGGAGGGAAGTCCCTGACCTGGGGAAGATGGACCCAGCGTTGGAGTGACCTGGATTTTGAGGCCAATGCCCGGGAAGGGATTGGTGTGGATTGGCCAATCCGCTATAAGGATATCGCTCCCTGGTATTCCTATGTGGAAAAGTTTGTCGGGATCAGTGGTTCCAGGGACGGGATTCCCCAGATACCGGACGGCGAATTTCTTCCCCCTATGGAAATGAACTCTATCGAAAAACACCTGAAACAAAGTATTGAGTCCAATTATTCCGACAGGAAACTGATCATCTCCCGTACTGCAAATCTTTCTAGGGAAGTCCATGGAAGGGGCCCTTGTCAGTATCGGAACCTATGTTACCGGGGTTGTCCGTTCGGCGGATATTTCAGCAGCAATTCAGCCACCTTACCTGCCGCAGCGGCAACAGGGAATCTTGTCCTCCGCCCTTTTTCTGTAGCTCATTCCATCATTTATGACCCCGGAGTTCAAAAAGCCACCGGGGTGAACGTCATAGATACCAATACCAAACAAATGACCTCATTCTATGCCAAGGTCATATTCCTGAATGCGGGGACCCTCAATACCACTCTATTGCTGATGAACTCCGTCTCTTCCCGTTTCCCCCAAGGAATGGGTGCGGAAAGCGGTGCATTGGGTCATTACCTTATGGATCATAATTATAGGGGCAGTGTATCTGGGGAACATGAAGGATTTAAGGATCAGTATTACTATGGCCGCAGACCAACCGGAGTTTATCTGCCCCGGTTCCGCAATCTCCAAAATGACAAAAAAGTAGATTTTCTCCGGGGCTATGCATTCGCCTGCTTTGGCTCCAGACAAACCGGAGATGTCAGCTCCGCAGAAGCTCAGGTGGGACAATCTTTCAAGGATTCCATGGAAGTACCTGGAAACTGGCATATGGGAATGACCGGCATGGGAGAATGCCTTCCCTATGTTGAAAATAAAGTTTCCCTGAGTAAGGACCAGAAGGATGATTGGGGTATGCCTTTGCTGGAAATAGACTGCCAGTACCGGGCAAACGAAGAAACGATGCTCGAGGATATCCTTGCCAGCGGTGCGGAAATGCTGGAAAAGGCGGGTTTCAACAACATTACTACCCATGATACTCATCAGGCACCGGGCTTGGGCATCCATGAAATGGGCACCGCCCGGATGGGCAGGGATCCGGCCTCCTCAGTATTGAATGCCGATAACCAGTTGTGGGATGCCAGGAATGTATATGTCACAGATGGTTCATGCATGACGTCAGGTGCCTGTCAGAACCCATCGCTGACCTATATGGCCCTGACTGCCAGAGCAACAGATTTTGCTGTCAGGGAATTAAAAAAAGGGAATTGATTCCTTCAATTCCCAGAGTTAAAAATGATCATTTGAGACCCAATATGGTTCAATCCAACCATTTCACCAGCAGACTGCTAATATTTAAAAATGATGCACCTCATTTACTTTTCCAGACCAATTTAATTTAAAAATTTACATTGCTAAACACTCCTGCACCGGTTGATTTAAATAACAGAAACAATGGGGGCACCAGGGAAGCATGTCCATTATCCACATGCAAGTCGTAGTTATTCATGACCCACTGGATAGTTTGGGTGCTGTTATCCGAAAAACCCAGATTTAAGGTAATGGTCTGGATGCTCCAATCCGTATTCATATGAAATCCCCCGAAATTACCGTGCAAATCAATTTCCAGGCTGCCCCCATTGTTATTAATAAAATCGGCCAGAGAAGCATTGAAATTATTACCCGGAGCTGTTGCAGTTAATATATCCGAGGTCGTAGTATTTGCCTGAATGTTTTCGTTATGGCTACCATCATAACCCGCAAGGGAAGGTCCCCCCTGATTTTGTCCCAGATGCAGGTACAGCCAATAATTTGCGGATTGGTCCTTCCCAGAATTATTCAGGATCTGCACATTAGCTGACACCAATGTGGGGGAGGGTATGTTACCCGGGTAACATTGGCAAAATGCAAAATTATCTGTACTGCTTTGCTCCCCCACCACATCCCCGGCCATATCTTCCAGGGTATAGGAAACCGGTACTGCATTCTGTACGGTAACCCCATTCAGTAAACTCATCATTTGCTGCTCTACCTGGTTCGGATCAATGGATACCTGGCCCGTATTGCTACCCCCTACTACATATCCGTTGATCTGCTGAATATCTGCACTTTTCGAACTGATATAATTGAAGGCAGCATTAGCATTATAAGAGGGGCTGCTATATTTAACCATGAACCCCACAGAATCATTTTGGGAATTCAGGGTTACTGTGACATTGGCCAGTATTCTCATCCCGTAATCCACACTTTTTACCATAACCAAATCAGGGGTGCCATCTATGCTTGAATCACTGAAATAGTATCCATTGCCATTCGGATCCAGATCAGCGGATACCGTATACAGCACCTTTCTGGCATCAATGGTAAATGTCGTTATGGTATCATTTTGCGTGTTGCTGATGCCAGCACTGATCGTTACTCCACAAAATCCCCCGCCTCCGGAGGCATTGATTGCCAGATCTGCCTCATTAACAGATTTGTAAAAGGAATATGCAGTATATTCATTTACATTGGGTATCCCTTTCAGCAAGCCGGTATCCAGAGAATTTAAAATATTATTTTTATACGGATCAGGAACAATGATACTGGGCAGGTAATTGGCATTCATGCCAATGGTGGAGGCGGTCAGCATGATTGGATTTCTTGCTCCGGCCGGTTGCTGATAAGTCCCGGTAATCAGGGGATTGCCATTATATATAGCCCCGGGGTAAATGCTGGTTGCCCCTCCTCCGCTTCCGTAATCAGCCACCAGGAAATCTGTGGAATTTGCATCCAGGGAAACCGTATTCAATTTACAGATTTCCCCGTTATTGCCTGCTCCGGACTGACAGCCCCCGGAACTATTGTTATCTGCCGTATTGGCAATAATCTGGGTACCGGTAAAATCAGGATTTTTGATTAATTGAACATGATTATTTATACCTCCAAGGTTTTGGACAGTGGTAGAAGGATTATCAAAAGTATTGGCATATTTTTTATTTCTTGTTTGATAAATTTGAGCTAAAAAATACTTGCTTGGTATTTGAATGGGTCTTCTCTGCTGAGATAAATAATTAACATTTTGTTGTTGATTTAATTTTAATACTTTTTTGGCCTGGACCCTTTTTACCTGACCATTTGAAACGTTAAAAGTTATCAAACCCATTAATAATAAATAAAAAGTCTTTTTCATAAAATGGATTATTCATAATTTCCATAAATAATGATCTATTGGACTATCCATTATTGTCATCATGATAAAGATGACAAAGGGTAGAAATCTATACTGGAAATCCCTTTTCCCATATTGAATAAAATCCTTCGTTCATTGTCGCTTTACTGCAAAGAAAAATTTCCATGAAAGGTTCCAGATAAAATACTACCTGTGCCTTCAGTTACTCTGGCCCGCTTTCCATTTCCGCAATCTCATTGCTGGATCCCATAATAGGTGCACACAGCCTGATAATCCTTATAGTCCGGACCTGGAGAAGACCGTCTGGCCAGTGCACTGCCAGGAATGATAATATACCTGTATTCGTTTCCGGTTCCAAAAGTACCCGGATCATTAGTATCGTTAATATCATAAAAAACAATAATTATTTCACCTGAACTCAGTTCATCACCTAAATATTGCGGTTTGGCAATGGTAATGGGGTCAATTAACGGTAGGGCCTGGGGGGTGGGGATTCCAATGAATTTTACATACACCAGGACCAATGCACTATCGAGAATGTTATTGGTAATTTTAGTTTCTGCAATGGGGTATTGCCTGATGGTTAAACTAAATTCATTCATCGATCCTGACCAGTTAGCGATATTAAAGTCCGTCCAGTTCGAATAAATGACATTTGCGTTTCCAGCAGGGCCCTGATTGCCTTGTGGGCCTGCGGGACCCTGTGGGCCGGCGCCGCCTGTATTTCCTGCCGGACCCTGAGGACCAGCTTTAGTGCATGATACCAGTATTAATACAGCGAGTATCAGTACCGGGATCAAAGATTTCAAATAGCGCATCGAGATAGAATTTTATGAGTGAATAAAAAATAATTACAAATGATAAGCAGGACATGTTCCTTAATCTGAAAAACTTCTCAGTCTTTAATCCTTCCGCCTATAAGCCACTCTTTCATTCTGACAGGTCCCGGTAAATCCATTTTCCATTGAATTCCCTGCTATTTTAACCGAACAAAATTAATTCACGGAAACCCCGATGGATAGCGTAGTTCTGCTGAAATAAGACCGTATTAATACCTGATTTAAACCGATTTTTTAATCCCAAGTTTTTCCAATAACTCCCTTTTACATACAAATTAACCCTACTGTTGGCTTCCTGCGATATATACTATTCATTCAAATCTTCAACCTGGGAATTTGTTCCGATCTCGCATTTTGGGCAGTTTAACTTAACTATTGGGAAAACTTAATAAAAGAATTTACTTCTTTCTAAGAAAATACAATCAAAGGTGGTAACTGTCAAATAATGAGAGGAGTTCGAGTATATTTAGTGATAAAATCAATGAGATAACCTGGCCCTTCCAGAAATAGCTTTATCAACCATAATAAAAATCAATAAAGAATTTTCAATAAAGCGCCCTGAAAATCCAGCTTTTTTCTTTCCGGTTTGAAGCAGGCCCCCAGGTTAAACTTTCAAGTCTTTAATGGTTCTCCAGTTTTGAATCTGGATACCATTAACCTTCTTCAATTCCATCTCCCCATCATATCATAGTAGTCCGCCTTTATTTCCTCTGAAGCCATTCCATTTATTTATAGCATGCAGGTATTCTTTCTGAAATGTCTGGGCAGATTTGATTTCTACAGGTAATAACCTGCTGCCTGTATCAATCAACAAATCCACCGCTAACCCATTGTTATCACGCCAGTAATACAACTGGTTATTGGATCCACTGTTGTACTTTTTCTTGAATATTTCCATTATCACATAATTCTCAAATAATGCTCCTCGGAAATGAGATAAGCTCAATTCTTTTTCTGAATGTATACTCAAGGGGAAACAAGCAAGCCCGGTTTCAATAAAATATAATTTCGGGGTTTTTACAATGCGCTTATTAAAATTTTTGAAATAGGGAGGCAAGAGATGAATGATATAACTGCTTTGTAAAATCCCCAGCCACGCATTGACTGTTCTCACATCTATCCCACTTTCTTTACTTAGCGCAGCAACATTTACCTGTTGTCCTGCACGGCCGGCACACCATTGAAGAAAACGATTGAATAAAAGGGAATTTTCAATATTACGCAACAATTTTACATCCCGCTCCACATAAGTACGAATATAAGCAGGGAGCCAAACCCCAGGTTTACGCATTTTGTCATATATTTCAGGGTAACAACCATGAAATATCAGATTATTGGTTGATCTATATTGCTTGCCAAATCCCTGTATTTCTGCTAAACTAAGTGGCAGCAGGTCTACAAACCCTTAGCGTCCTGCAAGTGTCTGAGAAATCGACTGGTGAAGCAGAAAATTATTGCTACCGATAAGAATGAACAACCCTTCCTTTGGGTTTTCATCCAACACCTGTTGCAAATAGCTGAATAAACTTGGAACGTTTTGGACCTCATCCAGGATTGCGCCTTTGGTGAAACGGACCAGAAAAGCCCGGGTGTCCGTTGCTCCCAGGAGTCGTTCATCCGGATTTTCAAGGGATACATATTCTTTATGAGGGAACACTTTTTTAGCCAGGGTTATTTTTCCACTCTGCCTGGATCCGACAATGGCCAATGCACTAAACTGCCTGATATAAGAGCGAACCAGTTTTTCTGCTATTCTGGCGATCATAAGATAAATACATTACAGATCTGACATAAGATAGTCAGATCTGTATAAATAAATTAGTATAATACCCCCCCTTGCACTCCACACATTT
>Ga0307372_10012996_pt1 | contig 10816 bp, 9 predicted proteins | sample OX1MG_FD_202533 | JGI IMG/M metagenome (GOLD analysis project Ga0307372, IMG submission 202533) | Soil microbial communities from Risofladan, Vaasa, Finland - OX-1 | ecosystem: Environmental > Terrestrial > Soil > Coastal area > Acid sulfate soil | place: Finland: Risofladan, Vaasa | collected...
TATCGACGATGACTTCACCGACCCTACCCGGTGCCGGGAGCACGAGCGGCGACGTCAAACTCGCCAGGAAGCTCCACAAAGCCAAGCTGACCACGATCACCGCGGCCGTCAAAGTAAGCTCGAGCGCAATACGACGGCGGCCATTCTGCTCGTCGTCTTCGAGCGTTTCGATAAACTCGTCTTCCACCTCGCTCGGCGGCGCGGGCACTTCTCGGGCGACCGATTCGTTCATCCGAGTTGCTCGCGAAGATGGCGGCGATAGTCGGCGAATTGCGGTAAGTAGGTCGTTTCGATCGTGCGCGGCCGGGGCAGCTCGATCTTGACGATCTCTTTGACCCGTCCGGGCCGCTCGCTGAGGAGAATGACGCGGTCCGACAAAAACACCGCCTCGGCGATATCGTGGGTAACGAAAATAATGGTCTTGCCGCTCGCTTGCCAAATACGCAGCAGCTCGACATTCATCTGCTCGCGCGTCAAAGCGTCGAGTGCGCCGAACGGCTCGTCCATAAGCAGGATATCGGGATCGCAAAGCAGCGAGCGGACGATCGCGGCACGCTGTTGCATTCCGCCCGATAGTTCATCGGGATAGCTATTCTCGAACCCGGCCAGCCCCATCATTCCCAGTAATTCGCGTGCCCGATCGACATAGCCGGCACGTACGAGATGAAAGAGCTCAACCGGCAAAAGCACGTTATCGAGGATCGTCCGCCATTCGAGCAGTACCGATTTCTGAAAGACGAGCCCGACTTTTCGGCTGGCTTTCACCACCGGCACATCCTCGAGGAGCACTTTGCCGCGGGAAGGGCGAACCAGGCCCGCGATTATCTGCAAAAGCGTGCTTTTGCCGCAGCCGCTTTTTCCGATCAGCGAGACAAACTCGCCTGGTCGAATATCGACGTCGATGCCTTCAAGGGCGCGAACCGGGCCCGCGACCGAACGGTACGTCTTATAGAGGTCGGTTACCCTGATCGCGGCGGTCGAATTCATCGCGGTTCGGTGCGCGGAAGACGTAAGAGCTTCCGCGTGCGTCATTCGGAAGAGCGGCGGTCTACGGACGGGACAGTCGGCGCCGGGCAGATTTCAACGGCCATACTTTTCCTGAAACTCGTTCGTGTAGAGCGAATGAAGATCGAGATCGTGCTGGATCGAATTCGCTTGGCGTAACAGCGCAAGGATGGGAGCCAGCGAATCGATATCGGTATAGCCGAGCCCGTGGGTCTTGGTTTGAGGCCCGTGAATCCACGTCTCGCCGTCGACGAGGATCGGCTTGATCGCCTCAGGCGTGAAAGGCGCGGCCATATATTTCGGCAGATAGGCCGCCACTTCATCGAAGTGGTTCGGCTCGTATTTCATCGCTTTCGCAACCGCGCGAATGAAATGATCGACGAGATCGAGATTTTTGCTCAAGAGTTCGTCGCTCGTGACGATCTGGTCTGTCGGAAAATCGAGGCCCGTCGAATATTCCGCGATGTTGAGGCCCGCCTTGCGCATAGCGCCATTCAAGCTGGGCCACGACACATAGGCATCGATCTGTCCCGCCTGCAGCGGCGGAATAGCCGCAAACCCGACGGCGATGAAGCTGACGTCGTCCTGCTGCATCTTCGCGGCCGACAGCGCCTCCATCACGAGATAGCGCGTAATGCTGGCCTGGCTGATGATGCCGATTTTCTTGCCCTTCCAGTCTTGCATCTTCGACACATGCATGCCGAGTTTGTCCGGCAGATAGGCGAAGTCGTAGAAGTTGTTATGAATATTGAAGACGCCTTTGACCTTGGCGCCCTGGTCGGCCGCGAACATGATGGTATCGGTGGAGGCCCAGGCGAACGAAGCGCCTCCGGTGATCAGGCGCTTGATCGCATCGCCGCCACCCTGGCCGGCGACGTACTGAAAATCGATGCCTTCGTCCTTGAAGTAACCCTTCTCGACCGCCGTGAATAAGAACGATTGCCCGACGTCGGCGGGCCCATAACCAGCGAACTCAACCTTCGTAAGCTGTTGCGCGCGCGCCGTCCCAAATGTGCCCGCTAGTGAAAATGCGACTATGAGAAAAGAGAGATTCCTGACAAACCAGTTGCTGCACGTCGAGTTCATGCGCCCTCCGCTGAATCTGGCCACCTATTGTTACGTTCATTTTTGAGAACTGTCTATTATTTTGCACGAAACACTCGATTCCGACGCGCTTCCCTACATCTGCGGTCCCATCCTTCTCGCAGCGATCCAATAAAGCGACACGATTGGCACCATCAGCAGCAACATGAGCACGGCAACCGCCGAGGCTTGGCCATAGGAAGCGCTCGAAATCAGGCTCCAGACGACGACCGCCATCGGGCGGCTGTCGCTCGATGCCAGGACTACGGGCAGCGTCAGCTCGCGATAAGTCAGGAGCGCGATCCAAATCCATGAATAGGAGAGCGTCGGGTATAGAAGTGGCACGAGAATTCGACGGATAATGCCCCACAGAGTGGCGCCGCTCATGGTTGCGGATTCTTCGAGTTCGCGATGTATCTGGATTAACGCACTATTCAAGACTCGTGTCCCGTAGCTCAACCGGACAACGGCATAAACGGCGATGAGGAGCCAAATCGTACCGTAGGCCGGGACGAATTTGGCGAGCACGAAAAGCGACAAGAGCCACGTTGCGACCGCGAAAACGATGCTCGGAATCGCATGAGGAAGAAATGCGAAGAAATCGAAGATCCGGCGATAGCGAAAACTCGATCGCATGACAGACCACGAAATCGCAAAGCTCACCACTAGTGTTATTGTCGGTACCGCGATCATCAACACAGCGGTATTGCGCAGTGCGGGCAAAACGAAATCCGACGGCAAGTTCCAATAATTTTGTAACGAGAGTTGAGCGATTGCCGCGACAGACGGCGTTTGCAGAAACGGCAGGCACGAGGTCCAGACCAGCACTAGAGCGGGAAACGCCTGGGCCACGAAAAAGAATATAGCGATAAACCCGATAGCGACGGGACGCCAGTGTCCGAGCTGAACGGGACGAAATCGATAGGCTTTTCCAGTGACGACGGCGTAGCGAGGTGTTTGCCCCTGCATTTTGTTGTACCACCAAGTGAGTGCAAGTGCGGCAAATCCCATGATGACACTCAGGCATGCGGCAGTGCCAAATTTCGGCAACCCCTCGTTCGAATTAACCTGCGTGTACATGAATGTGCTGAACGTATAGATACGCCCGCCCAAGCCGATCACCGCAGGCACATCGAATGCACCAAAGCCGATAACAAGAACGTAGATTCCCGCCGCAACGATACCGGGACGCGCCAGAGGAAATGTTATTCGACGTATAACTATCCACCAGGTGGCCCCCGCGCTGAGCGCCGCTTCCTCGAAGGAATAATCGATCGCGCGCAGGACCGTACTCGTCATGATAAAAACAACCGGCGCCAGGCTGATACCCTCAACACACCCCATCCCCGGCAGCGTGGCGATGTTGAGAGGCGCGGCGTGAAGCGAAAACGCCTGCATTAGGAACCGGTTGAGGATTCCAATGCGCTCATTCAAGAGGAATACCCACCCTAAAGCGACCGAAAATCCGGGGATCAATAATCCCAGTGTCATCAAGGTGAGGATCAAGGTCTTCCCGGGCAGATCTGTTCGCTCGACTAGCCACGCCAATGGAAGTCCGAGCCCCATGGCGACAACAAGAGTGACGCACGCGAATACCAGGGTGTTGCCGATAATCTGATAAGTCGACGGATCGAGGAGAACGTCACGATAATTTTGCAATGTGTATTTAAGATCGGGATCCCCCGGAATCCCGTCCGTAAAACTGAGCCACACGATGACGAGCAGCATTGTCGCAATGATGAGGCACGCCGCCGCAGCTATCGTTAGGAGGCTGGGCGAGATCAAGCGTTGAAATTTCTCAACGGCCGCGGAATGTATAATGCGAAAACCCGCTCCGCGAGTGCCTTCCGTTCCTTCGAGACCGTCAAATCCAGGCAACGGCTCACCTACGACCAGAAGAGATGTCGCGGCTCACTGGCGACAAGAGCCGTCGTCGACCTTGTTATGGGCTTCGCCAATCAAGGCTTGGCCCCCGAAACTGGTCCGACGCCATTCTCCAGTCGTCCCAGACCACTTATTTCGATATCCACACGGTCACCCACCTTCAGAAACCGCGGTGGTTTGAAACCGATGCCTACCCCTGCAGGCGTTCCAGTCGCGATGATATCACCCGGTCGCAATCCGATTCCCGCCGACAAGGTCTCGATCAGCGAGGGAATGTCAAAAATTAGATCGCGCGTTGACGCATTCTGCCGTAATTCGTCGTTCACCCAGCATTTCACCGTGAAGTCACCGTTCCCGACCTCGTCAGCGGTTGTGACCCAAGGGCCCATCGGACAAAAAGTGTCGAGCGACTTTCCCATGAACCACTGCCGGTGGTCCCTTGGCAAATCGCGGGCCGTTACATCGTTGATGATCGAGTAGCCCCAAACATAATCCAACGCGTGCGCGCGAGAAATGCGTTTGCCGCTCTTGCCAATCACCACCGCGAGCTCCGCCTCATAGTCAAGCTGTGACGTTACGTCTGAGTGGCTATTGATAAGCTCTCTGTGACCGAGGAGGCTGGTCGGCGGTTTTGTGAAAATGGCCGCAAACTTATCCACGTCGGCAGCGGCACCAGCACTCGTTGAATCAAAGCCGCTTTGGTTGAATTCGCGGGCGTGCTCACGATAGTTTTTGCCAACACAAAATATGTTCCGGGCGGGCCGCAGCGGCGGCGCAAAAGTGAGATCAGCAAGCGGCACCGGCGAGCCGAGCGATAACTCCGCCAGATCTCGCGACGATCGACCAATGAGGAGAGCCATATCATCGCAAAATGGTTCGATGAAGCGCGCCTCGTGGCGGCTCTCGTCAACGACGGCAACCCGAGAGGCTCCTTGAACATTAAATGCTGCAAATTTCATGAATCACCGTCCCCTGGTGTCAGCGTCATCGACTGTACAAAAATCTATACAATTATCGATTTTTTTTCTAGCATCGGTTTTGCCCAACAAACAAGCAGCGTTTAGCGCGACGGTGAGCAACGGCTAGTGACGACCCAACCTGTGGAATTCCTGCAAAAATCTTATGACGTGCTCGTGATTGGCGGGGGCAATGCCGCCTTGTGCGCCGCGATCGGCGCTCGCCGAGAGGGTGCGTCGGTCCTCGTCCTGGAAGCGGCCTCTGAGTTTTATCGCGGCGGAAATACGCGCCACACTCGCAATATGCGCTGTGCCCACGACGCAGCGACCGACACACTGACTGGTCCGTACCCAGAAGAGGAGCTTTGGGAAGACCTTCGCCGCGTTACCGAAGGCCAGACCGATGAGCAACTCGCGCGCTACATGATCAGCGAATCCAAGGACGTACTGGTCTGGATCGCTGAACAAGGCGTCCGTTTCCAGCCGTCGTTGGGCGGGACCTTAAGCCTAGGACGTACCAACTCGTTTTTTCTCGGCGGCGGCCGCGCCATGCTCAACGCACTCTATCGCACAGCCGGACGGCTGGGGGTCGAGGTGATGTACGAAGCCGAGGTGATCGATCTCGATGTCCGCGACGGACACTTTGCGGCGGCCGTTTTCAAGAACGGCGGAACGATAAAGGCTGTTAAAGCCGCAACGATGGTTGCCGCGTGCGGCGGTTTCGAAGCGAACATCCCTTGGATGAAGGAATATTGGGGCGAAGCCGCCGAGAATTTCCTGATCCGCGGAACGAGCAACAATCGTGGGACGGTTTTGCGACTGCTCCTCGATAAGAAGGTCCAGCCAATTGGCGAACCCACCCAATGTCACGCGGTGGCAATTGATGCGCGCGCACCGAAGTACGATGGCGGGATCGTGACTCGGCTCGATTGCATCGTTTTTGGCATCGTCGTCAATAAGAATGCGCGCCGATTTTACGACGAGGGCGAGGATCTCTGGCCGAAAAGGTATGCCATTTGGGGACGTCTTATCGCAGGCGAGCCCGATCAAATCGCCTACATCGTATTCGACAGCAAGTCGCTCAGCCTGTTTATGCCTTCTGTCTATCCGCCGATCACGGCGTCAACGGTCATTGAACTGGGGAACGCCCTCGGCATCGATGGCACTGCGCTTGATACGACGGTCCACGAGTTCAACGGCCACATCGTCCCCGGAAAATTCGACTATACAGTTCTCGATGATTGCCGGACCTCCGGGTTAAACCCGTCCAAATCTCATTGGGCGCGCCCCATCGATACTGCACCCTATTACGCCTATCCCGTGCGGCCGGGAATCACCTTTACTTATCTCGGCGTTCGTGTGAACCGCGAAGCGCGAGTGCTCATGGCCGACGGTTCGACCTCCGCCAATATGTTTGCTGCCGGAGAGATCATGTCTGGCAACGTCCTCGGGAAGGGCTATGCGGCCGGTATAGGCATGACGATTGGCAGCGTCTTCGGACGGATCGCAGGAAGGGAGGCGTCGCACCTTGTTCGACACTAAGGCCCTCGAAGAAGCTGACCGTATCGTTACGATCTGCAACGCGTGCCGCTATTGCGAAGGATTGTGCGCAGTATTCCCTGCGATCGAAACGAAGCGCTCTTTTATCACATCTGATCTCAATTATTTTGCCAATCTTTGTCACGGGTGCGGCGCCTGCTATCAGGATTGCCAATTCTCACCGCCGCATGAATTCAACGTGAACTTGCCGCGCGTTTTGGCGCAAGTGCGCGCCGACTCCTACAAAAGCTATACGTGGCCGCGTGCTTTCGGCCCCATCTTCGATCACAACGGTATTCTGATCAGTTTTATAGCCGAAATGAGTGTTACTGGCTTCATTCTCGCTTTCGTGACCGCCGGCAATCCAAATGCGCTCTTTGCCTCGGGCATCGAACCCGGTGCTTTCTACCGCCTCATGCCACATGATGCGATGGCCGGTCTCTTTGGAGCGGTCTTTGTCTACGCAATCGCCGCAATTACTTTTGGCTTCCGTGCCTTCTGGCGCGACATAGGTCCTATTAGCGCAGGCGCGGGATCATCCTTGTGGCAAGCCATTCGCGACGCTGGGGAGTTGCGGTATTTGGGTGGTGGTGGCGATGGCTGCCGAAATACGGATGACATCGCCGCCGATCGTCGAAAGCTTTACCACCACCTCACGTTCTACGGCTTTTTGCTCTGTTTCGCGGCGACCGTAGTCGCAACATTCTACCATTACGGCCTGGGACGCCCTGCGCCTTATGCATGGTATGAGGTACCGGTCATCCTTGGAACGGCCGGCGGCATTGGCCTTTTCATCGGCACACTCGGCCTACTTGCAGCGAAGTTACGGCGCAATCCGAACATGGAAGATCTTCCGCGCCGAGGCATGGATATCGCATTCACGCTGATGCTGTGCCTCACTGCGCTGACTGGGCTGGCCTTACTGGCATTTCGGGCAACACCTGCGATGGGAATCCTCCTAGCACTTCATCTCGGCTTCGTTTTCGCCCTATTCCTTACGCTGCCTTACAGCAAGTTCGTTCACGGTCTCTACCGCTTTGGAGCGCTGTTGCGCTATGCGATTGATACTCGAGGCGGTCTGAAGCTCGTAGAATAGGATCAAAGCCGGTTCGGAGGCTCGGAATGGCCATTACGCTTTACGACGCGGTTCCGTCCGCGAATAGCGACCGGGTTAAGCTTGTCCTCAAAGAAAAGCATCTGACTTATCGCCGCGTCACGCTGAATTTACGCAGACTCGAACAAAAGAAGCCTGAGTTTCTTCGTCTTAACCCCTACGGCAAAGTGCCCGTGCTCGTCGATGGCGAAAGGGTTCTATTCGAGTCTTGTATCATCAACGAGTATCTCGACGAACGCTATCCCGATCCACCTCTGATGCCGAGCGATCCCTATCTGCGCGCGCGGGGACGGATCATCGTCGATTACATGCTCAATTTCCTTCAGCCGGATTGGACACCTTTCCGTAAGGAAATGTTGAAGCAACCGGCTGAACGGAACCCGAAAGTGATCGACACGAAGCAGCCGATCCTCCTCGAGCGTTTCCGCTATGTGGAGGCAGCGCTTGACGACCGGCCTTTTTTTCTTGGAACCTTCAGCCTGACCGACATCGACGTGTGGCCGCATCCCGACTTTCCTCGGCTCAACGCCTGGCTTGAGCGGATGAAGTCCCGCCTCTCCTTAGAGGGAACGACTTAAGAGCGTGACGTCGAAGCGTTAAGGCTTAGCGCCAGCCGCTTGGCCCGCCATGGCGGGCTTATTGGCGCCACTGCCCGATTTCTGTCGGCGCGAAACCCCGTCGATACCCCCTTCAATTGCCCATTCGGCAAAATTTTCGGGCTTAGTCTCGATCTGTCGCGGTTTCCACGCCGGCGTTAATTGATCCTCATCGGCGTAATATTCGATGTTTCCGCCGGCCGGACATTTGATGTACCAAAAATAGGCCGACGACACGGGATGCATGCCAGGGCCAATTTCGGTCTCCCAGCCGCAGCGGCTGATATGGAGTCCCCCACCAAATACCTCGTGAATGTCGCGCACCAAGAATGCAACGTGATTGAGGCCCCGCTTGCCGTTCGGTAGCTGGATGAACAGCACGTCGTGGTGCCCGCCATAGACGCTGCACCGCATGAAGAGGGAGCGGCCGACATAGCGGTCGGACTCGACGAAGCCGAGCTTTCCCAAATAGAAAGCCTCGACCTCCGCGAGATTGGGCGTGAAAAAGACGACATGGCCGATTTCCACCGGCCGCGCCCGTTCGTAAATCGGACTTGCAGCGTCGATCCGTTGCGGCGGCAGACCGTAAACATTGGCCGGTACGCCGCGAATATCGGTTTTTCTTTTTCGGCTGATCCGGAATTCCAAGGTCAAGCCGTTGGGGTCGACGCAAGACACGGACTCTGGCATCTGCACGAAACCCGGTGTGCCCTTGAGCGTCGCGCCAAGACGATCGAGATCCGCCGCTTCTTCAACGCCCCACGTAACTGATCTTACCGTCGAACCGGATTCGAGAGCCGGCGGCAAGGCCTTGTCGCTGTGACGATGCACGTGAACTTCACTACCGTTGACCGTCTCGAACGCCAACATCGACGCCGTTTCAGCGGCCGGCGACAACCCCCAATCGACAAAAAAGCGCCGGCAGAGCGCGAGGTCATCGACGCCATAGGTAACGCGATCGATTCCGGAGATCATGACTGTTCCGTCCGCTCGTCTCAGCTAATACCGATCATTCCGGCTTCGTAAGTGTCGATCGGCGGATGACTGCGCATCGCGCTGGTCAATTCGGCGACCCGTTCGATGCCGTGCGACGCACACCACTTCTCCAAGTCACGGATGATCGCGATCATCGCGGTGGGATGACGAAAATTGACGAAACCGATCTCAACAGCAGAAGCGCCGGCGAGCATGTATTCGACGACATCTTCGGCATTCATGATGCCGCCGCAGCCGATGATCGGGATTTTGATGCATGTCGAGCATTGATGGACCATCCGCATCACGATCGGCTTGACGCCCGGACCCGAGATTCCGCCATAGCCGTTACCGATCGCGGATCGAAAAGTTTTCAAGTTGATTTTGAGACCGAGGATCGTGTTGGAGACCGTGATCGCATTGGCGCCCGCCTTTTCCGCCGCTTCTGCCACCGCGGTGATCTCACCGGCATTGGGCGAAAGCTTGGCCCAGAGCGGTTTTTCGGTTGCGGCTCGACATAGCTTCACGACCCGGTAGGTCGTTTCCTCATTCAACGCGAAATTGCCGCCACCCGGCTGCCGGGTCGGACAGGAGATATTCAATTCGATCGCATCGACGCCCGGAACGCTTACATCGCGGGCCATCGCCGCAAAATCTTCGATCTTTTCAGACGTGATGCTGCACACCAGCCGCGTGTTGAAACGCCGATATTCAGGTAATTGGGTTTCAAGAAAATAGCCAAGCCCCTTCGTCGGCAAACCAATTGAATTGATCATCCCCGAATCAAGCTCTGCCACGCGCGGTGGTGGATTACCGGCGCGGTAATCGCGCGAAACCGTCTTCGTCACCAGGGCACCGAGCCTATTGAGATCGATGACATTGGCAAACTCGGCCGAAAAAGTTCCGGATGCCGGTAGGATGGGATTTGCGAGCGACAAACTGCCGATTTTAACCGCGAGATCAACCATTCGAATCGCTCCAAATCCGCCCAGCGCCAATCGAGAAAAGCGCCCACTACGCATCGCCGCCGGCACCTTTTTCGCGCCGTCGAGCTATATGAGAATTATCTCATAATTGATACAGCGCAGCAAGCAGCGGCGCTTTATTTTTGCCGCAGAAGTTTCGTCAGATCGCCGAGTTGGTCCGGCGCCTTCGGGTGCTCGCCCTCCCAACTCAACGTCACGTCAGTGAACTTCACGCCCTGCGCCTGCATGTCGATCGCTTTTTGGTGCTGCGGTGAGTCGGAATAGGTATCAAGGTCAGTCCCGTCCCGATCGCGGTTCCACTTCTGGCCCTCTTCCGTAGAGAGGAAGACGCCATAAAGAATGCCTGTATTCGGGTGTGCTGCGTTAACCGGTATCGTTAGATAGTTATAACGACGTTGCGCGGCATCAGGCACGATATACAAAGCGAGATAATCTTTGAACCGCGGTTGATTCTGTTCGGTTCCCGCGCAATCCAACACGAGCGCCTGCACTTCGCCTGAGGCGATTCGCTCACCCGATCCGCACGGAACGACGCCAGCTAACTGCGTGACGAATTTAGTCAAGTAATCGGCAGCTTTTTCGTAGCCCCGATTACCGATGAGCACGTCAAAGCCGGCTAAGTCGGGATTGGTCGAGAATTTTCCTTTGAACTCCGGTTGCAGCAGGTCATTCAAGGAC
>Ga0307372_10012999_pt1 | contig 10813 bp, 8 predicted proteins | sample OX1MG_FD_202533 | JGI IMG/M metagenome (GOLD analysis project Ga0307372, IMG submission 202533) | Soil microbial communities from Risofladan, Vaasa, Finland - OX-1 | ecosystem: Environmental > Terrestrial > Soil > Coastal area > Acid sulfate soil | place: Finland: Risofladan, Vaasa | collected...
ACATACGGTCCCCCATCAGTGGAACCTAAAAGTAATGCCTGGGTCACCGTGGTGCCCGAATTCTGCGCGTTGAAAGCGGAAATTGCCGTAGACACCGTAGCTCCGTCAGCTTGACACGCCGCTACCGCACTCTTACCCGTTATACCGCCGAGAGCGAAGATCACTACTCCGGCGAGAATGCCGAGCACGACGATGACGATCAAAAGTTCGATCAACGTGAAACCGGCATTGGCGTTGAGGCCCTCAGCCTCACGACGTCGCTTGATTCTTTGATATGTGCCCGACATGGAATCTCCCTTTCGTCGATAGGCGATCCGAGCTTCGGATCTACCTCCCCTAAGTACTTTCAATTATGTCTCGTGAAAGTAACAACACGCTAGGTACCGAAAAACTATTTGTATATAGGCAACATGCATCATTCATGAAGTTGTAACTAATACACTCGGTTTACTGTGTGGTAAACGCCACTCATTCAACGTAAAAGATTCTTTGTATGGTTCGCGACGTGCCTTCCACGAAACAATTAACCAGGCGCGACCGATGCGACGTGAGGTAACAGTGACGACAAAGCATCGTCGCGCCACCTAGTACGAGAACGTCGGCCCCAAAATGCTGGGACCTGCCGGCGTCGTCACTGCAACGTAGGCATTGCCTGTTCCGGTCGAGGGTGTGCACGCCGTGATCGACGTAGAACTCACCACGCTGAAACTAGAAGCCGCGTAAAGCTGGTTCGCCGAACCCCCTGAGACGAGTTCAAATGTCACGCTCGAGGCCCCTGTGAAGTTTGTCCCAACTATCGCCACGGGATTGCCGGCGACACAGCTCGCCACTCCTGGGATCACCGAACTGACGCTGGGCGGCCGCACGCCAAATGACCACGAGTCAATCTTCATGGCGGTACCACACGTCGTGCTAGATGAACTCACCGCCGTCTGGACGGGACTACACGAGGCGATACCCGTAGAAAGTTCGTCACCGACGGAGATGATTGACTGCAACAGTGGATTGACGGCGCAGTTTGCGGCGCTCATCGAACTCAAACACGTCGAGATGGTGACCACGCGCCCCTGGGTTGGACTCGTCGTCCAGGCCGTCGTGCACCAGGAATCCACCGTCTGACCGTTCAGTGACAACAGGGAAGGCGTGGGTGACGTGGTCCAACACGGTGCTGGAGGCGACGCGTTCAACGTCTGGGCCATGAAGTTGTAGCGCACATTTTGAAGCGCCACTTCGCTGGCGCTGTTAGCGGTCGACTGGAATGACTGGGCCGCCGTGAATTTCGCGGTATTACGAAGATCATTGCCAACCCAGGTGACGAGCGCAACCATGACCACACTTACGACGGTCAAAAACACGATGGCGAGAACGAGTGAACTTCCGGACTCATTTTGACGATGGGGGACGTCGGGGAAACCCTGACAGCAGCGACTTCGAAAGAGTGCGCTAACTGACACTGACGCCCCCCACACTTGAGGTCGCGGCGAGATAGCCCGTCGACGCGTTGGCGCTAATGGTGACGTAGTAACCGGTCCCCGACGTCAACCCGGTAATGGTTCCCCCCGACGCGTAGGGGCTGACCGTCCGGCATCCCGAGGTCATCGTCGAGCTCGTACAGAGAGTGGCGCCATAGGTCTGACCGGAGGGCGCGTTGGGTGAGCCGTTGTAATTAATAGAAGCCGTACCCGCAGCACCACTCGAAGTTGAGGAGATTGACGGCGCAACGAGGGCGACGGTTGCCATCACGCCCGAGGTCACGCCCGACGTGGCGGCGAGGTACGCCCTTGAGGCGTTGGCGCCAATGGTGATGTAGTAGGTCGTCCCTGGCGTCAACCCCGCCACTTGTGCGCCAGAGGTGAACGAATTCACTGACACGCAGCCATTGGACATCGCGCTATCCGTGCACGCGGTCGCGGTGTACAACTGAGATTGGGGCGCGTTCGACGACCCCGTGAAGGACACGTTGATGACGCCGGACACTGTCGAGGATGGCGTACCCACTACTGCACTGGGCGCGATCAACGCTGCCGTTGCTGGCACCGCCGGCGACGAAACGACCGACGTGGCGGCCGGCGTCGAGCCGTTGACGTCAGCCCTCACGGTTACGTAATACTTAGTGCCAGGGATCAGCCCGCCGATGTTTGAACCTGAAGCAAAAGCGCCATCTGACACGCAATTGTCAGTCATTTCGGAGTTAGAACAGGCCATCGCCGTGTACGTCTGGCCATTCTGTGGATTGCTAATGCCGCTGTACGTTATGACCAGGGTTCCCGTCAGCGTCGTGGACGGAAGGATCGACGTCACCGTCGGCGTAATCGTGGTCCCACTCGACACGGCTGTTGATTCACTTGACGTCGCAGAGAGGTAGCCCGTCGACGCGGGGGCCGTGACGGTAACGTAATAGGTCGTACCGGGAATCAGTCCGAGAATGTTCGAACCCGACACGTACGAGTTGTTCGACGTGCAGTACAGCGACATTGCCGGATCCAGGCAAGCCATAACGTTGTAGGTCTGGCCCGAAGGCGCATTCGAGGAACCAGTGAAAGTAACGGAAAGGCCGCCGACAGTGTTCAAAGGTGGCGTCACGCTCGCCACGATCGGCGCATTGATTTGAACGGACTGGGCCGCGATGATCTGCCCGCTACCACCAACCACGAGCGCCTCAGACTCGGACTGGCCCTGTGGACCCAGAACCTGAATCGTCAGCTGCTGGGGCACTGTCGTGCCACTTGTGCACGTTGAGGTCGTCAGCGAAAAGTCTGCGCCACTCCAGTAGTTCACCGAGGTGATCGACGCGCTGTAGCTCGAAGTGTACGGAGGCGGCGGCACGAGCGCCCCCGACAAGGCGCCGTTATAGTACGCCGGCGCTGCAGTGGGGCACGCCACGAATACCGGTGTCGACGTCTGCTGAAATGACGAGTAGACCTGTTCCGCGACGCTACGCAGGACCGTGTCGGTTACCGCTAGATTGCGGTGAGTCGCCGACGAAGAAAATGCGGCGGAAAAGGCCACCAGCAAACTGACCACCGTGATGCTCAAGATCACGAGGGCAATGAGCACTTCAATCAGGGTGTCGCCGTGGTCCCCACGGTGGCCCTCACGCTCGTCGAGATCTCGAATGTCCGGGGTGACCATTTTGCGCCGCATGAGTTTCACGGCGAGACAATATTAAGGCTTACGTTGTTGGAGATGACCGCAGTGTTCGCGACCAAGAAGGCCGCGGTCACCGTACCGTTGTTGTTGAGAATCACTTCACCGTTGGGCACGTAAATGCCCCCGTAGCCGTACCCCGCGGAACCGTTGTTTCCCAAAGTAATTGGACTCGTCGTCCCCACCGCCGCCGCATCCCACACCACCACGTCCTGATACTGCGCCAAGCCCTCGCAGTTAATAATGGCGTTGTTCCCGAATTGGACCGCCCCTGAGTTGATGTAGAACAACACGCCGCTGGTGGCATTAACGATTGTATTGTTCGCCGTCGTAAAGGCCGTCGGCGCTCCATCAAAAATATAGGTGCCGGTGGCGAACGTCACGTTGACGTTGTTAGCGAGCGTGAGGCCCTGTTCGAACCAAAAGTTGCCGCCCGGCGTGAAGAACACCGTTGCGTTATTGGCGAACGACAGGCCCGGATCCGTGGTGTAGTAACCCGGCGGACAGGTATATACGTTATTGGAATCCGTACAACTCACCACCGAACCCCCACCCGGCGGATCGGCTGGCGCGCTCAGCGATGAGAACGGGTTGCCGATGGAGCTCGAGTAGTACTCACTGGAGGGATACGTCGTGCCACTACCCGCCGACACCGAATTAAGAGTCGAGTCTGAGGTGTTGATGCTCGCGGCCAGAAGTTGCGAATTGGGTGAAATCGACACTGAACCCGGAAGCGGGGAAGCGACATTGAGCGCACCATTATCGGTGCCCGTACCGACGTCAATCGACAACACAGAGTTATTGCCAAGCGAAAGCGCATTGCTCGACGTCGCGCTCAACAGCGTGAACGGCGCAAATGACGATAACTGAGGAACGTTCGTTGCTTCGGTGAACGCTCGCGGGGTGGCCACGAGAGCGAAGGCAAACGGCGTGGTTGAACCAGCTATGACGCTCTGCGTTTCAGTGACTTTTAGTGTGACCTGGGTGACACCCGAGGTGGAGATCCACCCCGTGCGTGCGGTCGAAGCGCAGCCGCTCGCCGTCGGCGCGCACGAAATCGACGGCGCTGCCAACGCACTCGTAGCCGATAGGTCCGTCGCGACGGTCTGTATTGAGTTCGGCGTGGATGACGCAACGCTAGAACAGAAACTACGGATCAACGAATACGTGGTCGACAAGACGTTTTGCACCGCATTATAGGAAACGTAGTCAAGGTAGCCGCCAGTTGAACTACCCCATTTCAGACCAATCACTTGATTTCCCGAACCACAGATCGGGCCTGCGCCGTCGGTGAGCGCTTGGGCACTCTGTACGTCTTTGCTGAAGCTCGCTGAAAGAGTCTGAGCGTCACCCGAGTCCGTAATTCGACCTGACACCGTCGATTGCAACGAGAGCACGGCGACCAATCCGAACGCCAGTGCACCGATAACCAACGGCACGATCAACATTGTGATCAAAAGCTCGACGAGCGTCATGCCGTCGTCACCGCGCGAGACGGTGCGCTTGGCACGTCCACCACGTCGCTCAACTTGGGTCTTGTTCGACCGCGCGCCGATTCGCCGTATTACGCGATCGCGCCGACCGGGCATTATCCCACCTTGACCTGACTGTAGATGCCGTACATGGCCGAAATCAACGCGACCGCAACGAAACCGACGATCACGCCCATGAAGATGATGATGGCCGGTTCAAACAAAGACGTGGCTCGGTCGACCTTGCTCTCCAGTTCTCGTCCGTAGTACGTAGCCGCGACCTCGAGTTGCTGGTCGAGGGTTCCCGTCTCTTCGCCCACACGAAACATTTGCTTGGCCGCGGCCGGAAACAGTCCTGAGCGCGCAAGCGGAGCGGCCAGGCCCTGGCCCTCCATCATCTCTTCACGAATGTCCTCGAGGGCCGTTCGGTACACGTAGTTGTTCGACGACTCCGCTGTCACCGTCATCGAATGGGGAAGGTCGACCCCAGCGCGAAGCAGCGAGGCGAGGATGCGGCAGATTCGCTCGATGATCGCAGTCTGAGTAATGTCGCCCACTACTGGCAGGCGCAGCAACAACGTGTCGAGGCGCCGTCGGCCCCCTTTCGTGCGACGCATGGTAATGAATAGCACCGCAATCGCGACGATGCCCGCCACCAGTTCGTACCACTGTTTTCCGAGGAACGACGAGATGTTCAACAACAACTGCGTCACGAAGGGCAACTTTGCGTGGAACGACGCGAAGAACACCACGAAGCGGGGCATCACAAAGATACCGAGCACGAGGACCGTGAAGACTGACATGGCGGCGACCACACTCGGGTAGATCAGCGCGGCGGTAATTTTGGCTCGCGCCTTGACGTCACGCTCGATGTAGTCGGCCAGTTGATTCAAGACAGAATCGAGGTTGCCCGTAAGTTCGGCTGACTCTAAGATGCCGACGTAATAATTCGGGAAGGCCTCTGGGTGCGCCTTCGCCGCCGCGGCAAAGGTGTCGCCGCTGCGAAGTCGTTCGACCATGTCGGACAAGATGGCCTTGAACATCTTTCCTTGCGTCTCATCGACAATGACCTCAAGCGCACCCATGATCGGAATGCCAGCTTTCATGAAGACCGCCATCTGGCGCGAAAAGTTCATGATCTCCGGGCGCGGCACTTTCTTCTTCGTGATCTCGAGTTTGAAGACGCTCTTCTTGGCCGCCACATCCAGTGGTTGCATGCCGCGTTGTAAGAGGACGAGGTGCAACGCACCAGCGGAGAGAGCCGATTCACTTCCAGAGATCTTCTTGCCCTCTTTGCTCAGAGCTTCGTAATGAAACTTGGTCATTGGAGGCGCGTATGGCTTTGCGAAATGCCTCGCAAGCTTCTTGGCGCTCCGCTTCGACGTTGGTTGGCTCGTTCGACGAGCACGACGTCGTTGAGTTCTCTCGTCAGCCTTTTGCAAGACTTTCTTTTCGCTCTTCGAAAGGCCGATGGTCATAGCGTGTACACGCTACGGATCACTTCAGCGATGGTGGTCACGTCGTCAAGCACCAAATTGATGGCTTCTTGGCGCATGGTGCGCATGCCCTGCTTTACGGCAAGCGTACGCAACTCTTCCTGCGTCGCCCATCCCACGACGAGACGCTTTATCTCGGGCGTCATCACGAGTAATTCGTACACGCCAATGCGTTCCTTATAGCCGGTGCCAGTACAAAAGTTGCAGCCTGTCCCGTGGTAGAAGACGCTCTTCACCGGTGCGTCGGTCCCCTCGTAGAACGCCATTTCTTCGCTCGTTGGCGTGTACTGGGTCTTGCACGACGGACAAATCCTGCGCAGTAAGCGTTGGCCGACCACACCGAGGACCGATGATGCCACCAAAAACGATTCAATGCCCATATCGAGGAATCGGTGTAGCGCCGATACCGAGTCGGTCGCGTGCACCGAAGAGACGACGAAGTGACCCGTTAACGCCGATTGAACAGCGACGCGCGTGGTTTCTACGTCACGAATCTCGCCAACCAGGATGACGTCGGGGTCTTGACGGAGAATTGACTTCAGACCAGTTGCGAATGTTAGACCAGCCTGTTCATTGGTCTGGATCTGGTTAATTGAGGGGAACACGTACTCCACCGGGTCCTCAATGGTCATGACATTTACGTTCTCATTGGTGACTTCGCTCAACGTTGCGTACAAGGTTGTGGTCTTGCCACTTCCGGTCGGACCGGCACACAACACCATGCCAAATGGCGCTCGGACCATCTTTGAATAGGTGGCGTACGTGTCCGGCGGCATGCCCAATTCCTTGAGGCCCAGCACCGATCGAGTCTTATCGAGGATACGAAGAACACAGTTCTCGCCCATAATGGTCGCCACCGTCGAGACTCGTACGTCCACTTCACGTCCATCGATTGTGATCGCTAACTGACCGTCTTGAGGACGGCGGCGCTCCACGATGTTCATGTTGGCCATCACCTTGATGCGGCTCACTAGACCGGGCCCGATCGATGCGGGCAGCTGCATAATCTCCTTTAACGCACCGTCAATGCGAAAACGAACGCGTATGACGTCGTCTGAGGGTTCGAGGTGTACGTCCGACGCGCGGTCGCGCATAGCCTGAGTCAGAATTTTGTCGACAACCTGCACGATGGGCGCGTCGTCGCCAATCGCCGCGGCGTCACTGCTCTCAATCGCTCTCTTGCGTGAGCCTTCCACTGATTGAAACGCCTGAACGAGTTCTTGTACCTCTTTGATGGAGCGGTAATTAGAGTCGATAGCCCAACGAATATCGGACAGTGGCGCCACCACGAAACGCACCGGCATGACGCTGAACTTCGCCATTGAGTCGTGAAGTTCATTGCTCGGCTCCGCACTGGCCACCACCAGTTCACCATCTTCGATTCGTAACGGGATCGCGTGGTATCGGCGCGCCACCGATTCGTCAACAAGCGCCAGTACGTCGTCGGCGATTGTCGTTCGACGAAGTTCCGCCATCTCGAAGCCAAAGCCTTCGGCAATGGCCTGAGCGAATATGAGATCGGCGAGAGCACCCGTCGAGACCAAGGCGTCACACAGCATGCCCCCGGCGCGATGTTGGAGTTCTAAAGCGGCGGCGAGCTGTGTTTGGGTTACGAGGTTTTTCGCAATTAGCATCTCAGCGATAAGACCGCTCGAAGTGCCGGTAAACACTTCGCGCAACGCCGCATCAAGCGAACTTGCATCTCGGGCCGGCGCGACTACTACGGCGTTACTCGGCACCGACCGAGCCTCCGAATCGGTTTCGGGCGCCGCGGTCGCAACGTTTTCTACTGCAGCGGCAACGCGATCCTTGGCTTCGCCCCTCGGCTCACGATCCTCTCGATTTTTCTTCTTGAATGCCACGCCAACTCTCCACAACCCTCACAGCACTTACGGGAATCCGACTTGGTGAGAACTCATCAACATTCATGCTGAACGTAATGTAAGCCTCCCACAGCAGTTCTGGCAATTCCATAGTGAGTTCAACTCATCCCACGAGTGATGCACATCGTGGCGCGCGTGGCATTAATTGCGAAAAATTTTCTACGAACGAGTAGTTAATTTTCGCTATTCACTCAATGTTGACCTCAAGTAAATGTCGAACATTGTTTTCATCCTCTTCGATCTTCTACACACCTATCGAAAGTGGCAAAAGCGTTCGGAATGCACTTCCAATTCGACATTAAATCCACGTTTGCGAAAGTCACGAGAATGTCACATTCGCCAGCGCCGCCAATCCAATCTCGGGCATCTTGGTTCTGGCATCAACCACGTCATCTACTTCGCGTTGAGTGCCGTGACCCCGCTCTTAGTCGAATACGGCGAGCGGTGCGAGGTCGTTATAGCGAAGCAGCCGGCGGTGGTCGCTGGCGAACTCGATTTCGGTCATCGAGCAGTTCTCAATTCGTGGTTGTAGCCGAACGCCACCACCGAGCCCTTGGTAGAGCTTGAGGGCCTGTTCAATGAACCCACCGTGCACCACCAAAACCACCAACTCCTTGGGGTGACGAGCAACGATACGCTCCATCGCGTCAACGCACCGCTGGAAAAAATCTAGGAGCGACTCCCCACCGGGCACGTTCATCAACGAAGGGTCGACGTCCCAGTCCGGCGCGACATAGCGCTGACTAATTTCGGACCAGCTGAGTCCGTCGGCCTCACCCACGGAGAGTTCGCACAGCGACGCATCGGCAAGGGCATCTATAGCGGGATTAATCGCGGGAAAGACAATGGCTCCGGTCTCGATCGCTCGAGGCAACGTTGAAGTGTAGAACGCGCTCGCGCTCGCCAGTTCTTTCGTGAGAGCGAGACGTCGCGCGAGGGCCGACGCTTGGGCGCGACCGAGGTCGGTCAAGCCGCCCTTGTCGCCCAGTGGTCCACCCGCGAGGCCGAGCGTGTTGGCGTAACTCTCGCCGTGGCGGATGAAGAGCAGCCGGGTTTCGGTCGGAGGCAGGCCGCGCTGGCGAAAACCTCCGGGCGGTAGGTTCTCGTCGAAGCTCACGCCAGCTCACCTACGAACGCCTCGAGTTGGCGCAACGTGCGACACTCGATCACTCGATTGCAGTAGGGCGCATACTGACTCATGATTGAATCCCCGCTGTTCCAGTAACTGGCCGGCTCGGGGTTGAGCCAGTAGACCGACTTCGCGCGGAAGTGCAAGTCCGCCAGAACTTCGGCGTGGGCCTGGTGGTAGTTGTTGCGCGCGTCACCCAGAATCAACACCGTCGAACGCTTGGTGAGGTCTTTGGCGTACTCATCGTGAAAGGTGACGAGGGCCCGACCGTAGTCCGAGTGACCGTCGAAGGCGATGACGTCGGCTTCGGCATTGATGCGTGCCACCGCGTCAGCGGGATCTTCCACGCCCTCGAAGAGTCGAGTCACCTCATCCAGTCCGTCCACGAAGACGAAACTGCGAACTTTGGAGAACTGGGAACTGATGGCGTGCACCAGGTGCAACGTGAAGCGAGCGAAAGACGCGACCGAACCCGAGACGTCGGCGATCACGAAGATTTCGGGCTTGGCCGGACGCGGAGGCTTGAATCGTAGGTCGAGCGGCACCCCCCCGGTCGAGAGACTGCGCCGTACCGTGTGACGGAGATCGACCGGCCCGCGACGGCGGCGGCGGCGTTTTCGCGCCAGGCGCGTCGCGAGCTTTCGACTGAGTGGGCGCAGTGCTCGCTCGAGTTGGGCCATCTCGTCGCGATTCGCGTGCATCACGTCGAGGTCCTCGGGCAGCGGCTTGCGAACGGACTTGGCCAGCGCCTGAGACCCGCGGTCCCCCACGAGACGCTCTCGGATCTCACGTTCGATCTCCGCCTTCAGTTGCTCAATTCGGGCTATGACTTCGTCGCGGGCGAGGCGCTCCGCGAGCCGGTCGGGATTGTCGCGCAGCGATCCGGCCAACAGTCGCTGTTCGAGCGACTCCAACTCGAGGTTTCGCAACGTCCGATAGAGGTAATACGTTCCGCCAACCGGCCGTCCCGGCTCCATGCCCGAGTAGCGCGATACCGCTTCACTCGCCCCCAAGCGCATGGCGTCTCGGTCGCCGTCGCGAAGCGCGCGATAGAGCAACTCGGCCAGTTCTTGCGCGCTCATGGTCGTGCCGCCGCCACCGCCTTGACCGCGCGCCTGACCGGGGCCGGTCGCGCCCGCCGCCCCGTCGCGCTCACCCCTTTCGTCCTCGTCGTCGCCCAACAGCGATTCGGCGCTGTCCCACGAGCGAATGGAGAAGAAGACTTCGAACGCGGTGTTAAAGACCGGCAGGTGATCGCCGTCCTTGACGAGTGTGGCGGCGAGGGTCGCGCGCACGAGCGATCGGTTGCCGAGATCTATCACCTCCACCGCACGCGCGGCGTCGACGTGTTCGCTCATCGACACGGGTATTCCGGCGGCGCGCAGTTCGCCAATGAAGTCGCCGAGCAGGTTAAGCAACGGGCCTCGAGCGACCGAGCAGTTCCTTCGTGGCGCGCTCGATGTCGGACTGGTACTTCAACAAGATGTGCAAAGTCGCGGTGGCGTCTTCGTCACCGATCTCGTCTCGACCGAGCACGACAAGCGTGCGGGCCCAGTCCAAGGTCTCCGAGACTGACGGCCTCTTCTTCAAGTCGATGGTGCGCAGAGAACGAACGACCTGAGCGATCTGTACGGCGAGCGCTTGGGAGATTCCCGGCACGCGCGACAAGATGATGTCGCGCTCACG
>Ga0307372_10013000_pt1 | contig 10813 bp, 11 predicted proteins | sample OX1MG_FD_202533 | JGI IMG/M metagenome (GOLD analysis project Ga0307372, IMG submission 202533) | Soil microbial communities from Risofladan, Vaasa, Finland - OX-1 | ecosystem: Environmental > Terrestrial > Soil > Coastal area > Acid sulfate soil | place: Finland: Risofladan, Vaasa | collected...
AACCCGCCCTCGCTGTTCTCGTCGACTCCAGCCGTGGACCCGTTGCGCGGGGCTCGACCGGCGATTGGGCCGTCCGCGCGGGCCGGACGGACGGCTCGCCTCGTCGGGGCGCGATTCATCGCGCCCGGTACCTGTGCCTCAGTCGAATGGACGTCTCGAGAGACGCGTCAGTGCCCTGCCCGGAACTGCACGGCCGACTCCACGGCATCGGCAGCCGGGGCGGGTTCCTTGAGAATCCCATCCAGCCAGTCATCGACCTCTCGCGGCGAGCGCAGGCGCACGAACGACACGTGCGACCAGCGCCGGTCGCCTACGGCCCCCGCGTAGTCCCGCCGTCTCGCGTTGTGCGTCCAGAGCGTGAAGGCGATCAGCGACCGCCGCCGGTCCCAGAGCATCAGCTGGTCCCAGAACCGCTCGCGGTTCGTTCCCCAGAGCAGCTCGCCGCTGCGCCAACGCCGCCAACTGCGGACGAGGCAGCGCGAAAGCAGCGTCGGCAGGCCGAGGTCGAGCCAGACGATGGTGTCGGCAAGCGGCCAGCTGAGGTCCTGCTGCGCGCTCCGGTAGTTGCCGGCCATGACCCACGCTGCCGGCTCGATCGCCCGGCGCACCCGCTCGCGGAACACCGCGGGCTCGGGCTCGACCCAGCCCGGCTCCCAGTGCAGCGCGTCGAGCTCGATGAACGGCACGCCCAGCGCGCGCGCCAGGCGCTCGCCGAGCGTCGACTTGCCGGCGTTCGAGTCGCCGATGACGATGATGCGCCGGCCGATGGGTCGCTGCTCCACGCGCGCCGCTCCGTCGCTGTCTCGTGCCGTCCGCCACCAACATCAGGGTCGCCAAGGATAGCACGCACGTGTCGCGTGGAGGTCGGTCTACCCGAGGATGTCGCGGCGCTGGAAGGCCAGCACCCCGGCGGCGGCACAGAGGATCCCCAGCACCAGCAAGAGTCCGACGCCCGGCGCTATCGAGCCGCTGGTGAGGGCCGCCTGCGGTTTGTAGGCCGAGAAGATCGAGAGGTAGCGCAGCCAGCCCAGCCGGCTCACCAGCCCGCCAATGATCCAGGCCAGATAGAAGGCCAGCGTCAGCCCCGCCGCGATCCCGGCAGCCTTGCCTCGCTCGTCGGACAGCGCCGACAGCAGGACCGCGTAGCCGCCGACCGCCACGGCAAAGGCCAGCATCTCGACGCCGGCAGCGAGCAGGCGGCTGACCGGCTGGGGCTCGCCGACCGCCAGACCGCCCACCGCCACCGTGGCAACCGTGGCCAGCACCAGCACGACCGTGCCGCTCAGGATCGCCACCAGCTTGCCCGAGAGGAGGCTCCAGCGACTGGCCGGCACCGACAGCCAGAGGTCGGCCGTCCCGCGCTCGACCTCCTGCGCCACGGTGCCGGTGCCGGCCATGATGGCGAAGACGGCGATGATCAGCGCCCAGATCACGTTGAGGTACTCGGCCCCCAGAAAGGCCGGCAGGCTGCCCATGTCCGCCGAGACACCGAACGCCTGCAGAAAGGCCTTGGGGTAGGTGTGCAGCAGCGACTGGAACGCCTGCTGGCTGTTGCGGAAGGTCGGGTAGACGGAGCAGATCAGCAGGCCGTACACGGCCAGCCCCACCGCGTACCAGACGACCGTCCAGCGCAGGTCGTTGACGGCCTTGCGCAGCATCGGCAGGCTCATCGCGCCACCTCCATCGGTGGCACCGGCGCCACGGTCTCTAGCTCGGCTACTCCATAGTAGTGCAGGAAGACGCTCTCGAGATCCGCCGGGCCGTAGGTCAGGTCTTCGACCGGCAGCGCCGCCAGCACCGCCAGCAGTGGGCCCAGTGGCCCGCGCACGCCCAGCTGCAACTGCTTCCCGTCGGTGTTGGCCGCGACCACCCGCACCCCTTCCAGGCCGGCGAAGCGCTCCGGCGCCACCGGCTCCCGAAAGGTCACGTCCATCAGCCGCTCGCGCAGCGCGCGCAGCCGCGCCACGTCCTCGATCGCCACCAGCTCGCCGTCCCGGATGATACCGACGCGGCTGGCGATGCGCTCGACCTCGGTCAGGAGGTGCGACGAGAGAAACACGGTGACGCCGCGCTGCTGCTCCTCGCGCAGCAGTTCCAGAAACTCGACCTGGCGGATCGGGTCCAGCCCGGCGCTGGGCTCGTCCATGATGAGGAGCGGCGCGCCGTACATCAGCGACTGGACGATGGCTAGCTTCTGCCGGTTGCCCTTGGAGAGGTGGCGCACCTGCTGGCTGAGATCGAGGTCCAGGCGTGCCGCCAGCTCGCGGGCGCGCCCGAGGACCTGGCCCTCGCGGAAGCTCGCCAGGAACGCGAGCAACGCCGCGCCGGTCATGCGCTCGTAGTAGCGGATGTCGCCCGGCAGGTAGCCGACGCTGGCCTTGACCCGGGGCGCGTCGAGCCAGCAGTCCAGGCCGAAGATGTGCGCCGACCCGCGGGTCGGCTTGATCAATCCCATCAGCTGACGAATGGTGGTGGTCTTGCCGGCCCCGTTCGGCCCCAGGAAGCCGAAGATCTCGCCGGGTTCGACGGTGAACGTCAGGTCGACCACGCCCCGCCGTTGGCCGTAGTAGCGGGTCAAGCTCTCGACCCTGACCGGTGCGTCCATCCGCCTGCTCCCATCCGCTCGTCACGACCCCGCCACCATAGTAGTGAATGGCCGCGCGTGGCGAAAGGGCGCGGCGGACGGGTCCCACGTGCCGGCCCCGACCCGCGGTCAACCAGACGATCGGCAGTGGGGCAATGGCCCTTTCGGACCTGGCTGGCGCCGACCAGGCCGGATATGTTATGCTATGTGGACAGCATGAGATCTCAAGCGCAGTAGCCGGGGAGTGACCGTCGTTCGGGCCGTACTTGGCCCCGGTATCGTGCGTGCGGCGGCGCGGGGGCACGCGTCGAGACAACCTGTTCAGCGAACGGTGCAGTTGACTGATGAAGCGGAGAATCGCCTTCGTTCTCGCCCCGACCATGGGGCTCGCCGCGGTGGCGGTCTTCGACCCTCACCTGCTCGGCAGGATCACCCTGGGGTTACCGGGACGCGCGCTGCTCCTTCTGCTCGGACTCCTGGTCGTCAACGAGGTGGTCAAGAGCGCCCGCTGGGCGTTCATGCTCCGCTCGGCCCGGCTCGACATCCGTCCGCACGACGCGATGTCGAGCTACCTGGCGGCGCAGGCAGCGTCGGCGATCCCAGGCAGCTCCATGCTCAGCGTTCGGCTGGCCCAGGAGCACGGCACGGTGCGAATGCACCAGGCAACGGCGGGGTTGATCGGGGAGACGATGGCCGACCTGACGGCCCTTGGTCTGCTGGCGGCAGCGGCCATCCTCATCGCGCGGATCTCGGCGGTCGAGCTCGCCGTGCCGGCGGCGGCTCTGGCCGCGGTGGCCGGATCGGCGCTCGGTCTGCGCAGTCGTCGCGTCCGGACGTGGGCGACGGCGCTCATGGGCCGCTGGCGACTGACTCGTCGCCTGGTGCCGCGCGAGGAGGAACTGCTCGATCACGCCGCGCTGCTGATGCGGCCGCAAGCACTGGCCGGCGCGACTGCGTTCAGCGTGATCTCCACCATTCTGTCGGTCGTCATGCTGCTGACGATCGCCGTGGGAGCAGGCGCCCGCCACATCGCGCCGGTCAGCATGCTCTACGTCCACAGCTTCAGCATCCTGGCACGCATGGTGGTGCCGCTGCCCGGCGGCTACGGGGTGGGCGACGCGAGCCTGGCGGGGATGCTAAGCGTCGTCGGGCTGTCGCTGGCGCAGGCGACCATGGTAGCGCTGGCCTATCGCACTGTCGGCACCGTGGTGCGGACGGTGCTCGGGTTCACCGTGCTCGGGATCCGCTACCCACACCTCTTGACGGTCCCATTCGATGCGGTGGGCGCTCTGGCGCGCCGGCTCAAGCCGGGACATGCCGCACCGGCCGCGCTGCTGGTGCCGCGCACGGTGACGGTCGAGGCCACGCCGGATCTCATCGGCTCCGGCGACTGATCTGCCGCGGTCCCCGTCCGGTCGTAACGCGGGGCACGCCGGCCCGGTATGGGGTCAGTAGCCGCGCGCCGGGAAGCCCGCGTCCTGCCAGCGGCGATACTTCCACAGACTGATCGCTCGGCGTACCTCACGGAGCGCCCCGGCATCGAAGTTCGAGAGCACCAGCAGCGCGCCGTCCGGCGCGCGGTCGACCCCATCGATCGACGTATAGCCGTGGCGTTGCAGCAGGTGGCGCAACCGTGGGTTGAGGTCGAGCTCGTCGATCGAGGGGTGCAGACGACGCCGTAGTGTGCCCCACAGTTCGACGGCAACGCTGATGATCAGCACCGGGATCGTGAAGACGAGCACGGTGGCGGCGAGCCAGCCGAACGTGAACAGCAGCATGGATCCCAGCCTCGGGCCGAGGAGCGCCGGCCCGCCGAAGAGGATGAACGCACAGACCGCGACGGCAACCGCGGCGCGGCGGATCGGATTGACCGCGAACGGGTCGTAGGACATGCCGGTCGTCCCGTAGCGCCGGAGCATGGCGTCGTCATGGCGCCGCCTGGAGTGCATGGGCACATCCTGTCTCTCGCGCGCTCGGGCGGGTGCACCGCGCCGTCGCGGGACCGATCCGGATCGAACAGTATACCAGAGCGCGACACCGAGGCGTCACGGGGAGAGAAGCGGAGAAGCTGCCGGGCCGCCGACGGCGAACAACGATCCGGGGCGCCGCGGACAGCCGTCCTGAGCGCCCCAAAGATCGAGGGATGCATGGCGTCTCCGCAGCGGGGATCACCCGAAGTACATGGCCGCCATCGTCACGAGGTAGAAGCCGATCACCGCACTCAGGACCAGGACCAGCGCCAGACCTACCGCCTGCTCGACGTTCCAGCCGCGCTCGCGCTCCATCCGAGTCTCCCTCCAGCAACGTGGGTCTCCGCCGGCAGCCCTACCAACGCCGGGCGAACCCGTCTATGCAAGGGGGGCGCCACCGCTCTCCCACCTTCAGGCCGGCGGCGTCGTCAGAAATACCCGGAGCAGCGCCAGCGAGTACTCGAGGTCGCGCTCGTCCATCATCTCGAAGGCCGAGTGGGTGTAGCGCGTGGCCGGCGTGAGCAGCGCCGTCGGGATGCCCTGGCGGATCAGCGCCGCGCCGTCGCTGCCGAACTGCTGATAGACGCCGTGCTGGACCGGGATGCCGTTCCGAGCCGCCAGGTCCGCCAGCCGCCAGGTGAGGTCGTAGTCGTAGCGGATGCGCCCATCCTTGTGGACCAGCACCGGCCCGCCGCCGATCGTCGTCGGCAGCTCACGCTCGGACACGGTCGGGATGTCCCCCACCGGGCCGTTGTCGAGCGCGATGGCCAGGTCGGCGTCGACGTCCCAGCGCAGCGACTCGGCGCCGGCCAGCCCGATCTCCTCCTGGATGGTGGCCGCGAGGTAGACATCGTAGGCGAAGCCGGCCGGGTCCAGCTCCTCGAGCAGGATGGTCATCAGCGCCAGCGCCACGCGGTCGTCGATCGCCTTGCCGTAGATGCGGGTGCCGAGCCGGCGCACCGGCGGGTTCCAGATCACCCCGGCGCCGACGTGGATGCCGCGCGCCACCACCTCGTCGCGCGTCGTGGCACCGATGTCGACGAAGAGGTCGTCGTAGTCCAGCCGATCGCGCTGGCGCTGCGCCTCGCTGACGATGTGGCCGGTGGTGGTCGCGAAGACGCCCTCGACCGGCTCAGCGCGACCGACGATGAGCGCGGGCTGTCCGGCGGGATAGCGCTTGGTCGGGTTGCCGACGCCCGCCTGCGCGTTGGCGATCCAGACGAAGCCACGCTGGTCGATGCTGCGCACGACGAAACCGATCTCGTCGGCGTGACCCTGCAGCAGTAGCACCGGTCCCTGCCCGCCGACGTGGGCCAGCAGGTTGCCGACCTTGGCCCGCCAGACACGCTCGGCACGTGGCGCCCAGCGATCGAGGAGCCACGCCATCACCCGGTGCTCCTGGCCGGTTGGTCCGGGAATCTCCATCAGCTCCTTGAGGGTGTCGAAGTGCTCCATCGGCTGCGCGCCTCCTCGTTCGATCCAACGGCGTCCGCCCGTCGCGCTCCCTCCCGGCGCCGGCCGGCATAGCATACCCGCGTGGAGCGTTGACGCACGCGAGCGGCTCAGGCGCACCATCGATTGGGCCGGGAAGCCGGCTGCACCGACGGAGTCGCGCCGGCCGGGTTCGTCACTCCTGCTGCTGCAGGCGCGGGTCGAGCGCGTCGCGCAGGCCATCGCCGATGAAGGCGTAGGCCAGCACCATCAAGGCCAACACGACCGCAGGGAAGAGGAACTGATACCAGAAGGGATCGATGTAGACCTGACCGGCCTGGATCAGCCGCCCGAGCGACGGGGTCGGCGCGGTCACGCCGAGGCCGAGGTAGGAGAGGACCGCCTCGAGTGTCAGCGCGTTCCCGATGCCGAGACTGGTCAGCACGGCCGCGATACCGAGGATATTCGGCAGCATATGGCGGGTGATGATCCAGCGGCCCGAGCCGCCGGAGGCGATGCTGGCCTCGACGTAGGTCAGCGAGCGCAGCCGCAGCACGTCCGAGCGGATGACGCGAGCGAAGCCGGCCCAGTTGAAGAGCGACAGCGCGCCGACGGTGAGGTAGAGGCGGCCGGCCGGGCCGAACCGCGTGTACATCGGCACGCCGAAGGTCCCGGCGATCAGGATGGCGACGATGATATTGGGAAAGGAGAAGAGCACGTCGATCAGCCGGGAGAGGACGGTGTCGATCCAGCTGCCGAAGTAGCCGGCGATCATGCCGACGGCCAGCCCGGCGACCAGCGTGATGCCCTGGGCGATCAGGGCCACCGTATAACTGGTGCGCAGCGACAGGATGGTGATGCTGAAGATGTCAGAGCCGGACCCGTCGGTGCCGAACAGGTGCAGCCGGCTCGGCCAGGTGTTGATGTTGACGAAGTTGGTCGCCGCCGGGTCGTAGGGGGCGATCAAGGGCGCGATCACCGCCAGCACGATCGAGAAGAGCGCGAGCGCGAGCCCGACCATGGCCGGACCGTTGTGGCGGAAGCGCGTCAGCGCCATCTGCCAGTTCTTGCGAACCTTGAGCGGTCGGCCGAGCCCCTGTTCCTGCCCCAACTCCTGAGTCGCGACGCGCGAGCCGGCGTGCATCCGGTCTTCCTTCTCTCTACTGCAGGCGGATCCGGGGATCGATGACTCCGTACAGCACGTCAATGAGCAAGTTTACCGCCATAATCATGACGGCAATGACGAGCACTGTCGCCTGCATAACCGGGTAGTCGCCGTGGATACTGGAATTGATGGCGTAGTAGGCCACGCCGGGCACGCCAAACATCGTCTCGACCACGAAATTGCCGGTGATCAGGAAGGCAAAGCTCGGGCCGACGAACGTCACGATGGGGACCAGCGCGTTACGCAGGATGTGGCGGAACAGGACGCCCCGCTCCTGGAGGCCCTTGGCCCGCGCCGTCCGCACGAAGTCCTGCCGCGCCTGCTCCAGGATGACCGCGCGGCCGAAGCGGGCGTAGGCGGCGATGCCGGAGATACCGATGGTCAGCACCGGCAGGATCCAGTTCTGCGGGTGATCCCAGCCACGGATCGGCAGCCAGCGTAGCTGGACGGCAAAGATGACGATGAAGACCACCCCCCAGACCAGCTGCGGCACCGACCCGGCCACGATGGCCACGCTCATCACCGCGCGATCGAACGGGGAGTCCTGTTTGGCCGCCGCCAAGATGCCGGTCAGGTTGCCGACGATGAACTGGAGGGCGAGTCCCATCAGGGCGAGCTCCGCGGAGACCGGGATGCCGCGCCCCATGATGTCGCCGACCGAGCGTCCCTGCTCGATGATGCTGGTGCCGAAATCACCGTGCAGCACGTCGCCGACGTAGACGACGAACTGGACCAGGATGGGCTTGTCGAGCCCGAGCTGGTGACGCATCTGCGCGTACTGGACCGGGTCGATACTCCCCGGCGTCCGGCCCGTCTGGAGCAGGACATACTTGACCGGGTCGACGGGGGTGAGCCGCGCGACCGCGAAGACGGTGAACAGGACACCGACGATGACGATGACGCTGTAGATAACGCGCCGGACGACATAGACCAGCATCGAGACTCCTTCACCCGGACGGTGGGGGACCACTGCCCGCCCCGTTGCCGGGGCGGGCAGTGGTCGAGCCTACTTCGTCACGACGACGTTGTTCTCGATCGAGCGAGGGAAGGAGTAGTAGAAGCCGCCCCAGTCGAGCCCCTTGATCTTGGGCTTGACCAGCTCGCGGTAGACGAAGTACCCGAACGGGACCAGGACCGCGTCCTTCAGGAAGAGTGCCTCGCCCTGCTGGTAGAGCTGGTTGCGCTTGGTGGCGTCCTGCTCGACGTCGGCCTGATCCATCAGGGTGTCGAACTGCTTCGCGTCCGCCGCGGGATCGTAGGTGACGCCGTTGTAGGTCATGGCCGGCACCTGGATGCCCCAGTCGAAGCGGTCTACCTGATAGACCGAGTCGCTGCGCAGGAACTCGCTCATCAGCTCCGGGGTGTCGGTGATGTTGATGTTGCCGAAGATCTCCATCTGTAGACCCTTGTCGGTCTTGATCTTGTCCTGGATCTGGGTGGACGTGAGCGAGGTGTTGACCGTCACGTTGGCGCCGAGTGTCTTGTTCCACATGTCGGCCAGGGCCCGCCAGCGGTTGACGTCCTCGGCGGAGGTGTCGCTGGCCTCGTAGAACTCGACCGGGGGCAGGCCCTTGCCGCCCGGGTAGCCGGCCGCGGCCAGCACCTTCGGTGCCTCGCTCGGGTCATAGGCGATACCCGGCGCGCACGTGTAGTTGGCAATCGACGGCGGCTCATAGCAGTCGGTCGGGGTGTAGGAACCGCGCCAGATGACGTTGTCGAAGGTGTTGCGGTCGATAGCCATGGCGAAGGCGCGTCGCACCAGCACGTTGTCGAACGGCTTCTTGCCGAAGCTCATGGCCACGGTGTTCACCCCGCCGACGGTGACCGGGACGATCTCGCTCTTGAAGTCCTGCTCCACCGCGTCGAGCAGCGACAGCGGGAAAGCGGAGAGGATGTCGGCCTGGTTAGCCTTGTACAGGTTGAGTCCCTGGTTGGCGGCGGTCGGGCCCTTGAGGATCGGCCAGTTGAGCTTGGTGACCGACGGCGAATGCTGACCCCAGTAGTTCTCGTTGGGCACGAGCTCGATGCCGGTCGCGGGGTCGAACTTGTCGACCTTCCAGGCGCCGGTGCCGTACGGCTGGTGGTTAGTCCAATCGGAGTTGGTGTCGTCGCCGTACTTCTCGATGAGGTCCTTGTCGACGACGTACCAGGCGATGGTGGCGAGGTAGGCGAGGAAGTAGTTGATCGGCTTGGTGAGCGTAATCTGAACGGTGCTGTCGTCAACCTTGGTCGCGCCGGTCAGGTCGGTGGCAGTCCCCTTGGTGTACTCCGCGGCGCCCTTCAGCGACTCCATGAAGAAGCTCGCTGGAGCCGGCTTCTTGGGGTTGAGCGCGCGTTTCCAGGAGTAGATGAAGTCGTCCGCGGTGACCTGCCGGCCACTGGCGAACTTGGCGTTGCCGCGGATGTGGAAGGTGTAGGTCAGGCCGTCGGTGGACTTGTCCCAGCGCTCGGCGAGATCCGGGATGACGTGGGCGTCCTTGTCGAACTTTACCAGCCCGCCGTAGATGTAGTCGAACATGTTGTAGAAGAGCAGGTAGTTCTGGGTCGCCTGCGGGTCGAGCGTCACGTCGAGTGTGGTGACGATCGGCATCGTGAGCGTGACACCGGTCGATATGTTTGCCGGCGAGACCTGCGCCGCCGGGGACGCCGTGGTCGCCGCGGCGGTGCCCGTGGTGGCGCCGCTGGAGGTCGTCGTGGTCGATCCGGTGCTGGTCGACGACGCCGTGGTCGGCGAGGCTGTGCTGCCACCACAGGCAGCCAGGAAGGCCGTCAGGAAGGCGGCCGAGGTGCCGCCCGCCACGAGCCGCATGAAGTGCCGCCGGCTCAGCCCGCGCGCCACCCACTCGCGCTCGATTCGGTCCAGGTCATTCCGCTCGCTCGACACTCCTCACCCCTCCTTCGGCCGCCGCTTCCCGCCGGCCGCACCGTGTCGACGTCTCCCGAGCGCACCGCCCGGGATGTGGGGGATCCTCATGGACCCCGCCGCCTCAGGACCCGCGCCGCGCGGCTGCCGGTGCCTCCGCGGCCGAGCGCAGCATGGTGGACCAGCGGTAGCTGTTCTTGGACAGGTTCACGACGGCCATCGTCTCGGTTCGCTGAATCCCGGGTATGCCGGCCAGCACATTGACAAGGAACGCGTGCAGGTGAGCGTTCGAGGCGAAGAACGCTTCGACCAGGTAATCCGACTGGCCAGCGACCATCGCTACCCAGCGCACCTCGTCGAGTGCGTCGAGCGCCCGGCCGACGGAGTCGCCGCTGGCTACGTCGGTCTCAACCCGTATGACCACGTGGACCGGCAGACCGAGCCGTTCGTTGTCCGCGATCGCCACGATCCGCAGCGTTCCGTCGGATTGCAGGCGGTTGATCCGGCGCCGGACCGTGCTCGCGGGCAGTCCGATGGCCTCGGCGATCGTCGAGACGGGCAGCCGGCCGTCCTCCTGGAGAGCGTGGATGATGGCACGATCCGCCTCGTCCAGGCGGCTGGACCCGGGTATCCTCACCGGCCTGCCTTCCCCGTGGGCACCCTGTTCGACCCGGAACATGTCGCGTCCGAGAATTGCGTGGTTCTTGACAGCATAACGCGGGCAGTCAGAGTCGTCAAGTGTCCCGACTTTAATGGCGGGATCGACCATTCCTCGAGGGCCGCGGCCGCTTAGCCCATTC
>Ga0307372_10013002_pt1 | contig 10811 bp, 8 predicted proteins | sample OX1MG_FD_202533 | JGI IMG/M metagenome (GOLD analysis project Ga0307372, IMG submission 202533) | Soil microbial communities from Risofladan, Vaasa, Finland - OX-1 | ecosystem: Environmental > Terrestrial > Soil > Coastal area > Acid sulfate soil | place: Finland: Risofladan, Vaasa | collected...
GGCGGGCCGTGCCGTCGCCACTCACCCCGAGCCCGCGACACAGCGCGGCCGGCACGCGTCTGAACTTGCCGATCACCAGGTCGGCGGCGCTGGCAATCTCGTCGGCGATGGCGACGATGGTGGACGACAGCTCGTAATTGTTGGGATCCACGAGCCCAGTGAGATCCCGCAGTGGCGCCAGGCCGCTGGAGCCGATGGCGGTGCCGATGATGCCCTCGCGGAGAGGCCGACCAATGGTGTCGGCGATGATGACCGCCAGCCGCGTCCCCGTGGCGGTCTCCAGGTCGTACCGCAGCCGCGCCGCCGAGGCGTCGGGATCGCGGGGCAGCAGCACCACGCTGTCGGGGCGCGGTGCGTTCGACCGGTCGACCCCGGCGCTGGCGCAGACAAAGCCGTGGTGGGTCTCCGTGATGAGCAGAGGACCGCGCTGGCGGACAACCCGAACGCTCTCGCGGAGGATGACCTCGACAACGCGCGCGTCGCTGTGTGCGCCAGCCAGCTGGACGGCGCGGGCGCCGGGCTCGATGGTGTCGAGGTCGACAACCTGGCCCTCGGCCTTGCTCACCACCTTCTGGGTGACCACCAGGACGTCGCCGTCGCGCAGTTCGGGGGCAGCTGTGCGGATCAGGCCGGCGAGGTCGTCGCCGGCCTCGATCTCGGCATCGAAATGCACCGGCAGGATCTCGACGGCGACAGGCGCCGCGTCAACCGGCGGAGTGGGCTGCACCGAACCCACTGTAGCGGTCCTCGGAGCGGTCGCGATGCCTATGGCAATCGTTCCCCTTCGGGGGCCGTGGCGCGGTCGCCGTGTGCCATCATGACCGCGGGTAACCCCTGTTGGCTGGTGCGGAGGACGAGCCATGGCGCTGGAGATCGGTCAGGCGGATCAGGCGACGCGAGTGGCCCCCGGGCGCATCGGTCACTGGATCGGAGGCGCCGCCGATTCCGCGCATGCGGAGCGGCGCGGCGACGTCTACAACCCCGCGACCGGGGCCGTGACCGGCCACGTGGACCTGGCGACCACCGCGGAGGTCGATCGGGCCGTGCGCGTCGCCGCCGAGGCCTTCCGCGATTGGGCGGAGACGTCGCTGGTGCGCCGCGCGCGGATCCTGTTCGCGTTTCGCGACCTCGTCGACCGGCACCTCGGCGACATCGCGGCGCTCATCACCGCCGAGCATGGCAAGGTGCTGGCGGATGCGCGGGGCGAGGTGGCCCGTGGGCTTGAGGTCGTCGACTTCGCCTGTGGCATCCCGCACCTCCTCAAGGGCGGCTTCTCGGAGAACGTGTCCACCTCGGTCGACGCGTACTCCATCCAGCAGCCCTTGGGCGTCGTCGCCGGCATCACCCCCTTCAACTTCCCGGCGATGGTGCCGATGTGGATGTTCCCGGTGGCGATCGCCTGCGGCAACACGTTCATCCTCAAGCCGTCCGAGAAGGATCCGTCGGCGTCGCGGCTTCTCGCTGAGCTCTGGGCTGAGGCCGGGCTGCCGAGCGGGGCGTTCAACGTGGTCCAGGGCGACAAGGTGGCGGTCGACGCCATCCTGCAGCACCCGGGGATCGCCGCGGTCAGCTTCGTGGGGTCGACACCGGTGGCGCGCTACGTCTATGAGCAGGGCACCCAGCACGGCAAGCGTGTGCAGGCGCTCGGCGGCGCCAAGAACCACGCGGTGGTACTTCCGGATGCCGACCTCGACGCGGCCGCCGATGCACTGGTCGGTGCGGCCTTCGGGTCTGCCGGTGAGCGCTGCATGGCGATCTCGGCAGTGGTGGCGGTGGGCGCGGCGGGTGACGGCCTGGTGGATCGGATCGCCGAGCGCGCCCGGGAGTTGGTCGTTGGTCCGGGCACCGAGGACGCATCGGAGATGGGTCCGCTGGTGACGGGCGCCCACCGCGATCGGGTGGCGTCCTACGTCGACGCCGGCGTCAGCAGCGGTGCCCAACTGGTCCTCGATGGTCGCGTCACCGCGCTGCCGACGAGCGACGGCTTCTGGCTCGGACCCACCGTCTTCGACCGTGTGAGCCCGGAGATGTCCATCTATCGCGACGAGATCTTCGGACCCGTGCTCTCGGTCCTCCGCGCCGACACCTTCGAGGAGGCGCTCGACCTGGTCAACCGCAACCCCTACGGCAACGGCACCGCCATCTTCACCACCGATGGTCGCGCCGCGCGACGTTTCCAGCACGAGGTGACGGTCGGCATGGTGGGCATCAACATTCCCATTCCCGTGCCCATGGCCTTCTACTCGTTCGGAGGCTGGAAGGACTCACTGTTCGGTGACAGCCACGTCCACGGCGTGCACGGCATCCACTTCTACACGCGCACCAAGGCGGTGACCAGCAGCTGGCCGGCCCCTGGACCCGGGGGCCGTGACTACGGCTTCCCCGTCAATCGGTAGGGACCGCGGCGCGCAATCGCGGCAGGATCTCCTCGGCATAGGTGCGCAGGAAGCGCTCCTGGTCGGTGCCCGGCGCGTGGAACACCAGGTGTCGAAAGCCAATGTCGAGATAGCGCTGGATGGCCGCGACATGGTCGCAGGCATCTGAGGAGACGATCCACCGGCTCGCCGACCGCTCCGCGCTCAGTGCATCGGCGCGACGCTCCATCTCGAGCGGATCCTCGACACCCGTCTTCTCCTCGGGTGAGAGGGCCAGGGCCGCCCAGTGACGCGTGTCCTCCATCGCTCGCGACCGATCACTGTCGAATGACACCTTCATCTCGATCATCATGTCGAGCCCGCTTGCCGAGCGGCCGGCGCGATCCGCCCCTTCGGCGACGGCGGGCAGCAGGGTCTCCACGTAGAGCTCAGGCGCTTTGCCGCTGGTGCAGATGAACCCGTCAGCGATACGACCCGCGAGGCGCGCCGCGGCGGGCCCCGAGGCTGCGATGTAGAGCGGGACCGGCCGCGCCGGTCGGTCGTAGATGGTGGCGTTGTTGGTGCTGTAGTAGATGCCGGAAAAAGTGACGCGCTCGTCCTGCCAGAGGCGCTGGATCAGTTCGACCGCCTCCTTGAGCCGTGCGAATCGTTCTTTCTGGTCCGGCCACGCGATGCCCAGTGGCACCTCGTTCATCGATTCACCGGTGCCAACCCCGAGCAGCACGCGGTCCGGGAAGAGGCAGCCGAGCGTGGCGAACGCCTGGGCGATGACGGCAGGGTGGTAGCGAAAGGTCGGCGTGAGCACGCTGGTGCCGAGCAGCACTCGGTCGGTGCTGGCGCCGAGCGCCCCCAGCCATGAGAGCGCGAACGGTGCGTGGCCCCCGGTGTGTCGCCACGGCTGTAGGTGATCGCTGACGAACACCGAGTCGAAGCCCACCTCCTCCGCGAGGACACTGTAGCGCAGCAGGGTCTGCGGATCGAACTGCTCAGCGCTGGCCTTGTAGCCGAGACGGAGCATGGGAGACCCTCCGAATTCCAAGTAACAACTGACGACGGCAAAGGATTGCCGTAAGGATAGCCCGCGACATCGCGGGGCAGCCACGGTCTGACATCATGCCCGCCGATGAGTGTCGGCACAGGCCGCCCGCTCGCGCGTGATCACCATCACGGCTCGTGTCGCCGGTGTTGCGCTGGTCGCCGCCGGGACAGCGATATGGGGCGCCGACGGCGCACTGCGCGCACCTCTGGTCGCGCACTAGTCGAGCTGGACGATCTGCTGTATGAGCATGTCGTGCTCGCCCTCCTCGTGGCCAGGACACCGTGGCGCCGGAGCTCAGACATCGCCCGCATCCCGTGACGCGCGTGGCTCTCCGCGGTCGGCGTCTCCTGAAGGTTCGGCGTTGACCACCCTGGCCTTCGCCTTTGCGTTCGCCTCCGGCAATCCGGACGTCACGGTCTTGGGGCAGATGACGCGGCGATTCGGGAGGTGGTGCCGGATGAATGCTTCCGCCCCGAGTTCTAGGCGGCAGAAGCGCCCGATCGCTGTCGCTCCGGCCCTCAGCAGCTTCGATGCATCCATCCGTGGTGTTGACGGCTTCACCACGCCCACCGCGCAGCAGGATTCCTGGGTGTCCGGCGCCGGCCAAGATCTGCTGTGTGACAACGCCACCGCGAACGACAAGCAGCGATCTGGGGGGTGACCATGCGGGCGTCCGGACAACCGGATGGTGACGTCACCGCCCTCGAGGAGCCCGATGGCGGGAGTCCACGCATCTCCCCGGCGCTGGGCGTGGCAGCGATGCTTCTGCTCGCCCTGAACCTGCGCCTGGGAATCTCATCGATCGGACCAGTACTGCCACAGGTCCTTCACGACCTGAGCGCGAGTGTCGTGTTCGGCTCGTTGCTGACCACCGCTCCAGTGATCATGATGGGCATCGCCTCACCGTTCAGCGGTCGGATCGCCGAGCGCTTCGGTGTCGAGTGGACTGTTATTGGCGCACTGACGGTCGTCAGCGTGGCGACGCTGATGAGGCTGTGGGCGGTGAACGCATTCCTGCTGCTGCTCAGCGCCTTAGTCCTCGGGGCAGGGATCGCCGCCGGGAACACCATGCTACCCGCGATAGTTCGCCGCTACTTTCCGAACCATCTGGCCCTGATGACCGGGCTGTACACCGTGGGCATCAACATCGGGGCGGCCGGTGCCGCGCTGATCACTCCCCGGCTTGCTCAGGGTGCCGGCCCAACGTGGCGAGGAGCTCTGGCCGTGTGGGCGGCCGCCGGCGTCCTTGCGGGGCTGGCTTGGTTACTGATCGTCGGAAAGACCCGCACGCAGCAACGGCGGGATCCGGCGGGAATGTCCCGACGGAGCGCGAACGCATGGCTGGTCGCACTCTTCTTTGGCCTGCAGTCCATGGTGTACTACGGGGTGTTGGCCTGGCTGGCTCCCCTCTACGAGGACAGAGGCTGGTCGAAGCCGCAGGCGGGCCTCCTGCTCGCGCTGTTCACCGCTTCTCAGATCGTCGGTTCGATGACGGCCTCAGTTGCGGTCGAGCGCACCGGGAGGCTGGTCGCGGGCTTGCGAATCACCGCGCTGGCAACCGCTCTTGGTCTGTTCCTGGTCGCCCTGACGCCGATGTCTGCTCCCTGGCTGTGGGCGACGGTCCTCGGGGTTGGCGCCGGCGGCATCTTCACCCTGGCCCTGACGGTGCCCCTGGCGGTCACAGCCACGGTCGATGAGGCCCGGCGGCTGACCGCGACGACGCTGTGTTACGGCTACCTTCTCGCCGCCACCGGACCGTTCGTTGTCAGTGTCCTGCGCAGCCTCTCGGGCAGCTTCACGTTGGCATTCGGTTTCCTCGCCGTGGTCTCTTGCTCCGCGCTCGGTGTTGCGCGGAGCGCGGTGGCGCGCCAGGAGCCGACGCGCGCAGGGCCTGCGCGCGTCTGACACTTCGCATTGCGCCCATTGACGGACGCATCACTGTCGCTCACCACCAGGAAGAAAGGAAGGGGCTCTGCGGACCAGATCCGGGGGCGACCCCATGCCCGCCTCATCGTTCTGCACGCGCTGGGCGGCGATGCGTCGGCGAGCCGGCATCCGCCCGGTCCATTTCCATGCCTTGCGGCACACGGCGGCGACGCTCGCCCTCGAGGACGGCATCTCGCCGCACGTCGTGGCCGCGATGCTCGGGCACGCTTCCGTCGCCACCACGCTTGGGGTGTATGCGCATGTCACCCATGTCAGTCTTGACGCGCTGACGGAGGCGATCAACTCCCGCCACCACGCCCGTGTCGATCTCCGGGTCATCAGCGGCGAGACAACGCCAGGTGATGAGGGTACGAATGAGGGTACCGAACTGAAACCTCGTTCCTCGTCAAGGGGAAAAGAGTGCCGAGGAAGGTGTCGTGTTTCACGACATATTGGACGGATGTCTCAAGACATAGTGGACACCCACGTTCGGCGGGGGTGTCGCTATGGCTCTGGGACGCTATGTGGTGGATGCGGTGCTGGTCGCGGGGCGCAGCCCCACTGAACTCGCCCGCTCCCACGGGATCTCGCGAAGCCGGATCTACCAACTCATTGCCCGCTATCGGGAGGGTGGTTATGAGGCGCTCGAACCTCGCTCACGACGACCTCGATCGTGCTCCCGAGCCGCCGCCCCTGAGATACAAACCGCGATCGTCCGGCTGCGCCACGAACTCGCCGACGCCGGCCACGACTGCGGGCCACACACCATCGCCCACCACCTCCGCCTCGAGCTCGGCGCCACGCCCTCGGTGGCGACCATCTGGCGCATCCTCGCCCGTCAGGGCCTGATCACCCCGGAGCCGCGCAAGCGGCCGAAGTCATCCTTCATCCGCTTCGAGGCCGATCTGCCCAACGAGCTCTGGCAGACCGACAGCACCCACTGGCAGCTCGCCGACGGCAGCGGCGTCGAGATCCTCAACTGCCTCGACGACCACTCCCGGCTCCTCGTGGTGTCCGATGCCTTCACCACCATCAAAGCCGCAGACGTCGTCGAAAGCCTTTACACCGCCTGGGAGATCTACGGCTACCCCGCCGCCTTTCTGAGCGACAACGGGGCCGTCTTCAGCGGCAGGACACGCAAGGGCAAGGTGCTCCTCGAGTCCGAGCTGGAGCGCCTCGGCATCGTCGCCAAACACTCGACGCCGTATCACCCCCAAACCTGCGGCAAAGTCGAGCGCTTCCACCAGACCCAGAAGCGATTCCTCGCCAAACAGACGCCGGCATCGACATTGGCCGTCCTCCAGGCCCAGCTCGATGCCTTCCGCACCTACTACAACCAGCACCGCCCCCACCGTGCTCTGCACGGCGACACACCCCTGCATGCCTACCACCAACGCATCAAGGCGGGGCCGACCGCGGCGCCCCCAACCATCCACTACCGCGTCCGCCACGACCGCGTCGACAAGTCCGGACGGGTCACGGTGCGCTACCTCAGCCGCCTCTACCACGTCGGCATCGGCTGCGCCTTCAAGCACCAGCCCATCACCCTGCTGATCGCCAACAAGGACATCCGCGTTCTGGCCGAGGACGGCTCGCTGCTCCGCCAACTCATCCTCGATCCCAATCGCGACTATCAGCCTCGAGGCGTGCGGCCTGGTCGCCTTAAAATGTCCACGATGTCGTGAGACATGTGTCCACGATGTCTTGCGACATCACAAGAGTGCCGAGGAAGGGAATCGAACCCTTACGCCCTTACGAGCACAGCGCCCTGAACGCTGCGTGTCTACCAGTTCCACCACCTCGGCGAGGTGCCCGGAGATGGTATCAGCGGCGCCGCGCCCTGCCCACCGACCTCGCGCCTAGTGGAGTTCCCACGAGGCGATCTCGGCATACCTGGAGGACTCCGGGCCGATCGACGGTATCGGGGCGGTCGGCGCGGGCGACCTGAAGACGACCGACACTCTCGGCGTGTACAGGAACACGGCCGGGGCGTCCTGGGCGACGAGAGCGGCGACCTGGGCGGCCGAGCTGATCCGCACACCCCGATCCGGAGATTGGGCGAGCATGTCCAGCGCCGCATCGAGGAATGCGTCGGATGGGCCCCCCGACACGTTGTATCCATGCGGCGGGGCGGCGTTGGAACGCCAGAACGCGCTGACGTCGGGATCCGGCACGGGGTTCCACAGATCGATCGCGAGCTGGAAGCGACCGCTCTCGAGGGTGCCGTTCAGAAAGCTCGCGGGCGGGACGGGACTCGTGGTGACCTCGACCCCGATCGCGGCGAGCTGCGTCACCACCTCCCGTGCGACGACCGGGAACGGGTTGATATCCGGCACCGAGAGCGTGAATGCAAGACGTGTGGCGCCGCGCTGACGGACGCCATCCGGACCTGGAACCCACCCATCGGTCTGCAGGACGGAGGCCGCCGCCGTCGGTGAGATCGTTTCGATGGCCGGAGGCCCGACCCAGGGGATACCGGCAGAGAACGGACCGGTCTGTATGACGCCCCCTCGACCATCCAGCGCGCCCTCCACGATGGCGGAGCGATTGATGGCGATGCCGATCGCGTGGCGCACCCCGGGGTCGGCGAGCGCTGGAACGCGCTCGTTGAACAGAAGATCGACGAACTCGGGGGTCGTCATCGTCTCGGCCTGCGCGCCCTTGACGGCGATGAGGGTCGACAGCTCCTCGGGTGTCGAGGCGAGGAGTGCGCCAACGGTCCCCTGTCTGAACGCGTACGCGGCATCGGCGAAGGTCACGAACAGGCGCAGTTCATAGCTCTTGATGGCCGGGTGCACGACGGCGTGGGGGTTGGGTTGGAGCACGACTGCGAGCGCGGCGGTCGACTGGACGTCGTACGGTCCCGACGTGGGCAGCGGCGAGGTCGGATGCCCGGCAGCCGCAATCGACGCCGCTGCGCTGAGGCCGCCCAGCGGCAGAATCGGCATCTGGGTGAGCGTCGCGGCGAACGACGAGCGCGGCGCCGGGAGGGTGAAGGTCACCGTCGACGGCGAACTCGTGATCTTGACGCCCCTGAGCGCGGTGGCCAGCGTGGGGTCGCTCGCCCGCGCCGAGAGCGCGAACGCGTCAGTCGCGACCACATCGTCGACGGTGATCGGGGCGCCGCTGGACCATTCGAGATTGGGCCGGAGCACGATCGAATATACGAGCCCGTTCGTGCTCACCGTGAAGGACTCGGCGAGATCAGCCGTCGGGTATCCGGTGCTGTCGAGCTTGAGGAGTGAGCGGTACAGCAGATGGCCCACGTCGACGACGGCGGGGTCCGATGCGTCGACCAGTGGGTTCAGGGACATCGGCCGCTCGCTCACCACCAGGCCCTCGGTGAACTGGGGGCCGCCGATCAGCCCGAAGTGCAGCGAGAGCGCAAACCCGAGGCCGCTGATCGCCAGCAGGCCCAGCGCCGTCCCGGCGACAACCTCGATCGGCCTATGCCGACGCAGCCACCTTACTTGGTGACGTAGGTGGCGAGTACCGAGACGACGACGAAGAGCGCGATCATCGCTGCTGAGAACCGCAGCAGGCTGGCCTCCAGCCCGCGCCGGCGCCGGTACCCGCCGCCCGAGTCTCCTCCACCGCCGATGGTCCCGCCGAGACCGGTTGACTTCGGGGTCTGGAGGAGGATGCCAAGGATCGCGAGGATCCCGATCACCACCTGAGCCACGGCGAGAGCCGTCTTCACGCAACAACGCCTCCTTGACAATGCATCGGGCCGAGTATAGGTGCATTGGCGCGATCCGTTCCCTGGCGGCCACGTGCCGTGCCCTGCCGCGCATACGCCGTCTTGTGGTACTGTGATCGCGAAATGTCTCTTGTGCATACGGTGTTCGGGTCCGTCTGGAGATGCCTCATCGCGGCCCTCGCCGCGGCCGCGATGGTGTTCGGATGCGCACAGATCCAGGCGTCGGCCTTGCCACCACCCCGCCCTGCACCGCTCCTCGGGCCCGCCCCGCCCGTCCTGGTCGGCGCCGACCAGGTGGCGTTGCTGCGGAGTGGGCCCGCAACGTTCGCCCGCCTCGAGTCGCTCATCAACCGAGCCGAGGTCAGCATCCACGTTGAGATCTACGAGTTCGGTCAGCATGGCCTCGCGACCGCCCTGATCGCCGCGAAGTCGAGGGGTGTATCGGTCACCGTCATCGACGATCCATCCGAGCTCACCAGCGTCGCGACTGCCGCGCTGCTCCGCCAGGCCGGCATCGAGGTCGTCGACTACCCGGTGCGCAGGCAGATGATCGACCATGTCAAGCTCCTCGTCGTCGATGCCGCTGTTGCGGTCGTTGGTGGCATCAACTGGGGAGTCAACTCACCGTCGAACCACGACTACGACGCCGAGGTTCGGGGCCCGGTGGTGCGCAATCTGGATCGCGTCTTTGATCGCGACCTGGTCACGTGCGGCCGCACGATACCCGTGCCCGAACCCGTCGCCGACGCGTCGATCGGCGTTGCCGCGACCCTCCCCGGCGTCGAGATCCGTCCGCTCGCAATCGGGCTCATCGATGGAGCGCGGCAGACGCTCGACCTCGAACTGTTCGTCCTCACCGACACCGGTGTCGTCCAGGCACTGGAAGCCGCGGCGGTCCGCGGAGTCGCGGTCCGGGTCCTGCTCGACCCGTCGCAGCCGTCGAGCGACGCCTCATACGCGGCCCTGCGCGGTGACGGCATCCAGGTCCGGTGGTATCGGAGCCGGGGCGAGCTGCTCCACGCCAAGGCGATCGTCGCCGATGCGACATCGGTGCTCTTCGGGAGTGCCAACTGGTCTGGGGGTGGTTTCGCGCGCAACCATGAGCTCGACATCGATCTCATCTCGGCACCGGTCATCGCTGCGGAGATGCTCGCCCAGATGCAGCTCGACTGGGTCGCAAGTGCCTAGCCGCATTTGACAAGCGACCGGTCTCGATATATCGTTGGCACATCGAATCAGCCGCAACGGAGCGAACCGACGTGACCAGAGAACACCCCCATCCCACCTCTCACGACGAGCGCGCGTGGGCCCATCACGAGGCTGCCGCACGCTTCCACCACCACGTCCGGGAGCACCTCGAGCACGGGGCTCGGGCCCGGCATCGCCGCGGCTGGCCGCCGTTCGACGCACCCGACTTTGCCGCCGGCTTCGGTGGCCCAGGGGGCTTCGGCCAGCCCTTCGGCCCGGGCAGGCGGGCCGCACGCGGCGACGTCCGCGCGGCGATCCTCGTCCTCCTCGCGGAGAAGCCGTCCCACGGTTACCAGATCATCCAGGAGCTCGAACGTCGAAGCGAGGGTGCGTGGCGGGCGAGCCCCGGCTCCGTCTACCCGACGCTCCAGCAACTCGAGGACGAAGGACTGGTCCGCGCCGTCGAGGCCGACGGCGGTCGCCGTGTCTTCGAGCTGACGGACTCCGGCCGCGAGGAGGCGGCCAAACTCGCAGCCGGTCCCGCCCCCTGGGCCGAGGCAGCCGGTGCCATGGGCGGGGATCA
>Ga0307372_10013004_pt1 | contig 10810 bp, 7 predicted proteins | sample OX1MG_FD_202533 | JGI IMG/M metagenome (GOLD analysis project Ga0307372, IMG submission 202533) | Soil microbial communities from Risofladan, Vaasa, Finland - OX-1 | ecosystem: Environmental > Terrestrial > Soil > Coastal area > Acid sulfate soil | place: Finland: Risofladan, Vaasa | collected...
GCCTGGTGGCCCTCCCCCGGCAACCGGCAGGGTGACGCGGACCCTGGAGCCGGATGAGCGCGAGCTCGTAACGCGAAGGGTGCCACCCATCGCGCCCACGCGCTCCCGCATGTTGCGCAGGCCGTTGCCGGTGCGGACCCCGCCCACCTTGAAGCCGACCCCGTCATCCTGGATCGTGAGCTCGGCTCCGCTGCCTCGGTACATGAGGCGTACCGAGCAGTGCCTCGCCTGAGCGTGGCGAGCGACATTGGACAGGGCCTCGCGCGTCAACTGCACGATCTCGTGCGAGCGGGAGGAGAGGAGCGCGCTGAGCTCGGGGTCGACCTCGACGACGACAGCGACGTGGGACCAGGCTGCGACCTCCTCGCCCAGCACCCGGAGGGCCTGATCCAGCTGGCGGTCGGCCAGGATGCCCGGGCGGAGTCCGAAGATGTAGTTGCGCAGGTCGCGGATGACGCGATCGAGCTCGGCCGCCGCCCCCTCGATCCGGGACGCCGACTCCACCGACTCCGCCAGCGCGGCCGTGCTCTGGAGCCCCATGCCCACGCCGAACAGGGACTGGATGATGCCATCGTGCAGTTCCATGGCGATTCGTTCCCGATCGTCCATCAGCTCGAGCCGCCGCAGGTCGGCCTGGGCGCGTGCGTACTCGATCGCCACCGAGGCCTGATCGGCGAACGTCTGCACGAAGCGCACCGTGCGCTCGTCGAACTGGCGTCCCCCCTTGAGGTTGGCGACCATCAGGGTGCCGGTTGCGCTGCCGCGCACGTGCAGGGGTACCACCACCGCCGGCCCGTGCCGGCCCAGCCGAACGATGGGCTGGTGGGCGCGCTGCTCGGCGCTCAAATCCTCCAGGACCAGGGGCGCTCCGGTGCGCATCACCCGCCCCGAGATGGAATTGTCCGCGGGCATGCTCCGCCCCAGCATCCGCTCCGCGAGCGCCCCCACGGCTGCCACCACGGTGAGCTGGTTGGGCTTGCGCGACATCGTCACCACGGTGGCCACGTCGGCCGAGGCCAGCGCGCGCGCGTGTTCGGCGATTCCCTCGAGTTGTGATTCGGCGGCGGCGCCGCCCAGGATGCCGTTGGTGATGTCGCGCAGGGCGTCGAGCCAGCGCCCGCGCAGGCTCGCCTCCTCATAGAGCGAGGCGTTGGCGATCGCCACTCCGGCCTGAGCGGCGAGGACGGTGAGCGAGGCCTGATCCTCGGGGCTGAACTCGACCGCGCCGCGTTTGCCGGTCAGGTAGATGTTGCCGTAGACCTTGCCCATGGCTCGGATGGGAGCGCCGAGGAACGATTCCATCGGGGGGTGGTTGGGAGGGAAGCCCACCGCCGCGGGGTGATCCTGGATGTTCGCGATGCGCAGGGCGTGGGGCTCGCGTATCAACAGTCCCAGCACCCCGCGTCCCTGGGGCGGCTCTCCGATCGCCCGGCGCTGCCTGGCCGATATGCCTGAAGTCACGAATTGCTTCAGGCTCCCGTCTTCTGCGAGCACGCCCAGCGCTCCGTATCTGGCCTCGGTGATCTTGACCGAGAGGTCGACGATGCGCTGCAGCACGACCGCCAGCGAGAGCTCGGCGGTGAGCACCATTCCCGCCTCCAGGAGCACATCCTTGCGGTCGCCGCGCCGGCTCATGCTGGCGAATTTACGCCTCGGAGCGGGCGTAATGCCGACGATCTGCACCAAGGACCAGACCGGGCTGCCCGCGCGGCCAAGCCGCGGTCAGGCGAGCGGGCCGGCCCCGAACGCCGGGCGACAGCTCAGACCGGAGTGATCAGGACCGGATTCCGGCTTGACGCAGTCTCCCGAAAGGGACAGGCGGGGTCCTCGCCCAGTGCATCCCCGCCCTCGTTGAAGGCCCGGGCGCGCGAACCCCCGCAGCGCTCCTTCCAGGCGCAGGTGCCGCAGGCTCCGCTGAATGCGCCCTCGCGAATCGATTTCAGCACCGGGTGCTGGCGGTAGATCGTGGCCAGCTTTTGGCTCCGCACGTTGCCCAGGGACAGGGGCAGGAATCCGGACGCCAGAACCTCGCCGTCGTGGGCTACGAAGATCAGACCCTGCCCATCCCGGGTCACGATCGAGGGCTGCGCCGGCGAGTGTGTGGGCCGGCCCATGCGCTCGACCAGGCGCCGGCTCAGGCGGTGATAGAGCGGTCCCAGGGGCAGGGTCTCAGGCGAGATGCCGGCCCGCGCCTGCAGGCGTCGCTCAACTGTGATGCGCCGGAAGAACGGAGCCTCCACCGTGCGCACGGTCACCCCGTAGGCGGCGGCCTCGTGCAGGAAGTGGCACACGTCCTGGTTGGCGGTGGGGTCCAGGGCTTCGACCGCGACGCCGCGGCCCACGTTGACCAAAAAGAACACCTCCCAGATGTGCGCTCCGCTCTCCCGAACGAGCGCGAACACGTCGGCGAGCTCGGAGGCGTTGGCGCGCATGACGGTGGTGTTGACCTGGACTCGGAACCCCGCTGTGACCAGGGAGCGCACCGCGCTCAGGGTCTGCGTGAAATGGCCTTCGACGCCGCGGATGCCGTCGTGCGTGATCTCCAGAGCGCCGTCCAGACTGATCGAGACCGCGCGAACACCCGCCTGCCGCATCTGCGCCATCGCTCGACCGTCCAGGCGGGGGGTCACCGAGGGCGACATGGCCACCGTGATGCCCAGGGTGCGGGCGTACCGGACCACCTCGAAGACGTCCTTACGCATCAGGCAGTCGCCCCCGGTCAGGATCAGGATCGGCGCCGGGCGCCCGAATTCCGCCACCTGGCGGATCAGGTCCATGCCCTCCTCGGCCGTCATCTCGCCCGGCGCCGGCTCCTGCAAGGCGGATGCGCGGCAGTGGCGGCAGGCGAGCATGCACGCCCGCGTGGTCTCCCAGAAAACCAGCAGTGGACGCTGAGACAGATCGAGGGCAATCCCACCGTCACCGCCGCCTGGATGGCCGTGGCTGCGCTGGTGCGCAGACGCCTGGGAGCCGAGCAAGCGACTCATCGGGGCGCCACCGAAGCCAGATAGCGATCGATGGCGTCCGCCGCCCGATGGGCGGAGGCGATCGCGGTAACCACCAGGTCGGGCCCATTTGTGCAGTCGCCGGCGGCGAAGACCGCGGGCCGCCGGGTGCCCCCGTCGGGGCCTACAAGCAAGGTCCCAGAGGGCGCCGCCTCCACCCCGGCCGCCAGCGCGAGCTCCGGCGCCACCCGGTATCCGACGGCGACGACGACGGTGTCGGCCCGCAGGTCGGTCTGGCTGTCGGGCACTGAGATCACCGGGCGCTGCCCGAAGGCGTCCGGCTCTCCCGTCCTCGTGACCTGGTAGGTGAGGATCAGCCCGCGGCCCGCGGGGTCCGCGGAGATCTGGCTCGGGGAGGCGTGGCACAGGAACCGCACGCCCTCTTCTCCGGCCCGGATGCGCTCCTCCGCCCGCCCCCCCATCTCCGACTCGGACCGCCGATAGAGGCAGACGACCTCGCGGGCGCCGGCGCGTACGGCGCTTCGGGCGCAGTCCATGGCGGTGTCACCGCCACCGAGCACGATCACGGTGTCGCCGACTCCGATCGGCTCCCGCATCGCGCGCGGCAGGTGCTGTCGCGGCGCGTTCAGGCGGACCAGGAACTCGGTGGCGGTGTAGACGCCGGGAAGATCAAGGCCTCGGATCCGGAGCTGGTTGTCGGCCCCGGCTCCGTGGGCTAAAAGCACGGCGTCGAAGTCCCCGCCTCCCTCAGCGATCGCGGTCGCCGCTGGAGCACCTTTGGGGCCGCACTCGAATTTCACGCCGTCGTCGGCGAGGCGCCCGACCAGGCGGCGAACGACGTCCTTGTCGAGCTTGAAGCTGGGTATCCCGTAGAACAGCAGGCCCCCGGGGTGCGGCCAGAGGTCGAAGACGGTGACCTCATGACCTGCGCCGCGCAGTCTGGCGGCAGCCGCCAGACCCGCCGGTCCCGCCCCCAGCACCGCCACCTGACGCCCACTGGCGCTGGGACTCAACGAGGAGACGGGCGCTGGTTGGGGAGCGAAATCACCGAGGAAGCTTTCGAGCTTGCCGATGGCCACCGGTCGCGAGCGCCGACCGACCACGCAGGCGCCCTCGCACAGGCGTTCCTGGGGGCACAACCTTCCGCACACCTCGGGCATGGGTGAGGTGAGTCTGAAGACGGCCACGGCGCGCTGCGGCTCACCGACCTCGAGCGCCTGCAGTGCGGCAGGAATGTTGTTGTGGAGCGGACAGGCCTTGACGCAAGGGGCGGCGGGACACTGCAGGCACCGGGTGGCCTCGATTTGAGCCGCCCCGAGTTCGAACCCGAGGCAGACCTCCTCCCAGTTGCGCACCCGTTCCGACGGTTCTTGCTCGGGTATGGGTTGGGGCGGGATGGCGAGCCTTTGTTTTCGATCTGGCGGGGAAACGCTCTCCACGTCAGCGCGGCTCCCAGGCGGGCTGCGCGATCCGGGCGGCCGCGGAGAGCGTCGGGGCCACTGGCGGGGCCGGAAAGCGTGCCGGGGAGACCGCCTCTGGCACGGGCTCGGATTCGAGGATTGAGCGCGCGATCACCTCTGCGCTCCACCCGGCGAGCAGGATGCCGTTTCGGTGGTGGCCCAAAGAGACGAAGAGCCGGTCCCTACCGGGCACCGGGCCGATCGCGGGCAGCAGATCGGCGAGCTGGGGGCGCAGGCCAGACCAGGCGCCGGCGAAGGCGGCGTTGGTGAGGGCGGGCATGGTACTGAATGCAAATTTCAATAGGCCGTCGACGGACCCCGCCCGCACCGTTAGGTCCTGGCGCATCGGATCCTGGGTGGCGCCGACCAACAGGCTGCCGTCAGCACGCGGAGTGAGATATCCCCCGGGGCCGAACACGATCTGCTGGCTCACCCGTCCGGGGGGTCGCAGCCGGATGATCTCGCCCTTGACCGCGATCAGTGGGAGCCCGACGCCGACGGCGCGGAGTAGCGCCACCTCGGATCCGACCGTGAGCAGGACCGCGTCCCCGGTGACCTCGGCGCCCGTCCTCAACCTGACCCTGGCGTCCCGAGCCCTCACGTCGACGGCAACCACCTCTGTTCCCTCCACGAACCGCGCCCCGGCCGCCTCCGCGGCGCGGCGCAGGGCCAGGGTGTAGCGGGCGGCGTCAACGCTCAACTCGCCCGGGTAGTGGACGGCGGCGGTGAACCTGGGGCTGAGGCCAGATACGAGCCCACCAAGCTGCCCGCGATCCAGATAGAGGGCGGTTGGGTCCAGCGTCCGCTGCCAGCTCAGACGATCGGCAAGCTCTGCCGCCTGGGCGTCCCCGGCGGCGAGGACGACAGAGCCGTGGGCAAATACGTCGGCCGACATCCCGGCCGCCTCTTGGACCTCGGCCAGCCAGGATCCAAAGCCGGCCAGCGCCGAGCTGCCGAATTCGGCGAAGGCGTCCTGACTGCGACTCTCGGCCAGCGGGGCGAGCATGCCGGCCGCCGCCCCCGAGGCGCCGGAGCCGACCGAGGAGCGCTCGAGCAGCGTGATCTCGCTCCCGCGTCGGGCCAGGGCGTAGGCCGCACCGCAACCGACCACCCCGCCTCCGATCACCAGGACGTGCAAGTCTGTCTCCGGCTACGCGGGACTGGGCTCGCAATCACAGGGGTGACCGCTGCCCGGATTGGCTCTGGAACCGACCATCGATCCGGCCGCTATCCCACCCGCGATGGCTTCCGGTAGGCGCAGCTAGTTGGGCCGCGGGTCGGCTGGGGGCCTCGGACATGTGCCCAACAGCATCGGGGGCTGGGGCGGGCCAGAATAGGGCCGGTAGTCCCGGATTGAGCGGGACCTTGGCCGGGAAGTGGGCGCTGCGGGTCGGCCGGCTTCAGCCTTCGACGGTCGCCAGGGCGCCGCCTTGGAGGGCCTGCCGGCTCACCTCCTCCACGACCCTGCGCACGGCGTTGACCGCGGGGCCGACCCGTCCCGGATCGAAGGCGTACGCGATCTTGGTCACCGGCGTCGGGGGTTCGAATTCGAGCAGCGCCAGCTGGCCCGCGGCCGCCTCGGGAATGGCGGCCGCGGGCGGGATGATCGACACGCCGATGCCGGCGATGACGAAGGCCTTGAGCTCGGCCACGGTCTCTATCTCTCGCGCGACCTGGGGCACGATGCCGGCGATCCGACAGGCCTCGTCGAGCCAGTACCGGCCCGGATTGGTGCTGGTCCAGGTGACCCAGGACTCACCGGCCAGGTCGGCCAGACGAGCGCTGGAGCGGGCGGCGAGGGGGTGATGAAGCGCGACCACCAATCCCAGGGGAGCCACGCCGAGTTCGACCACCGCCAATCCGCCCAGATCGAACGGAAGCATGACCAGGGCCAGATCCAACCGGCCCTCGCGCAGACGCTCACCCAGCGTCGCGGCGTCGTCTTCGACCACCTGGATCTGGATTCCGGGATAGCGCTCCTGGCACTCGCGCAGGAGGCGCGCCAGTAATAGAGGTGTCGCCGTGGGCAGAATGCCGAGCGCCACGCGCCCCTTGGCCAGCCCCCGGTGTGCCTCGCCCTCCTCCCGGGTTCGCTCGACCGCCATCAGGACCTGGCGCGCGTGGGGAAGCAGGTCCGACCCCGCCGTGGTCAGCCTGGCTCCGGATTGTCGACGCTCGATCAAGTCCACGCCGAGCTCGCTCTCCAGGCGCCGCACGGCGTGGGAGACAGCTGATTGCACCAGGTGCAGGCGTTCGGCGGCGCGGGTGAAGCTACCCGTCTCGACCACCGCCACGAAGGCCGTGAGATCTCTCAACTCCATTAACCCAAATCATAAGACGATGAATTATCATCGCCCAACTTCATTGGGCCCGGGACTAGGATGGCGGCGATCGACCGCGTTGAATCCGAGCCGCGGTCCGCAGCCGGCGGGAAAAGAGGGTGCACATGGAAGCTGTCAACGTTCGCTCGCAGATCCGGGAGTGGATCGGAGAGTTCAACGCCCGGGTGGTCACCCCGCGGGCGCGGGAGCTGGATCGCAACGCCGACCCCGAGGAGTGCTTCTCCTGGGACATCGTGGAGGCGGGCGACGCCATCGGGCTGCGTACCCTCTGCCTGAGCGACGCCTACGGCGGCGCGGGCTTCGATCACGTCTCGACCGCGGTCGTGATCGAGGAGCTGGGCCGAGCCGACCTCGGCACCTCGGTCGTCTTCGCCCAGACCATAAAGATCTCCAAGGTGGTCGAATCGGTCGGCACCCAGAGCCAGAAGGACCGCATCCTACCCCGATACCGCGACGATCCCCGCGCCCTCTACGCGATCGGGATCACCGAGCCCGACAACGCCTCCAACTACATCATCCCGCACCCCGGCGCCGCCTTCCGGACGGTTGCCCGAAGGGCCGAGGGGGGGTGGGTGCTGAACGGCATGAAGCACTTCATCTCCAACGGCAATCGGGCGCGGTTCTATCTCCTCATGGCCCAGACCGAGGAGGGCAAGGATCTCTCCGAGGGCAGCACCTGCTTCATGATCGAGGCCGGAAGTCCCGGGTTCACCACCGGACGGGTCCACGACAAGCTGGGGGAGAGGCTGGCCAACAACGCCGAGCTCATCTTCCAGAACTGTTTCGTCCCCGACGCCGACGTTCTGGGACAGGTGGGAGAGGGCTTCGACATCCTGGCCAAGTTCTTCCCCGCCAGCAACGCCTGGGCGGGGGCCAGCATCCTGGGGGTGGCCGACGCCGCCTACGACCACTCGGTCGAGTGGACTCGAAAGCGGGTCCAGGGGGGACGGCCTCTCATCGAGCACGACACCATCGCCATCACCCTGGCCGAGATGAAGATGGAGCTCGACGTGGCGCGGAGCTACATCCACGCCAGCTGTGCCGCCGCCGACGGCGTGGGCGAGTGGGACCCGACCATGGGCGCCTTTCCCAAGATCGCCGCCTCCAAGGCGGCCTGGAAGGTGGTGACGCAGGCCCTCGAGCTGCACGGCGGCTATGGCTTCATGAAGGATCTGTACATGGAGAAGCTGCTCCGCGATGCGGCCGCGTTTCTCCACTCTGACGGCGTCAATCGCAGCCTCTACTTGAAGGCCGCCAGATACATCCGGGCCTGAGGATCGAAGGCATGAGGATCGAGGAGCTGGTGACCGGCTCCGGGCGCCAGCGCCGGTGGGCCCGGAGCGGGGGAGGCAGATGAGCGCGCCACACGTTGTGGTGCTGCTCAAGGACATCCTCGATCCCGAGCTGCCCGGGAGCCGCTTCCGCATCGATCCGGCGCGGATGGAACCTGCCCAGGGGGTGGGGTCGGCGATCCTGGGGCCATTTGAGCGTAGCGCGCTCGAACTGGCGCTCAAATTGAAGGACTCGGCCGGGGCTCGCATCACCGCCCTGTCGGTCGGTGACCCGAGCCTCCTGGACGGCCTGCGCAAGGCGCTCGCGGTGAGGGTCGATGCGGCCGTCCAGGTGGGGCTCCAGGGGGCCGCCAACCAGCCCCCGGAGGCCATCGCCGGGCTCTTGGTCACCGCCCTGGGCCGGCTCGAGGACGTCGATCTCGTGCTGGCGGGCAGGCAGGCCGGGGACTGGGACCACGGCCAGGTGCCGTACCTGATGGCCGAGGCCCTGGGTTGGCCCTGCGTGGGTCTCGTGCGCCGGGCGTGGTATGAGGGGGACCGACTCCAGGTGCTGCACGATCACGCCGGGGGGCAGCGCCTGGTCTTAGTGCCGTCGCCCGCCGTCCTCACCGTCACCAACGACGACGCCCTCCTCCTGCGCATGGCCCGGGTCAGCGATCTGATGGCGGCGCAGAGACGGCCGATAGAGCGCTTTGAAGCCGGCGAGCTGGGCTCCAGCGCCTCCCCGCCCGGTTTTACGATCGCCGATCTTTGGGTGCCGGCCCGCACCTCGGTATGCGAATTCATCCCCGGCGAGGGGCCCGACGAGCAGGCCGCCAACCTGGTCGGACGGCTCCAGGAGATGAGGCTGCTGTGAGTGGCACCGGCGTCGTGCTGGCCGTGGGTTGGGGGGACGGCGAGGGGGACCGTCCGGGAGCCGAGGCCCTGGGCGGGGCGCTGGCGGTGGCTGCCGAGCTCGGATTGACCGCCGTCTATGCGAGTCTGGGCGATCCTCCCGAGCCCGGGGCGGAGGCCGCATCGGCCAGCGGCGTGCGCGCCCTGGCGGTCCGCGGGGGAACGGGGGATGTGGAGTCGCTGACGGACCAGATCGTCGCCCTGGTGGAGGAGTTCTCCGTGGCCCTGGTGCTGATCGCCGCCGACGACCGGGGGCGCCAGCTGGCGCCCCGGGTGGCCGCCCGCGCCGGTGGCGTTGCAATCAACAACGCCACCCGGCTTGAGGTCATCGAGGGCGCCCTCCACGTCACCCGTCCGGTGTTCGGGGGCAAGGCGATGTGCCGGCTGGTACCGCTGCGCGTCCCGGCGGTGGTGAGCCTTAGATCGAGGACGTTCGAGCCCCCGCCCCCGGCCCCCGGCGGCTCGGTCGAAGAGCGGTCGATGGCCGTGCAATCGCGGGTCAGGCTGATCGAGAACATTCCGCCGGTGCTGGAGGAAGGGCGCCTGGAGGACGCCCGGGTGGTGGTCTCGGGCGGACGCGGGATGGGGGCCGCCGACGCCTTTGCCGGGCTCTCAGAGCTGGCCGCCGCGCTCGGCGGCGTGCTCGGAGCATCCCTGGCCGCGGTCGATCAGGGCTGGGTCTCCCCCTCGCGCCAGGTCGGCCTGACCGGGAAGGTGGTGAGCCCCGAGCTCTACGTCGCCGTCGGCATCTCGGGTGCGAGCCAGCACCTGGCCGGCCTCGCCTCCGGGGTCGTGCTGGCCATCAACAACGACGCCAAGGCCCCCATCTTCGAGTCCGCGCAGCTGGGTCTGATCGGGGATGCCAAGGTGCTGGTGCCGGCCCTGCTCAAGGCCGTGCGGGCCGCTCGCGGCGGGTAGGGCGTGGGCGTTCTTTTAGCCGCCGTGCCCACCCGGCAGATCGAGTGGGGCGTCAATCCGGCGATGGTCGACTTCCTTTACGCGAGCATGACGGTCGCCCTGCTGGTCTTCGGCTACGGCGTCTGGCGCCGGGTTCGGATCTGGCGCCTGGGTCGACCGGCGGCGCGTTTTGACCGGCCCCTGGAGCGTGGGCTGGGCGTATTACGGCAGACCCTGGGTCACACCAAGCTGGTCCGAGATCGAGCGGCGGGCCTGGTCCACTGGCTCGTCTTTTTCGGCATCGCGGTTCTGTTCATGGCCACAGTGGTGGTGTTCATCCAGCACGACCTGGGCATCGGGATCATGCGCGGGGCGTTCTACCTCTACTTTGAAAGCCTGACCGTGGACGTGTTCGGCGTCTTCGCCCTCGTGGGTGTCGCCGCCTTCGTCGTCCGGCGTTACATCCTCCGGGTGGGCCGGCTGGGCCCCAGCGAGCCCGCCGACGCCCTGCTCGCAGCCGCCCTCCTCTTGATCCTCTGCACGGGGTACCTGCTCCAGGCGTCGCGCATCGCTGCCACCCACGACCCCTGGGGCATCTGGTCCCCGGCCGGCTACCTGGTCTCGCTGCTCTTGGGCCGCCTCTGGTCTTCATCCCAGCTCGAGCTGCTTCATGGCTGGGTCTGGACCTTTCACGTCGCGCTCTGGCACACCGTGCTGGCGCTGATACCGTTCACCCGCCTTTTCCACCTCGTGATGGCGCCGGTCAACCTCTTCTTCCGGCCCCTGGGCGCGCCCGGGGTGCCGGCCGCGATCGACTTTGAAGCCGAGGCGGCGATCGGACTCGCCTCGGCGCTGGACCTGAGCTGGAAGCAGCTCATGGACCTTGACGCCTGCGTCGCCTGCGGACGCTGCGAGGCGGTCTGCCCGGCTTTCGCCGAGGGCAAGCCGCTGTCGCCGCG
>Ga0307372_10013006_pt1 | contig 10809 bp, 8 predicted proteins | sample OX1MG_FD_202533 | JGI IMG/M metagenome (GOLD analysis project Ga0307372, IMG submission 202533) | Soil microbial communities from Risofladan, Vaasa, Finland - OX-1 | ecosystem: Environmental > Terrestrial > Soil > Coastal area > Acid sulfate soil | place: Finland: Risofladan, Vaasa | collected...
ACGGGACTGATGTGGGCGGGGTTTCGGTCGCACTGGTTGCCGATACGCCGCGGATGATGACCGACGGAAATTGGGGGGTCGGACTGATCATCGATTCCGATGCATCGCAAGGTCAGGCAGATCAGCTTGCCTCGGTGTTCTCCGGACAACTGGGCGGACCGATGGCCGGACTCGTCCCGCTGATCGGTAAGATGCTCGGGATCGAGCGCGCGCCCATCGACTTCGCCGACGACGGTCTTCGACATTCCGCCCGAATCGGCGACGACATCACCGTCGAGGTCGAAGACTTCGTCCCACCCGGCCTTCCCGATGGCACTCCGACCCGTCTCGCTGGCGTCTTTCATCCGGCTAACAGCACCCTCACGGTGGCGAAGCCGGTCACTTCCCGAATCCATGCGTTTGGGATGGACTTCCACAACGAGGGGAAGAGCGCCTTCTCAGCTCCCTTCGCATGGCAGGCGTGAGTGGGACCCGTTCCAGATCGTTCCTCCGACTGACCCCTGAGGCTTCGGCCCTGGTGCTGCTGGGGGCGGGCGGTTGGGTGGTGATCCTCTGGTTCGCCCAGGGCATGGGGGCGATGGCGGGCACCCTTTGGCTTGGAGTGGCCGGCTTCCTCGCGGTCTGGAGTCTAATGATGGTGGCGATGATGCTTCCATCGGTTGCACCGGTGGCCGCGCTCTACGCAAGGTCCTTCACCGAGCGAAGGCCCCGCCGACTCTTAGTCTTCGCCTCAGGCTACCTACTGGTTTGGATCGCCAGCGGACTCCCCGCCCTCGGAGCAGCCTGGGTGTTCGGCCGATTGGTCGGCACCAATCCCTTAGCCATCCGTGCGACAGCCTGCATTGTGTGCCTCGGCGTGGCCGCCTATCAGGTAACCCCGGTGAAGCGGCGGTGCCTGACACATTGCCGGTCTCCCCTGTCGCTCCTGCTGCACTATGCCGCGTACAGAGGTCGGTTTCGAGAGCTAGGCGTAGGCGTCCATCACGGCGCCTACTGTCTCGGCTGCTGTTGGCCGCTGATGATTCTGCTGGTGGCGCTCGGGACAATGAACCTCGCGGCCATGGTCCTGGTGGCGGGTTTCGTTCTGCTGGAGAAGTACCCCCCTCGCGGGTGGCCAGTCTCCTGGATCGGTGCCGCCGTGGCCGCCGGATTCGCGGTGCTCGTGCTTGCCCTGCCGCAGATAACTCCCGCTCTGCCGGTCATGTGACCCCGGCCTCCTTCCTTCGTGACCTCAGGTAGGGCACTTGAGATCGGGGGCTCGAGCAAAGCCGGCGGCCGGTCGTGCGAGTGCCTCGGCAGCATGACCTTTAACCCTCCCTCGCCCCATCCAGTTCAGATCTCACGGACCGTGGTCCGCGGTGGTCTCTGGAGCCTGGCTCGCACCGGTGAGGGAAGTACCCCCGAGGACGAATACTCCGGGAGGCAGCGGGGCGACCGGCGTAGCATCCGGTCCATGTGCCGAAACCTCACCCAGCTTCGGGGCCTGCAGCCTGCGGCGACGCCTCAAGAGATCGAGGCGGCGGCGCGCCAGTATGTGCGCAAGGTCGCCGGCGTACAGACCCCATCCAGCCGCACTGGTCAGCCCTTTGACCGAGCTGTGCGGGAGATCGCCGCAGCTACCTTGAGGCTGCTGGCCGACCTACCGCCTCCTTCGCGGCCCCCTCGTCCCTCCCCACCATTGCGACGACTTGGCCTGGCGGCGGACTCCTCTCCTCCCCCGCGATCCCCTGCGAAGGTGCGCTGATCGGAATCCTGTTACTATCGAACATATAGTCGGTCATCACCGACTGCGGCCTTCTGCGCATCCCTGGTCCTGTCGACTCAGCGGCATCGTTAAGAAGCGCTGCCAGCTGTACTAACGACATTGCGCGGGCGAATTTGCCCAGGGATACCAAGATGAAATCTTTTGCCGAGCTCGGGGTGCGACCGCGCACCTTGGAAACTCTCCACCGGCTCCGCCTCGAATCCCCCACGGAAGTGCAGAGCGCCGCGATTCCTCTGCTTCACGAGGGTCGCGACTGCTTGATCCAGTCGCCCACCGGCTCGGGCAAGACGCTCGCCTTCCTGATCCCCATGGTCGAGAAGCTGCGGGGTCACCAGCGGAGCGCGGCGAGGGCGCTCATCATCTCCCCCACCCGGGAGTTGGCGACCCAGACCGCCGCGGTCCTGGCCCAGCTCGACCCCGGCTTACGGCGTGCCCTGGTGTTCGGCGGTGTCGGGTACGCGGGTCAAATCAGCAGCCTGGCGGGCGCTGACGTGATCATCGGCTGTCCGGGTCGGCTGGTTGACCTTTCCGATCGGGGAGCCGCCAATTTGGGTGGGGTGGAATTCTTGGTTCTCGACGAGGCCGACGAGATGCTCGACGCCGGGTTTGCTAAGGATGTCGAGAAGTTGGTCGCCCGGACCCGTCAGCACACGGCGAGCGGACGACGCCAGACGGTCCTCGCCTCGGCAACGATGCCAGATTGGGTGACGCGAATGGCGGCCAAGCATATGGTCGAGCCGGCTCGGGTCGAGGTTGCTCCCGCCACCGAATCGCAGTTGGAACATGGGTTGTTCTCGGTCACTCGGGCGCAAAAGGTGGCGGTGTTAAGTCGGCTGCTCAAGCGCTCCGACTCGACTATCGTCTTCCACCGCACCAAGCACGGCACCAAGAAGCTCGTCCGCGATCTGCTGGCCCTCGGGCACGCAACTTCAGAACTGCAGGGGAACCTTTCCCAGCCCGCCCGCGACAAGGCCATCGCCGCGTTCCGCCGCCGCGAGACATCGGTGCTGGTGGCGACCAATGTGGCGGCTCGCGGGATCGACGTGGTCGACGTGGATCTGGTCATCAACTACGAACTGCCCGACACCGCGGACTGGTTGACCCATCGGGTGGGTCGCACGGCGCGCAACGGCGCTCCCGGACGGGCCCTGACTTTTATGAGCGAGGACGACGGGGAAAAGTGGCGCAAGTTGCGGCGGTTGGGCGCGCCGGCACTGGAGTTTGTCGACACCGATCAGCTGCTCAGCCAGGGCACCATGCGTTTCCTCGCCCACAAGTCAGAGCCGGAGCCGAGCCCAGGCGCGGCCCTCCGAAGTGGTTCGGTTTCGACACCCCATCGCCCCTATCGCGGGCCTGCGCGCCCCGCCCGACAGCATGGGAGGGGCGGCCGCTAGAGAGTCAGCTCGCCGACCGCCGCGCTCGTCGAATGGCGGCAAAGTGGATTCCGGTCACTCAGCTGCCCATCGCGACTGGCCCCAGGCCGATGTCCTCCGGGACCAGCTCTGGCCGCAGATTTCGAGCCATCAGGCCGCGCACACCATCGGCCACCGAGGTCCCCTCGAAGAGGATGGCATGCACCGCCTGGGTGATCGGCAGCTCCACCTGGTAGCGTCGGGCGAGCAGGAGCGCCGTCCGGGACGCGTTGACTCCCTCGGCCACCATCGGGGTTTCCGCCTGCGCCGCCTCGGGGCTCTCACCGCGGCCGATCCGCTCGCCCAGGCTGCGGTTCCGGCTCAGCTGGCTGATGCAGGTCGCCAGGCAATCACCCACGCCGGCTAGCCCGGCGAAGGTGAACGGATTGGCCCCGGCCCGCACCCCGAGTCGGGTCATCTCACTGAGGCCGCGGGTGATGATCGCGGACTTGGCGTTGTCGCCCACCCCGAGTCCGTCACAGACCCCCGCCGCAATCGCGATCACGTTCTTCATCGCCCCGGCGAATTCCACCCCCCGGGGATCGTCGCTGGCGTAGAGCCGCCAGCTGGGCGCGGCTAACCTCTCTACCGCGAGTGCCCGCGCGAGCGGGTTACGGGCGGCGACCACCGCTGCGGTGGGCATGCGGGCGGCTACTTCGGGGGCGAGATTGGGGCCGCTCAGAGCCACCAACTTCTCGGCGGAGGCGCCGCCCAGGACCTCCGCCAGCAGTTCGGTCATGGTGAGCGCGGATTCCGGTTCGAACCCCTTACCAGCGCTCACCAGGCAAGAAGCCCCCTCCACCAGCGACCGGGCCCCCACCGCGACCGCACGCTGGCCGTGGGTTGGGGAGGCAAAGATGACGGTCTCCGCCCCGGCGCAAGCCTCTTCCAGGGTCGCCGTCACCTGCACCGAGGGATCCAGGCGCAAGTTGGGCAGGTAGAGTGGATGAAAGCGGGTGCGCCGGACCACCTCGGCCAGGTCCGATCGCCGAAACCAGAGGGCGACCTCACGGTCCGACGCGTGCAGGAGCTCGGCCAGGGCAAGGCCCCAGGATCCGGCCCCGAGGATCGCCACTTTCAAGTTTTCTGCTCCGACCGGCGCACCCGCAGTCGCAGCGGAACTCCCTGGAAGCCGTAGCTCTCCCGGAACTGATTCTCCAAATACCGGGCATAGCTGAAGTGCATCAGCTCCGGGTCATTGACGAAGATCGCGAAGGTCGGCACCCGGCTGCGCGCCTGCACCGCGTAGTAGATGTGCAGCCGGCGCCCACCGCGCCCACTCGGCGGGGGTCTTCGATCGACCGCCGCTCTCACGAACTGGTTCAGTTCGGCGGTGGGGATGTGGCGAGCACGAGCGGCCGCCAGCTCGAACGCGGTGGGGAGCACCTTGCCGATCCCACGACCCGTGAGTGCGCTGGTGAAGAGGAACGGCGTACCGGGAGCCCAGTCGTAGGCGGCCTTGAGCTCCCGCAACAGCCCGCGGTCGCGCCGGGCGTCCTCGTCTAAGAGATCCCACTTGTTGAGCGTCACCAGAGTCGCCGCTCCGGCGTCGCGGGCGCGGCCGGCGATATGCCTGTCCTGGGCCCGTAGCGGCGTGGTGGCATCGACTACCAACACCGCCACATCCGCCCGCTCGACCACCCTGACCGCCCGCAGCAGGCTGTAATAGTCGGCGTCCTGGCTGGCGCCGGGTCGGCGGATGCCCGCCGTGTCCACCAGCAGGACGGTGCCCTGGTCAGTCTTCACCAGGGTGTCCACGGGATCTCGCGTGGTTCCAGCCACGATGCTCACCAAGGCCCGCTGCTCGCCCAGGATCCCATTGAGCAGGGAGGACTTGCCCACATTCGGTCGGCCGACGATCGCGCACCGCAAAAGGACCGATCCCGGGGAGCTCTCGCTCTCCTCCACCGGCGGCAAGCGGTCCACGATGCGGTCGAGGAGGTCGCCGCTCCCGCTCCCCGAAAGCGCTGAGATTGCGACCGGATCGCCCAACCCCAGCTCCAGGAATTCATGGGACCAGAGCCGGTCTTCACGTCCCTCGTACTTGTTGCTCACCAGGATCACCGGCTGGTGGGCCCGGCGGAGCTCCTCCGCAACCTCGTGGTCGGAGGCGGTCAGCCCCGCCTTGGCGTCACAGACGAAGCAGATGACGTCGGCCTCACGGAGGGCGACTCTGGCCTGGGCCTGGGTGTTGGCTGGAAGGTCGCCCTCCGTCCCCCCTTTGATGATCCGGTCAAGCCCGGCGGTGTCCACCACGGTGAAGGCTCTTCCCCTCCACTCCACATCTCCGTAGATCCGGTCCCGAGTCAGCCCCGGCTGGTCGGAGACGATGGCCCGGCGCTCGCCGGTGAGCCGGTTGAAGAGGGTCGACTTGCCCACATTCGGACGCCCGACCAGCGCCACGATCCCGGAGGGCAGAGGTGCCGCAGCCTCCTCCTCAACCTGTTCCGAGCGTCTCCGCGCCCGCGCCGTCCGAACGGCCGGTCCTCCCGATTGCCCAGGCATCAATCGCCCACCGGCTGTCGCAGATCCGACCCGGTCATCTCGGGCGGCGCTTCGAGACCCATGGCGGCCAGCAGGGTCGGAGCCACGTCCCGCAGACCGCCCCCATCCGCGAGGGCACCTCCGGTCGGCCCATTGGCGAGGATCATCGGCACCCGGCTCGTCGTATGGGCAGTCAGCTGGGATCCGTCGCTCAGGTCGACCTTCTTCTCCGCATTCCCGTGATCGGCGGTAACCAAGAGCAGATACCCCGCCGCCGCGGCCGCATCCGCCACCGCGCCGAGGCAGTGGTCCAGGTACTCGACCGCGGCAATGGTCGCGGCCAGCTCTCCGGTGTGGCCGACCATGTCGGCGTTGGCGTAGTTCACCGCGATCAGGGAGGCCTCCCCGCGCTGCAGCCGGTCCAGCAATGACTCCGTGATCCCCTGAGCGCTCATGGCTGGCGCCAGATCGTAGGTGGCCACCCGCTGCGACGGTACCAGCTCTCGTTCCTCCCGAGGGAACGGCTGCTCACGGCCCCCATTCAGAAAATAGGTCACATGAGCGTACTTCTCCGTCTCGGCGATATGGAACTGATCGAGCCCCGCGTTGGCCACCACCTCGGACAGGCTGTTCACCACCAGCGGCTTGGGGAAAGCCACCGGGACATCGAGGTGGTCATCGAACCGGGTGAAGGTGCAGAGGATCGCGATTTCAGGCCATGTCCCCCGATCGAATTCGCGGAAATCCCGATCCACCAGCGCGTGGCACAGCTCGCGGGCACGATCGGGGCGGAAGTTGCAGTGCACCACCACGTCCGCTGGGGCAACTCCAACCACCTCACCCTGCGGCCCCAAGACCGAGGCGGGCGGAATGAACTCGTCGGTTACCCCTGCTTGATATTGGGCTTCGACGTAGGAGACGGCGTCGGCGACCCGCTCCGGGCCGCGCCCGAGGATGGTCTGCAGGGCGCGCTCCAGACGGTCCCAATGGCGGTCTCGATCCATGGCGAAATAGCGCCCGCTCACCGAGACTATCCTGCCCACGCCAACGTGGCTCAGCTCCGCTTCGAGCTTGGCCAGGGCATCGGCGGCGCTGCTGGGAGGGGTGTCCCTGCCGTCAGTGAAGGCATGGATCGCCACGCGGTCCAAACCCATCCGGCGGCAGAGCTCGCAGAGTGCGACCAGATGGCTCTGGTGGCTGTGCACCCCGCCCTCCGACACCAATCCAAGCAGGTGCAGCCAGCTGCCTCGCTCCAGAGCTACCTTGATCGCGTCGGTGAGGACCCGATTGCTGTAGAAGCTGCCATCGGTGATCGCCTGGTCAATCCGGGTTAGGTCCTGCAAGACCACCCGACCGGCACCAATCGTAAGGTGACCCACTTCGGAGTTGCCCTGTTGTCCGTCCGGAAGACCAACCGCCAGACCGCTCGCCGCCAGCGTCGTGTGCGGCCAGCGGGCGAGTAAGCGATCGAAGTTCGGGGTCTCGGCCAGCGCGATCGCATTACCTCGAGTTGCCTCGCCGCAACCCCAGCCGTCGCAGACGCACAAGATGGCGGGTTGAATTTTGGGCGGGCTCACTTGGTTGGTTCTCCGGGCCGAGCATCACCATTCGGTGAACAGCGGCCGATGGTCTCAGCATGGCTGGCCCGGACCAGGTGGCGGCAGCCATACCCGGGACGGCGACTTGAGCCTACCATCCGCCCTGCCCGACCCTCGAGTCGAAGGTCAGCCTGCGGCCGGGCCAACCGCAGCGACGATGGCGCAAAACTCGTCGGGGTCGAGGCTCGCGCCTCCCACCAGGGCCCCGTCCACCTCCCCGAGCCCGAGAATCGCGGCCGCCGACTTGGCGGTGACGCTGCCGCCGTAGAGTACTCGAACCTGCGACCCCGCTCCGGGTTCCAGCTCATCCAGCACCGAGCGCACCTGCGCAACCGTTTCGGCGATGTCTGCCAATTCCGCGGACTGCCCCGTCCCGATGGCCCACACTGGCTCGTAGGCGATGGCGCAGCCCCGGAGCGCCTCCGGGGCTAGCCCGAGCAGCCCCGATCGGAGCTGGTCGCGCAGGACCGAGTCGGTCCTTCCCGCCCGGCGCTCCTCCGCGGTTTCCCCGACCGCGAAAAGCGGGATAAGCTCGGCAGCCAGGACGGCGTCGAGCTTTTGCCGGACGATCCGGTCGGTGTCGCCGAAAAGGTGTCGGCGCTCGCTGTGCCCGACCAAGACATACCGGGCCGATCCACGGAGCATCTGCGCCGAGACCTGGCCGGTGAAGGCTCCGGCGGTCTCCCAGTGGCAGTCCTGCGCACCGACCTCGATCCGGGGGTCTCCGAGGAGCAACTGCTGGACCGGCCAGACCGAAATAAACGGCGGCAGCAGCACAACCTCGGCGAGGGGTTCGGGATCGAGCCGCTGTCGGATCAAAGTGGTGAGATTCAGGGCCTTTGGCACGGTCGTGTGCATCTTCCAGTTTCCCGCTACCAGCGGTCGGCGGTCCGGGCTGGTCACCTGATCGCGGGCTTGGCGATCCGGGGCGCATCGTCCAGAGCGACCACCCCGGGCAGTTCCCGCCCCTCCAGGAACTCCATAGTGGCCCCGCCACCGGTGCTGACGTGGGTGAAGCCGTCCTGCAAGTTGAGCTGGCAGATGGCCGCCTGCAGATCCCCTCCACCGGTGACACTCACGGCCGCACTGGCCGCGACCGCCCTGGCCATTTGCTGGGTGCCAACCGCGAACAGCGGCTTCTCGTAGAGACCGAGAGGGCCGTTCCACACCACGGTCCCGGCCCGGCGGACCAAACTCTCCCAGTGCCGGATCGTGGCCGGCCCCATGTCCAGAATCATCTCTTCGTGGGCTATCTCCCCCACCGGTCGGACTCTGATCTCCTCGGCCCCGGCCTCAGGCGATCGCGCCACCACCACATCGACCGGCAGCTGCAGGTCGACCCGTCGCGCGGCGGCCTGACGGACCACCTCCAGCGCTCGGTCGAGGAAGTCGTCCTCCACCAGCGAGCTGCCCACCTCGCGAGCCGCCGCCTTGAGGAAGGTGGCCGCCATGGCTCCTCCGACACAGATCGCGTCGACCCGGTCGATCAAGTGGGTCACCAGCTTCAGCTTGCTGCTGAGCTTGCTGCCGCCGACGATGGCCAGGAGAGGCCGCCTGGGATCGCTCAGGATCGCACTGAGGTGGGCTATCTCGGTGGCCATCAAACGGCCCGCCACCGCCGGCAGGAAGTGGGTCACCCCCTCGGTGGAGGCGTGGGAACGGTGGGCCGATCCGAAGGCATCGTCGACATAGATGTCGGCGAGAGCGGCCAGCTGCCGGGCGAATTCGGGGTCATTCTCGGTTTCGCCCGGATGGAAGCGCAGATTTTCCAGCAGCAAAACCTGCCCTGGTCGCAGTGCCGCGGCCTTGCGCTCCACCGCCGGTCCCACGCAATCAGCGACCCAGGCAACGGGAACCCCGAGCAACTCCTCCAGATGCACGGCCAGCGGGCGGGTGCTCAGCTTCGCGTCCAAGCGACCCGCGGGGCGGCCCAGGTGAGTCGCAATGATCACCGAAGCTCCGCGCCCTAACAGCTCGTGAATCGTGGGCAGGGCCGCTACCAGCCGCCCGTCGTCGCGGAGGCTACCGTCCGCGGTGAGCGGCACGTTGAAATCTACCCGCAGCAGAACGCGCTTGCCACCGGGATCGATGTCGTCTAGACCCGCCTTGCGTCTTGAGGCGGAGGCGGGCATCTCAGCGGGCCACAGGGGGGAGAGTCGTGGCGACCAGCTGAATTAGGTCGGCCACCCGGCAGGAATAGCCCCATTCGTTGTCATACCAAGCAAGTACTTTTGCGTGGTGCTCGCCGACCATCAGGGTCAGTTGCGAATCCACCACCGAGGAATGCGAGTCGCCCCGAAAGTCAGCCGACACCAGCGGTTCATCCTCGACCCGTAGGATGCCCCGAAGGTCGCTCTCGGCAGCAGCGCGCAAAGCCGCGTTGATCGCTTCGGCGGTGGTCGGCTGGGTGGTCACCACCGCAAAGTCCACGATCGACACGTTGGGCACCGGCACCCGCAGCGCGATCCCCCGGAACCTGCCCGCCAATTCCGGCAATACCTTGGCCACCGCCTCCGCCGCCCCGCTGCTGGTGGGGATCACCGAAAGGGCGGCCGCCCGCGCCCGGCGAGGGTCGCGATGGAGAGTGTCGAGGAGCCGCTGGTCTCCGGTGTAGGCGTGGACCGTCATCATCAGCCCGCTTTCGATCCCAAAGTTGTCGTAGATCACCTTGGCGACCGGGGCCAGACAGTTGGTGGTGCAAGAGGCGTTGGAGATGATCTGGTGCTCACTGGGCTGGTAGCGGCCCTCATTGACCCCCATGCAGATCGTGATGTCCTCACCCTGCGCGGGCGCGGTGATGATCACCTTCCTGGCTCCGCCCTGCTCGATGTGCTGCCGTGCCTGTTCCGCCTGGGTAAACAGCCCCGACGACTCGATGACCACCTCGACCCCGACTCCCGCCCAGTCGATATCGCCGGGAGCGGACTTGGAGAAGATCTTCAACTCCCGCCCGTCGACCACCATCCCGGCAGCGGTCGCGACGACCTCACCGGGATAGCGCCCCAGGGTCGAGTCATAGCGCAGCAGGTGAGCCAGCGACTCCGGGGTCCCGAGGTCGTTCGCGGCCACGATCTCGAAGCTCTGATATTCCCGAGCGGCCCGGAGGAGATTTCTACCAATCCTGCCGAAGCCGTTGATCCCAACCCGGGTAGCCATTCCCCTCTACCTCCTGGGCACACCGACTGCCTTCAATCGGGGATGGCGATCTGATCGAGCGATCCCCGCCCGCGAGTATAGGCGTGGCCGCGAGTCAGGCTCCGGTACGCGATGGCCAACCTGACTCAGGGATGGTCGGGCAGATCGCGGTGCCAGATCAGGGTGTTGACGCCGACCCCGCTCAGCCGCCGTCCCAACTCCTCGGTGATGCAGACCGACCGGTGAAACCCTCCCGTGCACCCGACCGCAACCCTGAGCGCCCGCCGACCGCGGGCTTGGAGCTCGGGCAGCAGGGCCCGCACCAGTTCGAAAGTGGAGTCGAGCAACTTCGTCGCGAGCTCCTGCTCCAGCACAAATCGGCGGACCGCGGGATCCAGCCCGGATAGCATGCGGA
>Ga0307372_10013007_pt1 | contig 10809 bp, 10 predicted proteins | sample OX1MG_FD_202533 | JGI IMG/M metagenome (GOLD analysis project Ga0307372, IMG submission 202533) | Soil microbial communities from Risofladan, Vaasa, Finland - OX-1 | ecosystem: Environmental > Terrestrial > Soil > Coastal area > Acid sulfate soil | place: Finland: Risofladan, Vaasa | collected...
TGGAGGCTTGCCGATATCTATCAGATCTTTCCGGGCCTTTCCGAGCGGCGCCGCAACATGGGCAATCAGCTTTCCGGCGGCGAGCAACAGATGCTGGCAATCGGCCGTGGCCTGATGACGAACCCACGGCTTCTCATTCTCGACGAGGCGACCGAAGGACTCGCGCCGCTGATCCGCAGCGAAATCTGGGCAAGCCTCAAACGCCTCAAGGCCGAGGGCCAGGCCATTCTGTTGGTCGACAAGCACATCGACGCGCTGCTCAAGCTCGCGGATCGCCACGTCGTCATCGAGAAGGGCAATGTCGTTTGGTCGGGCACGTCGGCGGCGCTCGCCGGCGATCCGACCGTGCGGCAGCGGTATTTGCAGATTTAACGGGAGGCGTCAGCCTTGCGGCACAACCGCCGTGGTTTCGATCTCGAGACGCGCTTCCGGTTCGACCAGCCGCGTGACGGCGACCAACGCCATCGCCGGATAATGTTCGCCGAGCACGTCGCGATAGGCTTCGCCGAGCGCGGGCCGCGCCTTCAGGTATTCGTCCATGTCGCGCACGTACCAGGTCATACGCACCATGTGGCGGGGCGACGCTCCGCCCTCGGCCAGCACGGCGACGATGTTCTCAAAAAGCTGCCGGGCTTGGCCGACGAAGTCCGCGGGAAAACGGCCAGCCTTATCCGAGCCGACCAGCCCGCCGACGAAAAGCAGATCGCCGCGCGCCTTGACGCCGTTGGAATAACCTTTCGGCTGTGGCCAACCGGGCGGCTGCAAAATCAGATTTGCGGCACGGCGGGGCAAGGTATCGGTCGGACTGCTGGGCAATTCACTCTCCTTCAGCGTGATTCGGAAAAGTGGAATCCGGTTTTCCGAACAGATCACGCTCCACTAACAATCATGAGGCAAGCTTGCTGGCGGCACCTTCCACCGCGCGCCGGCGCAATTCGAAGCGTTGCAGTTTTCCGGTTTCGGTGCGCGGCAGGCCAGTCACATATTCGATGGCGCGCGGATATTTGTACGGCGCCACCGTTGCCTTGACATAATCCTGCAAAGTGCGGGTCAGCGCCATATCGGCAGCGAAGCCCCGATTGAGAACCACATAGGCCTTCACAATCTGTCCGCGCTCGTCGTCGGGCTGTCCGACCACGCCGCATTCGGCAACCGCCGGATGGGTGAGCAGCACCGTCTCCACTTCCGGCCCGGCGATATTGTAGCCCGCGGAAATGATCATGTCGTCGGATCGCGCCTGATACTTGAAGTAGCCGTCAGCGTCCTTGATATAGGTGTCGCCGGTGACGTTCCAGCCGTTCTGTACATACTCGACCTGGCGCTGGTCGCCGAGGTAGCGGCAGCCGGTCGGTCCGCGCACGGCGAGCCGGCCGGGCGTGCCCGCTGGAACCTCCCGCCCGGCCTGGTCGATGACCCGGGCCTCGTAACCTGGCACGGCCGTGCCGGTCGCGCCCGGCCGCATGTCGGCTTCGGGACAGCCGACGAAGACGTGCAGCATTTCAGTCGAACCGAGGCCGTCGATGATGCGAATGCCAGTCGCGGCGTGCCAGGCCTCGAAGGTTGCCGCCGGCAAAGTTTCACCGGCCGACACGCACTTTCGCAGCGATCCGATTTTGTGGCCCGCCAGTTTCCCGACCATGGCGCGATAAGCGGTCGGAGCGGTGAAGCAGACGGTGGCCCCGAACGTGTCGATTGCCGGCAGAAGATCGTCCGGACCGGCCTTTTCCAACAGCACCGTAGCCGCACCGATGCGAAGCGGAAACAGCACCAATCCGCCCAGTCCGAACGTGAACGCGATCGGCGGCGACCCGATAAAACGATCGTCGCGGTCGGCCCGCAACACGTACTTGCCGAAGGTGTCGCAGATCGCCAGCATATCGCGATGAAAATGCATGGTGCCTTTGGGCACGCCGGTCGTACCGGACGTGAAGGCGATCAAGCACACGTCGTCGCTTGCGGTATCGCACGCCTCGAACTGCTCGTAGCCGGGCTTTATCATCAGTTTTTCGAGGCTGTCGTTGGTGTCGCGCCCCCAATAGACGATCCGGCCCAGCGCAGGGGCGAGCGGCCGGGTTTTCTCCATCTCGTCGGACAGCCGAGCGTCGCACAGCGCGAGCCCGATCTCCGCCTTGGTCACCGGGAATGCGATTTCCTTGGCCCGCAACAGCGGCATGGTCGCGACGACGACACCGCCGGCTTTGATCACAGCAAAATAGGCGGCGACCATCATCGGACTGTTCGGACCACGCAATAACACGCGGTTTCCCGGCACTAAGCCGAGATCGCGCGTCAACACGTTGGCAATACGATTGACCCGTTCCGCCAGCGCGGCATACGTCAATTTTCCGCCGGGCGCGATCACGCAATCGCGGTTTCCGTGCCCGGCGACGATCCAGTCGTCAACAAATGCGCTGACGCAGTTCAGCCGGTCCGGATAATGCAGTTCCGGCAAGTTGAACGAAACGTCCGGCCACTGTTCGGCCGGCGGCAAATGATCGCGCGCAAACGTATCGATATGGGCGGAACGAAGCATGCTTTCAGTTGCCCTCGAACACCGGCTTCTTTTTCTCCGCGAAGGCTTTGAAAGCGCGCACGAAGTCCTCGGTCTCCATGCACAACGCCTGCGCGATCGCCTCGGCTTCGATTGCGCTCTCGACCGACATCGCCCATTCCATTTCGAGCATACGTTTGGTCATGGCGTTACCAAACGTCGGGCCGGCGGCAAGCTCGGCGGCCAGCGCTTGCGCGTCGGCCAGGATTTTGTCGGACGTCGAAAGCCGATTGAAAAATCCCCAGCGCTCGGCCTCCTCACCGCCAAGCGCGCGGCCGGTGAACAGCAGTTCGGCGGCGCGTCCCTGCCCGATGATGCGCGGCAGGATCGCGCAAGCCCCCATGTCGCATCCACCGAGCCCGACGCGATTGAACAGAAACGCGACTTTGGCATTCGCCGTACCAAGGCGAATGTCCGATGCCATGGCCATGATGGCGCCGGCGCCGGCACAAACTCCGTCGATCGCGGCAACGATCGGCTGCGGCGCCGCGCGCATCGCCTTGACCAACTCGCCGGTCATACGGGTGAAGTCCAACAGCCCGTCGGCGTTCATTTCGGTCAGCGGCTTGATGATCTCGAACACGTCTCCGCCGGAGCAGAAATTTCCGCCCGCGCCGGTGATCACGATGGCCTTGACGCTTTTGTCGCGCGCGGCGGCACGAAAAATATTGCCGAGTTCGGCATAACTTTCAAACGTCAGAGGATTCTTGCGCTCCGGGCGATTGAGCGTGATCGTCGCGACAGCGCCGGCGACCACAAGGTGCGCGTGTTGAGCGGTAAAATTCTTGAGCGGCAGCGTAACCGGGTTGGCGCTGGTCATCACGAGGCCTCTCCGGTGATCGCCTCGCGCGCCGAAGCCTTGGTCTTGGCGAGGAGCCGCATCAACGCATCGATGTCAGTGGGAGAAAGCTGCGAAAATATCTCGGCGATCCAGCCTTCGTGAGCGCGCGCCATCGCGCGGAATACGCGCCGGCCCTCTGGTGTGAGACTGACGAACTGCGCGCGCCGGTCGCTGCGCGATTGCCGGCGATCCAGCAGACCGAGCGCGACCAGCCGTTCGGACAGTCCGGTGACGTTGCCGTTGGAGACCATCATGCGCTGCGACAATTCGCCAAGCGTCATGCCGCCGGGCGCCTTGTCGAGCTGCGCCATCAAGTCGAACCGCGGCAAGGTGACATCGAATTCCTGCCGGAGGCGGCGACGGACCTCGCCTTCGATCAGAGTCGTGCAGGTCAGCAACCGCAGCCATAGCCGCAGTTCGCTCTCGTGGTCGCCCGGGCGCTCGGCGACCTTCGTTTCGGCATCCAGCGGGACGTTGATCGATTCCTGCACGCGATGCCTCTCTATTGTTCAATCGGATAGCATTGCGCGGTCGGGTCGCAACAATCTGCCGGCGGATTCATTTTAAGGTTCAAATTTATAGGCTTCAAGTAGCCGTTTGCCGGCTCTTAGCCGGCCATGACTTCACCGCCGGCAACCACGATCGCCTGCCCGGTGATGGAACCCGCCGCCGCCGAAGCGAGCCAGAGCACGGCCTGCGCAACCTCCAGCGGCGTCACCAGACGACCTTGCGGATTCGACGCCGCTAGCGCCGCGCGTGCTTCGTCGCGGTCTCGCTTGGTCTTGGCGACAATGTTATCCACCGCACGCTCGAACATCGGCGTATCGGTGTAGCCGGGACAGACCGCATTGACGGTGATGCCGACGCGGGCAAACTCGAGCGCGAGGCTGCGTGTGAGGCCGATGACGGCGTGCTTGGCGGAGACATAGGCCGAAACATAAGCATAGCCGATCAAGCCGGCGGTGGATGCAACATTGACGACGCGGCCGGAGCGCCTGGCAATCATGTCGGGCACGACTTCTCTGGTCACCAGGAAAGTACCGGTCAGATTGACCGCAAGCACGTTATTCCAGGTCTTCAGATCGGTTTTTGTAAACGGCGCGCTCGGTGCTTCGCCGGCATTATTAACCAGAATGTCGATCGGACCGAACGCGTTGCGCGCAGCCACCACACCGGCCCGCACTTTCGCTTCATCGGTGACATCGAAATCGGCTGTGGCATGCGTGCGGTCTTCGCCTAACGACCTTTGCAATGTCAGCAACGGGTCGCGGCGGCGCCCAGCGAGCGTCACGCGCGCGCCGGCACCCACGCACGCCTCGGCGATTGCCGCGCCGATGCCGGTGCCGGCGCCGGTGACAAGCACATGCTGATCTTGGAGTGGCTGGTCCGTCACGATCCGTGAAGTCTCTGTTCAACTCGGCCGCGGACCCAAGGTCGCGCGCGCAAGGTTGGCTTCATATTGCATTTTCGCCGAAAGATATTGCTTCGGCCATGAAATCGACTTTACGCCGATTTTTGCCGCCTCGTGCAAGGTCCATGCGGCGTCCGCGAGATGCGGCCGCGCCAGCGCACAAAGGTCGGCGCGGCCGGCCGCGATAATTGAATTTGCATGATCGGCTTCGGAGATAGCGCCGACCGCGACTGTTGCGATGCCGATCTCGTTGCGCAGTTTGTCGGAGAACGGCGTCTGGAACAGCCGTCCGTAAATCGGCTTTTCTTCCTTCGAAACCTGGCCGGAAGAGCAATCGACGAGATCGGCGCCGGCGTCTTTGAACATCTTGGCATAAATCGCCGCATCCGACGGCGTGTTGCCACCTTCGGTCCAGTCGTGACAGGACAGCCGCACGGAGATTGGCTTTTCGTCCGGCCAAACCGCGCGGATTGCGCGGAAAATCTCGAGCGGGTAGCGCGCGTTGTTTTCGTGCGAGCCGCCGTATTCGTCGGTGCGATGGTTGGTCAGCGGCGACAGAAAGCTCGACAGCAAATAACCGTGCGCGCAATGCAGTTCGAGGATGTCGAAGCCAATCCCAACGCTGCGCTTGGCGGCAGCGACAAAATCGGCCTTCACCCGATCCATGTCGGCGCGCGTCATCGCCAGCGGCAACTGGCCGTTTGGCATGTATGGCAGGGCCGAGGCAGAGATCAACGGCCAGTTACCTTCATGCAGGGGCTGGTCGATGCCTTCCCACGCCACGCGCGTTGAACCTTTGCGCCCGGCGTGGCCGAGTTGCAGCCCGAATTTTGCCGACGTGATCGCATGGACGAAATCGACGATGCGCTTCCATGCCGCCGCCTGCTCGTCGTTCCAAAGCCCGAGGCACCCGGGCGTAATGCGTGCGTCCGGCGAGCCGCAGGTCATCTCGCTGAAAATCAGTCCCGCGCCGCCTAGCGCGCGGCTGCCGAAATGGACCAGATGAAAATCGTTGGGAATGCCGTCGGCGGCCGAATACATCGCCATCGGCGACATGACGATACGGTTTTGCAGCGTCAAACCACGGACCCGGTAAGGCGTGAACATCGGTGGGACCGCCGGCCCATCGGGATCGACATTGATGCCGGCGCGTGCCGCAAACCAACGCTCGTAGTTTTCAAGCCAGGTTTTGTCGCGTAAGCGCAGATTTTCATGACTGATGCGCTGGGACCGCGTTAGCAGCGAGTACATGAACTGCTCGGGCTCGAGCGTGTCGGCGTAGCGGCTGCCAACGACCTCGAACCACTCCATCGCGTTGCGCGCGGCATTCTGGATGCGCGCGACGTCGACGGCGCGCACTTCCTCATAGGCGTCGAGTACCGCGCGAATCTTATCCGGGGTGTCGCCGAGATTTCGAAATTGCCGGGTCAGCTCGATTGCGTCCTCGAGTGCGAGCTTGGTGCCGGAGCCGATGGCAAAATGCGCAGTGTGGGCGGCATCGCCCATCAGCACCACGTGGTTTTTGCCGTTGAAGTGGCTCCACTTGCCGCAGATCAGACGACCGAAATTGAGCCAGGCCGAGCCGCGCAGATGCCGGGCGTTGCTCAATAGCTTACCGCCGTCGAGCACCTCGCCGAACAGTTGCTCGCAAAAGGTGATCGATTTGGCCTCATCCGCCTTATCGAGGCCGTGCGCCGTGAACACATCCTCGGTCGTCTCGACGATGAAGGTCGAGGTGTCGTCATCGAACTTATAGATGTGCGCCTGGAACCAGCCATGCTCGGTGCGGCGAAAATCGAAGGTGAACGCGTCGAATGGTTTCTTACTGCCGAGCCAAATGAAACGGTTTGGGCGCATCAGCAGATCCGGCTTGAACGCCTCCGGATAGCGGTTGCGAATTTTCGAATTGAGGCCGTCCGAGGCGATAATCAGGTCGGCGTCGGGAAATTCCAGATCGGAATCAACCTCGCGCTCGAATACGAGCTCGACGCCGAGCGCTTCGCAGCGCGCTTGCAGGATGTTGAGAAGCTTCTTGCGGCCGATGCCAACGAAGCCGTGGCCGGTGGTCCGCATCCGGCGGCCCTTGATCAGAACCTCAATGTCATCCCAGTGGTTGAACGCGCTCTCGATCTCGCGTGCGGTATCCGGATCCCAGGCGCGCATGTTCTCCATCGTCGCGTCGGAGAACACCACGCCCCAGCCGAAGGTATCGTACGGCTTATTGCGCTCGACCACCGTTATGTGGTGCGCGGGATTCTCTTTTTTCATCAGCAGGCCGAAATAAAGCCCTGCCGGGCCGCCGCCGATGCAAACGACGCGCATATTTTTCTCCGTTGTGTCCGCTTTTTGTACCGCGCGACTCGCAGCGCACGTAACTCTACGTACGTATTTGGCTTTACTGACAAGCTTTAACACTCATTCGATAGAAGCTCCACAAGCTTGTGCGCCGATGTGCGGCCTTAAACGCCGAACGCCAGGAGCGTTATGCCAGCGACCGCCGTTCATGCCGCAATTGATCCGAACCTCGCGCTCGTCATCGACGACGACGCCGAGTTGCGGCGGTTCATTGCCGCAACGTTGAAACAGCTTGGCATGCGGGTCGCGGACTTTGACATGGCAAAGGATGCGTTGGCTTCGCTCGATGCCGTCCATCCTGCCGTCATTTTTCTCGACGTCGCATTGTTACGGTCCGATGCAATCGATGTCCTGCGCGGCCTCGGCGAACGCCGGTATGGCGGTACGGTGCAACTGATGAGCGGCGGTAGGCCGTCATTGCTTCAGGCGGTGCAACGCATCGGCGTGCGGCACGGAATAAATCTCGCTACCCCGCTCAACAAGCCTTTTACGCGCGACACGATCGCCCACACCGTCGAGACCTTCAACGCACATGATGCCTGAAGCGATTACGGCGCGGTTCACCGGCGAGCCATCGGCGGCGCCTGCGACGGACCTCGACCACGCAGAGCGATCGTGCTGGCTGCTTTGCCGCGCCGGTCATCTGCGGTGCGCTTTGCCGATCGGGCACGTGATCGAAATCATGCGACCGCTGCCGGTCGAGCAGATCGCCGGCGCCCCACACTATGTTCGCGGCCTCAGCATTATTCGTGGCATGCCCGTTCCGGTTGTCGATCTCGGGCTGATCGTCGGCGATCGTGCAACCACAACCACGCGCGTGGTCACGGTGCGCGCGGCTCGAGTGGTGGCGCTCGCGGTCGATTCTGTACTCGGCGTCAGCACCGTTGCCGGCGAAACGCTGGACGAACTACCCCCGCTCGTGCGCGACGCGGCGCCAGACGCAATCGCGGCTATCGGCAGACTTGATAACGGTTTGATTGTCTTTTTGCACACCACCCGGATCGTTCCAGAGGCCGTTCTCAATCGGCTTGACGCCGAGAAGGCAGCGCTATGAACCCTTCGGTGACCCGACAGGACCTGGAGCGTTTCCGGTCGGCCATCGTCGAGCAGGTCGGCTTACATTTCGACGACTCCAAACTCTCGTTTCTGGAAGAAGTTTTGCGGCGGCGGATCGGGAGACTGGCCTGCTCGAGCGCGGACTATCTGGCAAAGCTTGTTCACGAGATGCCGCACGCCGAATCTTTGGCCCTGGCCGAAGAGCTTACCGTTGCCGAGACTTATTTCTTTCGCCACAACGATCAATTCCGGGCGCTGGCCGAGTTCGCTTTGCCGGACCGCATGCGGGCGCGCGCGGCCAGCCGAACGCTCAATCTGATGTCGGCCGGTTGCGCTTCCGGCGAGGAGGCCTACTCAATCGCGATTGTAGTGCGCGAGACGGTCACCGATCCATCGTGGAACGTGATGATCCAGGCGGTCGACTTGAACCGCGCGGTTTTGCAAAAGGCCGAAAAGGCGCGCTACTCGGCCTGGGCGCTGCGCGAGACGCCGCTGCCGGTCAGAGAAAAGTGGTTTCGCTGCGAGGGGCGCGAACTCGCTCTCGATGAGCCATTACGCCGCGCCGTTCATTTCAAGCAGGCAAATCTCGCGAGCGACGATCTCGTACTTTGGCAGCCGGCGATCTACGATGTGATCTTCTGCCGTAACGTTCTCATGTATTTTGCACCCGATCGGATGCGCGCGGCGATCGCGCGGATCGCTGTGTCGCTGGCCCCGGGCGGTTACCTGTTTCTCGGTCACGCCGAAACGTTGCGCGGAGTTTCCGATGACTTTGAGCTGCATCATGCACACGACGCCTTCTATTACCGCCGAAAAGACGAGCTTCGGCCCAAATCGTCGCGGCCTGATGTCGTGGCTTCGCGCGCCGTGGCACCGGCCCCGTTGCCCGCGTTGGCGAACACGGCCTGGGTTGACGCCATCCGGCAGGCGAGCGAGCGCATTACGGACCTGGTTCCGGCCAGCGCCAAGAAACTTTCGCCACGTCGCCACGCTACGTGGCAACTGGCGCCGGCGCTCGATCTCTTGCGCGCGGAACGCTTCGACGAAGCGCTCGCACACGTTCGCAGCGGGCCGCCAGAAAGCCGCGACGACCCGGACGTTCTACTGGTCAAAGCGGTGCTGTTGGCCCAGAGCGGTCAATCCCTCGCTGCCGAAGAGGTGTGCCAACAACTTCTTCTGATCGACGGTCTGAACGCCGGCGCTCACTACGTCTTGGCCCTTTGCCGCGAACACGCCGGCGAGCGCGAGCGTGCCGTGGAACATGACCGGCTTGCCGCGCATCTGGATCCCGCTTTCGCCATGCCGAGGCTTCATAGCGGTTTGCTTGCCCGCCAGGCCGGCAACCGCGAGGTCGCCCGCAGCGAGCTGGCGCAAGCGCTTCTTCTCCTTAAGCGCGAAGATGTATCGCGGGTCCTTCTGTTCGGCGGCGGCTTTTCGCGCGAAGCGCTGATCGCGCTTTGTCAATCCGCAGTCACAGAGTGCGGGGGCCGACTGTGACAGACGCGCCCGCCGGCCTCACCGGCCAAGCAGCAAAACTTCGAGCGGCGTTCGATGCGGCATACGCCGCTCCGCTACGCCGCGATGCCGCCGCCAGCCAGGATCTCCTTGCCGTTCGCGCCGGCGCGGAAGCCTATGCGATACGCTTTTCAGATATTTCCGGTCTGTTCGTCGACCGGAAGATTACCCGCGTACCCGCAGACGATACGTCACTTCTTGGAATTGCCGGATTTCGCGGCGCGATCGTCCCGGTGCACAGCTTGCCAATCGTCCTCGGTCTTCCAGCGGCGCATGCGTTCCGCTGGCTGGTCACCGCCGCGGCCACGTCGGTCGCGTTCGCTTTCGACACATTCGAAGGTCATTTGCGGGTATTAAGCGCCTCGATCGTGCCGCAACAATCGTCTGGCCGGGCTCGCGGCTTCGCGCCGGAGTTTGTGCACCACGCCGGTATCGTCAGGCCGGTGCTGCATCTGGCTTCCGTGATCGAATCGCTCGGCAGTCATAAATCGCCGCATGCAATCCATGAGAGGAGTGAAAAGGCATGAGTCTGTTCAACAATTGGACCGTCGGCCGCCGCTTGATCGTCGGCTTTGGCCTGTCCGCGCTCACGCTGTTGCTGATAGCGGTCGTTTCCTATCGCAACACGAATTTGTTGATCGAAAACGACGCGCTGGTGGAGCATAGCCATCAGGTTCGACTGGAGCTTGCCGACGTGCTCTCGGTGATGAAGGACGCCGAGACCGGACAGCGCGGCTACGTCATCACCGGCGACGAAAGTTACCTGGATCCCTACAAATCGGCACTGAACGCTTTGCCGGCAACGCTGGCGGATTTGCGCAAGCTCACGGCGGACAGCGCCGAGCAGCAACGGCGTCTGGCGAGTATTACGCCGATCATCGAGACCAAGCTGAACGAGCTCAAGGCCGCCGTCGATCTTCGCCGCGCGCAGGGATTTGATGCCGCCGCGAAGCTTATCACGACCAATACCGGCAAGACGCATATGGATCAGATACGCGCCGCCGTAGCCGCGGCCGACCAAGAGGCTCGCGACGTGCTCAAGCAGCGGACCGAGGAGGCTCGCGCGAGCGCCGATTTGAC
>Ga0307372_10013008_pt1 | contig 10808 bp, 10 predicted proteins | sample OX1MG_FD_202533 | JGI IMG/M metagenome (GOLD analysis project Ga0307372, IMG submission 202533) | Soil microbial communities from Risofladan, Vaasa, Finland - OX-1 | ecosystem: Environmental > Terrestrial > Soil > Coastal area > Acid sulfate soil | place: Finland: Risofladan, Vaasa | collected...
CGCCAGAGGATCGTTGATTACGACGGGGGATTCGACTACTGCGCTTTCTGGGGCAACCGGGACTACGAGCATTGGGTCGAGGCGCGCACCCTTCGACGGCTGTTGCCCCGGCTGGGTCGAGCGAGCTGGTTTGCCGACTTCGGAGGCGGCTTCGGGAGAAACGCGATTCACTACCGCGGGGTCGCGGATCACGTGATCCTGGTGGACTATTCGGTGATCCAGCTAACCCGGGCTACTGAGCGGCTCGCGCCCGAGATCATGGCCGGTCAAGTCACCTTGATCCGGGCCGACCTTGCCCAGCTGCCGCTGGTCGACTCGGCCGTCGACGCCGCCATGGTGGTCAGGGTACTGCACCACATGTCCGACGCGGACAAATGCCTGACCGAGATGGCTCGCACAGTGGGCCGTCGTTGGCTCGTGGATGTACCGATCAAGCACCACGCGCTAGCGCGGCTGCGCAGCGTCCGCAGTGGCTCCTCGGCGCAAGTGAGGGGTCCCGAGCCGGTCGTGACGGGCTCCACTCAGTACCCGTTCTACACGTTTCAGTTGGCGGCGATCCGGGACTGTCTACGCCGCGCCGGATTCCGCAGCCATGCCGCCGCCAGCGTCAACAACTTTCGCCGGTGGGACCAGGTGTTGCCCACAGGCCTGGTGAATGGCCTACGTCCGGCGGTCTATTCGATGGAGCTCGCCGTCCAGCGGCTGGGGCGAGGCTGGTGGGGCCCCAGCCAGTTCCTCCTGGCCACCAGAAGTCGCGCCCAAGCCTGCCGCCTCCTGCCCACGGCCCGCACGACTCCTTCAGCGCTGATCGAACTGGCCCGACGGACCCGCTGTCCTGGCTGTCACTCCGAGCTCTCTTGGACGCTGGCCGCGGCCAGCTGTCGCACCTGCGGCCGCCGCTACCCGTTCCGGGGAGGCTTCTGGGATTTCTCCCTCTCTGAGGGTCGGGAATCGGTTTAGCCTCCGGCTACTTCGGAGGAGTGACCGAGCGTCACTGCGGTCCCGGTGACAGCGTCGGCCTAGGCGAAGTGGAGTCCTGAACCGGGACCGCTCCCGTCGCCGCCCCGTCAGTCAAATGCTTTGGAATGACCGGAGTCACCTTCTCGGGTAGTCGGGCGGGTCGGTTGGACCAGGAGAAGTAGCGGCTGAAGGCCAGTGAGGCTCCGCCGAAACCGACGAACAAGATCAGCGCGGTGACTACCGGTGCAGTGCTTGGATCGACCGCCCACTGGGTCGGACGCAGCAGTACTTGGACCGGCAGGAAAGTAGCCAGTCCGAACACGGCGACCCAAACGCCCCGGCGCCAGGCGACCAGCGTTCCGCCAGTCAGGAACCGCAAGGGCAGCAGCCCCACCCCGCTTCCGACCAGACCGCCCACGAACGCCGACGCCAAGAATTCGTCGATGAAGACCACTGGCGCCGCGGCTCCAGGAGTCACCGCCGCCTGGTGAATCACGGTCCACCCGAGCCAGGCCAAGATGGCCAGCAACATGGTGGTGAGCGAGGAAGCGCCGCGCTCCACCGGTCCCGAGATCGCGTTGTTGACGGTGGGGCTGGGATCGGCAATGGTCATCTTATGGCCGGACTCCGAGCCGTTTAGTGCACCCGAGACAGCGTCCCTGGTATCGGCGCCGTCAAACTTGCCGCTGGACGAATTCCCTCCGCTGATCACCAGCGTCCCATCGCGAACGCTGGCGCCCCGGCAGCCATCCCCGGTGACGGACCAGGCTCCGTTGACGTTGAACGTGGGAGCGCTGGCCCTCGCCACGGCGACTCCAGCCAGCCAGAGGGGACACCCTATTCCCACTCCGGCCCCCAGACGACGCACATACGTGGACTGCGCGCCGGAGCGTCCCCTCTACCCTCCCCAGGCATCGCGCGTGTGCTAGCACCCCCGCCCGAGAAGCGCTAGCGGCGCGGGCGCGACCCAATGGTCAGCCGATTCCCATCCCCGATCGGTCGGGTCAGACGTAAGCGCGCAGTCCCGGTTCGACCCCAAATGGCACAGCATCGAAGCCGGCGCGCGCCACTTTGGTCCATGCCGCCGCCCCGATCATGGCGGCATTGTCCGTGCAGAGCTCAGGCGCCGGAATGGTGACCTTGGCGATTCCCCGCAGCCGTTCCCTGGCGAGTTTGCGCAGAAGCTGATTGCTTGCCACCCCGCCAGCCAGCACCACCTGGTTGCTCCCGGTCTGCTCGACCGCAGCCTCCAGTTGAGTACAAAGAGTCTCGACCGCCGCCAGTTGAAAACTTGCCGCCAGGTCAGCCACCTGCTGGTGGCTCAGCTCGCCCAGATCCCGAACCAGATAGAGAACGGCAGTCTTGAGCCCGCTGAAAGAGAAGCCAAAGTCCGGCAGCACCGGTCGTGGCAGTCGGTATTTGCGGGCGTCACCTTCCTCAGCCAGGCGATCAATGGCCGGGCCGCCGGGATACGGCAGTCCCAGCATCCGGGCCACTTTGTCGAAGGCTTCGCCCACGGCATCGTCGCGGGTTGCCCCCATCAGCACCACCCGATCGTGAGATTGGTAGTGAATTAGATCGGTGTGGCCACCACTGACCACCAACGCCACAAAGGGCGGCTCCAGTCTAGGGTCTTCGATTCGGGCGGCCAGGACATGGCCGCTCATGTGGCTCACCCCCACAACCGGCAGTCCCAGACCGGCCGCCAGACTCTGGGCGTAGGTCACCCCTACGGCGAGACACCCCACCAGGCCCGGACCTTTGGCCACGGCCACCCCATCCAGGGTGCCTCGAAGGCCTCCCAGGCTCGCGACGGCCTCTGCCACGACGGAAGTGATCCGCTCCAGATGCATCCGGGCCGCGAGCTCAGGTACCACACCCCCGAACTCCGCATGCGCGGCGGCCTGGGAGGCGACCACCGAGCTCTCGACCGTGAAGTCGTCGTTCACCACGGCAGCAGCCGTCTCGTCGCAGGAGGTTTCGAGAGCCAGGAGCCTCAATGGGGGGGGAAGTCTAGCTCGGGTCGGGCTCCCAGCCCCTCAATCTCCAGCTGGTCCAAGATGGCCAGAAAGCGACGCTTGAACTGCGGCGCGTGGATCAGGTCCGACCACATGACCAAAGCGTCCTCACCGTTGTCCGTGTAGTACCCGCGCCGCCGGCCGATGACCTTGAAGCCAAAGTCCTCGTACAGGTGGATGGCCGGCTCGTTGTTGGGCCTCACCTCGAGGCTGATGAAATTGGCCCGCAGGGCATAGGAGCGATTGACCAGAGCCGCAAAGATCGCCCTGCCGTACCCCTGGCCCTGGCACTCGGCGGCCACTCCGATGGTGGTGACGTGAGATTCCTCCGCGACCGCCCACAGACCGCCGTAGCCGACCACCAGGCGATTGCGCCGCAGGCAGAAATAGTGAGCTGCCCGGTTGTTGTTGAGCTCCCGCTGATACGCACTCCCCGGCCAGGGCGTGGGAAACACGGCCAGCTCGATCGCCCGCACCTCGGCGATGTCCTCATCGCGCATCGGGCTGAGTTGCAGTTGCTCGCCGATCAGGACCACTACCGAGCTCCTACTGGTTCTGCGTAGTCCGCCGTGACCTGATCGTACCCCGAGATCGGCACCAGACCGGCGGACACCACCCAGGCTAGCGCCATTTGGCGATCGCGCATAGGAGAGATCGAGTTGGTCCCCTCCGGTAGCTGGCGACCCGCACCCGGGGCTCCGACAACGAGACCCAGCTCGGCCCAGGCGTCTGGCCAGGGACTCTCCCTACCCAGCAACCTGGCGCAGCCCCCGGCCTGCCACCTACCTGTTGTGCGCGAGCCCAGTTCTCGCACCATTTCCTGGCCGAACGTACCTCCCCGGCCGGCGTCCGCCAGCGCGAGCACCCCTTCCCCACTGGGATCAACCTGGGCCGCGACCACCTCCAGCGAGCCAACCAGGACCAAGGGGCAGCCGAGAGACTGGGCGGCTCCGAGGCCTGCCGCCAAGCCACCTCTCACCCCGATATAGGACCCGGGACCCCGGACCGCGACCACGGACCCGACGCGGTCTCGATACCCGAGCAGCGCCGCCCTGACCGTGCCGACCAGAACCGGGGCCGCGACTTGTGAGGGTGCGCTCCACGTTACTTCCCCACCCGTGGAAACCAGAATCACCAGCGGGTCGTCGCGCTGCGAACCGTCGATCGCCAGGACCCAGTCCTTGGCCGCCTGGCTAGCCATCGCCCCCCAGGCCCGATCGAAGCTGCAGGTGAATCTCTCGATCCGTCCCGGAATTGATCTCCAGCCTGATCTCACCGTTGAACCAGCCGATCTGGGCCCGTTCCGGCCACTCGACGATCACAGCACCCTCCACCAGCGCCTCGTCCATCCCCAGAGAGCGGAGGTCGAACTCGGCCCCGAGCCGGTACAGATCGAGATGATGCACGGGAATCCGGCCCCCATAGATGGCATGCAGCAGGAAGGTGGGGCTGCGAACGTCCTCGCCACCGCCCGCGCCCGCCACAATCCCTTGGGCGATTACCGTCTTCCCGGCTCCCAGTTCGCCCCGCAACGCCAGACAGTCTCCCGCCTCCAGTCCGGCACCGATGGTTCTCCCCAGCGCTCTCGTCTCGGCGGCGCTCCTGGTGCGCACTCTCATCCTTGCATTTGGCTCAAAAGTGGCGAAATCCGGCGACCGCTGGCGCCTCTACCGGATCCCCACCTGATTCCCAGAACAGCTGGGTCCCTGGCCGCGCGGTGAGGATACCCACCACGGAAAGCCTGGGCAGCCCATCTTGCCAGTTTCCTAAAAGCGCGCCGACCAGCGTCTCCGGGATAGTCGCGAGAAGCTCGAAATCCTCTCCGCCGGTGAGCGCCAGCTCCACTCCCCGCTCGGCATCTCCCAGTCCCGGTCCTCGGGGAACCTGATCCAGCCAGAGGTCAGCTCCGACCCCGCTCGCCTGACAGATCCGATCCAGGTCGAGCAGCAGCCCGTCACTGAGGTCGGTCATGGCCGAGCTGCCCGCCCTGCGAAGGGCCATCCCGGCCCGGGATCGAGAAGGCGGCATGAGGAGCCGCTCCAGCCACTCCCCTGGTACTGAGTCGCCGCCTTCCTCCAGCCTCTCGACCGCCGCTCCCGCCATCCCCAGCGCCCCGGTCACCAGGATCCGGTCACCGACCACCCCGCCGCCGAGGGTGACCGGTGAACCATCGGTGACCTCACCCAAAACGGTGACCGTCAAGGCCAAGGGACCCGCCGACCGGCTGAGGTCCCCTCCCATGATCGTGGCCCCATCGACCTCGGCCGCCTCCACCAGACCCAGCTGGATGGCCAAGACGGCTTCGGTCGAAGTCTCCGCCGGGAGCAGAGCCGCCACCAAGCCACCGATCGGGCGGGCCCCCATGGCCGACAGATCAGAGACCGCGGTCATCCAGGCTTTCCAACCCACCTGGTAAGGGGTCTGGTGCTGCCGCCGAAAGTCGACGTCCTCACAGAGGCTGTCGGTGGACCACAGCACGAGCCCCCCAGGGGGCGCCCGCCAGCCTGCGGAATCGTCTCCCGGCCCCATCTCAGCCTGATTCGTCGAGTCTCTCGCCAGCTCCATCAACTGCCTCAGTAAGGCGGTCTCCCCGGTGGACGACACCGGATCACCGCCAGCCCAACTGGCGGTGCGTAGCGAGCTCCTGGAGACGACCAACCGAAGGGGACTCAGCCGGAGACCCGGGCCAGGGACTCGGGTAGCCCTGCCACGGGGCTGCTGGCGCCGTATCCCCCATCGGGTCGAAGCTCGGCCAGTCCGGCCAGGAACGCTGCCCGACCCGCCTCTACCCCGGCGGCAAAGGCAGCCGCCATGGCGACCGGATCCCGCGAGTAGGCGATGCCGGTGTTCACCAGCACCCCGGCCGCCCCCCACTCCATGACCCGGGCCGCGTCCCCGGGGGAGCCCAGGCCGGCGTCCACGATTACTGGCACGGGGCACCGCTCGATGATGGCCCGGATGTTGTGGGGGTTAAGCACCCCCAGGGTGGACCCGATCGGGGCCGCCCCGGGCATGACCGCGGCCGCCCCGGCTTCGGCCAGACGCAGCGCCAAGCCGACATCGTCGCTCGCGTAGGGCAGCACCGTGAAGCCTTCAGCGACCAGCTCTCGGGTTGCCTCCAGGGTGGCGATCGGATCGGGAAGCAGAGATTGCTCGTCACCGACCACCTCGATCTTGATGAAGTCCGAGAGGCCAGCAGCCCGGGCCATACGCGCCAGCCGCACCGACTCCGCTGCGCTCTTAGCCCCGGCCGTGTTGGGGAGGATGGTGTAGGTGCCCAGGTCCAGCTCCGCCAACTCGGATCGCTGGTCACCATCGAGGTGGAGCCGACGTACCGCCACCGTGATCATCTCGGCTCCCGAGGCGGCAATCGCCGCGGCCAGCACCCCCGGGGAGGGGAATTTTCCGGTCCCGTGAATCAGCCGGGACTTGAGCTCTACCCCCCCCAACCGCAATTTGGTCTCAGCCATGGTCACTGCCTCCTCCAACCAGGTGCACTACCTCGAGATCATCGCCGTCTACCAGTGCCGCCTCCTCCAGTTCGGAAGCCCGGAAGATCTCGCCGTTTCGCTCGACGACCACCCCATCTCGTCCGACCTCTATTAGATCAAGGAAGTCTCGAATCGACCGTCCTGCTGGACACTTCCGGGCCTCGCCGTTGACGCGAATACGAATCCACGGCATGGCCTCCTTCATCTCGTGCCGGAGCTCCGCCGCCATTCGATCGGGCGCCTCCGCCTGGCAGATCGCCCGAACCACGCAGACGATGTCTGCCCCGGCGGCGACCGCCCTTCGCGCCGTGCCCGGGCCTAGCCCGCCGATAGCGACCACCGGGACGGTCGCACGCGCTGCCGCCAGAGTGACCTGCTCGAAGCCCACCGCCGGCCGACCCGGTTTAGTCGGAGTCGCATGGACCGGTCCCGCCGAAAGGTAATCCACCGGCTGGCCGGCCGCCTTCAGCACCTGCGCCTTGTTGTGCGTCGAGAGCCCCAGCAGGGGCTCCGGACCCAACTGGGTCCTGGCCTCCACTGGGTCCAGATCGGTCTGTCCGAGGTGCACCCCGTCGGCCCCGATCTCCACGGCCATCCCCACATGGTCGTCGACCAGGAACAGCGCCCCGCCGGAGTGGGCCGCCTGAAGGCAGGCGCGCGCCAACTCCCGCAAGTCCCCCGCCCCAACCCGCTTGCGGCGCAGCTGAACCAGGTCCACCCCGCCGGCAACCGCACGAGAGATCAGCAGAGGAAGTTCCGCCGCAGGCGTCTCATCGTCGGTCACAAAGTAGAGCCGGGCGCTGCGCAGCTGGGCCCTGCGAGCCAGTCCGGCTTCGGACCGGGCGGGCCGCACCCAGGCCTGAGACATAGCTCAATCTTATGCAGTCCCGCCCGGTGATACCGGGGCCAGGAACTCGCGGGGTACTCGCCCCCGAAGCTGGGTCACGACCTCATAGTTATTTGTCCCCAGACGCTCGGCGATCAACTCCGCGCTGAGGCGCTGCCCGCCGTCGGTACCGATCAACGTGACGATGTCGCCCGCCGCTACGCCCGGCGGCTCGGTGACGTCGACCATGCTCATGTCCATGCAGGGATCTCCCAAAAGCCGCCGTTCCTGACCGCCGATGAGGACGGAACCCCAATTCCTGGGTCCGGCCCGAAACCCATCCCCATACCCGACCGGAAGGGTGGCGATGGTCATGGTCCGGTCCGCCTGGAACTTGCCCGCGTATCCGACGTAGTCGCCGGCGTTAATCGAGCGCACCTGGGCGACCGTCGTCCTGAAACTGAGCACGGGCTCCCGCTGTCGACCATCCGGGGTCCGCAGCCCCAGCAGCTCAACCCCACAGCGGACGAGGTCCAAGCGGGCCTCGGGAACCGTGTGCCAGGCGGCGCTGTTGGCAGCGTGGCGCAGCCGGAAGTGATGCCCGACCGCCGCAGCCTGCTCGAGGCCGGTCTGGAACCGTGCCAGCTGGACCTGGGTCACCTCCCGATCGGACCCCCTCCGAAAGTGGGTGTAGCAGCCCTCCAACTCGACGTGTTTGAACTGACGTGCCGCCTCGAGGAACTCCGCCACCTCCTCCGGCTGAATCCCGAGCCGGCTCATCCCGGTGTCGAGCTTGAGGTGAGCGGTGGCGGGCCGACCCTGGTTAGCGCCCGCCCGATCCAAGGCGGCCAGGACCTCGCGATCGAAGAGAGTCACCGCCAGTCGGCCAGCAACGGCTTCTCCCACCTGCTCAGGCGGCGTGTAGCCGAAGACCAGGATGGGAGCGGCGATGCCGTCATGGCGCAGCTCCAGCGCCTCGGCCACCGTGGCCGTTGCGACCCAGCTCGCTCCATGGCGGAGCGCGGTCCTGGCCACCGCCACCGCCCCGTGGCCGTAGGCGCCGGCCTTCACCACCGCCATCAAGGGAACCCCGGCTAGCTCATCGACCACCACGGCGACGTTCCGAGCCAGAGCGTCCAAGTCAAGCTCAATCCACGTGGGACGTTGCCCAGATCGGAAGATCTCAGTCGGACCTCCTCCATCCCTCACCCGGAGAAGGTCCCTTCCGGCCGGGCCTCCTCCTGCTGTCGCCGTACCGCTTCTTGCGCCTCAACCAGCGCCCCGGCTACCTCGCTGGCTAGGATCCCGGCCCGGCCCCGCAGGAACGAGAGCCTGGTCCCCGCTTCCCCATGCACGAAGACACCGGCGCGGGCTGCTTCGTAGGGCTCGAGACCCTGAGCCAAGAGCGCCCCGATCAATCCCGCCAGGACGTCCCCGGTTCCGCCGGTCGCCAGAGCGGAGGTGGCGTGGCCGTCCACCCAGGTCCTCCCATCGGGACCGGCCACCACAGTGCCGGCCCCCTTCAGCACCAGCACCGCTCCCAGCTCCCGGGCCAGGGCCTGAGCGGACCGGGTTCGATCCGCTTGAATGGTTTTCACATCGACCCCCGCCAGCCGCGCGGCCTCCAGGGGATGAGGGGTCAGCACGCTGCCCTGAGGGATGTGTCTGCGCCGCTCCGGCTGACCGGCGCACACATTGAGGGCATCGGCGTCGAGTACCAAGTGCGACTGGGCTCGGCCATCCAATTGAAACAGCTCCTGCAGCAGCTCACTGGTGGCGTCCGACTCACCGAGGCCCGGGCCGCAGACAATCGCGTCCGCCAACTCCAGGGTGGCATTGGCCTGCCTCACCGCCGCTCCCCCCAACCCGGACTCTGCGGAGTCGACGGGAACCCGGATCAGCTCCGGCGGGGCGGCGGCCAGCTCGGAGCCCTGCGCCAGCACCTTGACCTTGCCAGCACCGCCTCGCAGGGCTCCGAGCGAGCAGAGGATGGCGGCTCCGGGAAACTGGGGGCTGCCGGCGATCACCACCACCGTACCGAAAGTGCCCTTGTGACTGACATCTGGACGCTCTGGTAGTCGGAGATCGGACGGGAGTTCCCCCCACACCCAACGGCTACCCCGACCCAGCGGGCTGAGTGCCGCTACCGCCGCCCCCAGGCCGGCATCATGGGTCAGGCTGATGGTGAGGCCCGCCACCGAATGGCCCTCGACCAGAATGCCGGGAGCGCCGCCTGGACGCCTGACGACAGCAATTCGACTGTAGGGCGGGATTGTCCAGCCCAGGCCGCCGAACACCTTGCGAACCGCCTCCTTGGCCGCCCAGCGGGCCGCCAAGCGCTCGGGTCGGCCCGCGCAGTACTCCGCCTCTTCGGCCGTGAAGTACTTGGTCAGGAATTCGGGGCGGCGCTGCACTAGCTGGCGGACGCGTTCGACCGAGCTGACGTCGATTCCCACGGAGAAGGGCGGATTCACGCCCTCCGGGGCGAGTCGGCTCACTCGACGGTGACGGACTTGGCCAGATTCCTGGGTCGGTCCACGTCTAGTTCCTTGCTCATAGCGGAATGGTAGGCCAGCAACTGCCCCACCAAGGCGGTGGCCAACGGAGCGATCATCTCGGTCAGCCGCGGCACCTTGATCACGTGGTCTGCAACGCCTTCCATGGTCGAATCTCCGTCGTTGATGATCGCCAGAATCGGGCTTTGGCGGGCCCGGGCTTCCTGGACATTGCTGCGGATCTTCTCCCGGGTTAGCGACTCGGTGGCGAAGGCCACCACCGGCATGCCGGGGTCCAGTAGCGCGATCGGGCCGTGCTTGAGCTCTCCCGCCGGAAGTGCCTCAGCATGGACGTAGGAAACCTCCTTTAGCTTGAGGGCCGCCTCCATCGCAGCGGGATAGTTGTACCCCCTGCCGACATAGAGCGCCGACTGGTAGCCGGAGAGCCACTTGCCCAAAGGGGCGATGGAGTCCTCACGTTCCAAGATCTGGCGCTGAACCGCGGGAACCCCCCGCAGGGCGGCGCCCAACTCCCGTCGGTCCGCCTCCGCCACCGAGCCCCGGGCCTGGGCCAACTTCATCGCCAGCAGCAGCCCGCAACCCACCTGGTTGACGAAGGTCTTCGTCGCCACCACGCAGACCTCCGGTCCGGCGTGCATATTGATGACCGCGTCGGCCTCCAGCGAAAGGGTGCTCCCAACCACATTGGTCAAGGCCAGCAGATGGCTGCCCTCGGTGCGGGCCAGTCGGGCGGCCGCCAGGGTATCCGCTGTCTCCCCAGACTGGGATATCGCGACCATCAGGGTTTTCCCGCCCGGCGGTTGGGGCCGGTAGCGCCACTCCGAGGCCACGTCCACCGCTACCGGCAGTCCGGTGAGATCCTCGATGGCGTACTTAGTGAGGAGCCCCGCGATGTAGGCGGTGCCGGTACCCACGATCTGGACTCGCTCGAAGGACTTGATGGTGGCGTCGTCCAGGGCCCAGTCGGCAAACTCGACCTTGCCGTCACCGAGGAGTC
>Ga0307372_10013009_pt1 | contig 10808 bp, 9 predicted proteins | sample OX1MG_FD_202533 | JGI IMG/M metagenome (GOLD analysis project Ga0307372, IMG submission 202533) | Soil microbial communities from Risofladan, Vaasa, Finland - OX-1 | ecosystem: Environmental > Terrestrial > Soil > Coastal area > Acid sulfate soil | place: Finland: Risofladan, Vaasa | collected...
GGCGGACAACGCTGCCGACGTGACGCTCACCTCGCCTGGCGGCAAAACCAGCACATTGAAATTGTCGCCGACCAAGCCGGGCGTCTGGCAAACGACGGTCAGCGCCAACGAGCTCGGGCTGTGGCGCGCGACCGACGGCAAGCTCACTGCGCTCGTCAATATCGGCCCGGTCAATCCGCGCGAGTTCGCCGAGGTCACGTCGACGACCAATGTGCTGGCGCCGATTGCGGCGGCGACCGGCGGCGATTCGCGCCGGCTCAACGATGGCAACGGCTTAAACGTGCCGCGTATTCTCGCCGTGCGTTCCGGCGACACTTATAAAGGCGACGATTGGATCGGCTTGAAAATGCGCGATGCCAGCGTGGTGCGCGGCATCGGTGTGCTGCCGGTGTTCGCCGGACTATTGGGGTTGCTGCTGCTGCTCGGCAGCCTCGCCGGCACCTGGGCAAGAGAGGGACGGTAGAAAGTCCGGTAAGTCAGCGATAGGGAATGTGTGGGATTACGCCGCTTCTAGTCGCGCCAACTCGGTCTCGAATTCGAAGCGCAGTTGTGCACCCTCATCTTTCCGGCAGCCAGTTAGTCATCTGCGGAAAGATGGTCCGATAAAGTGAGACTGTCGTAGACTCCCACGGCAGCTTCTGCGCGGCGCGTGCCTCCGCAAGAATTTTTTCAAGCCGACGCCGCACCTTGTCAAGATCAGGGCGATAGGCAGGCAAGACCTCCGCGCCGAACAGATCGCCTTGGCAGGAAGAGGTCATAAGTCACACTGCTTCAATGTCGTTGGGCAACCGAGCCTTCGAGCAGTTTGATTTCGTCCGACTTAAGGTCGAACAGGCGGTATACGATGGCATCGATCTCGCGCTCGGCCTTTTCAATTGCGGCGTCTAGTTCGCGCACCTTGGCGGCATTCTTGGCCAGATAACCTTCCCACTCGGCGCGTTCCTTCACCGGAATGTCAGTGTGGAAAACGCGCTTCACCTCGCCGCGGAACGCGTTGAAGTCATGCGCCCACCAATCCTCCAGCTTGCGCGACAGTTTCTTTCTCTCCGGTGGCGCGAGGTCGAGTATCCGGTGACGCACCGCCGTTCGAATTTCAAACTGCCGAGAGGAGTTTTGGCTACACGAAGCACCGAAATCTTCGAGATGAGATTTTTCCTGTTTATGCATCAAAGGAACGGGTAGCTTTTCAACAAAATCCGTACGCAATCGAAGATACCCACCTCGCGCAATATTAGTAACAGACGCGAGAAAAAACCAAGACACTTTGCTGTTGAGATACGAAAGTAACGATAGCTCCAACGACGGAACGAAATAACAAGTGTTTGCGGCGTAGACTCCGCTACGATCAATCGCAAATGGGTTTGTCGCAGTTATATCTTGATATACGATTTTAGGCTGCTCAAATGCGGATTGATATGCGACTTGTGCTTGTTGCAGCTCAAACCATTTCTGTTTAGTTGCGCGCTTTTCTAAATCCTTTTTGAATGGCTTCAACCAATCGCGAATTGCCGGATAGTCGTCTATGTCGATCTTTCCTTTCGGAATATTAATAAGGTACAGCCCTTCTGGCTCGACACGCCAGCGCTTGATATTCTCGCCGCGCAAGAACGGCTTCAGCAGTTTTGCGGATTTCTGGTCGTGCTTGACTAACCGGTCGCGCGTCTCTTGATTGATGATGAAGGCCTCGTTGAAACCGGTAACGATTCCACGCAACGGCGCGCCGTAGATTTCGCCAAGCGTCTTCTTGCCCTTGACGACTTTGTCGCGCAGACGCGCGAGCTTGTCGTCCTCGAATTGCCACGAACCTCTGCCGAGTCGCGCCCGCGGCATAACCGTGGCGCCGGTGGTAAAGGCTGCGTCGAGATCCTTGGGGAGGTCTTCGCCGATCTTGAGGAACGAAAGCGTACCGCCATTCGGCGATTTGCCTTTGCGTAACGTCAAGATCGCCGGATAGGTGGTCACGCCCTCGAAAATCTGCCTGTCGCCGAAGTCGATAACAGCTTCGATGCCAACATTGTCGCCAAGAAAAGCGCGCAGCTTCTCGCCTGAGCCGGTGCGGAAGAAGGTCGACGAGGTGATGAAACCGAGGCGTCCGTCCTCCCTAAGCAGCCCTACGCCCCGCTCGAGGAAATAGGCATAAAGATCGGTGCGCTCGTCAGCGACCACATATTTCCTTTCGAGATATGGCTTGATCGGCTTGATCAGTTCCATTCGCACATACGGTGGATTGCCGATCACTGCGTCAAAACCCCCATCCGCAAAAATGGGCGCGAACGCGACCCGCCAGTCGAACGGATGCTCCGTGAACTTCGGATCGTCAATCAGGCTATTGCCGACTTTGATCGTAGCTTCAAGATTTTGCAGGCGGTGCTTGTTGCGCGCAGTCTTCAGCCATAATGCCAGACGCGTGATGTCGACCGATTCGGCGTTGAGGTCGACGCCGTAGAGATTTTTGGTCACTATTTCGTCGAATGGATCGAAGTCGATGTCGTCGCCAAGGCTCGTCAAGTGCTCGACTACCCGACGATATTCGGCCGCCAACAAGTCGAATGCGGCGACGAGAAATGCGCCAGAGCCGCAGGCCGGATCGAGGACGCGCAATGCGCGCAGAATCGCAGCGTAGTCGCGCCAGAACGCGCGTTCCGCTTCTTTTTCCTTTGTGCCGAAGATCGGATCGCCATTGTTCGGCGCTTCGCGCCCGTGCTTCGCCAGCAGAGCGCTGAAACGCTCCGCGAGCGTGATGCCGACGGTTCGATCGACCAGGAATCGCGTGACGATATCGGGCGTGTAGATGACGCCGAATTGCTTCCGCTTGGAAACCTTCGGCGGCTCTTGGCCGCGGCTGATTGCGCGCAACCGCTCAATATCGGTGATCGACTGCTCGAAGATATGGCCGAGCACCGTCACCGGCACGTCGCTGCCATAGTCCCATTTGGCGAGCGCGACGAGTTGCTCGGTCAGGGAATCGGGCAGGACGATCTTGTCGGTAATCGGATCGGGCGCGAACAAGCCGCCGTTATAGGCCCAGATGCCGCGGCCCTCGTTGCCAACGTCGATTTCACGGAATAGCGCGAGAAAATTGCTCCAATACGGTTCCGGCCGCTATTCGTTGTGCGCCTTCGCGGCGCGCTCAATCAATTTGTCGGGCAAGAGGTCCGTGCGCTCGGCGAAAGCGACGAACAAAATGCGATCGAGCAGCTTTTGCGCGACCTCGATCGCGGCAGACATCGCAAGCTTCGGACCGTCGGCAGCGTCGGTGAGATAGGATAGCAGCCGCTCGCGCAGCTTGCTGTAATCCTTGTACAGTTCGTCGGTGATGCCCTTGTAAGCGCTGTCGCTTTGACTCAGCAGCGCTTCGGTTGCGCCGCCGAGAAGTTGTTTTGCAGACAGCAAGAACCACAGCCGTTCCAGTTCGCGCGCGTCGTCGAGCTTGGCGAGATCGAACAATTCGTAGGCGTCTCGACCGCGGCCGAAGCCATAAAGCCTGATCTCGATGCAGTTCGACACCAGCACCCAGCGGCAACCCGGCACGTCGATGGCGTAGTTCCATGCCTGCTGCACCGGGCTGTAACCGCGGCCCGGCATAATGGCATCGAGATCGAGCGTGGTCGGTCCCTTCAACTCAAACGGAGCGACGATTTCGTCAGCGCCATCCGTCCGTCCGAAGCGGCCGAGCGCCACGTCAACTGCGCCACGCCGGATCGCGCGCTCAAAAGCAAGTGTGTAAGGTGGATCGGCGTCAACCTGTGTATAGCCGAGTACGTCGCCGAGAATTTTCTGGCAGAACAGACTACGAACTTCGGTTTCCTTGAGCTTGGCAAAGCGCACGCTGGCTGCGGTCTTTGCATAGGCTTGCGCCGCCCCGCTCTGCTGCGGCGTAAAATCGAATGTGTGACACCTCAATGCCTCGACCACTACCTTGTAGTTGAGCAGTGGAATGCGCAGCGTACGGCCGAGAGCCGAGCGGCCAGACCGACCGCCACGCCCGCCATCGCCGAGGTTGACGCCCGCGCTTAAAAAAAGGTCCATTCCGCTTTGGAGAGTAGAACTGATTAAAGACTACCGTCGACCACCGGTAGCAAGAACTAACAGATTCTTGTGCACTGGCTGTTTTAAGCCTCTTATTTTCTTATTCCCTTGACTTCCCTTCGATTTTTCCCACCAAACGCCGGGGTGCAACCGCGAGTCCTCACTCCGCCGCGTACGAAGGCGGCAGCGCAATGGTCTCGACCTTGGACAGATCGAGTTTCTTGGAGGCGTGGTCGATGTCGAGGCCGACGACATTCCCCTTGGCGTCGAGGTCCGCCACAAGCCCCTCGACGATCTCGCGCGTTTCGGTGCCCGGCGTGCTTTCAGCTCGATGTAGAGGCTGTCGGTCTCCGGATAATAGTGCAACTTCATGGCCGGCCCTCGCGAAAATTCCGGTCGAAAAAGGCGTTGTGGTCTTTTCTCAGCGGCGGAAGAGACGTGGATGCGGCGGAAGAGACGTGGATGCCGGGACAAGCCCGGCCACAACCCGTCACTGTCGTGTCATTGGCAAGAATGTCGATCACCTTCACCACGATCGTGCAGTTACCGCCATCCACAACGCATGCTAAATCGTCACCTTTCCCTTGACATTCGTCCCCGTTTCAGGTACGGCCACTTCATCTCGCTGTGTTGAGGGCGCCGTTCCGGACGGCATGCCGTAACAGCGAAAGCGAGACGCGGTGCCCGCGGGCGGAATTGCCAATCCGCGCTCGGGCGGCTTTCGGGTCCCCGGTCGACCGGCATTAGGACCGGTCTGCACGGAGCGTGCTTAACCGCGGCATCGTTGAGCGAAGCGGGCAAAACTCCCGTTAGCCGCCGCCGCGGGAAACCCGGTTCTGGAGCTGAGCCATCGGGGTGATAGCCGGTGGCGAGTGCCGCAAGCGTGAGCGCCGAAAGGCGGCGTTTCTCCCGCAGTGGGAGCAGCGCGCCGCGCTAGCAGATGGGTTGCGCAGACTGCGTAAACTTGTCTGCGGTGCGCGGACATTGCTTGAACAATGCGCCTCTCGGCGCTCCGCTTCCCTCGTTTTTGCACATGATCTTCGGGATCATGCAGGGGGAAGCAAAGAATCTTCGTTGATCTTTTCGCACGATCTTTTCCGAAAACCGGAACACCACTTTTCGGGATCGTGCGTGTGGTGAGCAAAACTCGGGTGCAGATGATGCATCGCGAGAACGGATTTTTATGTCGTCGGCTAACCCCCTCCCTACCCTCCCCCACAAGGGGGGAGGGAATAAGAGGAGGCGTAGGTCGCGTCGCGAGAACGCGTCGTCATTCCGGGGCGCGCGAAGCGCGAACCCGGAATCCATAATCCCGGCGTGTCGGCAATCTTTCTGCATCGTCTGTGGTTATGGATTCCGGCTCTCGCTGGCGCTCGGCCGGAATGACGGGCGGAGGAGCGAATGCCTCGCGAGAACGGATTTTTGCGCTCACCTCTCCCCGCACGCAGGGAGCGGGAGCGCGCCGGAGAATGAGAATGCGCTTACGGTTCCCACTCGGCCCGGATCGGTCCCGCCACGCCGTCGAAGGCGCCGGCGGCCAATTCGGCGACCAAGATCCGCGCCGGATCGACTGGCCCGGGCATGCTCGCCCGACCGGGCGAAACCCGTTTGAAACCGGACTTGCCGTAATACGACTCGTCGCCGACCAGGATCACGAGCTTATGGCCGGCCCCGCGCGCCGCCTCGAGCGAACGCGTGATCAGCGCCTGGCCGACGCCGCGATCGCGAAACGGCGGCTCGACGGTCAGCGGCCCAAGCAGCAGCGCCTTGGTTTCGCCGACGCGGATCGGGGAGAGCCGCACCGAGCCGACCAACAGCGTGCCGACGCGCGCGGTGAACGAAAGATCGAGGCTATGCGCCACCTGCTCGCGCAGGCGGTACGCGGACTTGGCATAGCGGCCGGGTCCGAACGTGCGCTCGTGCAAACGGTCGATTGCCGGGCCGTCGTCGGCGGTCTCCGGCAGGATGGTCAGTGACACGTCGGTCATGCCGTGGGCGCGTAGCACCTAGTCAAGTTCCGGTCCAGATACGGGACTGCAACAATGCCAACAATGAATACATAGACGGGGGGATTACGCGTGGTCGGCCGATGGAGACTTGCAAAGGAGACTTGCAGATGGGGCTACTCGTCGATGGCGCCTGGCGGGACGTCGATATGCGCGTGCAGGATGGCCATTTCGTTCGTAAACCTACGGTATTTCACAATTACATCACCGCCGACGGCCGCGCCGGCCCGACCGGCAAGGATGGATTTCCGGCCGAAGCCGGCCGCTATCATCTCTACGTGTCGCTCGCCTGTCCGTGGGCGCACCGGACCTTGATTTTCCGCAAGCTGAAAAAGCTCGATGCGGTGATTTCGGTTTCGGTGACGATTGCGCATCTCGGCAACAAGGGCTGGGAATTCGGCACCGAGCCCGGCGCGACGCTTGACGCCGTCAACGGCAAATCCACGGTCGCCGACATCTACACGCTCGCCGATCCGCATTACAACGGCCGCGCCAGTGTGCCCGTGCTGTGGGACAAAAAGCAGCGGACCATCGTCAACAATGAATCGTCGGAAATCATCCGGATGCTCAATTCGGCGTTCGACGCCTTCACCGATGTGCGCACGGATTATTATCCGCCGGCGCTGCGTTCTGAAATCGATCGGATCAACGACGTTGTTTACAACACTGTCAACAATGGCGTGTACCGCGCCGGCTTCGCCACCAGGCAGGCCGCTTACGAAGAAGCAGCGAAGGCTGTGTTCGCCACGCTCGATCAGCTCGAAGCGCTATTGGCTCGTCAGCGTTATCTCGTCGGCACGCAAATCACCGAAGCGGACTGGCGATTATTCACCACATTGGTGCGCTTCGACGCCGTTTATTACAGTCACTTCAAATGCAACGTGCGGCGGATCATCGATTACGCCAATTTGTGGAACTATGTGCGCGATCTTTACCAGGTGCCAGGCGTTGCCGAGACGGTCAGTCTCGATCACATCAAGCGGCATTATTACGGCAGTCACCGCAACGTGAATCCGACCGGCATCGTGCCGATCGGACCGGATCTCGATTTCACGGCGCCGCATGACCGCGGAAGATTCTTGGTTGGAGCATGATCTTTTTCGGAAAACCGGCATCCACTTTTCCGGATCATGCTCGAAAATCAAAACGCCGCGCCCTCTGGAAAAAGGCGCGGCGCTTGTCGTTCACTCCGAGCTAGGGCCGGTAGCGTTACCAGCCACCGTAATAGCCGCCGTAACCGCAGTTGTCGTAATAGCCATACGAGTAGGGATAACCGCCGCAATAGGCGTACGGAGAACCGCCAAAGGCGTAAAGACCGCCCAAGCCGAGCCCAAGCGCTATGCCCGGACCCCAACCGCCGCCCCAGCCGCCGCGGCCGTAACCGCCGCCGCCATGCCAGCCGCCACCGCCGCCTTGCCAGCCGCCACCGCCGCCATGCCAGCCGCCACCGCCGCCATGCCAGCCGCCACCGCCGCCCATGTGGCCTCCGGCGAAGTGACCACCGCCGACGTGGCCTCCGGCGAAGTGAGCACCGCCGGCGTGGCCGCCAGGCCCCATGCCGCGCGCCATGGCGGGAGTTGTCATGACGCCAGTTGATATCGTCGCCGCACCGAGAGCCAAGGCCGCGGCCACCGCAAGTGTTGTCTTCCGCATCGTTTTCTCCTTTTGCCGCCCAAATCCGTTCATGCAAGCCAACGCCGCACCGGCGCGATGGTTGCCGGCACGCCGCAAACTTATGACCAAATGACGCGGATTAAATTAAATGGCGGCAATGTCGCGCTTCACCAGAGTTCCGTAACGCTGCGGCCGCCGAGCACCTCGGCGATACGCTCGCGTGTTGCGCGCGCCGTATCCGGCGGCAGCGCATCCGGCGCGAAAAATCCATGCGCCACGATTTCGCGGTTCGGTTGCGGCGAGCCGCGCTGATGGAACGAACGCACGACATAAAGCGCGACGTGATCGCGGCGCGACGTTCGCTTGTTGAAGTAAACGGCAAAAAATTGCGGCGCCTCGCCAAGTTCGATGTTCCCCTCCTCGCGCAACTCCCGCGCCAGGGCCGTGCTCAGCGTTTCGCCGGTTTCGACGCCACCACCCGGCAAATGCCAGCCGGCGACGTAGCTGTGCTTGACCAGGAACACACGCCCGGTCCCGTCGACGACGAGGCCGCGAACGCCGACCGTCAAACCACGCGAGAAACGCCAGTACAGGTGCAGAAGGTTATGGAGCAGCGGCTCGAACGGCTGGCGGATCGAATCGAAGTTCATTCGGAACACATAAGCGCTGCGCCTGAATTTAAGTCCTTACGGATGAGGCCGGATGCATTGGACCCTCTCCCCCCGCTCGCCTCAAGTGGCCGCGCATGCGCGAAATCCGCGCTGACGTTGCCGATCATCACCGCTCGTATTATACTTTAGAACCATTATAATATAGCTGCATTAGGATTGAGGTTGAGCCCGTGAAACGCTTTTCCGATTTGAGCGAGCGCGAAATTCTGGCGCTCGCAATTTCCAACGAGAACGAAGACAACCAGATCTATCGCTCGTTCGCGGACGGGCTGCGCTCCTCCTATCCGGATACCGCCGGGATGTACGACCGGATGGCGGAGGAGGAGAGCGGCCATCACGACATGCTGCTCGATCTCTATCGTGCGAAATTCGGCGACTTCCTACCGCTCATTCGCCGCCAGGACGTCAAAGGCTTCGTTGCGCGCAAGCCGATCTGGCTCAACCGGCCGCTCGCAATCGACGCAACGCGTAAATTCGCCGAGGCCATGGAAATCGAGACGGCGCGCTTTTACCGGCGCGCGGCCGAGACTGCGCGCGATCCGGCGACGCGCAATCTCCTGACCAGGCTCGCCGCCGCCGAAGACAAGCACGAAAAAATCGCCCAGGAACTCGGCCGCAACATCCCTGCCAACGCGCGCGCCGCCGAGCAGGAAACCGCCCGGCGCGTGTTCCTCCTGCAATATGTCCAGCCTGGGCTGGCCGGACTGATGGATGGTTCTGTCTCGACGCTCGCGCCGCTGTTTGCGGCAGCCTTTGCGACGCACAGCACCTGGGCGACATTTCTGGTTGGGTTGGCGGCTGCGGTCGGCGCCGGCATCTCCATGGGCTTTGCCGAAGCCCTTTCCGACGACGGGTCGCTGACCGGTCGCGGCGCACCGCTGATGCGCGGTGCGGTTTGCGGCGCGATGACCGCAATCGGCGGGCTTGGCCATACCCTGCCCTATCTCATTCCACATTTTTACACGGCGACCGCGCTCGCTTTCGCTGTGGTGGCGATCGAACTGGTGGTGATCGCCTGGATCCGCACCCGCTACATGGACACGCCGTTCTTGCAGGCGGCCTCTCAGGTCGTCCTCGGCGGTGCACTGGTATTCGCCGCGGGCATCCTGATCGGCAGTTCATGATTTGCTGCCGTGCCAGGTTCGGAAACCATTGTTTCATGCTTTATTCGCATAACATCATCGCCAAATGTTCGCGCTCGCCCATATTTCCGACCTGCACCTCGCGATGCGGCCGGGCCGGCTCGCTGAATTTGCCAGCAAACGCGGGCTTGGCTTCATCAATTGGCATCGCCGGCGCAAATACATCCACCGCATCGAGGCGCTGAACGCGATCACCCGCGATTTGCAGGCGAGTGGCGTCGACCACATCGCCGTCACCGGCGATCTCGTCAATCTGTCGCTGCCGTCCGAATATGCCTGGGCGCGCCAATGGCTGGAATCGGTCGGCACGCCGGAACGCGTCACGGTCATTCCCGGCAATCACGATCTCTACGTGCCGGAAGCGCAGCGCGGTCCAGCCGAGTATTGGGGTGAGTTCATGCAAGCCGACGACAATGCCGAGAGCGGAACGTTTCCGTTCATACGCCGGCGCGGAGCGGTCACACTTATTGCGCTGTCCACGGCACTGGCGACCGGACCGTTTCTGGCCACCGGGCAACTCGGCGAAGACCAGCTCGCCCGCTTCGGCCAAGCGTTGGAGCAAACGCGCGGATCGTTCCGCGTCGTGCTCATCCATCATCCGCCGGTTAGTCCGCCCAACCGCTACCTGCGGCGGCTGATCGACGCCGCCCAGTTCCGTGCCGTGCTCGCCAGGCACGGCGCCAATCTTGTCTTGCACGGTCACGATCACTGCCGTTCGCTGGTATGGCTCGACGGTCCGGACGGTGCGATCGCGGCGGTCGGCGTACCTTCAGCGTCGGCACAAGCGCCGCACGGCCACGAAGACGCTTCGGGCTACAACATCTTCCACATCGACGGCGCGCCGGGAGGCTGGCATTGCGAAATGATCACGCGTCAACTCAAAGCCGACGAAAGCGTCGGCGAAGTCGAGCGGCGCGTGCTGTCTTAGTGGAGCGGATTTAACATTCGCTACCCACCTCGCGGCAGACTGGTGAAGCGAATGTCAAATCCAAAGCTCCACTAAGACTCATATTTGCTAGTGGGCCTTTTGATTCTAACATTCGCATGAGAGGTACCGGAACACGGATGCGAATGTTAGAATCGGACCACTAGAATAAGTTTGCGAAAACAAACGCAGCGACGGCAAGCGTGACGGCACCCAGCGCAAAGCCGAGCAAAAGCGCGCCAAGATTGCGCCGGCGCCGGTGTGGAGCTGCCGCGTCACTTCGTCCGGCACGCGGCATCAGATTCGAATCTTCCTCAAGGGCGCGCTCGCGTTCGACCACCCGCCGCGCCGCATAATCCGTGACGGCTTTGACGATCTCCGGAATTTCGTGCGACTCAGCGAGGACGCGGCGGCCAAAACG
>Ga0307372_10013011_pt1 | contig 10808 bp, 11 predicted proteins | sample OX1MG_FD_202533 | JGI IMG/M metagenome (GOLD analysis project Ga0307372, IMG submission 202533) | Soil microbial communities from Risofladan, Vaasa, Finland - OX-1 | ecosystem: Environmental > Terrestrial > Soil > Coastal area > Acid sulfate soil | place: Finland: Risofladan, Vaasa | collected...
CGAGGACGAACACGCGATGGAGGTGATCGTTCCCGACGACCAGCTTTCGCTCGCGATCGGAAAGCGTGGCCAGAACGTGCGCCTGGCGCATCGCCTGACCCAGTGGAAGCTCGACGTGCGCAGCGAGGCCGAAGCCGAAGAAGAGGCGCGCTCGGCGCGCGCGTCGCTCAATGCGATTCCGGGAATCGGCGATATCAACGCCGAGCTTCTGTTCCAATGGGGCTATCGTTCGGCCGAGCAGCTTTCGGAAGCCGACGAAAATAATTTCGAGGTCGAGGGTATCAGCCCCGAACGCGCGCAGCAGATTATCGCCGCCGCGCGAAACCATGTCGCGGAAAAACGCAAGGTGGAAGAGGCGCGCGCCGAAGCCGAGGCTGAAGCCGACCGCGCTCGTGCAGCCGCCGCCGCGGAGGCCGCCGTCGAAGCCGCCACGCATGACGCCGCGCCAAAGGATGAAACGCCGGCCGAGGCGCCGGCCGCCGATGCCGAAGGGAAGTCATAGCCCTGTCCGCACTTGCCTTGGATGCATGCGGCGCGAGGCGCAGTCCGCGATGCTGCGGGTGGCGATTCGCGACGGCCAGGCGGTGCTGGATGAGGCCGGAAATATAGCGGGACGGGGCGGCTACCTGCATCGGAGCCCCGAATGCCTGGAGCGCTTCGTCAAGTCGAAGGTCAGGCAGTGGAAGTCGCTGCGCAGCGGAATCGACAGGGATCAACGGATGCGAATCGCACAATCGATTCGCACGCGACTGGATAGAGAAGCATCGCTCGAATAGAATAGCCAAGATGGCGCGAAAGCGGATCAAGACTCTTGCTCTCGAATGGGGCGTTTCCGTTGAGGATGTGCTCCAAAGTAGCGTGCGGCTGCGCCTTGGGCATACGCACTCGGAATCGAGCCTGCTGGCTCCGGAAGAAGCAGACAAGATAAAGGCCGACCTCGACGAGCAGGCGCATCGCGCCGCGCTCCTGCGGCGCGAAACCGTGGTCGAGACCAGCGCCGGAAAAATCTTCGAAAAGCGGCTGAACGCCACCGTGATGCGCCGGCGGCATTCGGAGACCGGACCCGGAGCCACGCCGCAGGATCAGCCTTTTAGTTTCGAAGTCGATAACCGATCCGAAGACACCTTCGTCGCGCCGTTTATCGAAGAAGCGCCTGCGCCGATCGTCGAAACTCCGGCACTGTTCGATACCGAGCCCGAGCCCGCGGGTGTCGCGGCCGACATACCCGCGGTGGAAGTCGGCGCGATGGCCGACGAGCACGCGACCGAAGACGACAGCCAGCAATCACTCGCGCCCATTTCGCAAGCTGAAGAGACTCAGCAGGAGTTCAAACCCGGGACTCCGGCCAGGACCGAGCCGCCGCCGAAAGTCGAGCCACCTCGAGCGCCGATCGCCGAGACTCGTCCCGGAAGAAACGGCGGTCCGACCGTGGTGGTGACCCGGCCCTCGACCCAGGTCGGCGATCGCGGCGCGATCAATCTGACCAAAGGCGTTCAGGGCGGCCCGACCCTCGACGACGGACAGCGCGGACCCAAGGTGCTGGGCAAGATCGATCTGCGGCCCAAGGTTCCCGTGCGTCCGGCCTCGCCGCCGATGCGCCCTGGACAGCCTCCGCGTCCCGGATCGCCGAGCCGCTTTGGCGCGACTCCTCAGCAGCCCCCGCCTCCGGACCCCGGCGCTCAGCCGGGAGATACCGGCAAGCCGGGAGCGCGCGGAGTCAAGAAACGAAAGGTCGTCAAGAAGGGTACCGTCGATTTCACGGCCGAGCGCGAGATGCGCGGCCTGCGCGTACCGAAAAAGCGGCGCGCACTGCCTGGCAAGGAACAACGCAAGACCGAAATCACGACGCCGAAAGCCTCCAAGCGCGTGGTCCGGATTACCGAAGGCGTCACCGTCGGCGATCTCGGGCGCAACATGGGCGTCAAGGCGGGCGAACTGATCAAGAAGCTGATGGAGATGGGCCAGATGGCCACGCTCAATCAGACGCTCGATGTCGATACCGCGACGCTGCTGGCCGGCGAATTCGGCTACAGCGTAGAGAACGTCGCATTCGACGTCGAACAGGCGATCGAAGATGTCGAAGAGACCGAGCCGGGCGAAGCGCTGCCGCGTCCTCCCGTCGTCACCGTGATGGGCCACGTCGATCACGGCAAGACCTCGCTGCTCGACGCGATCCGGCATACCAGCGTCACTGCAAAAGAATTCGGCGGAATCACGCAGCATATCGGCGCGTACATGGTTACCGCCAATGGCCGCGCGATCACGTTCGTCGATACCCCCGGCCATGAGGCGTTCACCTCGATGCGCGCGCGTGGCGCCAAGGTCACCGATATCGTCGTGCTGGTGGTCGCAGCCAACGAAGGCGTGATGCCGCAGACGATCGAAGCGATCAACCACGCCAAGGCCGCCAAGGTTCCGATAATCGTCGCGATCAATAAGATCGATTTGCCCGACGCCAACCTGGACCGCACCAAGCAGCGCCTGACCGAGCAGGGCCTCATCCCGGAAGACTACGGCGGTGAGACGATCACCGTGCCGGTTTCCGCCCGCACGGGTGAAGGAATCGAAAAACTGCTCGAGATGATTCTATTGCAGGCCGACGTAATGGAGCTGAAGGCGACTCGCGATCGCGCGGCGCGCGGCACCGTGGTCGAATCCGAGCTCGACCGCGGCCGCGGTCCGGTCGCAACCGTGTTGATCCAGGAAGGCACTCTGCATCAGGGCGACGCCTTCGTGTGCGGCGTCAGCTTCGGCCGCGTGCGCGCGATGCTCGATCATCAGGGGCAGCGCCTTACGGAAGCCGGCCCCTCGACGCCGGTCGAAATCTTCGGACTCTCGAGCGTGCCGGAACCCGGCACCGCATTCGTCGCCGTGACCGAGGAAGCCAAGGCGCGCCAGGTCGCCGAGTATCGCCGCTCCAAGCAGCGCGAAGGCGAGCTCGCCAAGACCAGCCGTATCTCGCTCGAGGATTTGAGCCAGCGGATGGCGGCCGGCGAAGTCAAAGAACTTAAGGTAATCGTCAAGGGCGACGTACAAGGCTCGGTCGAAGCAGTCACCGACGCGCTAACCCGCATGTCCACCGGCGAGGTCAAGCTCGAAGTCATTCACAGCTCCGCCGGTGCGATCTCGGAAACTGATATCACGCTGGCCTCGGCGTCCAGGGCGGTCGTGATCGGATTCAATATCCGTCCCGAGCCCAAGGCCGCGCAGCTCGCCGAGAAAGAGGGCGTCGATGTCCGCCTCTACACCGTGATCTACGAGGCGATCAACGACATGCGCGAAGCGATGGAAGGATTGCTCGCGCCGACTTATCGCGAGAAATCGCTCGGCCGCGCCGAAGTGCGCAAGACTTTCACCGTCCCCGGCGCAACGATTGCCGGCTCGATGGTGGTCGACGGCAAGATCACCCGCAGCGGACGCGCGCGTCTGGTGCGCGACGGTCGCGTGGTCTGGGAAGGCAGAATCTCCTCGCTCAAACGCTTCAAGGACGACGCTCGAGAAGTTCTGACCGGCTACGAATGCGGTATCGGGCTCGAGAATTTCAACGACGTGAAGCCGGGCGACGTGATCGAAGCCTTCGAGATGGAAGCGGTCCTGCGCAAGCTCGCTCCGGTCGCGCCTGCCGCGCGTGGACAGGCGGGAGCCGAGAAACAGCTTCAGCCCTGAGGCCGGATCGTTCGTCTTGCGCGTGTGCGAACGCGGACCAATGGGCCGCGCGTGATGCGCGGAGGGGGCGACGCTTATGGTAGTCGGAGTTTTGCGCCTCACGCTCTTTCTGCCTGAGAATCATTCGCTCAAGGGCAAGCGGCAGGTGCTCCGCGCGATCAAGGCTCGCGTGCACAACAAGTTCAACGTCTCGATCGCGGAATCCGACGGCCACGACCTCTGGCAGCGCGCCGAACTCGGCATCTGCCAGGTCGGCAGCGACCGTCCGTTCGTCGATCACGCGCTGCGCGAGGTGGTGAACTTTATCGATTCGCTGGGACTTGCGCCGCTCGGCGAAGAGCAGCTCGAAATTATCAATTGCTAGGAATCCGCCGGGAGAGACTCAAGTGAGCGAAGCACGACGGCCCGAACGGGTGGCGGAGATGATTCTGCGCGAGCTCTCCGCCTTGCTGATGCGCGATCTGCGCGACCCGCGCCTGCGCGGCGTGACGCTCACGCAGGTCACGATGGCCGACGACCTGCGCCACGGACGGGTGTACTTCTCGCATCTGGAAGGCTCGGCGCGCGCGGCCGCCGCGATCGCCGGCTTCAAGAGCGCCAGCGGATTTATCCGCCGCGAGATGGGCCGCGTGCTGGGCCTTCGCTATACGCCCGAACTCGATTTCGAATTCGACCCCGGCATGGAACGCGCCGCGCGAATCGAGGTCCTGCTGCGCGAATCCCGCTCCCGCCAATAGAACTCGCGCCGATCTCGATCGTCGCCCGCCGTATCTGATTTCTCTCCCTTGCAGGGCGAGGAATCAGACATGGACGAGGCCTTGTGTTTTTCCGGCAAAAGTTCTAATCCATTCGACGTAGCCTACTAAACGGTCGGTTTGTTTGAACGATCGTTTAGCGCGAGCGTCTTTCGGCCGCGGATGAATTTCGGAAGACGCCCGAGTTCTCAGAAGCGCGGGCGGATCACGGCAGGAATACCGTGTCCTCCCGTCGCCGGGTTTCCCCCACCCCAACCCAGCGGGGGAGCCGGTTGCGATGCGTGCGTGGCCGGCTCCCCACTCTCCTGGCGATGCTCCCCGCTCTTACGCGGCTTCGATTCGTTCGCTATCCTCGATACTTCCCCATGGAAATGGATGCGGTAATTCTTCTCGACAAGCCCGCCGGAATCACCTCGGCTGAGGCGGTGCGCCGGATCAAACGATTCGTGAAGCCCGCGCGCGTCGGGCATCTCGGCACGCTTGATCCATTCGCGACCGGTCTTCTGCCGATCATGATCGGCGAAGCGACCAAACTCGCCCCATTCCTCGAAGGCGGGGACAAGGAGTATCTCGGCACGATCAAGCTCGGCGTCGAAACCGACACGCTCGACCGCGACGGCCAGGTCATCCGCACCGCGCCAGTCCCCGCGCTGACTCCCGAACGATTAGGCGAAGTAGCGGCGGGGTTCGTCGGCATGATTACGCAGACGCCGCCGATTTTCTCCGCGATCAAGCGCGAGGGCGTGCCGATGTACAAGCTCGCGCGCAGGAATATCGATATTGCACCGCCGCCCCCGCGCGAGGTCGAGATAAAATCGCTCACGCTCGAGGCTTCCGGATTCGACCGGATCAAATTCGTCGCGGTATGCTCCCCCGGCACCTACATCCGCTCGCTCGCGCGCGATATCGGCGCGGCCCTCGGCACCGCGGCGTATCTCGACGAGTTGCGCCGCATCCGCACCAGCCATTTCCATATCGCCGACGCGTTCGCGCTCGAGACCGTCGTCGCCACGCTCGAGGCGGGCGATGCTTCCGCACTCAGGACGCTTTCCACGCGCGATGCTGTCGCTGCGCTGCCCGAAATCGCGGTTGGCGCCGTCGCCGAGCGCCGCCTGCGCAACGGCGATTCCAGCGTGCTCGACATGATGGCCCCGGTAGCTTCGGGCCATTTCAGGGTGATTTCCGAATCAGGCGCGCTCGTCGCAATCGCCCGCGCGACTTCTCGCGTCACCGCAGTAATCGAGCGAATCTTCAACTCGTGATGGGCTCTTGTCATTCCAGCGCGTGGCTGCCGCGCGAGGAACGTCTGAGCAAAGGCCGCTGCATGAAGCGCGGACCCGGAGCATGGACGCCTCTGGATTTCTCGCGTATGGCTCGGAGTGACGGATGTGGGTTTGGTGCAAGAGTGCGGTAGCCTCAGACGATCCCCCAATCGCGCGGCGACCTCACGCGGAGGGCGATTGAATCGCGCCGGGCTTTCGCCAATACTTCTTGATTCGCCCGGGGGTTTGGACGCCGTTTAGGAAGAGCCCTCATCTGGATACTATCATGTCGATGCAGTCATCAGCGGTAATTGATTTCGATAAAAACGGCGGCGTGATTCCTGTGATCGCGCAGGATTACCGCAACCATCGCGTGCTGATGCTGGCGTATATGAATCGTGAGGCGTTCGAGGAAACGGTGGCGACGCGGCGCGCATGTTACTTCTCGCGCTCGCGCAACAAGCTGTGGCGCAAGGGCGAGGAGTCGGGCAATTTCCAGATCGTGCACGAAATCCGCCTCGACTGCGACGAGGACGCCGTCCTCCTGATGGTCGAGCAGGCGGGCGACGGCGCTGCCTGTCACGATGGCTATGAGTCCGACTATTACCGCGTCCTTGACGGCGAGGATTGGCGCGTCGTGGATAAGCGGCTGGTCGATCCTGCCAAGTACGGCCCGAATTACGGCCATCAGAAGAAGCCGGTAGCGTGACGATACCCCCCGACGATAAATCAATGGCCGGCAAGACGCTCAAATTCGGAATCCCCAAGGGCAGCCTCGAGCAGAAGACGCTCGATCTGATGCGCAAATCGGGCTGGCGCATCCAGGTGGACGCTCGCTCATATATTCCGACGATCGACGACCCAGGCCTCGCCTGCCGCATCCTGCGTCCGCAGGAGATACCGCGTTACATCGCCGACGGCTCGCTCGATGCGGGAATCGCCGGCAGCGACTGGGTGGCGGAGAACAACGTCAGCCTGGAGCAGGTCGAGAGCTTCATCTACTCGAAAGTCTCGATGCAGCCCGCGAAGTGGGTTCTGTACGTGGCGCAGAACTCGCCGATCAAGCGGCTTGAAGACCTGGCGGGCAAGCGCGTCGCGACTGAGATCGTCCAGTTCGTCAAGCGGACTTTCGCCGAACGAAAAGTTAAAGTAGAAGTTGAATTTTCATGGGGCGCGACCGAGGCCAAAGTCGCCGAGGGAATCGTTGACGCCGCGGTGGACGTGACCGAAACCGGTTCGTCGATCCGCGCCAACGGCCTGCGGATCGTCGAGGAGCTGCTGGTCTCGAATCCGGTGCTGGTGGCGAATCCGGCGGCGTGGGCCGACGAATGGAAACGCGCCAAGATCCGCCAGATCGGCGTGCTGATGCGCGCGGCGCTGGACGCCGAAAATCGCGTGATGATCAAAATGAACGTGCTGCGGGCCAACGTCGAAAAAGTGATTGCGCTTTTGCCCGCTCTCACCGCGCCGACGATTTCGCATCTGTACGCCTCGCCGGTGCTGAAGGGCGAGGAATGGCTCGCGGTCGAGACCGTAATTGCGGAGCAGACCGTGCGCGAGTTGTTTCCGAAGCTGCTGGAAGCGGGCGCGGTCGGTATCGTCGAGTTCTCGCTCAACAAGATTATTTGATCGTGTCGGCATGACGACCCACGACATCACCTTTCCCGCGACCGGTGGCCATCCGATGCGCGCAGCGATCGCCGGCGGCGATGACGGCGGGAAGCATCCGGGCGTGATCGTTATCCACGAGATCTTCGGCCTCAACGACGATATTCGCCGAATCACCGCGCGCGTCGCAGGACTTGGCTACGTCGCGATGGCGCCCGACCTTTACGACGGTTCAGGCGCGCGCGCGATTTGTATTGCCCGCACCCTGATGGCGCTGAACCGGGGCTCGGGGCAGCCGTTCGAGGACTTGGAGTCCGCGCGCGAGTTCCTGGCGGAACAGCCGGGCGTCGATAGCTCGCGAATCGGGGTAATTGGATTCTGCATGGGCGGCGGCTTCGCGCTTTTATACGCAGTGCGCGCGCCGATGAACGCCTGCGCGACATTTTACGGCGACGTGCCGAAGACCGCCGAAAAAATTCGCGGCGTATGCCCCGTGCTCGGCGGCTACGGCGCCGACGACAAGCTGTTCGCGTCGCAGGGGCGCAGGCTCGATAAGCTCCTCACGGAAAATAGCGTCGAGCACGACGTGAAGCTCTACGACGGCGCCGGGCACAGCTTCATGAGCCGTCACGAGGGCACGCTCGCAAAGCTCGCGGCCTACGGACCGATGAAGGTCGGTTATAGTCACGACGCCGCCGAGGATAGCTGGAAGAGAATCGACGCGTTCTTCGCGCGTCATCTCGGCCGTTGAACAGAGAGCCGAAGCCGGTGCCTGCCGCGAAAAAAGAGAGCACGACCGATCTCGAAAAGCGCGCGGCGCGGATTAGCCGCACGCTCGCGCGGCTCTATCCGAAGGCGCGGATCAGCCTGGATTTCTCGACGCCGTGGCAATGCCTTGCCGCCACGATTTTGTCCGCGCAATGCACCGACGAGCGCGTCAACAAAGTCACGCCGGCGCTGTTCAAGGAATTTCCCGACGCGCGCGCAACCGCCTCGGCGCGACCCGAGCGGTTGGAGGAGCTGATCGCGTCCACCGGATTTTTTCGTCAGAAGACGAAATCCCTGATGAACACGGCGCGGCTACTGGTCGAGCGTCACGGCGGCGAGGTTCCCGAGGCGATGGAGGATCTGGTTGCGCTGCACGGAGTCGGGCGCAAGACCGCCAACGTGATTCGCGGCCACGTCTTTGGCCTGCCCGGGTTCGTAGTCGATACGCACGTACGGCGGGTCTCGAATCGGCTCGGGCTGTCGCGAAGTTCCGATCCGGTGAAGATCGAGAGCGAAACATCCGCGCTGTTGCCGCCGAAGGATTGGACCCCGTTCTCGATGCGCCTGATCCTGCATGGCCGCAAAGTCTGTTCGGCGCGGGCTCCCAGGTGCGAAGCCTGCGCGCTGTCGCCGGATTGCCCGAAGATCGGCGTGAAGTCGCCGGTATCCTGAAACTCCACACCTCGAGTGCGGGGAGATCTGAAGTCTGCGATATCGTCGGCCCCTGGCGGGTCACGCTAGATTCCCACGAATGGGATCAGCATCGCGGTCTTGCCCGCATAGGCGTCATAGGCGTTTTCGCTCAACTCTACGCGCAAGAAGCGTTCCTCCCGTCGTGCTTTTGTGTAAAAGGCGAGGGTTATTACAGCGGCGCCAAACAGCGCGAATGAGGTTCCTTTGTCGATCGCGGTCGCGAATGCGGCAAGGATGAGGCCCAAATAAATCGGATGGCGTACGAGGCGATAAGGACCTGTATCGACGACATGATGACCAGTCTTCTTCGTCACCCCCCAGTCCGACCAAAGACGGCCCAGGTGAATGCGCGCCCACCATGCGAACAAAAATCCGGCGATCGTCAGCGCGACCAATATCCAGTTCAGCGCATCGCCAAGCTGCCAAAGCCGAACCTGCGCGTAGTAGTGGTGGCTCGATGGGACCGCGAACAGCAGGATCACGCCGACGCCAAGAAGAACGCGAAAAAAAAGCTCGGCACCTATGCCGGCCCTTTTTTCGGTGCGGCCGGTCCAAAGCGCCGCGAGGGTCCAAGACACAAACCACGCACCCCACAGCACATAAATCGCCAATTCCGGCGTTATCGAAATTCCTCCACAGTCGCGCCGCTCGCCGCCCTGGTTCTTAGAGGTGGACTACATGATTTCGCATCAAAACTTCGCATAGAGCGAACACCGAGGGCAAATCAAACTGACCCGGCCCGCGTATTTGAACATCGGCGGCGAAATGCAATAATCTTGTATCGCGTGCCCGGTTACCGGGGCCCATTTCCGTGAAACTTCGGCTGGACGACATAACCGCCGAGGCGAGGGAGATTTCCTTTGCCGAGCCGGAATCTGAAATTAACCGCATTTTGGGGCAGGGGCCAGTGCGCGAGTACCAGGTGGAAGGACCGATTGCGGTGGATGTTTCGTACTATCGAGCGGGCGTTGACCTGTTCTTCGCCGGGCAAATCCAGGCGCGAACAGGGGCCGCATGCGCACGATGCGCCGAGGAATTCGACGCCTCGTCGTCGAGCCCGTTTCGATTCGTTCTGTCGCCCCGGTCGATTGGCCTGGCGAACGAACATAACCTTAAGGTCGATGACCTCGAGTTCTCGACCTATGATGGAGCTGAGATTGATCTGAGTCCGCTGATTCGCGAGCAGTTGATGCTCTCGCTGCCGACGCGTCCGCTGTGCCGCGAGGATTGCCGGGGGCTCTGCCCGCGTTGCGGGATCAACCTGAACCGGGAATCGTGCGGATGCCGCGAAGAGCGGCTCGATTCGCGTCTGGCCGCGCTGCGCTCGATCAAGCTCTCGCGCCAGTAGTATTTATCCAATTCAAATCGCAGGAAGAAACTGACATGCAAGCACCCAAACGCCGAACCTCTCACTCGAAAAAAAATCAGCGCCGCTCCCACGACGCTTTGCGCGCCGTAAATCCCGGTACCTGCGCGAGTTGCGGCGAGCCCGCGCTGCCGCATCACATTTGCAGGCATTGCGGCTCTTACCGCGGGCGTGAAGTTGCCGCGGTAAAGGAATAGCGGGCGCAGGGTTATCCGCTTGAAGATCGCGCTCGACGCGATGGGGGGCGACCTCGCACCCAAGGCTGCGGTCGAGGGTGGCGTGCTCGCCGCACGCGATTTCGATATCGAGATCGTGCTGGTGGGCGACCGCGAGGTCGTTGCCAAAGAACTCGCCGAACACGACACCAAGGGCCTCAGCATCCGGATCGAGCACGCGCCCGAAGTCGTGCTGATGGACGATTCGCCGCTCGAATCGATCTTGAGCAAGCCGGGTTCGTCGCTGCATCTCGGATTTCATCTGGTCAAAGATCTAAAGGCCGACGCCTTTGTCAGCGCCGGAAATTCCGGTGCGATGATGGTCGCCGCGTCGGTGATCCTGGGAAATCTTCCCCACGTCGATCGCCCCGCGATCGGGACAATCGTGCCGACCACGGAAGGGCAGGCGCTGCTTATCGACGCCGGCGCCAACACCGAGGTCAAGCCGCTCAACCTCGCGCAGTTCGCGGTGATG
>Ga0307372_10013013_pt1 | contig 10807 bp, 8 predicted proteins | sample OX1MG_FD_202533 | JGI IMG/M metagenome (GOLD analysis project Ga0307372, IMG submission 202533) | Soil microbial communities from Risofladan, Vaasa, Finland - OX-1 | ecosystem: Environmental > Terrestrial > Soil > Coastal area > Acid sulfate soil | place: Finland: Risofladan, Vaasa | collected...
GGAGCAAGCGTTCGATTCCATTCGTCATAGTCCAGTTTCTTGTGGAATCTCGGATAGTGACGAGTGATCAGAACTCGCTTGCCGTCTTTCCTTTCAGTTGGATCGTAGATCGACTTGGTCTTGATCAAGCCGTCTATTGCCTAGGAGCTTCACGTATATCAGTGCAGAGATCGCGTGACCTAAACCTAATCGGATTGGAAGCGTAGGAAAAGAAGATAAGCCAAAAGCAAATGGTCAGATTGCTGGCTGCTCTGCGCTCAATGAATTCAGATTACTGGTGTTGCGTTGTTACTAGGGACGGGGCAGACAGCATCGGGACGACAATTGATTCCATAATTAATCAAACCGCGCAACCAAAATTTGTGGTGGTCGTTAACGACGGATCTTCTGATAATACAGAAGAGATAGTAAAGGACAAGTCGAAGATTTTTCAATCAATCTACGTTGTAAACACGAACTCGAAGACAAGAGACATTAGGCGCGTCCCGAAACTCTTGAACATTGGAATCGAATATTCGAAGACATTTCCAAAGGCGCAGTACATGATGATCTCGGGGGATGACAACGAACTAGCTCCGGATTATGCTGCGAAAATAATGGAAAGAATGGATGGTGACAACAAGATTGTCGTAGCTTCGGGCGACTGGCTCCATTCCGGAGGACGGAATAATCAGATGCCACATGGCGGCGGACGTTTCGTAAAGACATTTTTCATGGGACAAATCGGAGGAAAGTATCCCGTTGCTTACGGGTGGGAAACTTGGTTGCTCTACAAAGCCATGGAGGCAGGATACAAAGTAAAACTCTACCCAGACTTGCGCTACGTCCATTTGAGGCCGTTCCGTCCTGGAAACCTCTTTGGTTGGGGAAGAGCAATGTACAGTCTAGGGTTTCCCACTTACTTTGTTTTCATGAGATTTCTAATCAACTTTCTATGGTCGAGCCGGGGAACTCAGAGCATGAAAGCTAGCGTGACCATGATAGTAGGATATCTATCTGCTAAACTCAACCCGTATGCTTTGAAAGGGATGCTGATTGAGGACGAACGACTCAAAACTTTTGTAAGGCGTTTTTCTGCAACGAGGTTGATCAGACTGCTTTGATAGGGAATTACAAGCGCTTCTTGTTGCTGGCGCCTCACACCGACGACGTGGAGCTAGGTTGCGGCGGGACTATTGCGAAGTTCTTGGAAGAAAAAGCAGAGATCTATATTGCAGTATTTTCGACGGCAGAAAAATCTGTTCCTAAAGGATTTTCAAAAACGGTCCTTCGGGACGAATTCTACAGAGCAATGTCAGTTCTTGGAATAAAGAAGCAGCGCCTCACCGTCTACAATTATGAAGTAAGGAAGTTGTCTTACAGCAGGCAGGAGGTTTTGGAAGAGCTCGTCACACTGCGAAAAAAGATTGATCCTGACATGGTTTTCCTTCCGTCAAGTGAGGATCTACACCAAGATCATCAGACTGTTTACAACGAGGGCCTTCGCGCCTTCAAGGATATTACTCTCTGGGGGTACGAGCTTCCGTGGAACACTATTACGTTCCCAACGCGCGGATTCGTCACTCTTGAAGAGCGCCACATTCAGAAAAAGTGGAAAGCGCTCCAGGAATACAAGACGCAGTTCGTGTTGAAGAGACCCTACTTCTCACTCGATTATGTCAAAGGGCTCGCGAGAGTGAGGGGCACGCAAGTCAAGGCCGAATACGCGGAGGCCTTCGACGCGATCCGGACAAAGTGGTAGGCACTGCTTCCAAAGGCACTGACTGTCCTCGTGACGGGAGTCGGCGCACCTGGCACAAAGGGAACCATCTACGCCCTAAAGCACAATCAGGACAAAGTCAAGGTAAAGATAATTGGCGTCGACATGAAGGATGACGTGATCGGAAAATTCTGGGTCGGCAAATTTCATATCGTACCCGCGCCTGAAAGCGCCGGTTACATAGATAGAATCAACAAGATATGCGCCAAAGAATCTGTCGATGTAGTAATCCCACAAACCACCAGAGAAACTGCTGCATTCTCCAAGAATCTCTCGGAGGTGAATTCAAAGGTAACTGTTTCAAATGCCTCGGCAATAGAAAAAGCGAACAACAAGTACGAGTTAATGAAGATTTGTCGAGAATTGAGAATACCGTGCCCGGAGTTCTTTCTAGCGAAATCAATTGAGGAGCTAAGAAAAAGTGCTGATCAGCTCGATTATCCTAATAATTCAATCGTAGTGAAGCCTCCAGTCTCTTTCGGTAGCCGAGGATTTCGGGTTTTGCGAGAAAGTATTTCATGGGACGTGCATAGGTTTCTCTCAGAAAAGCCACATTCCACGGAGATGTCTTTGGACGAGCTCTCAAAGGTACTGGAGCGAGGCAAAGATTTTCCAGAATTGCTCGTCACTGGATTTCTTCCAGGAATCGAGTATACGGTGGATGCGTTCTCCGGTGAAAAGGTCTCGGTTGCGATACCGCGATTGAGGAAGGAAATAATCAACGGCATTAGTTTCAGGACTTCGCTTGAGTATCGAGAGGACATCACCAACCACTCCTTGAAGTTGGCAAAGACTCTCGGTTTACGCTATGCATTCGGTTTCCAATTCAAACTTGACAGCGATAATGTTCCGAAGATTCTGGAATGCAATCCGAGAGTCCAAGGGACGATGGTCGCAAGTGTATTCAGTGGGGTAAATGTGATCTGGATGTCGGTAAGGGAAGCGATAGGTATTCCGGTTAAATCCATACCCAAGAAACTGAAGAGATCTGAGTTCTACAGGTTCTGGGGTGGACTCGGAACTTCTGGCAAAGATTGGAACGAAATTTAGCTCAAACGAAATACTCTTAATTCATTGAGAGCTCACGCTTGAAGCTGCGCACTTCCATTTTGAATTTTGAGGTGAAATATTGAGTCTAGAAGCAGCCAAGAAAGCCGTCGAATTTCTTGAAAACAACATTTTCTATGGCGAGATAGGGAACCCGCACTTTGGGGCGTCAGGAGTAATTACGTTTCCGCTTACAAGCGAAGGTTTCGAGCCAATATCGGAAAAACACTCAAAGAGGAAAATGGCTTTTGTTGACGGAGGAAATCACGAAGTCTTAGGCGCACCAAATTTCTCCATCCAACTTAACAGAGTCTATTCATCCGCTTGGAATGGAAGAAATCGTGTGGAGTGGAAACTGCCGAGAGTGGAATTTTTCTCATCAACCTACTCACGCTTCAAGAATGGCGAAATATACTACGAAAGCACAGTCATGGCCTCGGATAACGATTCAGATAATTATCTTCCAGATGCTCCGGACCTGTGTTTTAGCTCTGTAGATCGAAGCCTGATGAATGGAAACCAGCGAGCTGACATTGAGAGAGTTGGCTCAGTAGCAAGACGGTTTGCAGAATGGAGGCTTGCATTGAAGGCGATTGACTACTTATCGGCTGGTGACATTCTTGTCATGGACGGAACTTTGCAAAGCAATTTTACAAATGAGGGAAAGTATGCTAAAGCACTGACCTCTGCGGCAAAGACTAGAGGAATCATACTTACCGGCTTGTCAAAGACCAGTACTCTATTCACGACAACAGGACTGTCGCTACTTGGCGCGGTCAACGAACTTGCAGACCAAGGGAAAGTCAAAGGAGTTTGGTATTATCCTGTTGCAGAATCTCACTCTATCGATCACGACGTAGTAATTTCTGTTGCGAGATTGAACCCAATTGCGGATAGAGTTTTTCGAGTTGAATTCCAGAGAGATGAGTACGAACAGCTCGGTAAAGCTGGAGTGGAGGAAATCTTCTCGCAGTTGTGTCAGAATTCCTGCGACGCATCGTTCCCCGGTTATCCATACGGCTTGATTGACGCTGACAGGTTTGCTCGAGTTCCCTACGACGAAATCGAGTATTACCGCGGCCTCATCATTTCTCACATTTCGAAACTCGGCAAAAGTTCCAAATTCCTATCCCACATTCATTCTGGAGACGCACACAATATTCTGAACCTTCTGGTGAAATAATGAGCAAAAATGAACTGGAAATTGTGGGGCAGGTAATTGGTGGCAACGTAGGAAGCATAGCAATCAGGGAAAAGAATGGAAAGAACATTGAGCTGGGAGATTTGTTGGTTGCTGAGGAAAACGAAGGCGGGTATCTAATCCTAAAGGTCTTCAATTTGGGATATGGCAGCCAGATTCCTACTGAAGTCAGAGAACTTGCGGCCGGGCTCAAATTGGAAGGTTATTCGGCGGGTCTTGACTTCATGGATCCAAAATTGAGGAATTACACTATGGCTTCCGTGAAGGGCGTTTTGCGGGTGAACAAGGATTCCCTAAAAATTCCAAAGGTGTTGCCCACGTTTTTCTCGTCAGTCCGGCTTGCGACAAAGGAAGATCTCGAGTTTCTCGCGACACCGCCAAAGTACCCAATCTATCTGGGAAAAGTAAGGAGCGGATCAAAAGTACTGGACATCGACGTCCATCTCGATGGCGAGAGCTTCCTAACCCATCACGTTTTGATCGCTGCAACGACAGGAAGAGGCAAGAGTAATCTTGTCAAAGTGTTGCTATGGAGCGCGCTCGACGCAAGGAAGTTCGGAATTTTCGTTATAGATGCTCATGACGAATACTACGGCAGGAATGGCATCGGGCTTAAGGAGCATCCGAACGCGCGAGGCTCATTGAGATACTACAGTCCTGACGCTCCAGCGGGCGCAAACACACTTGTTATCAATCTAAAAGCGCTCGAGCCAGAGCACTTTGACGGCATTGTTTCCTTTACCGACGCTCAAGAAGATGCGATTTCCGCTTACCACAAGAAATTCAATGAAACTTGGATCGAAAAGGTTGTGCACGGCGAAACCATTGAAGGAGTAAAAGACGTTACGCTCAGGGTCCTCCAAAGAAAATTCAAGAGAATGCTGGGGGTTTACGAGCAGGCCGGTGAATTGATTTGCGACAGTGACGTTTTCTCATTAACAGCTGGAGCATCCACGGTCGACGATATTGTTAGAGCGCTTGAAAGATGTCAGATAGTCGTGGTTGATACTTCACGCCTGGGCGAAGAAGCTGAACTATTAATCGGTAGCATTGTCGCGAGCAAGATCTTCTACAACTACAAAAAGACAAAGGGAAAGGGCGCTCTGGATGAAAAGCCGCCTGTGGGAATAGTGATTGAGGAAGCTCCGCGAGTTCTAGCCCAGGACAAGATCGAACAAGGCGACAATATCTACAGCAGGATTGCACGCGAAGGCAGGAAGTTCAAGGTGGGGCTCATCGCAATCACGCAACTTGCAAGTGTCATCCCGACGACGGTTCTAACTAACATGAACACAAAGATAATCTTGGGGAATGAAATGGCGAGCGAGCGTAGCGCGATAATCAACAGCGCGGCTCAGGACCTTTCGGACGAAGATCGAACTATTGCAAGCCTAGACAAGGGAGAGGCAATAGTCAGCAGCATATTCGCGAAATTTGCTATACCAATCTACACACCGTTGTTCGAAGAAGTTGTAGCAAAGAGAAGACAAAACTCGAAGGACGACGGATTTGACTTGAGCAAGAGCAAACTCCTCCTAAAGTGAGCGCCTTGTATAAATTTGCGCACATGTCAGACATTCATCTCGGCGCTTTCCCAGATCCAATGATAAGAGACTTGGAAAAACAAGCGCTGGACGAGTCGGTCAAAAAGTGCATAGAGCTTAAAGTTGATTTTGTCCTAATATCCGGAGATATTTTCCACGTAGGCATTCCAGATCTCTCTGTAGTAAACGACTCGATACGGATATTTCGAAAGCTCCAGCATGCAAGCATTCCAATCTACGCGATATATGGGAGTCACGATTACACACCCAACGGCACTTCAATTATTGACATCTTAGAAACCGCGGGAATCCTCACTAATGTGATGAAGGCAAGGACAGACGAGGAAGGGTACATCGTATTAGATTTTTTCACCGATCCAAAAACCGGAGCAAAGTTAACCGGAATATCAGCTAGGAGAATCGGGCTTGAGAGCAAGTTCTATGAAAAGTTAGACAAGAAGAGACTAGAGTACGAAAAGGGATTCAAGATTTTTGCTTTCCACAGCGGCATTACCGAGTTAAAGCCCGCATTCTTGAGTGAAATGGAGACGGTACCAATATCAAATTTTCCGAAGGGTTTTGACTATTACGCTGGAGGACACATCCACAAAAAAGACGAGTTTGAGCTCCCAGGGTATCCAAAAGTAGTCTTCCCGGGGCCTTTGTTCACTGGATACGGCAAGGACATTGAAGAAACAGCGAGAGGAGTAGATCGCGGATTCTTTGTAGTCTCGTTTGATGAGAAATTAGAGCACGTTGAATTTGTAATTATCAAGGGTTTTGACGGTGACTTTTTTGAGTACGACGCAACCAGTAAGAACTCTCATCAGGCAATGCGGGAAATCTCGCAGAAGCTAGATCAACTAGAAGTCAACGGCAAGGTTGTGATTGTAAGACTAAAGGGCGAACTCTCCGGCGGAAAGACCAGCGACATTGATTTCATTGAGCTGCGTCGCAAATTGGTAGGAAGAGGAGCCGTCTATATTCAGTTCAACAGGTTCAGCCTGAGAACGAAGGAATACGAAGGCAACAGGGTCGCAGGCGAAGATGTTCAGGCAATTGAAGCAACTCTCTTCCGAGAAAACATTGGTTCTGTCAAGGTGACGCAGCCAAACTTGAAGGGCAAGGAAGGAACAGAATCGGCCGTCGAGCTACTGCGAAACTTGCGCCAACAACTAAAGATCGGCGAGACAAAAACCGACTATGGTAAGCGCATCGTAGCGTCGGGCATCGAGACACTGAAATTGAAGCAAGAGTTCAAAGACGAATGATCATCAAGAGGCTAAAGCTCCAAAACATTAGGAGTTACAAAGACCAGGTAGTGGAGTTCCCTCTTGGAAAGACATTGTTTGAGGGTGACATTGGCTCTGGAAAATCAACGATCCTTATGGCAATCGAGTTCGCTCTCTTCGGACTAGGATCTGAAAAACCCGGATCTCTTCTGAAGACTGGAGAAAACGATGCACTGGTCGTAATTGTCTTTGAGTCAGGTGGGAAGGAGTACACTGTAAAGCGCCGCTTGGTAAAAAAGAAAAACTCCTACGCTCAGGATGACTGCGAACTGGGAACCGCTGAGGGACATTGGGAATATTCTGCAACCGAAATAAAAGAAAAAGTCCTGGAAATTCTCGATTTTAACGAGCCCCCAGACCCAAAAGCCCAAAGTATGATCTACAGGTATGCCATATACACTCCTCAAGAAGAGATCAAGAACGTCCTTGCTCTAAAACCAGACCTTAGACTACAAACACTTCGTAAGGCCTTTCGGCTTGAAGACTACAAAGTCGCAAGCGAGAACGCAAAAAACCTTCACGGCGAGATAAGGCAAAAGGCACGTGATTACGAGAGAGACGCTTCCGAGATCCCATTGATCAGAGATAAGATCAAGAGGTTAGAGAGCTGGACACAAACCAAGTCAAACGATCTAGTGCTTATCCAGAAACAGCTTGAAATAAAGAAGGAGCAATTAGCCAAACTTAAGACAAAACTGGACGAACTCCAAAAGGAGCAGCTCGCCCTAAAGGCAGAGACAGGTAGAATAGAGGATCTAATTCAACTATTAGACAATAAGAAGAGCGAAGTCGAATCCGCGAAAAAACAGATAGAAAGTCTGAAAGCAAACATAACACGCATAGAACCTAGAATTAGCAAGCTTAAAGACGTAGAAAATCCGGGCAGTGAGACGCAAGAAGAGCTTCAAAGAGAAATCCAAGCTCACAAAACAAGAGAAATGGAGCTTCGAGCCGAGGAAATAAGGATCAGAACCAAACTCGAAGATTATAATTCAATACTCAAAGAAAAGATCTGTCCCACATGCGAGCAAGAGATAGCGACTGCCACATTCACAGAAAAATTAGAGCATAAGCAAGATGAACTCAAATCTTCGCGCGACCGGGTTGAAGAGTGTGCAAAGGCTCTTGAACAATTGGAATCAAAGCTACGCTCAAAAAGAGAGTACGACCAGGCGCAGGCAAACCTGAAGGAACTAGTTCGAAATCACGACGAATACCTTGAGAACCTAAAAATACATGATACCAGGGGCGACGCCGCTTCAAAGGTAGTCGGAGAGAGCACGCAAAAACTTGAGCAAGCAAAAGAAAGCATGCAGAAGCTAGAAAATGTAGGGCTCAAACTGGAAGATCTAAAACGCGACATCGACAAGTGCGATTTAGATCTCGAGCAAACTACAGGACAGATTACTGAAGGCCAAGCTGAGATCAAAGAGTGGAAAAGGCAATTAGGCGAGCTCGAAGAGTCCCTAAAGAAAAAACAAGAACAAAAACAAAAAGCTGAGAAACTAAACGAATATGTGATCTGGATTCAAGATTATTTCATGCCAACAATTGAAATCATCGAAAAGCAGGTACTGATGAACATAAATTTGGAATTTAACTCCCAGTTCCAAAAATGGTTCGGTATGCTAATAGAGGATCCGGGAAAGCAAGCAAAAATTGACGAAGATTTTACTCCGATAATCGAGCAAGACGGTATCGACCAGGATGTATCTTTCCTGAGCGGTGGAGAAAAGACGAGCGTTGCACTCGCGTATCGCCTCGCGCTAAACAACATTGTTAGAAGAGTCTCGACAGGTATGGCATCCAACATGCTGATCTTGGACGAGCCAACCGATGGGTTCAGCAAAGAGCAGCTTGGAAGGGTCAGAGAAATCCTAGATGAACTACAATGCCCTCAGATAATCCTCGTGTCACATGAGAAGGAACTGGAGAGCTTCGCAGACCAAATCTACAGGGTTAGCAAGACCGACGGCTTGTCAACCATAACAGTGGGGAAATAATCTATTCAACGATTCTTTTCAGAATCTCCCTGGAAATATTCGCACCAGAAACAATTGCTGCCGATCTTTCCTTCTTGCCAGTTTCTCGCCGATTTCTAAGCAAACCAGCAAGTGCGGCCGCCCCAGATGGCTCCGCCAAGACGTGTTCTTTCTTTAGCAATTGAGCAGTTGCACTGATAATTTCTTCATCACTCACGAGTACAATGTCATCAACTAATCGCTTTACGAATGAGAAGGTAATGTCTCCGGGTTTCCTTACGGACAGACCATCAGCGATTGTGTGACTTTCTTCTATGCTTGAGAGTGTTCCATTTTTCCAAGATCTGTACATCGATGGTGAACCTTCTGGCTGGACGCCAATCACACGAACATGATTGGATTTCAGTTTGACCGCGCTGGCAATGCCAGAGATCAACCCTCCGCCGCCGATGGGAACAAAAACGCTCTGAATCTCTGGCACGTCCTCCGTAAGCTCTAGACCACACGTCCCCTGACCTGCGATTATCTCGAAATCGTTGAAAGGCTGGATGAATGTCAGACCTTCTGAATTCTGTATCTCGATTGCCTTTTTCATGCGCTCATCTTGCTGTTTACCGAAGAATATGGTCCGCGCTCCGAGCGATTCAATCATTTCTCTCTTTTCCGGCACAACATTTTCTGGCAAAACTATTGTGGCATTGATTTTCATCTTGTGAGCCACATATGCCACAGCGAGCCCGTGATTTCCGGACGAAGCTGTTATCACACCTTGCCTCATTTGATCATTGGTCAACGACAAGATCTTGTTTGCGGCTCCACGAATTTTGAACGACCTGACTGGCTGAAAGCATTCCATCTTGAGCCAGACTGATTCTTCAGAAAAAGCTCTGTAGGTAGGGGTTCGGTGAGCGTAACCATGGATTCTGGCTTCCGCCTTTGTTATGTCTTCAATTGAAATAGAGGAGCTCATTGTACCCACGACCTAAAGTTAATGATTGTATAAATGCCATTGCGCACTAAAACAATTATCATTCTGCAGTCAACCTGAGAGGATAAGTATTGGGCATTGAAAGGCGAAAATGAAGCATAATGGTTAGGTTGATGAAGAAACCCAAGCGTGATAGTCGTCGGTCATTAAGAAAACTTCTGCAAGGTAAGGATCCTATTCTCGTCCCAGGAGCTTATGACGCAATGAGTGCTCTTTTGATACAGGACGCCGGATTTGACGTCGTGTTCATGACTGGCTTTGGAACTTCTGCGTCTCAGTTAGGTCAGCCAGATGTTGGCCTCTTGACGATGCCTGAGATGCTATTGAATGCTAAACGGATCGTTCAGGCTGTTGACGTTCCAGTTATCGCCGACGGAGATACTGGATACGGCAATCCTCTCAATGTAATTCGGACGGTCACAGAGTACGAAGGTGCTGGAGTCTCTGCAATCCAATTGGAAGATCAAGTTTCACCAAAAAAATGCGGACATATGGAGGGGAAACAGGTGATTCCAGCTGAAGAGATGGCAAAGAAGATCAGCGCCGCTGTTGACGCAAGAATATCAGATGATTTCATGATAATTGCACGAACAGATGCCAGAGCCGTCGAGGGGATTGATGCAGCCATTGAACGAGTCGGAATCTACAAGAAAGCGGGAGCAGACATTCTGTTCGTTGAGGCGCCGCAAAGTGTCGCTGAAATAAGGAAAATTGGAGCCGCATTTTCTGGGACGCCTCTTCTGTTCAATTGGCTCGAGGGAGGTAAGACCCCGCCCGTGAGTTATGATTTCTTGCGCACCAACGGATTCAAAATAATCTTCTTTCCCCTCTGCACAATTTTTGCAGCTAACAAGGCGATAAGAGAAGTGCTTGCCGGGATAAAGAAAAACGGCACGCCCGAGAAAGTCATGAACATGTTTCCAACATTCGATGAATTCACTGATATTGTAGGATTGCCGCAGATAAAGCAGCTCGAGAAACGCTACAAAACCTT
>Ga0307372_10013014_pt1 | contig 10805 bp, 9 predicted proteins | sample OX1MG_FD_202533 | JGI IMG/M metagenome (GOLD analysis project Ga0307372, IMG submission 202533) | Soil microbial communities from Risofladan, Vaasa, Finland - OX-1 | ecosystem: Environmental > Terrestrial > Soil > Coastal area > Acid sulfate soil | place: Finland: Risofladan, Vaasa | collected...
GGACGCAGCAGGTCGTCCGTGGTGGCCGGGTCCGCGCCGTCCTGCTCAACTCCGGCGGGGCGAACGCCTGCACCGGCCCGCAGGGGTTCACCGACACCCACACCAGCGCCGAGCGTCTCGCTGCCGCGCTGGATGACTCCGCCGGGGAGATGGCCGTCTGCTCGACCGGGCTGATCGGCGAGCGGCTGCCGATGGACCAGCTGCTGGCGGGCGTGGAGGCGGCAGTGGCCGAGGCGTCCCGCGTCGGCGGCCTGGCGGCCGCCGACGCCATCCGGACCACCGACACCGTCGCCAAGATCGCCTTCCAGCGGGCCGGCGGCTACACGGTCGGCGGCATGGCCAAGGGCGCGGGCATGCTCGCGCCCGCGCTGGCCACCATGCTCTGCGTGCTCACCACCGACGCCGACGTGGACCCGGCCGGCCTGGATGCCGCGCTGCGGGCGGCGACCCGGGTCACCTTCGACCGGCTCGACACCGACGGCTGCATGTCCACTAACGACACCGTGCTGCTGCTGGCCAGCGGCGCGTCCGGGGCCCGCCCGGCAGCGGCCGATTTCGCCCGCGTCCTCACCGACGTGTGTGCCGACCTGGCCCGCCAGCTGCAGGCCGATGCCGAGGGGGCCAGCAAGGCGATCGCGATCGAGGTGGTCGGGGCGGCCAGCGAGGGCGACGCGCTCGCCGCGGGCCGCGCGGTCGCCCGGTCCGCACTGCTGAAGTGCGCCATCGCCGGTGCGGACCCGAACTGGGGCCGGGTGCTGTCGGCGGTGGGAACCACCAGCGCCGAGTTCGAGCCGGAGCGGCTCGGCGTGGCGATCAACGGGGTGTGGGTCTGCCGCAATGGCTGCGCCGGGGACGACAGGTCCAAGGTCGACCTGCGGCCGCGGGATGTCACCATCACGGTCGACCTGGCCGCCGGGCCGCACGCCGCGACGATCCGCACCACCGACCTGACCGCCGCCTACGTGCACGAGAACTCGGCCTATCCGACATGACCGAGCGCCTGCTGCAGGACCTGGCGACCCGGCTCCCGCCGGGCGCTCCGAGCGGCCAGCGGGCCGGCGCCGTCGCCGCCCTGGCCAAGGCGGCCACCCTGATCGAGGCGCTGCCCTGGCTGGACCGCTTTCACGGCCAGACGGTCGTCATCAAGTACGGCGGGCACGCCATGACCGACGAGGTGCTGCGGGTCGCCTTCGCCCAGGACGTCGTGTTCCTGCGCTACGCCGGGCTGCGCCCGGTGGTGGTGCACGGCGGGGGCCCGCAGATCTCCGCGCATCTCGAACGGCTCGGCGTGGCCAGCACGTTCACGGCCGGTCTGCGGGTGACCACGCCGGAGATGATGGACGTGGTCCGGATGGTGCTCACCGGGCAGGTCAACCGGGACGTGGTCGGGCTGATCAACCGGCACGGCCCGTTCGCGGTCGGCATGTCCGGCGAGGACGCCAACCTGTTCACCGCCAGCCGCCGGGGCGCCATGGTGGACGGCGAGTTCGTCGACATCGGGCTGGTCGGCGAGATCGACACGGTTGACCCGGCAGCGCTGCGGGTCCTGCTCGCCGACGGCCGGGTGCCGGTCGTGTCCAGCGTTGCCCGCGGTGCCGGCGGCGAGGTCTACAACGTCAACGCCGACACCGCCGCCGCGGCCCTGGCGGTGGCGCTTGGCGCCGCCAAGCTGATCGTCCTGACCGACGTCGAGGGCCTGTACGCGGACTGGCCCGCCGCCTCGCCTGCCACCGTCTCGTCGCCCGCCGGGTCGCCCGCCGGGTCGCCCGCCGGGCCGGCTTCCGACGTCATCAGCCTGCTGAACACGACCGAGCTGGAGCGGCTGCTGCCCGGCCTGAGCGCCGGCATGATCCCGAAGATGGAGGCCTGCCTGCGCGCGGTGCGCGGCGGCGTCCCGCAGGCCCACGTGCTCGACGGCCGCCTGCCCCACTCGGTGCTGCTGGAGATCTTCACCGACTCCGGCATCGGCACCATGGTCGTCCCCGATGAAGGAGCGCCGTGATGAGCGTCAGCGAGCGACTGCAGGCCCGGTTCGAGGCCGCGGTCATGAACACCTACGGGCTGCCGCCGGTGGCCCTGGCCCGCGGCGAGGGCTGCCGGGTCTGGGATGCCGACGGCCGGGAGTACACCGACCTCATCGCCGGCATCGCGGTCAGCTCGCTCGGCCACGCCCATCCGGCGATCATCGAGGCGGTGACCCGCCAGGTGCGGGCGATCGCGCACACCTCGAACCTGTTCCTGCACGAGGGCGAGGTCGCACTCGCCGAACGTCTGCTCACCCTGCTCGGCACCGACGGCCGGGTCTTCTTCACCAACTCGGGCACCGAGGCCAACGAGGCGGCGCTCAAGCTGGTCCGCCGCCACCAGGGGCCGTCCCGCCCGGTGATCGTCGCCGCCGAGGGCGGTTTTCATGGCCGCACCATGGGGGCGCTCGCGCTGACCGGCAAGGAGTCGATACGGCAGCCGTTCGGCCCCTTTGGGGTTGACGTTCGGTTTGTTCCCTACGGCGACCCGGGCGCGCTGGCGGCGGCGGTGGGGCCCGACTGCGGTGCGGTCTTCATCGAGCCCGCTCAGGGCGAGGCGGGCGTAGTGCCGGCCCCGGCTGGGTACCTGCGCGCGGCCCGGCAGGCCTGCGACGCGGCCGGGGCGCTGCTGGTGATCGATGAGATCCAGAGCGGCATCGGGCGCACCGGCGCCTGGTTCGCGCACCAGGCGGACGGGGTCGTCCCCGACGTGCTCACGCTGGCCAAGGGGCTGGGCGGCGGGCTGCCGATCGGTGCCTGCATCGGGCTCGGGGCGGCAGGCGCGGCGCTGCGCAAGGGTGACCACGGCAGCACCTTCGGCGGCAACCCGGTGGCGTGCGCCGCTGCCCTCGCGGTCCTGGACACGATCGAGTCGCAGCACCTGCTCGAGCAGTCGGCGGCGGTCGGCGGCCGGCTCGCGGCAGGGCTGGCCGCGAGCGCGCACCCGCTGCTGACCGGGGTGCGCGGGCGCGGCCTGTGGCTCGCCGCGCTGCTGTCCGGCCCGGCGGCGGGTGCGGTGGAGGCCGCCGGCCGCGATGCCGGGTTCCTGGTGAACGCCGTGCAGCCGGACGCGATCCGGCTCGCCCCGCCGCTCATCCTCACGGCCGGCGAGGCGGACGCCTTCCTGGCGGCGCTGCCGGCCATCCTGGACGCCGCAGTAGTGCCCGCCGCCCGCCCGGCCGGCGCCGGGCCGGGGGGGCGGCGCCGGCCATGACATCCGTGAGCCAGGAGGCGTGATGCCACGTCATTTTCTGCGTGACGACGACCTGTCCCCGGCCGAGCAGGCCCAGGTGCTCGACCTGGCCGACGTCATGAAGGCGGACCGGTTCGCCCACCGCCCGCTGGCCGGGCCCCGGACCGTCGCGGTCCTGTTCGACAAGCCGTCCACCAGGACCCGGATCTCGTTCGCCGTCGGCATCGCCGAACTTGGCGGCCAGCCGCTGGTCATCGACGCGCAGTCGTCGCAGCTGGGCCGGGGTGAGCCGATCGGGGACACCGCGCGGGTGCTGGGCCGGCAGGTGGCGGCGATCGTATGGCGCACATTCGGCCAGGACCGCATCGAGGCGATGGCACGGGCTGCCACCGTGCCGGTGATCAACGCGCTCACCGATGCCTTCCATCCCTGCCAGGTGCTCGCCGACCTGCAGACCGTCCGCGCCGCCCACGGCGAACTGGCCGGGCGCACGCTCACGTTCCTCGGCGACGGCTCCAGCAACATGGCGCACTCCTACCTGCTCGGCGGGGCGACGGCCGGGCTGCACGTGCGGATCGCCGCGCCGCCGCAGTTCCGGCCTGACCCGGCGGTCCTGGCCGCCGCCCAGGCGATCGCGGCCGGCACCGGGGGCTCGGTGACCGTGTCCGCCGACGCCAAGGCCGCCTGCGCGGACGCGGACGCTCTCGCCACCGACGTGTGGACCTCCATGGGGCAGGAAGGGCAGGAAGGCTCCAGATCCGCCGCGATGGCCCCGTTCTGCCTGGACGAGGAGAAGCTGGCGCTGGCGGCGGCGGGCTGTGTGGTCCTGCACTGCCTGCCCGCCCACCGGGGCGAGGAGATCACCGCGGCGGTGCTGGACGGCCCGGCCAGCGTGGTCTGGGACCAGGCCGAGAACCGGCTGCACGCGCAGAAGGCACTGCTCGCCTGGCTGCTGGAGCATCCGGAGCATCCGGAGCAGCCGGCCGGAACTGGCGGGACTGCCGGAGGGCCGGCATGACCGCGGTGAGCCCGGTGACCAAGGCCGCCCGGCAGGCGCAGATCGCCGACATCCTGACCCGCACCCCGGTGCGGTCGCAGGAAGAGCTCGCCGAGCTGCTGGCCGGGCGTGGCGTGCGGGTCGCCCAGGCGACGCTCTCCCGCGACCTGGAGGAGCTGGGTGCGGTCCGGCTCCGTGCCGCGGGCGGCGGCCTGGTGTACGCGCTGCCGGGCGAGGCGGGCGGGCCAGGATCGCGACCGGGCGGCGTCGCGGGGCAGCCGGTGGACGGCTGGCCGGGTGCCTGGCTCAGCGGCGGGCCCGCCGACGCCGCCTCCGGCACCCTGGCCAGGGTCGCCGCCGACCTGCTGGTGAGCGCCGAGGCGAGCGCGAACCTGGTGGTGCTCCGTACCCCCGCCGGGGGAGCCCAGCTGCTCGCCTCCGCCATCGACCACGCCGGGTGGGCGTCCATCCTCGGCACCGTGGCCGGCGACGACACCGTCCTGGTGATCACCCGCGACCCGGGTGGCGGAGACCAGGTCACCCAGGCACTACTGCGACTCGCGGAACGCAAGGAAAGGGATATGTCATGACGAAACGAGTAGTGCTGGCGTACTCGGGCGGCCTGGACACCTCGGTCGCCATCGGCTGGATCGCCGAGCAGACCGGGGCCGAGGTGATCGCGGTGGCGATCGACGTAGGCCAGGGCGGGGAGGACATGACGGCGATCCGCGATCGCGCCCTCGCCTGCGGTGCGAGCGCGGCCGAGGTGGTGGATGCGCGGGAGGAGTTCGCGGCCGGTTACTGCCTGCCGGCGCTCAAGGCGAACGCCCTGTACATGAACCGGTACCCGCTCGTCTCCGCGCTCTCGCGGCCGCTGATAGTCCAGCATCTGGCCCGGGTCGCCCGCGAGCACGGTGCCGGCGCCGTCGCGCACGGCTGCACCGGCAAGGGCAACGACCAGGTGCGCTTCGAAGTGGGCCTGGCCAGCCTGGCCCCGGAGGTGAGCGTGCTGGCCCCGGTCCGCGACTCCGGCATGACCAGGGACAAGGCGATCGCGTTCGCAGGCGAGAAGGGCCTGCCGATCGACGTGACGGCCCGCTCGCCCTACTCGATCGACCAGAACCTGTGGGGGCGCAGCTGCGAGACCGGGCACCTGGAGGACATCTGGGAGGCGCCGCACGACGACGTCTGGGCCTACACGCAGGACCCCACGGCCGCGCCTGACCCCGACGAGATGGTGATCAGCTTCACCGACGGGGCGCCCGTCGCGATCGACGGCAGGCCCCTGACCCCCCTGCAGATCATCACCGAGCTGAACAGCCGCGCCGGTGCCCAGGGAGTGGGCAGGGTGGACATGGTCGAGGACCGGCTGGTCGGGATCAAGAGCCGGGAGATCTACGAAGCACCCGGGGCGATAGCACTCCTTGCCGCGCACTCCGAGCTGGAGAGCGTGTGCATGGAACTCGACCTGGCCCGGTTCAAGCGGCAGGCCGAGCAGCGCTGGACCGAGCTGGTGTACGACGGGCTGTGGTTCTCACCGCTCAAGTCCGCGCTTGACGTCTTCATGGACGAGGCGTCCCGGCACGTCACCGGCGACATCCGGCTGCGTCTGCACGGCGGCCGGGCGGTCGTCACCGGCCGTCGCAGCCCGCTCTCGCTGTATAACTACGAGCTGGCCACCTACGATACGGGCGACACCTTCGACCAGGCGCTGGCCAAGGGGTTCGTGGAGCTGTGGGGGCTGCCCAGCAAGATCGCCGCGATGCGGGATCGCCGGGCGGGCGGCTGAGGCCCGCGCGCCGTCCCGGGTGCCCCGGTAGCTCCGCGATAATCACGATCACGCAATCGGGTCAGCCGCGATGACTGACAGGATTGGCGTGGTTGTGGCTGTGGCTGTGGCGGTGGCGCGGGAGAGGAACCCTGGTGGCAGAGCAGGAGCGGAAGCCGACGCGGTTGTGGGGCGGCCGGTTCGAGTCCGGGCCGGCGGAGGCGCTGGCCCGGCTGTCGGTCAGCGTCCAGTTCGACTGGCGGCTCGCTCCCTATGACCTGCTCGCGTCCGCCGCGCACGCACGGGTGCTGCACCGGGCGGGCCTGCTCGACGACGACGAGCTCGCCCGGCTGCTGGCGGCGCTGGACAGCCTCGGGCACGCCTGCCGCAGCGGCGGGTTCCGCCCCGCGGCGACCGACGAGGACGTGCACACCGCGCTGGAGCGGGGGCTGCTGGAACGGGTCGGCTCGCTGGGTGGCAAGCTGCGGGCCGGCCGCAGCCGCAACGACCAGGTCGCCACCGACCTGCGGCTCTACCTGCGCGACCACGTCCGGCTCATCGTCTCACGGGTGGCCGAGCTCGAGACGGCGCTGCTCGCCCAGGCCGGGGACCACCTGAACACCCCGGCGCCGGGCATGACCCACCTGCAGCACGCCCAGCCGGTGGTCTTCGCCCATCAGCTGCTCGCCCACGCCCATGCGCTGGCCCGCGACGTCGGCCGGCTCCGGGACTGGGACAAGCGGGCCGCGGTGTCCCCGCTCGGTGCCGGCGCGCTGGCCGGGTCGTCGCTGCCGCTGGATCCCGAGGCCGTCGCAGCCGAACTCGGCTTCGACAGCGCCGCGCCCAACTCGATGGACGCGGTGAGCGACCGTGACTTCGCGGCCGAGTTCTGCTTCGCGGCGGCCCTGCTCGGGGTGCACCTGTCCCGGCTGGGCGAGGAGGTCGTGCTCTGGTCCTCGCAGGAGTTCGGCTGGGTGGAGATCGACGACGCCTACGCCACCGGATCGTCGATCATGCCGCAGAAGAAGAACCCCGATGTGGCCGAGCTGGCGCGGGGCAAGGCGGGGCGGCTCATCGGTGGCCTGACCGGGCTGCTGACCACGCTCAAGGGCCTGCCGCTGACCTACAACCGGGACCTGCAAGAGGACAAGGAACCGGTCTTCGACGCGGTGGACACGCTGCTGCTCGTCCTTCCCGCGATGGCCGGGCTGGTCAGCACGTTCCGCGTCCATGCTGAACGCTTGGCAGCCGGCGCGAGTACTGGCTTCGCGCTGGCCACCGACCTGGCAGAGCTGCTTGTCCGCCGGGGTGTGCCGTTCCGCGAGGCACACGAGGTGGTGGGGCATCTGGTGGTCTGGTGCCAGGTGCACGACTGCGACCTGCCCGACGTGAGCGACGAGGACCTGGCCAAGGTCTCGGTTCACCTGACACCTGACGTGCGTGAGGTGCTGTCGGTGACCGGGGCGCTGGCGGCCAGGAAAGGATTCGGCGGGACCGCCCCGGAGCGGGTCGCCGAGCAGCTGGCCGCGCTGCGGGTGGCAGTGGACGAGCACGCGGCGTGGGCAGCTGGATAGCCGGGAGCTCGCCGCTGCCGCGTGAGTTCTTCGACCGGCCCGCGCTGACGGTGGCGCAGCAGCTGCTGGGCTGCGTGCTGGCGCACGAGACCGCCGACGGCCTGGTAGCGGTGACGCTCACCGAAGTGGAGGCGTACGAGGGCGCTGCGGACCCGGCGTCGCATGCCTACCGGGGCCGCACCGCGCGCAACGCGGTCATGTTCGGCCCGCCCGGGCACGCCTACGTCTATTTCACCTACGGCATGCATTTCTGCGTGAACCTGGTCTGCCTGCCGGAGGGCACCGCATCCGCGGTGCTGCTGAGAGCGGGCCGGGTGATCGAGGGGGAGGGGCTGGCGGCCGGGCGCCGGCCGGTGGCCGGCCCCGGCGGGCGCGACCTGGCGCGCGGGCCCGCCCGGCTGTGCCAGGCACTGGGCATCGACCGGAGCCGGGACGGAGCCGACGTGTGCGATCGCGGGTCGCCGCTGCGGGTGCTGGCGGGGCCGAGGCCGCAAGGCCAGGGCAGGCCGACGGTCAGCCAGGGGCCGCGGGTCGGGGTCAATTCCGCTGCCGAGCGCCCGTGGCGGTTCTGGCTGGCCGGCGACCCGACGGTGTCGGTGTACCGGCCGCACGTGCCGCGGGTTCGCACGAAACCAGTTTCATCCCCCGGGGCTGGAGATGGGACGATGCAGCGGTGACCGACATCCTCGACGAACTCAGCTGGCGGGGCCTGGTGGCGCTGTCCACCGACGTCGATGAGCTGCGCAAAGCTCTGGCGTCCGGCCCGATCACCTGTTACGGCGGATTCGACCCGACCGCGGCCGGGCTGCACATCGGCAACCTGGTCCTGCTGCTGACCATGCGCCGGATCCAGCTGGCCGGGCACCGGCCGATCGGCCTGGTGGGGGGCGCGACCGGGCTGATCGGGGACCCCAGCGGCAAGTCCGCCGAGCGGGTGCTCAACCCGCGCGAGGTGGTCGCTGGCTGGGTGGAGCGGATCCGCGGTGAGGTGGCCCAGTTCCTCGACTTCGAGCCGGGGCCGACGGGTGCGCTGACAGTCAGCAACCTGGACTGGACCGAGCACCTGCCCGCGCTGGATTTCCTGCGCGACATCGGCAAGCACTTCCCGGTCAGCCAGATGCTCGCACGGGAGTCGGTCAGGGCCAGGCTGGAAGCGGGCGGGATCAGCTACACCGAGTTCAGCTACCAGATCCTGCAGGCCTACGACTACCTGGAGCTGCACCGGCGGCACGGCTGCACGCTGCAGCTGGGCGGCAGCGACCAGTGGGGCAACCTGGTGGCTGGCGTGGACCTGATCCGGCGGGTGACGGGGGTGTCCGTCCATGCCCTGGCCACGCCACTGATCACCAAGCCGGACGGGACCAAGTACGGCAAGAGCGAGGGCGGTGCCGTCTGGCTGAGCCCGGACCTGATGAGCCCCTACGCGTTCTACCAGTTCTGGATCAATCGCGCCGACGACGAGGTGCCCGGCCTGCTGCGGGTCTTCACCTTCCGGTCGCGCGAGGAGATCGAAGTGCTGGAGCAGCAGACCCGGGAGAACCCGGCCGCCCGGGTGGGACAGCGTGTGCTGGCCGAGGATGTGACCACCCTGGTCCACGGAGCGGAGGAGTGCGCGCAGGCGGCGGCCGCGAGCAGGGCCCTGTTCGGGCAGGGTGAGCTGGCCGATCTGGACGAGCGGACCCTGGCCGCCGCGCTGGCCGAGGTGCCATCGGTGACCGTCCCGGCGGGCCCGGCGGGCCTGCCCAAGGTGGTGGACCTGCTGGCCGCCACCGGGATCGCGGCGAGCAAGTCGGCTGCCCGGCGGGCGATCGCGGAAGGCGGGGCGTACCTGAACAACCGCAAGGTGCTGGCCGAGGAGGCCGAGCCGGAGCCCGCCGACCTGCTGCATGGGCGGTTCCTGGTGCTGCGCCGCGGCAAGCGCACCGTCGGTGGCGTGGAAGTCAGCCGCAGCTAACATCCGCCAGCAGCTAGCATCCGCCATCGGGGGCGCGGGCCGCCCCCGATTTCCATGATCGTGGTGGCTTTTCGGTGTCTGGCGCACAAAACCCACCATGATCATGGAAGCGCCCGTCAGGGCGCGGGGGGCTGTGCCGGTGGCAGCGGCTTCAGTACGCAGAACTCGTTCCCGTCCGGGTCAGCCATCACCACCCAGCTGACCTGGGGCCCCTGCCCGACATCGGCGCGCCGTGCGCCGAGCCCTTCCAGCCGCGCCACCTCGGCGGCCTGGTCCCGTGGCCGCAGGTCGAGATGAAGGCGGTTCTTGCCGGTCTTCGGCTCGGGCACGCGCAGGAAGAGCAGGTCCGGGGCCACCCCGTCCTCCGGGCTGCCCGCGGGAGGCTCCAGCACAACCTGGTCGTCCTCCTCGTGGGTCCGGCGCCAGCCCAGGGCGGATTGCCAGAATCCCGCCAGCCTGGCCGGGTCGGCGGTATCGATGCACAGGCACTGGATGCGAAGGTCCATGCGGCGACTCTGCGGTCACCGGCCGGGACTGTCCATCGGTTTTACCGGCGCTGTCCACTGGCTTCCGGCAGGCCGGTTCACAACTCCGCAGGCTGGACGGCAGGTGACAGGCCAGCGAACCCCGGCCAGCACGCGGCCCACCGCCAGCTGGCTCGGGACGGCCGGGCCGCCCGGCCGTCCCGATTTGACGGAAAGCGCTTTGCTGCCTAGTGTTTCGTCCTGCCCCACAGGAACCACACGAGCGCCAGTCGGCGGTCGTCTGGGGGCCGGCAAACAAGATCCTCTCTAGGTGCGGCCTGGTCATGGCCGGACTCAGGCGGGGGTATGCTGGGTACCACAGTGAGCGACGGAGCCCGTCAAACCTCGTGAAAGCGGTTGACAGACTCATACCTCGCTGGTAAGTTAGCAGGGTTGCCCCCGAATCAAGGCGAAAGCCTGATGACGGTGCGCGTCCGCTCCTTGAGAACTCAACAGCGTGCTAAAAGCCAGTGCACAAGCACAAACCCCGTCAGTGAGGGGCTGAGTCGGCAACGACGCATCACCTCACTACGGATGCCATGATCGCCTCGACGGTCGGCTCGTCCGGCCCGATGAGGCACTCTTTCATGTCAGCAGCCCGCTGGACTGCTCCGCCACCGCATGTCGGCGGTGGGCAGCAGGCGGTTGCATATAGACATTCAACGGAGAGTTTGATCCTGGCTCAGGACGAACGCTGGCGGCGTGCTTAACACATGCAAGTCGAGCGGAAAGGCCCTTCGGGGTACTCGAGCGGCGAACGGGTGAGTAACAC
>Ga0307372_10013015_pt1 | contig 10804 bp, 6 predicted proteins | sample OX1MG_FD_202533 | JGI IMG/M metagenome (GOLD analysis project Ga0307372, IMG submission 202533) | Soil microbial communities from Risofladan, Vaasa, Finland - OX-1 | ecosystem: Environmental > Terrestrial > Soil > Coastal area > Acid sulfate soil | place: Finland: Risofladan, Vaasa | collected...
GAGGGGTGGACTGGGTCAAGGCAAATCCCAAGACGATTCTGAGCGGAGCGCATTTCATTGACGGCAATCATGCCGCCTGCGAAGGGGCCATAGCGGCGGGGGCGAATTTCGCGGCAGGCTATCCGATTACGCCTTCCACTGAAATTGTCGAACGCTTTGCCGCCCGCGCACCGCTCGTGGGCGCCACTTTCCTGCAGATGGAAGATGAATTGGCGTCCTCCATCGCGATTCTGGGCGCTGCCTGGGGCGGGGCGAAGTCGTTCACCGTAACCTCGGGGCCCGGCTTTTCGTTGATGATGGAGCACATCGGTTTTGCGGCCATGACGGAGACCCCGTCCGTGTTCGTCAACGTTCAGCGCGGCGGGCCTTCCACGGGGCTGCCGACGCTGCCCGGCCAGGCCGACATGATGCAGGCGCGTTGGGGCTCACATGGTGATTATGAAGTCATCGCACTTTCCCCCAACTCGCCGCAAGACTGTTTCGACCTGATGATCGACGCTTTCAATCTGGCGGAGCAGTATCGCAATCCGGTTCTTTTCATGATGGACGAGAGCGTTGGGCATATGACCGAAAAGGTCGTTATTCCCTCCGCCGACCGGATCGATCTCCGTCCCCGCCGCTACACGGGCCTGCCAGCTTCGGAATATCAGCCCTTCCAGCCGTGGACGGATGGGATTCCCGAAATGGCCAGGATCGGCGAGGGATATCGTTTCCACGTGACAGGCCTGACCCACGATGAGCGCGGTTATCCCGCCATCAACGCGCAGACCCAGCAGGAACTCATGAGCCGGTTGATTGGCAAGATCCGGAACAACGCCGAAAAGATTGCGCGTACGGAGGAACATTTCATCGAAGACGCAGGCATTGTGCTGGTGGCGTATGGGATCACCTCCCGAGTGGCGCTCCGAGCGGTTCAGATGGCGCGCGAAGAAGGCATCCCCGCGGGACTCGTGCGCCCCGTCGTCGTATGGCCTTTTCCGGAAAAGCGCATTCGGGAGCTGGCCGGGCAGGCAAAGGCATTTATCGTGGTCGAGATGAACTGTGGGCAGATCGTGAATGAGGTGGAGCGCTCGGTCGCCGGCCGCGCCCGAACGGTTCTGATCCCTCACAGCGGAGGAGCCGTTCACCGGCCGGAAGCGATTCTGGATGTTGTCCGGGAGGTGGCGCGATGGGCGTAACCACGGCTGTGAATCCGGTCGAGCCGCTGCTCCGAAGCGATCGCATGCCCCATATCTGGTGTCCGGGATGCGGAATCGGGACGACGGTAAACTGTTTTGCAAGGGCACTGGAACAATCGAAGTTGCCGCTCGACAAGGTGGCCGTTGTCTCGGGCATCGGCTGCACGGGCCGCGTGGCGGGATACCTCAACTTCGATTCCTTTCACACGACGCACGGGCGCGCCATCCCTTTCGCCACAGGACTGAAACTGGCCAATCCCGACCTGACCGTCGTGGTGTATAGCGGCGATGGCGACCTGATCGCCATCGGCGGCAACCATTTTATCCATGCCGCCCGGCGGAACGTGGATATCAAGGTGATCTGCGTGAACAACTTCATTTACGGGATGACGGGAGGGCAGGTCGCCCCCACCACGCCGATGGGGATGAGCGCGACCACGGCGCCCTATGGCAGCTTCGAGCGGCCTTTCAATCTTCCGTTTCTGGCTGAGTCCTCTGGCGCCGTCTATGTGGCGCGCTGGACCGCCTTTCACGTCCGGCACATTGCCCATTCCATGGCGGAAGCGCTGCGGAAGAAGGGCTTCTCCTTCATCGAAATCCTGGCCCCTTGCCCCACGCTCTATCTGAGGCGGAACAAGCTCGGCGACGGACTCGACACGATGCGTTACTACAAGCAGCACAGCGTTATCAAGAACGGCGCGAGCACGCGCGACCTGGATTTGGATGTTCAGGGAGAGATCGTCGTCGGGAAATTCGTGGATACCGAACGGCCTACGCTGCAGCAGGCCATGGATCAGCGGTACCGTCAAATGCTCAAGGACCGTTATAACGGATGGAGACAACCGTGACGGCGCGGCATGAGATTCGCATTGCCGGCTTCGGGGGCCAAGGCGTGATCCTGGCCGGGATGGTGATTGGCCGGGCCGCCACTATTTTTGACGGCATGCACGTCACGCTGACGCAGAGCTTTGGCCCGGAAGCGCGCGGCAGCGCCGCCAGCGCGGCCTTGATCGTATCTCCCGAGCCCGTTCTTTATCCTTACCTGACCCATTTGGACGTTCTGGTCGCCATGTCGGAGGAGGCGTACACACGCTTTACCCCTGCACTCAAACCGGGCGGTTTGCTGCTTTTCGAGCAGGACCTGGTGAGCTTCGAGCCACGCCACCCGGATATCCAGGCCTTCGGCATCCCGGCGACCCGGTTTGCCGAGGAATTGGGACACAAGGTGGTCCTGAATATGGCGATGGTGGGCTTTCTGACCGGCGTGACCAGCCTCGTCACCCCGGAAGCCGCCCACAAATCCATCGCCGATTCGGTTCCGAAAGGGACCGAATCTCTGAACACGGCAGCCTTCGATAAAGGCCTGGAGTACGCTCTTTCACAGAGGCTTTCCGCCGTTCCGCAGTGAGAAGCGCTTACAGTGAGCCCTTCGCGCGGCAAACGCCTGGTTGACTTCCCACCGTGAATTGAATCATCGTTGGCAGCATAGAGGACCCGACACAGAGCCGAGGTCCGCCGCTAGGCTCCGATGACCATACACACTGTAAGTTCGCAGCCCCCCCCGAGCGGAAAGAAGATCGTTCTCGACCCGGCGCACGATCTGCTCCGCACGGAGGGCCATCCGCTGGACCCGATTTTCAAGCCCGGGAGCGTGGCCGTCGTCGGCGCCACCGAGCGCCCGGGCAGCGTCGGCCGCTCGGTGCTCTGGAATCTGCTCAGCTCGCCTTTCGGAGGAACGGTCTACCCGGTGAACCCCAACCGGCCAAGCGTGCTGGGAATTCGCGCCTATCCCGACCTGAAGGAGATGCCGGAAAAGCCGGACCTGATCGTCGTCGCCACGCCCGCGGCCACCGTGCCCGGCATCATTCGCCAGGCGGTCGATCTGGGCGTGCCCGCGGCGATCGTCATCTCCGCCGGTTTCAAGGAACACGGGGAGGCCGGTCGCCAGCTCGAGCGGGAAATCGCCGAAATCATTCGCGGAAAGATGCGCCTGGTCGGCCCCAACTGCCTGGGCGTGATGAATCCCATCGGGGGCATGAACGCCACGTTCGCCAGCGCCATGGCCCGTCCCGGCAATGTGGCCTTCATCAGCCAGAGCGGGGCGTTGTGCACGGCCGTGCTCGATTGGAGCCTGCGCGAGCTGGTGGGCTTCAGCGGTTTCGTTTCCATCGGGTCGATGCTCGATGTGGATTGGGGCGACCTGATCGATTATTTCGGCCACGACCCCCGCACCGACAGCATCGTCATCTACATGGAATCGGTCGGTGACGCGCGATCGTTTCTATCCGCCGCGCGCGAGGTGGCGCTTTCGAAGCCGGTGATCGTGATCAAGGCGGGACGCAGCGCCGCCGCGGCAAAGGCTGCCGCTTCCCATACCGGCTCGCTCACCGGCAGCGACGAAGTGCTCGACGCCGCCTTCCGCCGCGTCGGCGTCCTGCGCGTCGATTCCATGGCCGATATTTTTTATATGGCCGAGGTTCTCGCCAAGCAGCCGCTTCCCGCAGGTCCCCGTTTGGCCATCCTCACCAATGCCGGCGGGCCGGGCGTACTGGCGACCGACGCGCTTGTCTCCCACGGCGGCCGGTTGGCCGTGCTCTCGCCGGAATCCCTGGCGGCATACGACAGCTTTTTGCCGGCGCATTGGAGCCACAACAATCCTATCGACATCCTCGGCGATGCCGATCCCGGGCGCTATGCCAAGGCGCTGGAAATTGCCTCCAAGGACCCCGGCATCGACGGCATGCTCGTCATCCTGGCGCCGCAGGGCGTGACCCATCCCACGCAGATCGCCGAGCAGCTTCGGCCTTACGCCTCTTCCACCGGCAAGCCGCTGCTCGCCAGCTGGATGGGAGGCGCCGACGTTGCGGGCGGCGAGGAAATCTTGAATCGCGCCGGGATTCCCACCTTTCCTTTTCCCGATACGGCCGTCCAGGCGTTCAACTACATGTGGCGCTACGCCTATAATCTCCGCGGGCTCTACGAAACACCGTCGGTCCGGAACGAGGACACCCTGGACCGCGCGCAGGCTCAAAGCATCGTCCATCTCGTTTGCGAAGCCGGCCGCACCCTGCTGACCGAATACGAGTCCAAGAATCTCCTCTCGGCCTACGGCATCCCTACGGTTCGCACGGAAATCGCCGGGGACGCGGGCGAAGCCGCTCGCATCGCCGGCGAAATCGGCTATCCCGTGGCCGTAAAGCTCCATTCGGAAACGATCACGCACAAAAGCGATGTGGGCGGCGTCCAGCTCAATCTGCAAAGCGCCGATCAGGTGCGCGGCGCCTTTGACGAGATTCGCCGTTCGGTCGAGGAAAAGAAGGGTTCGGGGCATTTCCTCGGCGTCACCGTGCAGCCCATGGCCAGGCTGGAGGGCTACGAGCTGATCGTCGGCAGCTCGATGGACGACCAGTTCGGCCCCGTACTTTTATTCGGAGCGGGAGGCCAGCTTGTCGAGATTTTCAGGGACAACGCCCTGGCGCTTCCCCCGCTCAACTCCACGCTGGCGCGCCGCATGATGGAGCAGACGCGAATCTACGCCGCCCTCCGGGGCGTTCGCGGACGTCCGCCGGTGGACATGGCCGCGCTCGAAGATCTGCTCGTCCGCTTCAGCGAGCTCGTCGCCGAACAGTCTCGCATCAAGGAAATCGACATCAATCCTCTGGTCGCCTCGCCCGGCCAGTTGCTGGCGCTCGACGCCCGCGTCGTTCTTCATGACGCCCAAATCCCCGAGGACCGTTTGCCTCGCCCGGCCATTCGTCCCTATCCCGCGCAATACGTGAGCCAATGGACGATGAAGGACGGCGCCGCGGTCACGATTCGCCCGATCCGTCCCGAGGACGAGCCGCTGATCATCCGGTTCCACGAAAAACTTTCCGAACGCAGCGTCTACCTGCGCTATTTCCAGCCGTTGAAATTGAGCACTCGCACCGCGCACGAACGGCTCACGCGCATCTGTTTCGTCGATTACGACCGCGAAATGGCTCTGGTGGCCGAGCTGCGGGACCCTTCGGGCCGGGGAAGCCGGATCCTCGGCGTCACTCGCCTGACCAAGATCCACGGCACCGATTCGGCCGAGATCGCCGTCGTGATCCTCGACGATTTCCAGCACCGCGGCCTCGGCACCGAACTCGTGCACAAGAGCCTGGAGATCGCCCGGGCCGAGAAACTCAGGAAAGTCACCGCCAATATTCTTCCGGAAAATCTTGAAATGCGCGCCCTTTGCAAACGTCTTGGCTTCTCGCTGCGGGACGATATCGGGGAGGGAATCGTTCGCGGGGTGCTGGAACTCTAGCGCCGCCACGGCGCCGCGCGGGCGGCTATTTGGATGGGCCGTGATGGGCGGGAGCGGCGGCGGCCACGGCGGCGGCAGCGGGAGCGGCCTTTTTTCCAAACCCGCGCACCACGCACTTCACTAGGGCGTCGATCTCCGCGGAGCTGAACTGACCCTTCCAGGAAGGCATGGCCGTGCCCTTGACCCCGTCCGTGACGGCGTCAATCAGTTCCGTGTTTTTGTGGGCCGCCTGCCATTTAGGGTCGGTGAAATCGGGAGTGCCGATAGCGGAATTGCCAGTGCCTTTGGTCATGTGACACATCACACAGTTGGCCGCGAATGCCTTCTTTACGACGGCGCAGGTGATCGGGGCGCCCCAGGCCGGCGCGGCCATTCCGACGAGTGCCGCCGCTAGCGCCGCTGCCCCCAGCCGCCTCGTCCGGCCCGTGCCGTTGCCCCGTGTAAACAACCGCTTTCCCATCCTTCCTCCACGTCCGCCATTGGCTCCGCCTCGGCGGGCAAACCCCACGACTATAACTGATGCGCGGCCCGAGAGAAAGTTGGCCGCCGGCATTTTCAGGTAACTTTTCGCGTAACTGTTTACGTAACGACGTAACAATGCGGGGCCGGCGGCGGGGATGCGGGGACCGGATTTCGGGACGGGGAACGCCCTCAGTAGAAGTCGCGGGCGTCGATCGGTTTTGAGTTGAGGCCGAGCTGCAGGATTTCGACCGAGCGGCGTCGATCGAAGACCAGGCCGGGTATGAAGCGCTTGGCGACGATTCGGATCATGCCCAGCGCGATTCCCGCCACAAAAGCGATGACGATAATGGCGAATGTGCCGTAGATGCTTCCGACAACGTAGTCGCCCATCGACAGCTGGCGCGGCTTGAGGGGAGGCGCGTTCCAGGTGACGACCGTCTGATACCGGATTTGCCGGAGCAGCCTCTCGGCGGCCGCCTGGCTCGGCGCTCCCGAAACCAGACCCACGAGCGATCCTGTGCGCCTCGCATACAGGACCGGTTTCCCGCCCGACGGTTTCGCCCCGGGATTCACGTCAAACAGCTTCTCGATTTCCTTGACGTGACCGGCGGCCAGATCGGATGTGGGGTAGGAGAGGAGAACGAGCGTTGCCGGCCGCCCCGCGATCCTGTATTGCGCCACTTCGGCCTCGGCATCGTCCTGTTCAAATCCGACCCATCCTCCGGAAGCCCACGGGCCGGTCGCCACGCCCAGGGCCTGCTCGAATGTCCGGGCGTTTAGCGCGTAGCGATCCGAATGCGGGATCAGTCGCTCAGCGGGCAGATACTGCCACAGCGTGGGATAGGGTTCGTCGCTCGCATGGGGCTTGAGCTGGGCGGCCAGCGCGGTGAAATCCCTGGCGTCGGCCGCGAGGTTCTGGCCGGAGATATCCACCAGGAGGTTGCCGAGCAGCAGCATGGCCTCGTTGGCGCCAACGGCTGAATGGGCCGTGGGGCGAAAGTCGGTAACCGGCGCCGGCCGCAGCAGGGAATAGGCGCTGTAGCCGTAGGAAGGATCGCCCAGCCGGTGGACCGTTACGGTAATCGTCGCTCCGTTTCGCTGGTAGACCTGTTGCTCGACCGATTGTTGATGGCACGCGCGGAAAAGCGCGGCGTTGGCGGGCGAAGGCTCGGGCGCAGTCGCCGTGCTCGAACCGGCGGCCACCGCTTGCCAGCCGGCGAAGCGGGCGGGCAAGACCTTCTGCGCCGCTACCGGCGGCACAGCCAGGAATAGCATCGCGAAGCACAGCCAGACACGCATTTCCCCTATTCTAACTCGGCCCTCCGGACTGTTCCATCCTCGCGGCCGACCGGGCTGCTCCGGCTCGCTTCGGAAACGCCGGTCAGCGCTCGGTGGCGGGTGAGGATTTCGCCTCTTTAAAGCTCAGGCTGTTCAGGCTGGAAAGGTAGCGATGGACGCCGTCGAAGAGGCCTTGAGCGATCCTCTGCTGGTAACTGGCTTTCCCGAGCAGCCGATCGTCAATCGGATTGCTGAGGAAAGATACTTCGACGAGGATCGAAGGCATGTGAGCGCCGATCAGCACGACAAACGGCGCCTTTTTCACCCCGCGGTTGTCCACGTCGACATGCCCCAGGCGGAGTTCGTCGACGAGGGAATGATCGACGTCCACGGCCAGGTCCCGCGACTCCTCGATCTTGTCGTTCAGGGAAATCTCCTTGAGCAGGGACTGCAGCCGGTGCACGGGCTCCTGGGCCAGGGCATTCTCGCGCGCGGCCACCGCGATGGCGTCGGGCGAGGTGGTGAAATTCAGGTAATACACCGCGACGCCCCGCGCGGCGGGGTCGGGGCTGGAGTTCGCGTGAATCGAAATGAACAGGTCGGCCTTCTTCTCGTTGGCGAGCTTCGTGCGCTCCTCGAGAGGGACAAAGCGGTCGCTGTCGCGCGTATAGATCACCTGCGTTCCCGGCAGATGCTGGCGGATCAGCCGGCCCAGCCGCCTGGCGATGGCCAGAGCGACCGTTTTTTCCTCCAGTCCGTTGGGCCCGATCGCGCCGGTATCGAAGCCGCCATGGCCGGGGTCGATGACGATGCGGTCGATTTTCAGTCCCAAGGCCCGCGTCAACGACGTCATCCCGGAATGCGTCGGCCGGGCGGGGGTGAGGTTGCCTTTTGCCGGTAGCTCCTCCCGGGTTGCTCCCGGCGTATCATTCGCGTCCGCGACCGGCCCGTTTGCCGTTGCCCTGCCCTCGGCAACAATTTGGGCGGATTCCCCGTTTCGGTGTACCCGCCGGCCCACGTCGATCGCCAGCCGGTAGGGATGGTGGAGAAGGGAAGCCGAGTAGCCGTCGCCCCGGCGGATGTCGAGCACGACGCGGACAACGTGCGGCTGATTTTGGGCCACCTCCACCGAACTCACGGCTGCCGAACGCGGGCTCAGCCGCATGCCGTGTGGATGGACGAGATAGGCGCGCGAAAGATCGAAATAGACGCGGTCGGGACGGGCAATCCGGGCGGAACGGAACTTCACGGGCCCGTTCAGGTAGACCACGATGCGCGTCGCGCCCCGGATCTGCTCGGTGGCCACCGTGCGAACCAGGGCCGGGCGCCGGCCCTCTTCTCCGCCCGCCACCGGCCCCGTCTCGGGAGGCGGACTGGCCACCGGATTATCTTCCCGGTTGGAAACGGCATGCTCGGAAGAGGCTCCGCGCGTGTGCCTCGGTTGGGTCAGTTCCAGGCGGGCGCGATCGGCCTGATCGGAGGAAGGATACAGCTCGACAATCGACTGGAGTTCTTTTCTCGCCAAAACAGGATCTTCGAGCGGGCCCTTCTCGATTTCGGCAATGGAATAGAGGGTCTCGGGCGCTTCGAGCGAATGCGGATACAGCCGGAGAAGGTACCGGTCGGTATCCAATGCCTTTTGGAAATACCGGGTGTCGAACAGATGGCCCATCTCGTTGTACAGGCGCCCGATGGCGACCAGCGACGGCGCGGCCAGCAGCGGCGTCGGCGAGAGATTCTCGGCAGTCCGGTAGGCTTGGATCACCTTCCGGTAATCGACCTCGGTCCGCGTGCCGCCGGGACGGACTTCGAGGGCCGCTTCGAGCTTTTGCGCAAGCTGATATTGCTGCTGCGCCGTCGTCGGCTCGTTTGCCTGTCGCGCACCCGCAGCGCTTGCCGCAGCCAGCGCCGCGGTCAGTGCCAGCAGGCACAGACGTGAAATGCGCACCGTTCTCATTGGTTCGTGAACACCAGCCGGCCTTGCCGCACGAGCGGCTCGAAGCGGCTTTTCTGGAATGAATGATCGGGGACGGGAAAACGGCCACGGCCTCGAGCGATCGGTCCGTTCGGGGCATCGTCGTTCGTATAGACGATAATCCCCCCGCCGCTTTGCAGGGCTGTGATCTGCGCAGCGGCAGGCAAAGCGAACACCACGAGGGCGATCGCAAGCCCCGTTTGTACCCAGGTAGATAGTCTTCCCATCCGCGTCAACAGGGAAGGCAGATCAGCCCACTTCCGAGAAGGGAGGCCCGTCAGGGCCGGGAAGCAGGGCTGAATCTCGCGGCAAGTTTCTGGCGGAAGAAATTATAGCATCTGCTCGACCATCCCGGGCACCTGCTGGATGGCACTTTCCAGCCGGGATGTGTCTTTCCCGCCAGCTTCGGCCAGATCGGGCTTTCCGCCGCCGTTTCCGTCCACCATCTGGGCGACCGCCCGTATCAGTTTGCCGGCGTGAACCTTGGCTATGAGGTCTTTGGTGACGGCGGCGACCAGTGCCACCTTGTCGTCCGTCGCCGTTCCGAGAACCACGACGGAGCTTCCGAGCTTTTTCCGGAGCGAATCGGCCAGCTCCCGCATCGTTTCCCGGTCAATGTCGGGCACCCGGGCCGCCAGGACCCGCACGTTGCCGATCATCCGCGCCTGTTCGGCCAGATCGTCCAGCTTCGAGCGAGCCGCCTTCCTCCTCAGTCTGTCCATCTCATGTTCGAGCTGCTTGACGTTCAACTCGAGCCGCTCGATGGCCCCGACCACGTCCGCCGGACCCACTCCCAACTGGCTGGCCGCCGCTTCGAGCGTGGTCTGCTTGCGGCGGTAGTCCTCGACCGCCGCTTCGCCCGTGATCGCCTCGATCCGGCGTACCCCTGCCGCTACCGACTGTTCCACCACTATTTTGAAGACGCCGATATCGCCGGTCCGGCGCACGTGCGTGCCGCCGCACAGCTCCCGGCTGTAGAACCCGCCTTCGGCGCTGGCATTGGGAATGGTGACCACCCGCACATTCAGTTCCGGGTATTTCTCGCCAAAAAAGGCCAGCGCGCCCGACCCGAGCGCCTCTTCGAGCGAGGTCACTTCCGTATCGAGTTTCGCGTTCTTCAGGATTTCCCGATTCACCTGCCGCTCGATCTCCTCGATCTCTTCGGCGTCGAGCGGGGCGAAATGGGAGAAATCGAACCGCAGGTGGTCGGCATCGACCAGCGAGCCGGCCTGCTTGACGTGCGTTCCCAGCACGTCGCGCAGCGCGGCGTGCAACAGATGGGTGCCCGTGTGGTTGCGGCGCGCGCGGTCCCGGCGGGAGCCATCGGCTACGGTTGTCACCGTTTCACCGACGGCCAGGGTTTCGAGCGCGAGCACTCGATGGGCGACCAGGCCGGCGACCGGATAATAGGCGCCGCTCACTTCGGCGAGCTGGCGCTGGTGCCCGTCGTCGTAGAACCAGCCGACGTCGGCCACCTGGCCGCCCGATTCGGCGTAGATCGTTGTCCGGTCCAGCACCACTTCGCACTGGGAACCCGGCTCGGCGCGCTCCACCTGCCTCTGCCCTTCGACGATGGCCAAAATCCGGCACGCGCGGGCCTCGTTGCCATAGTAGAAATCG
>Ga0307372_10013016_pt1 | contig 10804 bp, 9 predicted proteins | sample OX1MG_FD_202533 | JGI IMG/M metagenome (GOLD analysis project Ga0307372, IMG submission 202533) | Soil microbial communities from Risofladan, Vaasa, Finland - OX-1 | ecosystem: Environmental > Terrestrial > Soil > Coastal area > Acid sulfate soil | place: Finland: Risofladan, Vaasa | collected...
ATTCCTGTGATCGTCAAGGAATGGCACACGACGGTGCTGCTCTCGGAGCAGTTCGTCCAGCTCGTGCTGGCGGTGGCCAACCGCGTCTACGTCCTCAGCCATGGGCGGGTGCTCAAGACCGGACCGGCCAACCTCGCTTTGCTGGGCGAAGAGATCCTGACCGGCTACCTGGGCGAGGTCTCAGCCGATGCCTGAGCAACTGACGATATTCATCGAGCAGCTCTTCAACGCCCTGTCGCTTGCGGGGATCTATGTCCTGGTCGCGATGGGCCTCACGCTGATCTTCGGGCTGACGCGGATCATCAACTTCGCTCAAGGCGAGTTCGTGACCCTCGGCGCCTTCGCCACCATGACGCTCGCGCAGTTCCACGTGCCGGTTCCTGTCGCGCTCCTGGTCTCGGGGATCGGAGTCGGGCTGCTGTCAGAGGTGCTCGACCTGGGCGTGTTCCGGCGGACCCTTTCACGTCCGATCAACGGTTTCATCGTGTCCCTCGGCCTGATCGTTGCGCTCGAGGCGGCCTACGCCATTCAGTGGCCCGGGGTCCTGTACTCCATTCCTCCGGTGCTGCCCGGTGTCTGGCACGTTGGTCCAATCGTGCTGGAGCAGGAGCGCGTCTTTCTAGTGGCGGTCGCGGCCGCCGCCTGCGCCGTCCTCTTCTGGTTCCTCGAGCGCACGCATTACGGACGCGGCATCCGCGCCCTCGCCGAAGACCGCACGAGCGCCCAGGTCCTCGGTGTCCGAGTCGGCCGCCTCATCTCCGTGACCTTCATCATCGGCAGCGGCCTCGCGGCGCTGGCAGGCGGTCTGCTCGGGACGATCTTTCCGTTCACCGCCTTCTTCGGCTCGGCGTTCCTCCTCAAGGGATTCGCCGTTGCGATCGTCGGAGGCCTTGGCAACATCCGAGGTGTGGTGGTCGCGGCTTTAGTCCTCGCCACCGCGGAGACGCTCGGGGGCGCCTACGTATCCCTGGAGTGGTCGTACGCGATTCTTCTCGTCGTCATGGTCGCGATCATCCTGTGGCGCCCGTACGGGCTCTTCCGCAGCGCCGAGGCAGCAGGCGGAGACCCGCTGCAGGGCGACCACCTCCTCGGTGCCTCAGGATTGAGCAAAGAGGTCCTTGCCGGCCGCGCAGGTCGGGTCCTCAAAGAGCTGCCTCGAATTGGATTTGCGGTGCTGGTCGTGGTGATAGCGACCGTCCCCCTCTGGGTGGACACGTACCACACGCTCTCGTTGATGACCTTCGCGGTGGTCAACGCGATCGTGGTCTACAGCATGTGGTTCGCGTTCCGGTACGCCGGCATCTTCTCGGTTGCGCAGGCCGGCTTCCTGGGTATCGGCGCCTACGCGACGGTGATCCTGACTATCCATTTCTCCATCAACTTCTGGGAGCAGATCCTGATCAGTGCCGTGCTGGGCGCTGCGGTCGCGGCCCTCTTCGGATTCGTCGCGCTGCGGGCTTCGGGGACCTACCTGCTTATTCTTCTGTTCGCGCTGTCGGAGCTCGAGATCATCGTCATCCAGAACTGGGCTCCGCTCACAGGCGGCGTCAACGGCATCACGCTTCCGACCGCCCCCGACCCTTTCGGCGGCGCCATCTCCTTCACGGACCAAATCAACCTTTACTACCTGGTCGTTGCGTTTGCCGGTTTCTCGATCCTCGTCCTGTGGATCCTCGCCCGCTCGAGTTTCGGCAAGCTTCTCGCGAGCCTTCGCGACAACGAGGCGTTGGCCCAGTCGCTGGGTCTCGACACGTTCCGGTACAAGCTCTTTGCTCTGACGGTTTCAGGCGCGGTCGCGGGCCTGGGAGGCGCGCTGCTGGTCTTCGTTGCGATCGGTATCGCCCCCGCATACTTCACCGTCAATTCGTCGATCCAGTACAGCCTGATGATGCTGCTGGGCGGTTCGGGCACCCTTGCGGGCCCGCTGGTCGGGTCGATCCTCGCGACTTTTCTTCCGGACGTCGTGCACCTTCAGCCGTACCAGGCTCAGTTCGTGTACGGCGTGATGCTCGTGGTCATCATCGTCGCACTGCCGACCGGCGTGATCGGGGCGCTGCGCGAGTACTACTTCCGCTTCGTGAACCGGTTGGCCTCGCGAAAGGCGTGAACGCCGCCGGCGCCGTGCCTGAGCGCGAGTACGACTACATCGTCGTCGGCGCGGGATCGGCCGGCTGCGTAGTGGCCTCACGGCTTTCCGAAAACGGGCGGCACTCGGTGCTCCTGCTGGAGGCCGGCGGGTCCGACCGCAAGCTGCGATTCATGATCCCGGCGTCGGTGCTGCAGCTGCAGCTGACCAGCGAGCATGACTGGGCTTTTCCGTCGCAGCCCGACCCGACGCGCAACGGTCGCGCGGAGGGCTGGGCAAGCGGAAAGGTGCTGGGCGGCTCGGGCTCGATCAACGGAATGGTGTGGGTGCGCGGCCATCCCGGTGACTTCGATCAATGGGCAGCGATGGGCTGCACCGGCTGGGACTACGACACCCTCGTGAAGTACTTCAAGCGGTGCGAGATCTACGTCAGCGGCGGAGACGACCTTTATCGAGGGCGCTCGGGGCCCGTCGGGGTGCGCAAGAACCGCTTCAACCACGTTCTGACCTCGGCGTTCATCGAGGCCGCCCAGTCGGCCGGCCACCGGTTCAACGACGACTACAACGGCGCCAGCCAGGAAGGGGTCGCGCATGCGCAGCTCAACGTCGGTCACGGGCTTCGCGCGAGCACGTCGCGGACGTACCTGAGAAAGGCGCTGCGCCGCAAGAATCTGACTGTGGCGCTGATCGCCACGGTGAGGCGCATCAAATTCGAAGGCCGGCGCGCGGCTGGTGTCGAGCTCCAACAGGGCGGCCGGACTTTCGCCGTCACCTGCCGTCGTGAGGTCATCTTGTCGGCCGGCGCGATCGCATCGCCGAAGCTCCTGATGCTGTCCGGCGTCGGTCCCGCGACACACCTCAATGACATCGGTATTGCGCTGGTTCAAGACTCGCCCCTTGTCGGGGCGGGCCTATCGGACCACGTCGCCGCGTCGCTCACGTATGAGGTCAATGTGCCCACGTTCAACCGCTACTTCACACCTCGCCACATGCTTCGCTCCGGCGCCGAGTGGCTGCTGTTCCGCGGCGGCCCGCTGGCCTCCGGGCCTGCCCACGCTTCCCTGTTCGGCCACGTTGGGGCCACGCCCACGTCCGACTACCTCATCCACCTGCTGCCATTCGCACTGCCGGGGCTCGAGAAGGGGAGGAGTGTTTCCAAGCTGGTCGGCCGGCTCATGGAGTACTCGGGGTTGACGCTGGTTGTCCTGGCCCTTCACCCGCGGGCCAAGGGACAGATCAGGCTCCGCTCGTCGGATCCCATGGCCCCCCCCTTAATCTCGCACTCTCAGCTTGAGGACCCCGAAGACATGGCCACGGTCATCCGTGCCGCCCAGGTGGCTCGGCAGGTCGCCGATCAGCCGGCGCTGCGGCATTACATCCTGCGGGAGGTGAGTCCGGGGTCGGACGTGATGTCACATGACGAGTGGGCCCAATTCCTTCGCGCGCACACCCATCGCGGCCTGCACCCGACGGGGACATGTGCGATGGGTCCGAGCGAGTCCGCCGTGGTCGACCCGCAACTGCGGGTCCGCGGTGTCGACGGCCTGCGTGTGATCGACGCGTCGATCATGCCGTCGCTTCCCAGCGGCAACACGAATGCCGCCGCGATCATGGTCGGCGAGCGCGGCGCGGCGCTGGTGCTCGGCGATTAGCACGTGGCCGGGTCGGACTCGTCAGCCTTTGACCGTGTCTCCCATCAGCGACTCGCTCTCGCGGCGGAAGTCCGCCGACTGGTCCTCACCGACCTTGTATCGGTTCACGGACACGCCCTCGGCCCACCCGGTCATCCTCTTGGCGAACTTCTCCGACCGCTCGTTGTGCATGTGCGCGTCGAGCGATTCGTTCGAGTCGAACTCCTCCAGCACGTGGATCCGGTTCGGCTTCTCGAGGTCTTGGGTGAAGAGGTACAGGGTGCAGCCCGGCTCCTTCAAGCCGGCCTTCGCGTGCTCGATGCAGGCGGGAATCGCCTCGTCCTTGACGGACTCTTTCAGATCAATCGTTGCATGAATAATGATCATGGCCTGAATAGTAGCAAGTGCCAAGCTTCACTCAGGCGGTGCCGGAGACTCCTCATACCAGGTTGGTTTCCCGGTCGTCACCGTGACGTGCGCAAAGACCCGGCCCCGGGCTGCACCGTGCCAGTGAACCTCGCCGGTCGCAAACGAAACGGCGTCGCCGGTGCGCACGCGGCGCGGCTCGTCACCGCGCGACTGGACCCATCCCTCGCCCTCGACGATGTAGAGCAGCTGCCCGCCGGAGTGGGAGTGCCAGTGCGAGCGGGCGCCAGGTTCATAACGAACCATCGAGACGTTTCCCGGGTACGTGTTCCACGTTCCCTCGCCCCTGCCTTCCGCGGCCGCCTTGGGGTCCCTGGCCCCGCCGCCGAGCTCCATCGCGTGGAGCAACTTGAAACCCGCCTCACCGGTGAAGCGATCGGGCTCGGTCTGCGGGCTGACCTGCATCGATTCGGGCCGCGTCGTCAGTTTCACCTGAAGACCGTAGCACCGGACCGCAATGACACCTGACGCCGAGCTTCAGAGGTTGACAGACATGCAGCTCATCAGCCGTCTCAAAGCAACCTACGTGCGCCTGGTCGATGAGAAGGCATGGTCAGCGTTGGAGGGATTGTTCGCCGACGATTTTGCGTTCAACGGCATCTGGTCGACCCGCGATGGACACGCTTTTGTCGAGCGCACGAGCGGGAGCCTCGCGAATGCGAGCACCGTGCATCAGCTAGCCGTGGCGGAGCTCGAGGTCACGTCGCCCATTGCGGCCACCGGCGTCTGGCCGTTCGCGGACATCATCGATCAGCGGCGGGACGGCGTCGGCGATTACCGCCGCGGTTTCGGCCACTACCACGAGACGTACGTCAAGGCGGATGGGTCGTGGAAGATCGCGACAATGCGTATCACCAGGGTGCGGGTCGAGTGCAGAGTGTTTCTGCCCGGTGGCGAGGTGCGTCACCGGACCTGCCTGTCCCAGGACGAGCTGGTGGCGTGGCTCGACCGTGAGTCGCGCCTCTAGCCGAGGCCCGACGCGCGGAATGCCGCGACGAGGCCGGAGAGCTGCTCCACGGCGGCCTCTCGCTCCGGTGGCAGGTGAAGGCGTGCCCTGAAGTCGCTCACGCCGGCCGCGACCAGTGGTCGCGCCGCGTCCATGGTCGCTTTCATGTCCACACGGCTGCCGCGTAGCACGATCGGGAGCGAGCCGACCACCTGCAGCGTTGAAGGGTTCCCGCCGGCCGCCGCCAAGAGCTCCTTCATCCGCGCGATCGCCGGGATCACGTCCTCGACCGCCGGACCCCACGGGATCCAGCCGGTTCCGAAACGGGCGAGGCGCCTGGCCACCGGCGCCGTGACCGTACCGCTCACCCAGATCGGGACTCCACCCGCCTGCACCGGCTTGGGCATCAGGTGGATGGCGTCGAACCGCAGCTGGTCTGAGCTGTAAGACGAGCGCGGCTCGCGCCACAGCGTCTGGCACACGTCGAGCGTGTGGTCCAGCAGGGCGCCGCGCTGCTCGAAGTCGAGGCCGGCCGCCTCGTATTCCTCCCGTTGCCAGCCAACGCCGACACCCAGGTCGAGGCGGCCCCCGGACAGGACGTCGAGGGTCGCGGCTGCCTTGGCCAGGACTGCGGGCCGGCGAAGCGCCGCCAGCAGGATGGACGTGCCTAGGCGAACCCGGGACGTGAGTCCGCAGATGACCGAAAGGGTGGTGAGCGGTTCGAGCCAGGGGCCGTCCGGACCGGTCGGCTGTGTCGCCCCGCTGCGTCCACCCAGCCGGGGCTGGCCGTAAGCCTCGAGGTGCTCTCCGAACACGACGTGGTCGGGAACCACCACGCGATCGATGCCCGCCTCGTCAGCGATCCGCGCCTGATCCAGCACCGGCCGCCAGTCCGTAACGGGTTCGTCAGCAAAGGTCTTGAGAACGATGGAAAGCTGAGCCATTGCCCTAGGCGATGCCGGTGCTCGTCAGGACATCGCGCCGCCACGCATGGACCTGCGCCTCGACGTCGGGCCCCGAGAGCATAAGCAGGAGTCGCTCCACCCCTGCTCGAGACAGCTCCGACAGCCTGCCCGCGACCTGCTGCGGCGTTCCGACCAGTCCGTAACGTGCAGTGAGATACGGCATGAGGCCGAGGTCCTCGACCAGGCGCGCATTGAACGTGTCGCCGACCCGGGCGTGGTCGGTGGGCCGGTATTTCGCGTTGAGCTCGCCCAGCGGCCCGATGAGTTCGTCCGGGACCCCCTTGGCCTCGGGCGCCAGGCGCAGCGCGTGGTGGGCGACCGAAGCCATTCCGCTTCGCGCCCGCTGCATCGCCTCGGCTTCGGTGGACGCGATCGTGACGCGCGCCGCGTGCCAGACCTCGACAGCGTTCGGATCGCGCCCCACCGACGCCGCGCCGGCGGCGATGTGCGCCGCCGCCGTCTTGACGTCCGCCGGTGAGAGTCCGAACGAGACGAACGTGGCATCGGCCGCTCGTCCGGCCATGGCGAGGCCTTTCAATCCTTCGGCCGGCAGGCAGATGGGAACCCGACGTTGCGACCAGCTGACATGCATCGATCGCCCGTCGTGTGTGACGGATCGGCCGGAAAGCATGGCCCGGAGGGCATGGGTTGCCGATTCCACCTCCGCGAGCCGCGCCGGCTTCAGCCCGACGTTGAAGACGGCGCTGTCGCCAGGACCAAGTCCGAGAAACGCCCGCCCACCGCTCAGCTCGTCGATCGAAGCGATCGCGCCCGCGGTCACGGCGAGGTCGCGGGTCACGATGTTGGTGACGCTGGGGCCGAGGCCGATCTTCGAAGTCTCGAGCGCGGCCAGCGTGAGCGATACGTAGACGTCGCGCCAGAGCGACTGGTTGTCACCCAGGCCCAGGAGCTCGAAACCCGATTCCTCGGCCGCGCGCGCGATAGGCACAACGTTGCGCGCTTCGCCGATTGGCCCGACCACGATCCCGAATCGCATGGCGGCCATCCTGGCGAGTTTACCTACAAGCGTTCGCACGCCCCGGCCGGCTTGCGGCCGCGCATGGCCCAGTACAGTTAGTCGGCCAAGGAGGAGGAAGAATGGAGACCACCACGACCCAGGCGCTGCAGCACGTCATCGGCGGAGAGAGTTTTGGGAAGGCCGACCGGGAGAGGCGAAACCCGGCCGACTCCGACGACATCGTGTCGAGGTTTCCGGCGGGAGAGGCGGCGGACGTGAACCGCGCCGTCGAGGCGGCCAGAGATTCGCTCGCGAAGTGGTCCCGGACGCCCGCCCCCGAGCGAGCGGCGGTCCTCACCCGCGCTGCGGCGATCCTGGAATCGAGGGTGACACAGGTCTCGCGCGACCTCACGCGAGAGGAAGGCAAGACCATCGCCGAAAGCACGGGCGAGGTTCGGCGCGCAGTCGACATCCTCAGGTACTACGGGGGCGAGGGCTGGCGGCTCAGCTCCGAGATGGTCCCGAGCTCAGCCGCCAACCAGATCCTGTACACGAAGCGCGAGCCGGTCGGCGTGGTGGGCGTCATCACCCCCTGGAACTTCCCCATCGCCATTCCGACCTGGAAGTTGGCCCCGGCGCTCGTGTCCGGTAACACGGTGGTCTTCAAGCCCGCGTCGCTTACTCCGCTCACGGCGCACCACCTGCTGCGCGCGCTCCTCGACGCCGACCTCCCACGTGGCGTGCTGAACCTTGTCTTCGGGGCGGGGTCCGAGGTCGGTGACTCACTGGTCGGTCATGATGCGGTCGCGGCGGTCTCGTTCACCGGCTCGACCTCGGTGGGCAAGCACATCCACGAAATCGCGAGCCGGCGCCTGGCCCGGGTGCAGCTCGAGATGGGAGGCAAGAACCCGTTCATCGTCGCCGAGGACGCCTCACCCACGGAAGCCGCAGCCCTGGTGGCGCTCGGCGGTTGGGGTCTCACCGGCCAGGCGTGCACGGCCACCAGCCGCGTCATCGCGGTCGGCAAGGTGCTTGAGCCCTTGGTCGAAGCCCTGAAGCGCGAGACTCAGGCGCGAACGCCGGGCAACGGGCTCTTGCCGGAGGTTCGCATGGGACCTGTCGTGAGCGACTCGCAGCTCGCGACGGACATGAGCTACCTCGAGGTAGGCCGCAGCGAAGCCGAGCTCGTGACCGGTGGCCGGCTCGTACACGACCTTTTCCTCGAGCCAGCGCTTTTCGTGGGCGTCCAGCCCAACGACCGAATCGCGCGCGAGGAGATATTCGGTCCGGTGATCGGGGTGATCGGAGCGTCAGACCTCGACCATGCGATCGCCATCGCCAACGACTCGGAGTACGGGCTCTCCGCCGGCATCTGCACCAACGACATGGCGGCTGCGCATCACTTCATCGACCGCGTCGAGGCGGGTGTCGTGAAGGTGAACCAGCCGACGACCGGGTTGGAGCTGAACATGCCCTTCGGCGGGATGAAGAACTCTTCGACCGGCACGTTCCGGGAGCAAGGCCGCACGGCCGTGGACTTCTACACGCGGGTCAAGTCGGTGTACCTGCGCCATGGGGAGTACCGGCCGGAGGTGCGTTGAAGTCCGTCGCGTGCCTGGAGCGATCGATGTGAACGTCGCCCTGAACGGCTGGCCAGCGTGAGCTGCGGCGGTCGACTCGAGCGGGGCGGCTATTGCGGGGACAGGCGACGAGGTTGGGTCAGCGGCGCGATGGTGCTCGTTTGCAAGATGCGGCCGCAGTCGGTGGCAGCGCCAGCCGCGTCCGGGCACTCGTGCGCAATGAATTGTCCTGATCATGCCCGTCGGCGAACTTGGAACGCGCCTACGCCTTGAGCCTGGTTCGCACCAGGTGCTGGCGTAACCCCCGCAGGTCGCGGACAACGTCATCCACCGCCTCCTCGACGCCTTCTTCAGCAAGGTCGAGCGAGTAGAGGGCGACGAGGTAGAGCTCGGCTCGTTCCAGCTGCCGGATGGCTATGCGGAGATTGCGGCGTCGGTGCGGATCAGACGGCTTCGAGGACCGGTTACCAGATTCCCGGTCGCTCCCTACCGACGCATCCTCGGGCGTAATCGCCGGTCTTTCGACCACGACTCGACCGTAGCCCCAGAGCCATCAACGCCGAGTCAACGAAAAGTCGCCGAAGCGCTACCTGGCCAGAGACGCTAGGCTCGGCTCGAAATGTCGGCGCGCACGGCGGAGCGTTGGTTGACGTGGCTCATCGCGATTGGCGGCCCGTTGATCGTGACCGCCGTACTGGTGCGATTCAGCCACCAGACGCAGCGCGACTATGTCTTCATCTACCTCGGCCTCGTAGCGGTTGTTGGCGTGATCCGCGGCCTGTGGCCGGCCCTGCTCTGTGCGGCCATCAGCTTCCTCTGCGTGGACTGGTTCTTCGTCCAGCCCCTGAATACCTTCACGATCGCGGATGAGCAGGACATCGTCAACCTGCTCGCCTTCCTCGCCGTCGCCGGCGTGGTCGGGCTGCTGGCGTCCCGACGTCGGCAGGGGCTGCTGCAATCCGAGGCCCTCGCGCGCCAGCTGCAGGAGGCGAACACGGAACTCATCCGGCTGAACAAGGAGCAGGCCGAGGCGGCGAGCTCGGCGCTGCGGCTCGCGCGAAGCGAGCAGCAGATCAAAGCCCTGCAGGAGGCGGACCGGCTCCGCCGCGACCTTCTGGCCAACGTGTCGCACGAGCTGCGTACGCCTCTGGGTACCATCCTGACCGAGAGCACCGATCCCAGCAACGCCGAGACGCCTGCCGAGGCGCGACGCACGCTCCAGACCATCGCAGCCGAAGGACGGCGGTTGAAAGCGCTAGTCGATGACATGCTCGACATGGCGGTGATCGAAAGCGGGGCCCTCGAGCTCGACCTGGTGTCACTCGACATCGGAGACGCAATCTTCGCCGCCACCGAGCGCCTGCACCGAGCGTCGCCCGACCGAAAGATCGACTGGAACGCAGACGGCGCGCACCTGGCGGTCTTCGCCGACTGGGACCGACTTGGGCAGATCCTCGACAACCTCCTGTCCAACGCGGACCGCTTCGCGCCCCGCGAGACCCCGCTCGTGGTGCGCGTCTCGCGCGAGACGCCCGGGCTCGTCACGATTCGCGTCATCGACCACGGCCCGGGCGTTCCACGTGAGCTACGCGAGCGCATCTTCGAGCGCTTTTTCCGCGGTGACGGCGACGGCAAGGCAGGGAGCACAGGCCTGGGCCTGGCCATCGTCAGGGGCTTGGTCGAGGCTCATGCCGGCAGCGTCGCGGTCGAGGACGGCACCGAGCCCGGCGCGGTCTTCCGCTTCACCTTGCCCGAAGCACCTGCCGCTTGAGCCGGATCCTCATCGTGGAGGACGACCCGGCGCTGCGCAACTCGATCCGGTCGATCCTCGAGCGCAATGGCCACGAAGTCCAGACCGCCGGCGACGGCGCGGCCGGCGCCCGTGAGCTCCAGACCGGCGGAGCCTGGGACGTGGTCCTGCTCGATATCGGGCTTCCGTTCGTGGATGGTTGGGAGATCCTTCAAGGGCTCGAAGGCCGGCGGATCCCATCCGTCATCGTGATCAGCGCGCGAGGTAGTGAGCAGGACAAAGTGCGTGCGCTGGACATGGGCGCGGACGACTACCTGGCGAAACCGTTCGGCGCCGACGAGCTGCTGGCCAGGATCAGGGCCGTGTTGCGGCGGACGCAGCCGGCGGTCGGGCCGAACCTCGTCGTCAAGAGCGGGAGCGTGACGGTCGACCTCGCGGGCCGCGTCGCCCTGCGGGATGGGG
>Ga0307372_10013017_pt1 | contig 10804 bp, 14 predicted proteins | sample OX1MG_FD_202533 | JGI IMG/M metagenome (GOLD analysis project Ga0307372, IMG submission 202533) | Soil microbial communities from Risofladan, Vaasa, Finland - OX-1 | ecosystem: Environmental > Terrestrial > Soil > Coastal area > Acid sulfate soil | place: Finland: Risofladan, Vaasa | collected...
ATCGCCGGGTTCCTGGCTGACCCGCGGAACACTGCGGAGCAGTTGGACCCGCTGGAACGGTGGTATCGCATCCTCAGTGAGGCACTGCGGTACTTCCTCAAAGGGGGGCAGCTGCGGCGGCCAATCCGCCTCAACCCGGCCTGAAGGCCAACCTTGGGTTGCAGGCCATCGATGCTACCAAGCGAAACATCGATCCAACTGCCGGATTTAGGTTGATGGCCTTCTGCGGAGGGTCTGTTGTTGTGGCTGCGGGCAGGTGGGTAACGCGCTTGCGTTGTCCACATATCCACAGCCCGTTAGCCGCCGCGCGCACCGGGGCCTGAACAACGAGGCGAAACTGACCATGAGAAAATCCTACGGGTTCAGGACCTTCCACGTCACGGAAACTGCGTTGTATCATACACTTGGGAATCTGCCCGAGCCGGCTGCCACCCACAGATTCCGCCGAGGAGGCCGTTAAAAAGGGCGCCCGACCGAGCTGTTCGAGATGCGGTCAACGATGCCACGCTCGGCGGCACATCGGGCCAGTTCGCTGCGGCTCCAATGGCTCAGCGGCAGATCGCTCGCTTCCGCCGGTCGCTCGCAGGCCAACGCGACTATCGCGCAGATCTGCTCGGGCGCGAATGTCGCCGGCGCGCCAGGACGCGGGGCGTCGGCCAAGCGTTGCGCGACCGGCGTGGTCCCGGCCGCGGAGCGCCAGCGGCGTACGGTCTTCGGCCGGACGCCGCGCTGGCGCGCGGTCTCGCGCGCGCCGGTCCCCGCCGCCGCCGCCGAGACCAGTTGCGCTCGTTCGGCCAGCTCCCGCGGCGTGGTGTGCGCTCGGACCAGACGGCGCAGCATCTGCTCATGCGCAGGAGATATCACGATGGGCTCGGCAGACAGACGCGGCATCGGGGGCCCGGCGAACCGGGGGGTACGAACAGGCGAGTCGCCCTGCCATCCCACGGTGCGCTTGACTCCCCCCTACCGGGCAGTCAGGCCGCAATGGCTCAGTTTTCTCCCCAACTGTGGCAATCCAGACTCCCCCCCCCGCTATGGAGTCGCCACTTTCGGCATGCGGCACTAGCCACATGGATCGATTTGGTACCTTGCCGCAAGGCGAGGATTCAGTGTATGGCCAGATTGGAGTATTTGGTCACCTACGATGCCACCAATTGCTAATTCGTCCCCTAGGCCTTGCGCTAGCCTTGAGCCGCCCGATAGGAAGGAGGGGCCCGTGAGACCTCTTCCGACCAAGGAGGAGTTCGAGCGAATGTGTATTGCGATAACGCGTACATTCCGCGAGGCCCTCGCTGAGAGACAGCTGGCCAATATGCTGTCCGGATTATTCAGATCCGCCCCCCTCCCGGCGCACGTGCGCGACTATCTGCGCAACTATATGACCTCACGTCGATAAGACTCATGGTCATGGCCCGAGTCCTTCCGCCTCATGCTGGCGGGCGTAGCCTCTTGTGCGGTCATTTTCCCCGCAGCTCCCCTTTTGGGCATGTCGCTGAGCCTCAATCACGGAACACTGCGGCTCCCAGGCCATGAGCGGAAAGAGTTGTTCTACAACATCTTCACCGCCCGCCGGAACTCGCCTTGCAGGTTCTTAATCCTACTGCGCCACTCATTCTGCTTGACCGGCCTCTGCGCCAAGCGGCCACAGCAGGGGCAGCGTGGCAATTGAGTTCGGCACGTTTGCGGCGATGTGCGTGGCGCCTGCAGTCGGCCGGGTGGAGCTGCGCCGGTGTGCTACCCGTAGGACCTGCCGGACGGCATGGTTGCTGATTGGCGGCAGGCACACCACTGATGTCGCCTACGCCGGCTTATTGACGGTCTTCTGCGACGATCGCTCTCGGTGAGGTTTGGCCCGGTCCGCGTCTATTTTTTGTAGCTCTCTGTAGATCTCGCGAGTCCGGAGTTCTGCCCCAATCCCGGCTCAGGACGCGAGCCGGAACGCCTGCATATGATCGCTGTCCTGCCGTTCGATGACGAAATTCGCGAAGCTGTTGCCTGAGGCGGAATTCGGGAGAAATTCCGGCATGCTGTGGCGCAGGGCATTGGCCACGACCAGCTCCGAGGGCGGGATGCCGGGCCGGATGGTGCGCAGCCAGGAGCCGAAGGAGGCCCAGACGCGCTGCGGGAACGCGACAGCGAGGTACTGAAGCAGTCCCTGACAAACGACGGCCGCCTGGATGAAGACGTGATAGGCGTGCAGCTTGCGCCTGACGGCGTCGCGGTAGTCCGGCGACGCACGATGGAGGTGCTGGTTGCCGCTGCGGCGGCGCAGCGGCTTCATGTCGGACATCCAGAAGTGGTAGCTGAACGAGCCGATCAGCCGCACCGCCTGCTTGAACGTATGCTCGATCTTGAAGCGCAGGCCGTAGAGGCGAATGATCTCGACGGCCGCCAAGGAAGTGTCTGTGCACATCAGCAGGCAGGAGCCTCGCGTCGGATGGATCACCGCGACGAAGCGCACGAGCCGACCGGCCGGGCGCCACAGCAGGTCGCGTACCTTATACTGCATGACCACCTGGCGCTCGCCGTAGACGGGACTTTTGGCCTGTTCGCGGCCCTTGGAGTCTTGCAGCAGGGATTTCAGCTTGACCTTGCGGTCATAGACCTTGGGCCGGCCTCGCTTGCGCGGGCCGCGCTGTTGATGGGCAGTGTAGGCGACGGCGTTGGACTTCACCCGGGTGACCAGGTGGTTGTTGTCTTTGAGCAAGCCGATGACGATCTTGCGGGCGGCATAGTAGGCGTCGGCGACGAAGTAGCAGGGTTGTGCGATGGCGGCGATGCCGAGGAGGGCCAACATTTTGTCGAGCAAGGTGCGGCGGTCGCGATTGGACCACACCACGCCCTCGTGGATGCGCACGGCGAGCGGCACGGCGAACACGCTGGCGGCGGCGTGAACCAGCAGGCTGACGGCCTGGAGCGAGTGTCCCATGATGTATTCGGGCTTGGTATTTGACTCGGACTGCTGATGCAGAAGTTTGAACCCCCGGCATCTTGCGGCCGCGCTTTGGTACCTTGATGCCGTCGCCGACCACGACGCACCGGCCGTTGACGCGCAGCGGCTGGGGGAACAGCCGCAGCACCGCCCGGGTCCACAGCGCGGTGAGCTGGTCGAGCTTCACGGCAGGGCTGTGGAAGTGATCCACCAGCTTATTGTAGAAGCGAGGCTCGAGGTTCAGCGCGCGCACGAGGCTGGTGACACCGAGCAATTCGGTGCGCACGGTGAAGCCTGCGACGGCGGTGGCGAACCAGAGGAAGGTGCGCAGACGGGAGAACGCCGGACGCAGCAGCCAGATCGCATTCCACCAGGGGATCCAGAGTGACATCGGGCCGATTCGTTGCTGTTTTCGATGAACGATGCGCGTACCCCGAGAATCACTGTAACAATGTTGAATCCCTTGTGATCGACGTTGACTCTATCGTGAGTCTCGCGACAGCGGTGACCGGCGGTGCTATCATGATCCGATGGGCAAGCGGCGCGCGAAACACCCGTTCGAGGACAACCCCGTCATCGAGGGCTTTCTCGACTGGATGGACGCGCCCGAGGGACAACAGTCGATCGAGGCGTCTGATCTGGTGTTCGCCGCACTGGCGCGTGCCGGTGTCGACGCCAGGCAGCGCAAGATCGTCTGGGCCGACGGGGAGCGGCTATCGATCGGGCAGTCGGCGGCGCGCATCCACGCCGGGCATCCGCATATGCCTCGCGAACTGATCGAAACTCACGTCGTGGGTTGGCTGGAAAGCTGTGTGCCGGAATCCTGCTCTGAGCGCCAGCTTGAGGAACTCGACCGGCTCATCGAACCGTGGCTCGAGGACTATGAGCGGTCACCAGCCGTCAGAAGCTAACCGAGAACTCGGCACTCTCGAGGTAGATCGCTTCCCTTCGCTCCCGGACTATCATCATGCCCCATGTCACCTCATCGCAGCTTGCTTGCGCGGCTCTGGCCGGCGTTTGGAAATCGTCACTCAGCGGGGCAGTTTGGTGTGTTGCATCATGGTGTCAGATCAGATCGCAAGCGGCCAGACGATCTCGAAGCATCGTCCTCACGGCCTGCACAGCCTCATAACGGCGATCAGCAGGCACCGACGTGGCGAGTAGGTGCACAACGCCCTCCACCAGCACTCCGAGCGTATGGAACGGATCTGACTCATCGGCCGCCAGATGCTTGATACCTCGCACAACCAGGTCCAACAGGTCGGGTTGGGCCAGGACGATTATCTCCGCATTCCCGATGAGATCGTGTAGTTCGGTGAATGGGTGTTCGCTCATGCACTTCTCCGGGGCACAGGTTGTGGCCGTTGTCTGCTATGGTCCGAATTACTGATTTACCGTCACAAGGCAACCATTGAAGAAAGAAAATATGACGACATCATCTGTTTATATGCGAGTCTGATTCTACATACACCCGTATTAGTCGCATTGATACTGATCTATGTCAACTCCCCGTTGCGGGACGCGCGGCCGCTGCATGGCCGCGGGCGCAGCTTCCGGCGAAGTAGCGATGCCTGGCGGTGTTGATCTGCGAGGGGTAGGTTGAGAATACGTGCAAAAAGTGGTCACAAGGCAGCCGGCACCGAGAAGCGGGCCCGCCTGGTGATCTCACCGACAATGGTGCGGCTCGCCCAGCCGGCGATTTTGGCCTGAATCTGCCGAATCGTCAGCGGCGGTGGGAATCCGCGCGTAGACGGCGGCGGCCGCCACTCGGCGGTGTGCCTGGGAGGGGGGGCGGCCAGCCTTGAGGGGCGGGTCGGATCGCAGACCACCAGCCGCACCCCAGATCCCTGTCGCTACGAAGGCATAATCACGTAGCGCGGCGCAATGATGGTTGAAGCTCGCCAAGATCGCCTGCGAGCCCGCATGCAGGATGTAGCGCATCGCCTCACGGTCTCGATTTAACACATGACTAACATCAAGCTTGGCTTGGTAAACTTTTTGTTGTCATCTTTTCGCTTACCGCACCGAAACCGGCGCGGGGATGCGGTAAAAGCGCAGCCGGCGGCAAAATCGCGATACCGGCTCAACTACGAACATCGAAATCGTCACCCGTGCCGTACAAGTCGGCAGACCAGGTGTTAGCCATCCGTCAAATTCCTATTAAAAATCCCATTGCGCCATGAACATTCGTGACCTTCGCTGACTCCGTTCCCCTATGTTTACGAATTATGTGCTTTATCGCGACGGGGCAATCACGCATACATAGGCCCGACACGATTCGAGACTCGTTCGAGAGAGAGGATGAAGGACCAGTGCATTTTCGCGAAAACTTCTGCACGGACCGGGGCCATCAATCGCCGGGCCTTCAATCGTCAGCGGTGGCGGCGGATCAAATGCGCCGGAAACCCACCCGAACGCGACGTGAATCCCCTCAGTACAGGTTCTGGCGCCATCACGGCCTCAGTGTACGAGCGGCCACTGCCGTCGCTGCAGTCGGTTGCAAGTCGCTGGATGAGATTCGGGGCCTCGGATGGCACTTCTTCCACGATAGACGGAACTGCGGGATCCGAACGCTCCAAGAGTTATCTGATTTGGTCGGTGGATGGCCGGACGCGCCACGCAGGTACACGGCATGGGTTCGGCGCGCGCCTGATGACATCCTGATCGAGGAACTGCGCCGCCGCGGTATCACGGTTGGGACCGGTGAAGCGTCATGACCGCGCTGACCATTACCGCCGCACTGGCGATTGCGTTGCAATGTGCCCCGGCCGTCGACCCACACATGCTGGTCGGCATCGCTCAGCAGGAAAGCGACCTGGAGACGATGACGCTGCACGACGACGTCACAGACAGGGTGCTGCATGGCGCTGGTGTGATCGACGCGGCGACACGCCTGATTGCCGCCGGCCATTCGGTCGACCTTGGCGCGTGGCAGATCAACAGCGGCAATCTATCGCTGCTGGGGTTGCGCATCGCCGATGCGTTCGATCCGTGCAAATCGGTGGCGGCAGCAGCCCGGCTTATGGAATTGTTCAGCCGATACAACACCGGCAGTCCGTCCCGGGGTATCGCGAACGGCTATGCGCCCGCGGTGATGGCGTCCATCCACGCGGTGAGGGCCGCCAGTCCGGCGATGCCCGTCATGGCCGAACAGCCAACCTCCGCACCCGACCCGTTCAGCCGGCCATCGCGGACCGGTCGGGATCTCGTATTCACAACCGAAAGGAAGTAGCCGGATGTCCTGGTTGACGATTGTGCAGACGATCGCAACGTTCATCACCGGAACGTTTGGGACAACGCTGGTTATCATTGCCGTCGCGATTGCCGGGGCACGTGCGATGTTTCACGGGCATTGGGGCCACTTCTGGAGCGCAATCGGCGGTGGTGCGGTCCTGGTGTGTGCGGCCTGGCTGGTCCAGACGTTCTTCGGAGGCGCCTGAGTGGCCGATCACGACCGGTCCGAGGTGTTGTTCCTGGCACTCTGTCGGCCGGCCCTCACATGGGGCGTGCCGTTCGAGGCCGTGGCGCTGAACGTGATGGTCACGTTCGCCGCCGGCCTGGAGCTGTCAGCGCCGACAATCTGGCGGTCGCCGATCCTGTTCTGGGCCGCGGCGGTGCCGATCCACATGGTGCTCCAGCGGCTCACATCCTGGGATTACCACTGGTTTCGCACGGTCAGGCTATGGGTGCTGACGGTGTGCGCCGGGCGCACCACGCTGGAAAGCTTGCCAACTCAACGGGCGCGGTCAGGCCGCGAGGTGGCGAGCAGTGGCTGAGATCCCCGAGGCCCTGCTGGGCGACAAGATCCCCTTGGAGGATCACATCGCGGATGACGTTGTCCTGACGAAGGGCAACGGCGTCATGGCGATGTTTGAAGCGGTCGGGGTTTTCGCGGACACTGCAGACGACGTGGACATCGCCGCGTGGTACGACCGAGTGCACAACGCGCTGAAGAACATCGCGGCCGAGGATGTCGAGCTGACGATCTATCAGTGCCGGGGCGAAGCGGACCCGTCGATCTACGAGGGTGGTCTGCACCGATCGCAATTTGCGCGCGATCTGGACGCGGCCTATCGGGACAACCTGTTCCGCGGATCGCTGTATTCCAACCGGCTGTTTCTGGCGATTCAGATCCACGCGCCAAACGTGGCGGCGCAAAGCGTCTCACGATTCCTGGCTGATGCAGTCACGGACCCGCGAGCCGGGATCAACGAACGGAAGGACCGGCTGAACGAGATCTGCAATCTGTTGCACGTGCAGCTCGGTGCGTTCGGCCTGCGCAGACTTGGCTACGTCCAGCGCGGGCACGTCATCTTCGACGAGATTGCAGAGGCTATTGCCTTCGCCATGACCGGGACCTGGCGTCAGATTGGCGCCACGACCGGGCGCATGGCCCATGCCATCTTCTCTGAGGCGCTCCGGTTCCGGCGCAAGCACGTCGAGATCCACGGTGCCGGTGACCCTGCCTATGCTGTCATGCTCGCCTTCAAGGAATATCCTGCGACCACCTGGCCGGGAATGTTTCATGGGCTGGCGATGGCGCCATACCGCTGCACGCTGATGCAGTCCTTCCGCTTCCTGTCCAATGCGGCAGGTATGACGGCGGTCACACGGAAGCAAAACAAGATGCTGGCGGCCGGGGATAAAGCCCTGAGCCAGTCCGAGGCGCTGAGCGATGCGGCCGACGCGCTGATGTCGCGCAAGTGGGTGCTGGGTGACCATAGCCTGGTCCTGATCGCCTTTGCCAGCAGTCCCCGCGCCATCGCAGAGGTGGGCAACGCGGCTTGGCGCGACCTCGCTGCCTGCGGGCTGGTCGCGACGCGGATGACGAAGGCGTTGCAGGCTGCATACCTGTCGATGCTGCCCGGTGGCGCGTTCTGGCGCCCGCGGCCTGGGTTCGTGAAGTCATCAAACTTCGTCGCCTTCGCACCGCTCTATAACTGGCCAGCCGGCCAGCATCGCGGGCACTGGCCGGGACCGCCAATAGCGATCTTCCGGACCTTGGCAGGCACGGCCTATCGCTTCCACTGGCAGGTGGGCGATGTCGGCAACACGCTGGTGACCGGCGCGTCCGGCGGCGGGAAGACGCTGACGACGGGGTTCCTGATCACGATGACGGCCGCGCGTGCCCGTGTCGTGGCGCTGGACCATAAGCGCGGTTGGGACCTGCTGATCCATCGCATGGGCGGCGATTATGCCGTCCTGGGGGCAGGGGAGCCGCACTTCGCGCCGCTGAAAGCGCTGGATGCCTCATCGCGCAACATGGAGTTCCTGGTCGACCTGATCCGCAACTGCATCGGCGGCACGATGACCGAAGAAGAGGGGCGGCGCCTGGCGCTCGGGCTGAGCATCGTCATGCGTCTGCCGCCGGGTGAGCGGCGCCTGGGCGAGCTGTGCGCGTTCTTTGACGATGAACCGGAAGGAGCCGGCGCGCGTCTCGAGAAATGGTGCCACGGCAATGAACTGGGCTGGGTCATCGACGCGCCGGTCGATACCGTCCGGTTCGGGCAGCTGAACGGACTGGATACCACCGCGCTGCTGGACAACCCGCGGGCGCGCGGCCCGGCGATGAGTTACCTGTTCCATCGCATATCGCTGCTGCTTGACGGCACGCCGCTGCTGGTGCCGATGGATGAGGGCTGGCGGGCGCTGCTGGACGCGACGTTCCGCGCGAACATCGAGAAACAGCTTCGCACCATTCGCAGCCGGGGCGGCGCGGTGGTGTTCATCACCCAGTCGCCGCGCGACATCATCGACAGCGGCATTGCCAACATTCTCGTGGAACAGTGTCCCACGCAGCTTCACCTCGCGAACCCACGCGGGACGCGCGAGGACTATGTAAACGGTCTGAAGCTGACCGGTGGGCAGTTCGCGGCGTTGCGCGGATTGCAGGGCGGCGAGGGGACGTTCCTGCTGGTCCAGGGCGAGAAGAGCGTTGTCGCGCAACTGCCGATGCGTGGTCTGGATAGCTTCATCAATGTGCTGTCTGCGCGCGAGGAAGATTTGCGGCGCATAGATCGGACCCGTGCGGAAACTGCCGGCGACGCAAGCGAGGCACGCGAGGACATGCGGGAAGCTGCGGAGTGATCACGATGACCAACACCAAACGCTTGATTCTATACACCACGGCGGGGATTGGACTGCTGGTCGGCATGGAGAATTTCGCAGAAGCCGACCTCCCGGTCATAGATCCGGCGTCTATCGGTGAAGAGATCCAGATCATTGCCGATGACGCGAAGAGTTACGCTCTTCAATTGGAGAGCTACGTAACACAAACAAAGCAGTGGCTGACGCAAGACCTGCAACGGGCACAGCAATTGCAGCAATACGCTGTGCAATTGGAGCAGTACGCCAGCGAAGTGCAGCTGTTCGACAACTTTGTGCACAACCCGAGCCTTGGCGCGGCGATGGCCTTGTTGTCTGCCGCAGGCCTCAGCAACAGTCTGCCGGTCAACCCTAATGCGGTCCTGAGCCTGGTGAATGGCCTCGAATATGGCCAGGGCGGGGTGCCGGAAATCAGCGGAATACTGGGCTCGCTATCGGGCCTGGTCAGCCGGTCATATGTGACCGCGCACGTCTACACCCCGACCGACGGCAGTTGGGCAAGTCAGGAACTTATAGCGCGAGGCTACGGCATCGCCGGCGAGCAAGGTGCGGCCCAGGCGACCTATACCGATCTTCGCACCCATCAGGCGGCGCTTCAGGCGCTGCGCGACCACCTGGCGACCGCCAGCAGTCCGAAAGATGTCCAGGACACCCAGGCACAGATCGAGCTTGAGACGACCTGGACGACCAACGAAGCCGCACAGCTCGCGGCGATCTCGGCGACCTATCAGGCGCAGTCCGATAGCGCGGTCCAGCGCGAAAATGAGAAATTAACGCAAGACATTGAGTCGTTTGTGGCGAGCGTCCCGGCGGGATCATAGGCCCGGCAACATTCGTAACCGACAGCCTGCTGTAAGGGAACAGACCGCATGTCTCGTCTGCAAGTTGCCTGCGTTCCGCTTATCCTGGCCGGCATCGTCGCAGGCGTGGGCGGCGCGTTTTATCTGACCCGGCCACTCACAGCAACGCGGCCGGCGACGGCGATTGTGGCGATTCCCCGAACCGTGCGCACGGTCTCGTGGTTCGAGGCGCACCAACTCGAGATGACGCAGAAACTTAGTGCTTGCAATGACAATCCTGGAGGCGGCTTGCTCGATCCGGAGTGCCAAAACGCCTCGGACGCCAAGGAGCACCTCGACGTACAGAGGTTCCTGGCGAGCGCGCCAAAATGATGGTCGCATTGCTCATCTTCGCAATTTTGTTGACGGCGATTAAAGCGGGGGCGCCGATTGGCGCGCTGGCCATTCTCGTCGCGGCGATGATCTATTCACTTTTGTTCGTACGGATGCAACGGTAATGACAGTCAATTGGGCCACCTTTGCGACACTGTATTCGGCGCTCATCACGCCGGTTCTCGCTCGGTTGCAGTCCATGCTGGGCAATGTCTGTTCGACCATGCAGCCGGTGGCGCTCGCCATGGTCACGATGTGGCTTGGTTTTGTAGCATTCGACATTGCCAACGGAACCAAAACGGCCCAGCAGGCAATGCGGGACTTCTTTGTTGCCGGGCTGGTCATCGTAGCGCTCCAAGCCGGACAATACACACAGTACGTATCCGATCTTTTCCTCCAGGCTGTGCCGAATACGATTGGGCAAGCAATGGGCGGCACAGCTTCGCCGGTAGCCGCGCTCGATACGGTGCTAACCCATCTTATTCACCGCATAGCAGGGATTCGCTGACGGGCATGGTACAAGTGTCTGGAATCGCCTAGAGATTGGGTGCTGACACCAACCCAGGCACCCGGACAGAATCTGCCATGCCCGCCG
>Ga0307372_10013020_pt1 | contig 10803 bp, 8 predicted proteins | sample OX1MG_FD_202533 | JGI IMG/M metagenome (GOLD analysis project Ga0307372, IMG submission 202533) | Soil microbial communities from Risofladan, Vaasa, Finland - OX-1 | ecosystem: Environmental > Terrestrial > Soil > Coastal area > Acid sulfate soil | place: Finland: Risofladan, Vaasa | collected...
CTGCACGAGACGCGGAGCGGGCGCCCGCGACGCGGCGACGTCGGGCCAGTCGAGCTCCGGTACGAGGTTCGGCGGGAACAACAGCCAGGTGTGGGTCGCCACGTGCCGGTCGACCATCGGTCGGTAGGTGGACATCATGCCGACGATCGCGACGACGTCGACGCCCGGGGACGTCGCCCCGACGAGCGCAGCGCGGGCGCCGCCCCCCGAGCAGCCGATCGCGACGACCGGACCTCGGCACCGGTCCGACCGGGAACGGAGATAGTCGAGGGCAACCCCGTCTTCGTAGGCCACCACGCCCGCGAGGCTCGTCCCGAGGACCCTGCACCAGCGCTCCACAACGTCCTCGTGGAGCGCGGCGACGCGGTTGTACGAGGTCGCCTCGGTGAAAGGGTCCGCGCCCTGCGGAGAGGTCGTCGGCTCCACGCACGGGCGGACCCACGAAAGGTGGGAGGCCGAGGCGAGCGCCTCGTCGATGGCAGCTCGGTCGAATCGGCGACTGCCCCACAAAAAGACGTCGGGGACGAGCACCGCGAAGCCTTCGGCGGCAAGCGCGTTCGCGAACGCCCGGCCGCCGTAGTCGGCGCGGACCGTCCGCAGGCCCGGAGCGGTGCCGTCCGGCCCGTCGGCGATCTTCTCCTTCCCGAGGAGCTTGTAGTCGTCGTGCCCGTGGAGCGCGAGCACCCCGGGGAGGGGTCCGGTCGCGGCGGCCGGGCGGAGCAGCCACGCGTGGGTCCGGGGACCGAACCCGACCGACCAGGAGACCTCCTCGCCCGCGATGCCGTCGCGATCCCACGTCCGCTCGATTCGCACGTCCAGCGGCCGCCGCTCGGGCGCCATGCGCACGAGGTCGCGAAGCGGCTGAGGCTGCGCCGCACCCCGCTCCGCGGCCCCGGGGCGGCCGCGTCCGAGCGCGAAGGCCGGCCAGTCTGCATAGCTCCCGAGCTGGTCAGCCAACGCGAGCGAGTGTCCTTTCCGCCGCACGACACGGACCGGTGGTGACAGGTGGATACCCCGGACACCCCGGATGCCTTCGACGATGGCGCGCCGACAACTCCCCGAGACTACCGAAACGGATCGACGGCCTGCGGGCGCGTGTGGCGGTCGATCCGGGGCGCCGCAGCGCGGAACTGGGGATCGGGCACGGTGCGCGACGCGCGGCTGCGAGCCGGCGAATTTGCGCGCGCGGGCGCGCGCTTGCGAGGGTTGCCGCGTGGACCGCTGCGACGGACGCAGAGCGATCGACGCGATCGTCTTCGACTTCGACGGCGTCATCCTCGACACCGAGAGTGCGATCCGCGACACGTGGCGCGACATCTACGACGACTTCGGCGCCTCGTTCAGCCGCGAGGAGTGGCTGACCTCAGTCGGGACGCACGGCGGGTTCGAGCCCTACGGCTCGCTTCGCGAGCGAGCCCGGGCCACGCTCCCGCCGGAGCCCGAGGTCAGGCGCCGTGTCGAGGAAATGCTGATGCCCCGGCTCGACGGCCTCGAGCCGATGCAGGGCATCCGTGCGTGGCTCGAGGCCGCCCGCCGGCTCGATCTCATAGTCGCGATCGCCTCGAGCTCCCCGGTGGAGTGGATCGCGGCACTCCTCGCCCCCGTCGGGCTGAGTGAGGAGTTCTCGTGGATGTCCTGTCGAAGCGAGCGACTCGCGGCAAAGCCGGCTCCCGATGTCTATCTCGACGCGTGCCGGGCGCTCGGCGTCGAGCCGCGACGCGCGCTCGCCGTCGAGGACTCCGTGAACGGCCTCGCCGCCGCGCGGGCTGCTGGCCTCCGCTGCGTCGTCGTGCCGAGCCCGGTGACGACGGGCTGTGACTTCGGTGGCGCGGATCTCGTGCTCGACTCGCTCGGCGACATGGAGCTGGAGGCCGTGGTCGACCGCCTGCGCGCACGTTAGGAGGCGCGGCAAGACGGCGACGCGCGAGATTCCGCCGACGCGGCGGCCGGTGTCGAAGGTGCCGGCGAGCTCCTCGACGAGCGCCTCCACGGCGTCGCGCGCCCTGTTGGAGACCGCGCCCATGGTCACGAACGCGTGGATCATTCCAGCGAAGCGAACGAGTTGGGCAGCCGCTCCGGCTTCGGCGAGGCGGTCGGCGTGCTCGACGACACCGTCCGCGATCGGGTCGAGGTCAGCGACGATCAGCGCGGCCCTTGGCGCGTCGGCCGGCGCCCTCCCGCGGTAGGGCGCCGGCCGAACCGCGCTCAGGTCGCCGTACGCCCCCCGTCCACGGCGAGCACGGCGCCGTGGACGAAGCTCGCCTCGTCGCCGGCCAGAAAGACGATGGTGGCCGCGATCTCCTCCGGGCTCGCCGGGCGGCCCGCCGGAGCGAGCGAGGCCAGCGCTTCGAGCGCCTCGCCCATGCTCGCGGTTCCCTCGGTCCGGGTGGGCCCGGGACTGATCACCCGCACGCCTCTCGGCCCGAACTCGGCTGCCCACGCCTTCGTGAGCAGCTCCAGCGCGGCCTTGGTCGAGCCGTAGAGGGCCATGCCGTCGACGCCGAACTGGGCGACCATGGTCGAGACGTTGACGACGGCGCCTTCGCCCCGATCGGCCATCGCCGGGACGAGCGCGCCGACGAGGAACCACGGGGCCTTGACGTTGAGCGCGTAGGCGGCGTCGAAGCTGGCCTCGTCGAGCGACGCCGTGGGGCCGAACGGGAACATCCCGGCGCTGTTCACGAGGATGTCGACCCTGCCGCCGAGGGCTTCGGTGGCGCGGGCGGCGAGGCCGAGGGCGGCGTCCGCGTCGACGAGGTCGGCGAGGAGGAGGACCGCGGATCCACCGGTCGAATGGATCGCGTCGACCACGGCCTGGCCCTTCTCGTCGTCTCGACCGCTGACGGCCACCGTGGCCCCGGACGCGGCGAGGGCGAGAGCGGTCGCCTTTCCGATCCCGCTCGTGGCTCCGGTGACGAGCGCGCTCTTGCCGTTGAGGTCAGTCATGTCGGGTCCTCTCTGCGTGGGTCCGATTGCGAGACTCATGGTCTCGATATCGACTAACAGAGACTGGCGGTCTCGTATTCCGACGTGTCCGGTACACTGCGGGCGTGGCTCGCACGAGGGACGCCGACGCTCGACGCCGCGTGCTCGACAGCGCTCGCGACCTCGTGTGCGAGATGGGTCCGCACGCCGTCACGGTCGACGGGATCGCCGCCGCTGCAGGCGTCGGCAAGCAGACCATCTACCGGTGGTGGCCCTCGAAGTCCGCCGTGATCATGGACGCGCTCGTCGAGCTGACCGACCCCGTGCCGGCCGATCTCCCCGACTCCGCCTACGAGGCGATCCGCCTCCAGATGCGCAGGGTCGCCCGCATGCTGAGCTCGAGGAACGGCGAGCTCATCCGTGAGGTCGTCGCCGACGCCCAAGGCGACCCGGCGCTCGCCGACACCTTCCGCGAGCGGTTCTTCGCCTACCGCCGGGCGCGGGGCGCGGCGAGCCTCACGAGGGGGGTCGCCACGGGTGAGCTGCGACCGGACCTCGACGTCGACGACGCGCTCGACCTGCTCTACGCGCCGCTGTGGCTGCGCCTGCTGATCGGCCATCGCCCGGTCAGCCCGGCTGCCGCGGACCGGCTGCTCGCTCTCGCGTGGCCGGGACTCGCGGGCGGGCACCCGAGCCCGCCGCAAGGCGAGGGTTCCTGACGCACATTCGGATCGTCGGTCCGGCGCGCGCGTGGGACGCGGCCTCGTGAGCGGTCGGCCGGACCTCGCCGTCAGCCGGCCCTCGGCGGAAGTGACTCGGCCAACTGCTTCACGGCCGCCAGCACCGGGCTCTCCTCGTCCTCGTGGTGATCCCCCTCGCCCGCGCCCGGTCGGGGGTCCTCCTGGGTGATCGTCAGCGTCGTTCCACCGTCCACCACCTCGAGGCGGTAGGTCATCGTGAAGTAGTTCTCGGGCCGGTCCTCGAGGTCCGGTCGGGGAGCGAACAACGAGTACCGCACCTCGCGCGGAGCGTCCACGGCGAGCACCGTGCCCCACTGCTCGACGGTCCGGCCCTCCCACTCGCTCGTGAACCGGATCGGGGACCCCACGGACCAACTCGTCTCGACGACGCTTCCGTACTGCCATTGCGCGACGTACGCCGGGTCGGTGAGGACGGACCAGACCGCCTCACGGGGCGCGTCGACGTGCACTCTCGACCTCGTCACGCGCACGCGCCGAAGCTAGCGCGCAAGGCACCCGGTTGCGGGACGCCACCGCGGCGCGAGCGCCAGGCGCCTACGTCTGCGGGCGGCCGACCCGCCCCCGCTGCTGTGCGAGGCGCATCCACGTGGTCTTGGCGTCGAGGAACCTGTCGAGCGCCCGCAGGCTCCTGTCGCTCCCGTGACCCGACTCGTTCACGCCGCCGAACGGCACCGACAGGTCGCCTTCCTCGTAGCAGTTCACCCAGACGACGCCCGCCCGCATCGCCCGGGATACGCGGTGCGCCTTGCCGAGGTCGTTGGTCCATGCTCCCGCGGCGAGGCCGTAGCGGGTGCCGCTCGCGAGGCGCACGGCCTCCTCTTCGTCTCGGAACGTGGTCACTGCGAGGACCGGGCCGAAGATCTCCTCTCGCGCGATCGCCTGGTCGGGCTCGACGCGGTCGAAGACCGTCGCCAGGAGGTAGCTCCCACCGGGAACCGTCGTCGCGGCCGTCGCGAGCACCGCCCGCACGGCGTCGTCGTGGACCGACTCGTGCACGAGCAGGCGACTCCCCGCGCTGCACATCTCGCCCTGGATGTAGGAGGCGGACCATGCGGCCGTCCCACCGGCACGCTCGACGTCAGTGTCCGGGACGACGACGTTCGCGGACTTCCCGCCGAGCTCGAGCCAGGTGCGTTCGAGGTTCGAGGCCGCCGCGTAGGAGATCGCGCGCCGGCCGACGGCGGTCGAGCCGGCGAACGTCACGACATCGGCGCGCGGAGCGGTGGCGAGCGCGCGACCCGCGATCGCGCCGGCCCGTTGAGGACGCTCAGAACGCCATCGGGGATCCCGGCCTCCGCGCCGAGCTCCGCGACGCGGAGCATCGAGAAGGGAGCTTCCTCGGCGAGCTCGGGCTCGCGATGGAGCAGATCGATGATCTGGACGGAGCGATCAGGCGCCACGGAGGCGGGGTGGCCGAGCTGGTCAGGGCGAGCCGGCCCGAACCGTGACTCTCTGGGTCCTCGACGCGAGCGTCCTGCTCGCGAGCGAGGATGCGGACGACGAGAACCACCGAGATGCTCGCCGGGTGCTCGGAGGTCGCGATCCGCTCGCGACCCTGGATCTCGCGTTGCACGAGGTGACCCACGTGGCGGTGCGTGCCTGGCGCGACCTGCAGAGCGCGCACCGTCTACGCGAGCGAGTGGCGGCGGTGGCCGCCGACGGAGGGCTCGTGCGGGCCGACCCCGTCCTCGCCGCCGGAGCCGCGGCTCTCGCCGACGGGCAAGGAATCTCCGTGCACGACGCTGCCTACGTCGCGGCTGCTCGACTCTCGGGTGGCGATCTCGTGAGCTGCGACCCGCGGGATCTCGTCTCGCGAGGGCTCGCCCGGCTCCCCCGCGACGTACCTGTCGCGCGGCGAGGAGCCTGACCGAGTTCCAGCCCGCATCGCCGATCCACCCGGTCAGCCGTGCTGCCACCTCGGTCCCGTCGCCCTCGCCGGGAGGCGCGGGGTGACGGAGGTGGCGAGGTCCGGGCTCGAGATGTCCCGTCGGCAGCGCCCTGCCCGCCGCCCGTCGCGTCCCGGCCACGGCTCCTACCCGCCGGACGGCCGCCCGTCGCGTTGCGGCGCGCCGGCGCGCCGCCCGATCGCGCTCGAGAGCCATCGGAGCGGCGCGGTGGCGCGCCAGCTCGTGGAGGTGCGCAGCGCGGCGAGCTCGCGCCGCGCGGCTGCGAGCTCGGCCTCCGCCGCGCCGAGCGCGCCGCCGCCGAGCGCCCGCCCGCCGCCCGCGCTCGCGTCCGGCCCGTCCCCGCCTCCGCCCGCCGCGACCGGCCGCGCCGAGGGCAACCCGGCGAGCGACCCCGCCGGGAGCAGCACCGGACCCTCGTCGATCCGCTCGCGAAGCCTCGCCCGTCCCTCGAGCGCGGCACGGCTCTCGGCGGCGGCGCGCTTCTGCCGGCGGATCAGCACGACGACCTCGCCGGTGGACTCGGCGACGCCGCAGTACGTGGCCGCGCGGGCGAGCACCTCGTCGTGCTCGAGGCCGTCGAGCGCGTCCTCGTAGGCCAGGCCGAGGACGGTGAAGCACGTGCGAGGGAGCGCGTAGCTCCCCGGCGGCGAGCTCGGGACCGCGAGGTGGTCGAGCAGCGAGTAGCGGGGGAGCGAGGCGCGCGCGGCTCCGGCCGTCGGCTCGGGGCCCGTGCGCCCGCCGGGCCAGGCGACCTCGTGCACGGGCTGGAGGAGCGCCTGCGCGCGGAGCACGGCTCCGGGGTGCTGCTCGGCGAGCCGGGCGAAGGTCTCGACGAAGTTCGCGAGCACGACGCTCCGGCCGTCGAGCGTCGCGACGTACCGGCCGGTCGCCGCGCGCACGCCCGCGCCGAGCGCGCCCGGGGCGGCGCGCGGATCTCCCGGCGCGGGCCCCGGCACGACGCGCGACCGCGCGGCGAGCCCGCCGGCGAACGGGGCGAGCGCGTCCGCGAGCCGCCGCCGGTCCGCCGGAGCCGGGCCGGGCGCGACGGCGACGAGCTCGAAGCCGGTGACGCTCTGGGCGTCGAGCGCGACGAGCGCGTCCGCGAGCTCGGCCTCGGACGCGTCGCCCGGGACGAGCACGATCGAGAGGAACGGACCGGCCGGCACGAGCTCGTGCGGCTCGACGACCGCACCCACTGGTTCGTCGTCGTCCCGGGCGCGGCCCGGCCGCGCAGCTCGGCGAGGAAGGCGCGCAGCGGCGTCGGCGCGAGCGGGGCGGCGTCGGCGGGGAAGTGCTGGTCGCTCGGGTCGAGCGGGAAGTCGGCCTCGCCGACCTCCGCCCAGCCCGTGGCCGTGAAGGTCCGCTCGAGGCGCTGCAGGGAGTACAGCGCGACGTGGGTCTCGTCGAGGAGCCCGGTCGGGGTGACGTCCCACCGCCCGACGAGGAGCTTCGCGGCGAGGTCCAGGTGGGTGACGTTCGGGATCGACACGACGAGCGGGGGTCGCCCGTGCGCGAAGGCCACGTCGTGCAGCGCCGCGAGCACCGCGGGGCCGTTCGTGAGGTGCTCGACGACGTCGAGCGCGGTGATCGCGGCGACGGGCCGGCCGGCGACCACCTCGTCCAGGCGGGCACGGAGCGACGTCTCGTCGCGCAGGTCGAGCACGGCCTGGTCGAAGCCCCGCGCCGCGAGGTCCTCGAGCCCGGAGCGCTCGAGGTCGAGCCCGACGTAGGCGAGGCCGAGGTCGCGCACGGGCTCCGCGATCGCGCCGAAGCCGCACCCGAGGTCGAGGACGAGCCCGCCCGGGACGTGCGTGTGCGCGGCGAGCAGGCGCACGACGTGGCCGTAGGGGGAGTGCGCCGAGTACGCGAAGTGGTAGCGGGCGCCCCCGCCGCCCGGGCCCGCGGCGCCGGCGCCGGCGGCCGGCTCGGGGTGCTCGTCAGCGGGCATAGTCGAAGCGCAGCGGCGCGTACGAGTAGGTCGAGAAGTCGCCGACCGCGTGGTCGGGGTCGACGGGCGCCGGCAGCAGCCCGGCGTCGCGCCGCCGGACGTACTCGGCCGCGATCTCCTGGTGGACCGCGTCGGGCAGGTCGCGGTGCGCCTCCAGCTGGGGCGCCACGAGCTCCGGGCGGGAGTACTTCGTCATGAGGACGAGGCGGGCGAGCCCCGAGTGGTAGACCTCGGACCGGCTCGGCTGCTCGGCCCCGTCCGCGGAGAGCCGCTTGTCGTGAAAGCAGACCGCTGCGGGCGCGTAGAGGACCCGGTAGCCGGCGAGTCGGGCGCGCCACGACAGGTCGACGTCGTCGCAGTAGAGGAAGAAGGAGCCCTCGTCGAAGCCGCCGGTCGCGTCGAGCACCTCGCGGCGGTAGAGCGAGCACGCGCCCGACGCCCACGAGGTGTCGCCGGTCGCGTGGTCGTAGGCCTTCTGGTGCTCGAGCGGGAGCTGGCGCGCCTCGACGACCCCGACCGCTCCCTCGAGCGGGGCGAGCAGCTCGAGGAGGAGCCGCGGGGACGCGCACGTGTCGGGGTTGAGGAAAAGGACGAGGTCCGCGCCGGCGACGTCGCCCGCGAGCAGCCGGTTGTGCGCGCCCCCGTGGCCCGGGTTGTCGGCGAAGTGGTCGTAGTGGAGCGCGCGCAGCCCCGTGCCGGTGAAGCTCCAGCGGAGCCGCTCGAGCGCGTCCGGGTCGAGGGTCGGGGAGGGGGAGTTGTCGGCGATCGCGACCTCGACCTCGTCGCCGGGGCGCGCCGCGAGCTGCGCGCGCACCGCCTGGCCGACCGCGCGCGCCCAGCGCTCGAGCGCGCCCTGCGGTGGGCAGTGGAGCACGCTCTGGATCCGGAGCACGTGGCGGTCGGCGGCCGGGCGGCCGGCGGCCGGGCGGTCGGCGGCCGGGACGTCCGCGGCGGCGCCCGGCGCCCCTCCCGGATCCCCTCCCGGTGCGGCGCCCGGAGTCGCTCGCGACCCCTCGCCCGCAGCGGCGTCCGGCGTGGCGGTCGCGGGTCCCTCGCCCGGGAACGGGTTCCCGGGGAGCCCCGCGCCCGAGAGCCGCTCGAGCAGGAGCGCGCCGTCGAGGTCGCGGGCGCTCGCGAGCGTGGCGGGGTCGCCGAGGAACGAGCTCCCGCGCTCGATCGCGTCGTAGTGGACGTGCCAGCCGCGCGCCCGCTCCGCCGGGCTGAACCGGCCGCGCCGCTCGCGGAAGATCTTCTGCTCGCCGTGGGACTGGGAGCGGATCGGGTAGTGGCGCAGCAGGAACTTGTACGGGAAGACCCGCCGCCCGGCGAAGCGCACCTCGTGGCCCCCCGACGAGGCCATCTCGACCGGGCCCTCTTGGGGCTTCCAGGCCTTTTGCTGGAGGAAGTGCCCCGGCGACTCGCCGAACGAGAACCACTCGAAATGCGACTCGAGGTCAGCACCGGCGACGAAGCCGTCGTCGACCGGCACGAAGTTCGCGACCGTGTGGTCGACGCAGTTGAACCCGAAGGAGTCGACCGCGAACAGCCCGCCGCGAAGCGACGTGCCCGGCCACGGCGGCTCGCGGATCTCGTCCGCGTCGTGGTGGACGACCCAGTGCGCGCCGGACGCGGCCGCGATCTCCTCGACGCGCCGGAGGAGCGCCTCGAGCTCGAAGTGCGGGGACGGCCCCGCCGCGGGGAAGCGCTCGCTCGTGCACGCGCCCGAGGCGACGAGGCCCGCGAGGATCTCCCCGGTCCCGTCGCTCGACCAGTTGTCGACGACGTGGACGCGGATCGCGTCGGCGACGAGCCGCTCGACGAGGGCGGCGACGATGTCGGACTCGTTGAAGGTCGTCACGATCGCGAGCACGTCGAAGCCGCCGGGCACCGGCCCGACCGCCGCGGGGTCGAAGCGGTCGAGGAGCGCGAAGTCGGGCCCCGCGAGCCGGCAGGAGAGCCCCGTCGCCCGGGCGAGGCCCTCGACGCGCCCGGGACCGGGCGCGCCCGCGACGAGCACGACGTCGGCTCCCGGGGGGACCTCGCCGTCCGCGTGGTCCCCGCCCGCGGGCGCGCCCGGGACGACGGCGAGCGGGGCCATCTGCGCGTCCGCGAGGCGGTGGCGCAGGTACGCCGCGAACGCCTCGAGGCGCGCGTCGCCCGCGCTCACGCGCCGGCCCGCCACGCGTCCCGGCCGGGCGCGACGGGCGAGCTCACCCGAGCACCTCGACCGCGACCTCGAGGCCGCACTCGAACCACCGGACCTGCTCCTCGACGAGGTCGACCGCGAGGACGTAGCGGCCGGGGGCCCCGGGCGCCATGACCTCGAACGGCATGAGCGTCGCCTCGCCGGGGTGGAGATCCGCGGGGAACGCGAAGCGGCCGCACTCGAGCGCGAGCTCGCCGCGCGACCCGCCGGGCCCCGCGGAGAAGAACCGGGAGGACACATAGACGCGGTTGCGCCCGTCACGCAGCCAGCTCGCGTCGCCGAGGTTCTCGACGAGGACCATCGCCTGGCGCCGTTCGTCCGGGCGAAGCGCCGTGAGGTCGCGCGCCGGGCTGCGCCCGCGTCGCCACTCGAGGCGTGCGCGGTACGCGCCGGCGGGCAGCGGACGCTCGGGCCAGTGGCCGAGGATCTCGTCGTACGCGACGGTGCCGGGGAGCAGCGGCTCGGCCTCGCCCGTCACCGACTCGCGCTCGAGCACCCGGTCGGCCGAGGCGTCCGCGGCGAGCACCTTCTCGACGAGCGCGACGTCCTCGGCGGGGATCGGCGCCGGCGGGTGGAGCGAGTGGCGCTCGGGGAGGTAGAAGACCTCGCTCACCGGCCGCCCGTCCTCGAGGAGCTGGCGGCCGTCGAGCCCGTCGTAGAAGGCGACCTTCGCCGCGCGTGCCGCGGTCGTCGTCGTCGCGTCGCTCAGGTGGTAGACGGGGAGCTCGAGGTAGCGGAAGGGCGGCGCGGCCATGACGCCCTCGTGGACCCCGCCCCGGATGTGGAGCGTCGCGGGGTCGTTGCGGACCAGCACCATCTTCCACGACGGCTCCCAGGGGTACTCGTCGAGGTAGTGCGCGACGTCCGGGTAGCACCACCGGCACGTGGTGAGGTACGTCACGACGTCGCGCGCCGCGGCGAGCGCGGGGAGCGCCGAGATCAGGCGTGCGCTCGGGACCTCGTCGGAGTCGACCGTGGCGACGAACTCGCCCCGGCACTGCGCGTAGAGCCACGCCCGGTAGCGCTCCTGGAGGAAGTCCGCGCCCATCTCGCACG
>Ga0307372_10013021_pt1 | contig 10801 bp, 11 predicted proteins | sample OX1MG_FD_202533 | JGI IMG/M metagenome (GOLD analysis project Ga0307372, IMG submission 202533) | Soil microbial communities from Risofladan, Vaasa, Finland - OX-1 | ecosystem: Environmental > Terrestrial > Soil > Coastal area > Acid sulfate soil | place: Finland: Risofladan, Vaasa | collected...
AGGAAAGTTACGCGGCAAAAAGCCGAAACTCTCCGAAAAGCAGTAGCGCGAGTTACGCCGCATGTATGACACTGGCAATTATTCGATCAGTGACTTGGCCGAGCTGTTCAGCGTGTCGCGCCCCACCTGTAGGCGGGATTGTCGATAAACTGGTAATCCAGGCTTAGGCAAGGACCGGCAGTAACTGGGCGGCATAGTAGGTTTCAACGATCTTCTCCAAACCATAGTGCGGCAGTAGCCCGTCGCCGACGAGGATGCCAAGCCCGCCCGCGGCGAAGTAGCAAGCCGAAGATGACTGACAGCAAAATTGAGTCAACCAAGAGGCTGCTGGCCAGCGGCGTTCTGCCCAAAGGCGTGGCCAAGATCTCGGCGTGTCCGTTCCTACGCTGTACCGCGGGGTGCCAGCCTCTGCGCGGGCTTAGCGTACGGTTTTTCCGTTTTCCGAGATGCACCTTCACGATCCGGCACTACCGTCCCGGCGTTCAGAGCCTGAATGATCTGGCGTGGCAGACCGACAAAGGCATCGTACTGGCCACCGCCCTGGTGGACGGCTTGCGGCGGCAACGCGTGCTGCTGCCCTCGTCGAACGTCATCGAGCGCGTGTGCGCCGAGGCCGTCACGCGTGCCAACCGGCGCATCCATGCGGCGCTGACCGAATCGCTGACGGCCGCGCACCGCCGATGCCTGGACGAGCTGCTCAAGCGCAAGGAAGGCGGCAAGCCAAGTTCAGGTTCAAGCGGCCGCTCCGCCGCCGACCGGCGGTTGCCCCGCGTTCCTCACCAGCACCATGCCGTCGAACACGCGCACTGGATAGCTGACCACCGATAGCGCGGCGTCTTCGATGCACTCGCCGCTGCTCAGGTCGTAGTGCTGCTTGTAGATCGGCGAGGCCACTACCGGCCGGCCCTTGAGACTGCCGACCAGTCCGCGCGCCAGCACGTAGGCGCCGGATCGCGGATCGCGGTTGCACATGGCGTAGAGACCGGTCTCGCTGTCGTCGGTCGCGCTCAGGCGGAAGATGGCGACCTGCGCCGTACCAACCTTGGCGGCGACGCCGGTGTTGGGGACGATGTCGCTCAGGCGGCAGACATAGGTCCAATTGGCTTTGCCCGTCATCATGCGCTCTCCTTGTCCGTGCTGAGTAGTTCTTCGACGCGCGCCGGCCGGATCTGGCCGCGCTCGTCGACGAAACGGATGCCGGGGTCGGCCCCCGGCGTGTTGACGAAGTGGCGGAAGCGCTTGAGCGTGGCGGGGTCGTTGATCGCCGCCTTCCACTCGCATTGGTAGCTGTCGACCAGGTGCTGCAGGTCGGCTTCCAGTTCAGCGCCAATCCCGAGACTGTCCTCGCACACCGCTTGGCGCAGGTAGTCGATGCCCCCTTCGAGGTGCTCCAGCCACGATGCGGTGCGCTGCAGGCGGTCGGCGGTGCGAATGTAGAACATCAGGAAGCGGTCGATGTAGCGCACCAAGGTGGCGTCATCGAGGTCGCGCGCCAGCAAGTCGGCGTGGCGCGGTTTCATGCCGCCGTTGCCGGCCACATAAAGATTCCAGCCCTTCTCGCTGGCGATCACGCCCACATCCTTGCTCTGCGCCTCGGCGCATTCGCGGGTGCAGCCCGACACCGCCAGCTTGAGCTTGTGTGGCGAGCGGATGCCGCGGTAGCGGTTTTCCAGCTTGATCGCCATGCCCACCGAATCCTGCACGCCGAAACGGCACCAGGTGTTGCCGACGCAGGATTTCACCGCGCGCACGGCTTTGCCATAGGCGTGGCCGGACTCGAAGCCGGCGGCAATCAGATCCTTCCAGATCAGCGGCAGCTGCTCGACGCGCGCGCCGAACAGATCGATACGCTGGCCGCCGGTGATCTTGGTGTAGAGGCCGAAGCGCTGCGCCACCTTGCCCAGCACGATCAGCTTCTCCGGCGTGATCTCGCCGCCGGGCACGCGCGGCACCACCGAGTAGGTACCGTTGCGCTGCATGTTGGCGAGGTAGTAGTCGTTGGTGTCCTGCAGTGAGGCGTGTTTGGGTTTGAGCACGTGTTCGTTCCAGGTCGAGGCCAGAATCGACGCTACCGTCGGCTTGCAGATGTCACATCCCCAGCCCTGACCGTGACGGTTCAACACGTCCTCGAACGTTTTTAACTGCTCGATCTTGATCAGGTGAAACAGCTCCTGCCGCGAGTGCGGAAAGTGTTCGCAGAGGTGATTGCTGACGGCGACACCGCGACGCTTCAATTCGGAATCCAGAATCTGCTTGACCAGCGGTACACAGCCACCGCAGGTGGTGCCCGCTTTGGTGCAGGACTTCAGCGCGCCGAGGCTGACCGCGCCGCCTGCCACCGCCGCACACAGATCGCCCTTGGAAACGTTGTTACACGAGCAGATGTTGGCCGTGGCTGGAAGCAGGTCCACGCCCAGGCCTTTGGGTGCGCCGCCTTCGCGCGCGGGCAGGATCAAGTCTTCCGGGTGCTCGGGCAGCGGGATGCGGTTCAACGTCAGTTGCAGCAGATTGCCGTAATCTCCGGCATCGCCCACCAGCACTGCGCCCTGCAGGGTCTTGCCGTCGGCGCTCACCACCAGTTTCTTGTAACGACCGGTGACCTCGTCGCTGAACACATACTTGAGCGCGCCCGGCGTGTTGCCGTGGGCGTCGCCAATGGAGGCGACATCCACCCCCAGCAGTTTGAGCTTGGTGCTCATGTCGGCGCCCAGAAATACTGGCGCGGCCGAAGGCCGCTCCGACGCCCCTCTCACATCTTGGGGGAGGGGAGGGCCAGCCGACGCTGATGTAATCTGGGCCGCGACGACCCGGGCCATCTCGTAGCCCGGCGCCACCAGTCCGAAGCTGCGGCCGTTCCACAGCGCACATTCGCCGATGGCGTAGATGTTCTCATCGGATGTGCGACATCGATCGTCGACGGCGATGCCGCCGCGCGCGCCGACCACCAGCCCGGTCGCACGCGCCAGTTCGTCGCGCGGGCGGATGCCGGCAGAGAACACGATCAGGTCGGTGTCCAGGGTTTCGCCGTCGGCGAACACCATGCGATGGCGCGCGCTATCGCCGCCGACGATTTCGGTGGTGTTTTTCGAGAGGTGTACCTGCACGCCGAGTGCCTCGATCTTGCGGCGCAGCAGGCCACCGCCGAGGGCGTCGATCTGCACCGCCATCAGCCACGGTGCGAACTCGACGATATGCGTTTGCAGACCCAGATCCCGCAGCGCCTTTGCCGCTTCCAGCCCCAGCAGGCCGCCACCTACGACGGCGCCGGTCTGCGCATCCACGGCAGCCGCCTCGATCGCTTCGAGATCTTCGATGGTGCGATAGACCAGACAGCCCGGCCGGTCCTTGCCCGGCAGTGGCGGTACGAAAGGGTAGGAGCCGGTGGCCAGTACCAGCGTGTCGTAGGCCAGCACGCGGCCGCCGCGCGTTGTCACCGTCTGCCCGTCGCGGTCGATGGACGCCGCGGCTTCGTTCAGATGCAGCACATAGCCGTGGTCGTTGAAAAAGCCGGCCGGCGTCACCGACAGGTCCTCGGCACTGCGGCCACTGAAATAACTGGACAGTTGCACGCGGTCGTAGGCGGCGCGCGGCTCTTCGCACAGCACGCTGACATCGAAGTTGGCGCCGGATCCGGCCAGGCGTTCCAGGAAGTGCTGGGCGACCATGCCGTGCCCGGCCACCACGATGCGCGGTGGTGCCGCGATGTCTTTTCCGGCCTGTTGCACGATTCCCATGTCTTGATTCCGATTTCTTGTCCTGCAAAAAATCAACCGCTCATGAACGGCTTCCACCGGATTCATGGACGCCATCGTCCAAACTGGAGGGTGCTGCGTGTCGTCGCTGCAACGCATCGTCGTTGGTGTGCGGTCAGTTCCTGCGGTTGGTAAAGCAAGCTCTATGCCAATTCTCGCATTGCGAGAATCACCATGCACAGCTTTTCCGAGATGCTGAACCACCCGCGTCCTGTCGCCCTCGAACCCGACTACGAGGGCTACTGCCCCTGCGCTCATCGCCACCGCTCCAGCGGGGGTTTTCTTTGGGTATCCGACTTCCACTGCTGGAATCTTCAACCCAGCATCTTGCTCAGCCCCTCTTTGAAGATGAGAAAACACAAAGGGAAAGCTCGATTTCGTGACTTCGAAGGCTAACTGCGACCTGCTGCGTGGATCCTGCCGCAACCGCAATCGCTGCAAGATGATCACAACAGAATGCAGCAGGAAAGGTCAATTCTTAAGGGCGACAGACTGCTAGGTCTTTAAGCATGTGCAGTTGAAGCAGGGTAAGCATGACCAAGCCGCTTTGGATCAGGTTGGCACGATGCCTGCTAGGCCCAAGTCAGCAGCATGAATAGGGAGCACGTGCAGCGTGCGTAAATTCTTGGGAGTTCTAGCCATCGTCGGTTTAGTATCTCTACCTGGGCTAGCTTCAGCCGCAGGGCCGACGGTGAACGACATCCTGACCCATTCGGGAATCACCGCCAGCGGGCATCTCAGCGCCTCTTATACCGACGGATTCAACAAGGGCCAATCGCTCAACTATCGTACCTTCGACACCAACGCCAACACGTTCGAGTTCAATCAGGCGATGTTGATCGTCGCCAAACAGCCGATTAACGGTTTCGGTGGTTTGGTGAATCTACTGGCCGGCAGCGATGCAAAAGTGGTCAACGCCGCCTATGGCAATGGCAGCAACGCGGATTTTGCGTTGCTGCAAGCCTATCTTCAGTACGCACATGACAACTTCAGCATCATCGGCGGACGCTATGTCACCTTGGCGGGCAACGAAGTCATAGACGATTCCGCCGACACCAACATCTCGCGCTCGTTCCTGTTCCAACTGGTGGAGCCGCTGGTGCACACCGGCGTCCGTGCCAGTTATGCGCTGGGCAGTACGACGTTTTATCTGGGCGTCAACAACGGGGTCTACAGCGGCAACGCAGTCGACACCAACAAGCAGAAGACCCTGGAAGCCGGGGTCTCGTTGGCACCGACTTCAAAATCAAATCTGGGCATCTACGACTATTACAGCCATGAAAGCGGTGCCGGCCTGAATTATGCCGATTTCGTCGGCAGCTACCAGATCACCCAGAAACTGCAGTTCGTACTCAATGGCGACTGGTACAGCAGCCACTCGACAACGGCAGCCGAAGTTAATGCCTACGGTCTTGCGGGCTATTTAAACTATACCTACAACGACCGGTGGAAAGGTTCGCTGCGCGGTGAGTTCGTCAAGACCAAAAACGTGGTGACCTGCCCCAAGGGTGATGGCAAATGCACCCTGAGCGAGGTCACAGCCACGGTGGGCTATTCTCCAACCGCGCATTTCACCGTTCTCGGCGAACTGCGCTACGACATATCTGGAGACAGGATCTACGCTGATCCTGGTAGCTCACCGTACAGCACAAATGCCTACAGCAATGATCAAGGTAATATTGCGGTAAAGGCGATCTACTCCTTCTAACTTAACCCGAGTAGCGAGTCGCAAACCTAAGGGACCGCATCAACGGCATTTTTTTAGATGCGTCAGTCAAAGATCCGCACTTTGCTGACGCCAACTCGCCGCCAAGCCAGAAGCTGATGATATGACGTCATCAGCCATGAAGGCGCGATAGTCTAGGCCACGCAACGGACAGTCAGAAGGTGCGTGCAGCCAATACGCTCGTCGCTACCGGGCAAGTTGTTGGAATACAGCGATGCACCAAGTTCGCCCGGCCCGTTGGCCGGGTGCACTACAACGATCCCTGGCAACTGCGATTCGGCGCCGATTATTTCAAGCATCGGTTATTTGTGTTCCGTATCGGCGCACGGCAGTGCTTCCCGCGATGCGCCGCATGTTTTAGTGCATCTCGCATGAGATCTTTTAGCAAGCCAACGTCAGATCGATCCGACATTCCCGATGCAAAGGCTGCACACCCCCACATCCTACTTGTCTGCGGGCAGTTCTGGACGCGCATAACGGTCAAGTTACGAAACTCTGATCAAGTCCGAGAGCATATTGGCACGCTCCGTGCTCCAATACCTTTGTCCGTGCCATCACAGATATTTGCGCAGGTGGTGGACGCCAAAGTAAACGGCTTTACTGACTGAGGAGTTGCACGCAGTGAAACTGATCGCGGCAATCATCAAGCCGTTCAAGCTCGACGCGGTGCGCGAGGCGCTGTCGGAAATCGGCGTGGCCGGGATCACTGTCACCGAAGTCAAAGGCTTCGGGCGACAGAAAGGTCACACCGAGTTATACCGAGGCGCCGAATACGTCGTCGATTTCCTGCCCAAGGTGAAGGTTGAAGTTGCGGTCGACGACCACCAGCTTGATCCCGCCATTGAGGCGATTTCCAGGGCGGCCCACACCGGCAAGATCGGTGACGGCAAGCTGTTCGTGCTGTCGCTGGATCAGGTCATCCGGATTCGCACCGGCGAAACCGGCAACGAGGCCCTCTAAGGGAGCTTATTGCCATGACTCCGGCCAAATTTTTCGGAATATTGCTGTTCGCGGGGCTGGCAACGCCTCCGGCGGCATTCGCCGCGACCCTTGCGTCACCGATCAACTCCGGCGATACCGCCTGGATGCTGACTTCGACGGCGCTGGTGTTGATGATGACCGTCCCCGGTCTGGCGCTGTTCTACGCCGGCATGGTGCGCACCAAGAACGTGCTTAGCGTGATGATGCAGTGTTTCGCGATTACTTCCGTCGTGACGATTCTGTGGGTGTTGTATGCCTACAGCTGGGCGTTCACGCCTGCGATCAGTCCGGGCATCAACAGGTTCATTGGCGGCACGTCCAGGTTCTTCATGCACGGTATGGGCATGAACACCGCCTCACCGCTGGCCGGCACGATTCCGGAATCGGTGTTCATGTGCTTCCAGATGACTTTCGCCATCATCACGCCGGCGCTGATGGTCGGTGCATTCGCCGAGCGTATGAAGTTTTCGGCGATGCTGATCTTCATGAGCCTGTGGCTGACCTTCATCTATGCTCCGATTGCCCACATGGTCTGGGGCGGTGGCTGGCTCGGCGCCAAAGGTATCCTCGATTTTGCTGGTGGCACCGTGGTGCATATCAACGCTGGGATCGCCGGCCTGGTCTGCGCACTCGTGCTGGGTAAGCGTAAAGGCTACGGCGCAACCGCGATGAAGCCGAACAACATCGGCTACACCTTGATCGGCGCTTCGCTGCTGTGGGTCGGCTGGTTCGGCTTCAACGCAGGTTCGGCGGTCACTGCGGGCGGCAATGCCGGCACTGCGATGTTGGCGACACAGGTTGCCACTGCGGCGGCGGCGCTGGGCTGGATGTTTGCGGAATGGATCATCGGCGGCAAGCCAACCATCCTCGGTATCGCCTCAGGCGCGGTTGCTGGCCTGGTCGCCATTACTCCCGCGTCTGGTACAGCCGGCCCGATGGGGTCGATTGCCGTTGGTGTCGCTGCTGGCGTGCTGTGCTATCTGGCTGCGACCAAGCTAAAAAACGCGATCGGCTACGACGACTCGCTCGATGCTTTCGGCGTGCACTGTATCGGCGGCATCATCGGCGCCCTGCTTACCGGCGTATTCGCCGCCCCCGCACTGGGGGGCTTTGGTACGGTGGGCGCTGCAGGTGGCAATAGCTTCGGCACGCAGTTCCTGATCCAGCTGACGGGAGTCTGCACTACGCTGGTGTGGTCCGGTGTCGGCAGCTTCATCCTGCTGAAAATCACCAGTCTGCTGGTCGGCGGATTGCGCGTCAGCAACGAGGCCGAGCTTGAAGGTCTCGACTTGGCGCTGCACGGCGAACAGGGGTATCACATATAAAACCTTATCCTCATTAGCAGGATCATTCTGGGGGGCCGCAAGGCTCGCCTTCTCTGTTCTCGACATAGCGAAATCCATATAGATGCCCAGCGTAGGGAATCCAGGGAATGCCGGTCGAACCGGCACGCAGCTTGAATAGCTGGATGTCGGCTCTGTGGCGATGAGTTGGTGAATGTGGGGTTTGAGGCGCAGTGGAACGGAAAACCCGGTTAAGCGAAGCGCTTCGATCGACCACAAGCAGGTTGGATGCTACATCATGCTTGGGATGCGCCGTGCACAAACGATCGTTTGTGCAATGATGACTGAAGGATCACTGACAAAGGGCTTGCGCGTTGCACAAAGGTGTTGCACAGTAGTACTCGTAGGCAACAGGTTTTCGCAACCTGCCTGCCTTTTCACCGGGCTGATTCGATGACCATGAAAACGCAAGCACTCGACCCGCTCATTTCCGAGTTCCAGACCGAAGCCCAAGCGACCAGCCATGACCTCTGGTTTCGTGCCCAGGTGCAAGCGGCGATCGACGATCCTCGCCCAAGCGTGCCGCATGATGAAGCGATGGCCCACGTCCGCTCGACCATTCAAGCCGCGAAGCGCAAACCGAAGTCGGCATAGTGCTGCCGATTCGCTGGAACGCGAAGGTGCTGGATGAACTCGACGCCATCGCTGACTACATCGCCCAGTTCAACCCGCTCGCCGCCGAAGGTTTGCAAGACCTCATCGAGGCATCGGTGTTGCCGCTGTCGGAACATTCCTACCTGTATCGCCTTGGTCGCGTTGCCGGCACGCGCGAGTTGGTGGTGCATCCCAACTACATCTTGGTTTACCGCGTATTGACCGACCAGGTTGAAATTGTCGGCGTCCTGCACGCGGCTCGCGAGCACCCCTAAGCCATGCGCATCGGCTACGCCCGCGTGTCAACCAGAGATCAAGATACGGCTGCACAGCTTGGCGCACTCAAGGCAGCGGGTTGTGAGCTTATCTTCCAGGAAAAAGCGTCCGGCGGGCGCTGGGAACGGCCTGAGTTGCATCGACTTCTCGGACAACTGCGCAAGGGTGATGGTGTAGTGGTCTGGAAACTGGACCGCTTGTCGCGCTCGTTGAAAGACGTCTTGACGTTGATGGAGAAGATTCAGCAAGCCAACGCCGGCTTCCAGAGCCTGACCGAAGCGATCGACACCACTTCGCCCGGCAGGACGCATGATGATGCAGATGGTTGGAGCGTTCGCTGAATTCGAGCGTGCCATGCTGCGAGAACGTACGAAACACGGGCTGGAAGCGGCACGGAAGGATGGCCGTATTGGTGGGCGGCGTCCCAAGCTCAAGGCGCCCCAGGAGCAGGAAATAGTGAAGTTGGTGCGTACGGGTCAGAAGACGGCCGCGGATGCCGCTCGGCTATTCAATGTGCATCCCGCCACCGTGTCGCGGTTGCTTGCTCGGAGTCGCCCAGCACCGGCTTAAGTGCATTTACCGTTCCGCTGCGACTCAAACCCCATTTTCATGGTGTTAGCGGAGAGGGTGAGGCCGGAGCAGGTGAATTCAGGCCGCTTCGACCGCTGAGCGTACTTTGCGATCCGTTTTCTGAGGCGGCCCCTTGATCACTGATCGGCATTCCTCTGCTGCGCATGATGCAGCAGCCGCAGGATCTGCACATCATCATCGCGAACGCGGTAGATCAGGATAAAAGGAGTCCCCGGCACGACCCGCTCACGCGTGCCCGCCACGCGACCGCGCCGGCCCAGCCGCGGATGGTCGATGAGCTGGTCGGCCGCATGCTCGATGGCGTCGAGCTGATCCAGTGCCGCCTGCGGGTGGTCCTGGGCAATCCAGTCGATGGCGTCGCTGCGCTGCCTGCGGGCGCGCGCCAGCCAGCGCAACCGCATCAGTGTGGGCCGGGCTGAACCTTGGCCCGCAGCGCCTCACGCTGGCGCCGCATGTCCTCTTTCACGGTGTCGTGGTCAACCCACTCAGCATCGGGTGCATCGGCTTCCTGCAGAGCGCTCGCGACCTGTGCCCGAAACCATTCGTCGTAAGCCTTGGCTTCGTGCGCCCGCTTGAGCGCGGCGGCGGCGTCGGGCCGCCGGCGGGTCGCGTGCTGGGCGTGGCGGTCGTAGCCGCGCGCGTCGACCCGAAACTGCCCCAGCCCCGCGTCTTGCATGAAAGCCACGGCGGTTTCCAGCTTGCGAAACAGGCGTGGCTGGCCGCGCTTGGCCGCGATTGGGTACTGCGTGCGGTGGATCTGCACCACCACCTGCCAGCCGCCGGGGCCGGCGACTACAGCGGCGTCGCTGACGGCGCCGGTGCCGGACAGCCGGCGCAGATCGCTCTGCAGTAGCATTTCGTCTCGAGTGGGCATGACGGGACTCAGGCAGCAGGAGAGTGTGACCCCACTTTATAGATAAAAACGATTTAGCGCCACGTTTCTAGGCCCGTTGGCGTGACATAACACCCATCACGCGCAAGGGACCCGCGCTTTACAGAATGGAAGGTTTTGGTTCCCGCTCGTTCGGACCCACACAACGCGAATAACCGGCAATGCCGACTGGGCTGTAGGCCCACAGTCAGGCGATCCTCACCGCCATCAACAGCAAAAGCGACTGGCGGCTGTCGAAGACGCTGGCGACCCACAGCGGGATGACCAACGACGAGTTAAAGCGGCAGGGATTGATCAGCTTTCGCGACCTTTGGATAAAGGCGCAGGGCTAACTCGGCCTGATGTATTACAACGGTGCAAGGCATGCCGACGGACTACCAGCAGGCTTTGAAGTGGTTGCGGCTGGCGGCGGCGCAAGGTTACGCTCGTGCGCAGGGCGTCCTCGGCGTGATGTACTTCACCGGTTTGGGCGTACTACCCCAATCAGATCATTAGTTCCTGTAATTGTGCAGCACTACACTAGACGGGAAACGGGAGATGATGCTAGTCTTGCGCTGTATACAAAGCTACATAGCGCAGTATGTCGACAAAGCAGACTATGAAGATCGGCGGCCGCCTGTGGTTTGCTGCGGCTGAGCCGGGTTCG
>Ga0307372_10013023_pt1 | contig 10800 bp, 15 predicted proteins | sample OX1MG_FD_202533 | JGI IMG/M metagenome (GOLD analysis project Ga0307372, IMG submission 202533) | Soil microbial communities from Risofladan, Vaasa, Finland - OX-1 | ecosystem: Environmental > Terrestrial > Soil > Coastal area > Acid sulfate soil | place: Finland: Risofladan, Vaasa | collected...
GAAGTAGAGGACAACCTCCTTCTTTCCATGAAATTGCGATAAGGTGTATTTTTTCCCATCATCGCCTTTGAGTTCGAAATTTGGTGCCATTGATCCTTCTTCGGCTGTGGTCTCTTCGCCCATGAACCTTCTACTAGAATTGGCTGTTTATTGAATTTGCTGTCAGCCAAGAAAACTTAAAGAAACTCAAAACGAATCGAGGAAGAGTACGTGCGGGAGTCGCCCAGCCTGGTCAAAGGCGCAGGTGATTTGCGTTGCTTAAGCAATGGGAATCTGCGAGACTGAGGATCTTGCTGTACGGTTGAATCGAACTACAGCATGAGCGGAACTCCTGTCCCTTAGGGGTTCGTGGGTTCAAATCCCACCTCCCGCACCATTCTCCGAGAAACCCTAGTAGGATACTTAGAGCAATTGCCCAATTGCGAATGGAATCGCCTACTCGAAACCGAAAAACTTGCAGTTAGGCCCAAATTGAGGACAGAGTTAAATTCAAGTTTCTTGAGAGTGTTCACAAATTGTCCAAAGATTGTCAGCATCCAACGTTCAGTTTGATGAGGAGCGGTCCCGACGTATCGGCCTATTGCTCAAAATGTTGGAAACTCATGTTCAAATCAAAAGAAGTGATGGCCTGGAAGTATTCGCTTGCCTCAGCTTTCAAGGGTGAAGAGGAGGGTTGCGTAGGAAAGTTGGTGAGGCTGTATAGAACTGACCGCTTTATCACGGCGAGATGCATGGCTTGCGATTATCATGTAAGAAGGAGCGAGTTCAAAGTTGATAGAAGTTCGATTGTTCAACCAAGGCTTCCCCAAGTAAAATCGGTCTGGAAGATTTCACCATCCGTTTGATTATTTTGCGAAGAATAGACGTGCACGCACACCTCGACGAACAGTCTCTAGATTGGTTCATAACGAATTTGAGAAACTTTGATAATCTATCGGTGATTTCAGATTCCGTCGATCTTCATTCCTCATCACGTAACATTGAGCTGGCAGCGAATTGCGATTCGATAATTCCATTCATAGGTATACACCCGGAAATCTTCGCTAGATCAGAGAACGTTAAGACAACGCATGAGAAATTAGACGAGATGATCGCAGCACTGGGTAGGAAGGTCAAATTTGCAAGAGGCATCGGAGAGATTGGATTAGATCCCACGTATGGTCTTATGAAGGATCAAGAATACTTGCTCAGAGGAATACTTTCGCTAGCAGAGGCCTCGAGGATTCCGATTACATTTCATTGCAGAGAAACTATTGCTAGAATTCTCGAGGTTGTATCCACATATAGTCTTCGGTCGAAAATTCTTTTTCACTGGTTTGCGGGATCAGAATCGGAAATGAAGAAAATGCAGGATGGAGGGATTTACTCTTCATTCGGTCCATCAATTCTCTTCTCAAAGCGAATGGCTGGCTTGGTAAAGTACTCGGATCCACGATTCATACTTGCTGAGACGGATGCACCAACAGCAATTCGATCATTGATCGATGCTCCGAGCACTCCATTTTTGGTAGACAGTGTAGCTTTCAAGATAGGGCTGATTCTGTGCATTTCATATCAGCAGGCATGCCAACTTTTGGAAACTAATGCAACTAGGTATCTGTCAACGCAAGATTGATTAAGGGTCCATAGAAAATACTAAAGCTACAAAGTTTCCAAAGCTACAAGGGTGCAAAAGTACGAGTGGTTTTAATTGAGTAAGGTAAAGAAAATCGCTGAAGATTTTTTGGCGAAATACCCTACATTGTTTTCGGCGAATTTTGAAGCAAACAAAAAGTCGCTCGATCAAATTGCGGTTATACGCAACAGAGCTCTTCGAAATCAAATTGCTGGCGCGATAGCGGCTATGGCGTCCGACTCCGCACTCGAAAAAGCTGAATCGGATCATCTATTTGGTGATGCGATTTCCGAGCAAACTCCTGAAACGCCCGAGGCGTCCCCGTCAGGAGCAGTCGCTCAAGAAGCATGAAGCTCTGACATGCATGCTAATCTTTCCCGTTTCCCCTTGATAGTTTATGCACCCGGCAGAAAGAGAGTTAAGCTCTCGATAGTACCAATAGACGAAATAACACCTCATGAGCAGACTGTTCCTTCTCTGCTCCAGATAGTTCGGAACGATATGAAGAGAACCGGCTTCCAACGAGATCCGATATTGGTTGACGAAAAGACTCATCTGGCTCTTGACGGAATGCACAGAATAGAATCATTGCGATTGTTGAAGGCAAAATATGCTCTTTGTGCAGAATACAATTATTTTGATGGCGCTATCAAACTGGAAAGGTGGTTGCGAACAATAATTGCTCCCAGCCGAAAACTAGTTTTAGCTATTGTCTCAAAATTTGAGATGAAACGATGCCCGAGTTTCAGGACGGCAGTTCGTGATGTCGAGTCAGGGAATAGTGGAATCGCGCTCCTCTCTAATCGAGAATCATTTTGCGGCGCTAAGGGTTGGGATTTCTTGGAAGTCTATCGAAAGATTGGTGAGTCAGATCAGCTTTGCGAAGCGAACAAAGTTGGAATACAATTCTTCGCAGAATCTGACAAATTCAATCTGTTTACCTCTGAATCCGTTCAGACGCTATATCCTGCAAGACTTTCTAAAGAAGATGTCATGCAATTTGTGCGGCGGAATGAGTTGCTTCCATTCAAAACTACTCGCTACATCGTTCCCGTTCGACCGATGGGTCTTTACTTCCCTATTTCCTGCTTGCGAAAACATAGCTTATCTGAGTGCAGAGAAAGACTGGATCAGATCGTAAACCATAGTAAAATTACTCTCGAACGGAGCAATCTATTGTATGAAGGAAGAAGATATTCAGAGCCAATCGCAATCTTCCGCAAGAACCCCTAATGGATATGCCTCGGTCAAAATTATGGGGAATCTCGGTCGAATGCCGAACAGAGAAAAGATTGACAAGATAAATGTCGTTGCTCCAGTCAAACTCGGATCTTTAGTCTCGCTTTTGCAGCGAGAATACAGTCTTGAGCTGCGCAGAGACAGCACTCTGATCATGGTTAATGGAGTGGAAGCAAGAGCACTCGAAGACTTGGAGACGGATATTCTACCTGGATATGAAGTCGTTCTCGTTCCGATGTTTCATGGGGGGAAATATTGAAATTCGTCGCCCCGTCTTGGGATGAAATCTACATCAAATCAATCCACTTGGCTGAAAAGATCAGAAAGCGAGAAAATACACCCTTTGATTGTCTGCTAGGGGTATCAAGAGGAGGATTGGTGCTCACGAGAATACTTTCAGATCTTCTGGATATCCAGTATGTTAGCGTCATCAAGAGCGAATACTATTCCAAGTTGGGTGTTACCCACAACAGACCCAGGATCAGTAAAATCCAAGAAGATTTGTCCGGTCGAAGTATATTGCTGGTTGACGACGTAGCAGACACCGGCGAAAGTCTTGTTGAGATCAAGAAATTTTTGAAATCAAAAAAACCGAAGGGGGTGAAGGTGGCCACGCTCTACATCAAACCTTGGAGTAAGGTTCTCCCAGACTATTATGTTAGCAATACTGACGCCTGGATAGTCTTCCCATGGGAACTCTATGAATCAATCAAACTTCTATCGGCACGCAAGGAAAAGATTGGTTTGCGAAAGGCGCACATTCCTTTGAAATACGCAAGAATGTTATACAACATGGATCGAAAATTGAGGCAAATATAGAATGATTAACAGCGTTTCGAGGGATGCGCATGAGGATGATAAAAATACCATGGAGGATGATACATTCGGCTTTCAAATGGCGTATCAGATGGAAGGAACTTTTGACGTTAGGTCGGCTTCGAAAAAGCTTCTCGAGGGCGTTATCATTTGTAGCCCGAAACTCATTGCCGGGCAAGATCACATTGATGCGATCTTGAGCCAAGCTAAGGAGTACTGGTTACGGAACGAGACACTAGCCAGGAACAAGTCGATAGACCTGCTGATGAGAATCACCTGCCAGAGGCAGATATCAGATGCGCTAGTTGCCTCAGGAATTTCTAACGCTGATGCGCTTGCGATTTTTGGCCTTGTCAAAACTGAATCTGAAATCAAAGACGCAGTCGAGATCATTAGATCTGTTGCAAAGGATATGAAAAGGAGTGACAATTTACTTTCGTTGGACAATGAGAAGCAAAAATTCTTACAGAAATTTCACAAGCTTCCGCGATGGCTTTCCAAAGATCAGCTCGTGGTTGCGTTGAAAGAGAAATCTGTCTTGCTCGTACTTAGCAAGTAGTCTACTATCCTCTTGCTGGAAACTGCGCCATCTCTGATTACTGAAATCTGATCTTTCCTAGAAAGATCAAGAATGGTTGAAGGTAATCGGCTCCCACCGCAAGGTCCTTTGATGAAATAATCTGCTCTAGATGCAAATTCCAAGAGCAAATGGTCATCAGGATCTATGAAAGGCGGCGTGCCAGAAATGTTTGCACTGGTGCCTATCAAACTATTTCCGCAGGAGGCGATAAGGCGCAAGCAACATTCATGATTCGGAACCCTCACGGCAAGAGTGCGATCATTTCCTAGGAGTTCTTCTGGCAGATTTAATCCTCGAGAAGGTAGAACGAGTGTCAGTTGTCCCGGCCAAAAGCCATCAGCAATCAATCGAGCCCGCTCATCAAATTCGACGAGTTTCGCTGCTTCATTAGTGCTAGAGAATAAAATTGGAAGTTTCCTTTCCGTTTGCCTATTTTTGATATCGAAACATCTTCTGATTCCAGTTTCGGAGAACGGACTTGTTCCCAGACCGTAGATCGTGTCAGTTGGAAACACGACAACGCCCCCTGCGAAGACGCGCCGCCCAACTTCACCAAAATCTGACGCACAAGTAGCTGTAGTTACCAAGTTACATAGAAGTTTGCGGAGTGATCTCAAATATGTTTCCTTGGCGACCAACTGCAAGTTCTTCTGAAGGAAAATGTTTATCTGAATGTTTTGAATCGTGAAGCGCGCTTCGGGTAACTTATATGTCAGAAGAGGACGATGAAATTGACGAGGATTTTGACGATGACTTTGACGAAGGATGGGAAGAGGATTTTGACGATGAGAACGAGTAGTACAATCTGATTTATGATCTGTCATACTTTTGCCAACCCGCAATTTGTCTGCGTGCTAATTTTCTGAGAATGGCAAATGGAAAGATAGCAATGCATTATTTCATAATCAACACAAAGAATTTTCTTGAGACGTCTGGAAAGAAGCTCGATCATTTTGCTTCTTACGTTGCAAATGCCCAGAACCTGGGAAGAAAGAACCAGATTTTTCTTGCTGTTCCCGCTTTTGAATTGCATTATTTGCACTCAAAATACCCGCGAATTAGATTGCTGGCCCAGCATCTTGACGATGCGAGAGTTGGTCCATCAACAGGCGCGCTGGTACCTGAAATTGCAAAAATATCGGGAGCTTTCGGATCTATCATAAATCACAGTGAACACAGGATAGACGAGTCTTCGATAGTCCAAATTGTGAAGAGGCTCAGAGATTTAAAAATGGTGTCCATTGTTTGTGCTAGAGATGACGACGAGGTTGCGCGTTTGTCCATATGTAATCCAGATTTCATAGCGGTTGAACCACCTGAACTTATTGGATCTGGAAGGGCCGTCTCAAGGGCTTCTCCAGATATAATAACTCGTTCGAAATCTGCTCTGGAAAAATCGAAGGGACCTGATTCAAACACGAGATTGCTTTGCGGTGCGGGAATAATAAATCGCGACGACGCATGCATGGCGGTGAAACTCGGCGCGGAAGGTATCCTCGTTGCTAGCGGGGTTGTTTTGTCAAAGAACTGGAAAGACAAGATAGCAGAATTATCGAAAGGGCTGAGTGACTCGAGCTAGATTGGAGTTGTCCTGTTTGCTGTATCCGGATTAACCCCGGTTAGCATGAAAGTTGTTAGAGGCGTGAATGGGAAATGAGTGCAAGAACAACTCTCGCTGCATTCGTGAAGACTGGTGGGGGTGTGGAATTGCGCAAGGTCCAGCTACCTCGTTTGGAAGAAGGATCAGTAATCGTACAGATGAAAGCTTCAGGCGTTTGTGGGACCGATCTTGAAAAGTTAACAGGGCGAGGAATAACTTCTACAGTACTTGGACACGAAGTTGCAGGGATTATCACTGAGAGCGCGTCAAGCAATTTTCGTATTGGTGATTTTGTGATTCCCCATCACCATGTCACCTGCAATGCATGCAAGTTGTGCCATGCAGGCGCGGGGACAATGTGCGAAGGTTTCAAAACGAGTAATTTTATTCCAGGAGGTTTTGCAGAAGAATTTCTAGTTCCATCATACAATGTTCGAAATGGTGGGGTTCACAAGATAGGTTCTGATCTCTCTTTCGAAGAGGCCTCGTTTGCCGAGCCACTTGCTTGCTGCATTCGAGGATTAATTCACGCCGAAGTTTTCTCCAAACCTCCATCACGAATTCTGGTGGTTGGTGCAGGACCTATTGGACTGCTTCACATGGAACTGATTCACTCGATGCTGCCCGGAGCAAAGGTTACTGCGGTTGATGTTATTCCAAGTCGGCTCGAATTTGCAGCAAAGAACGAAAATGCAACTTCTATTGATGCAAGCAAATCAAGCAACGGATCTTTTTCCGAGAAGGCGCGAAGTCTCACTAACGGGTCGGGTTTTGATCTTGCGATAGTGGCGACGAGCTCACGCGATGCGTTTTCTGAAAGCTTAAGATCCATCAGAAAATCTGGTAGGTTACTCCTCTTTGGTGCACCGCACAAGGGAGCGACTCACAATCTCGATTTGGATGAATTTTTCTTGAACGAATTTGCAATTTCGTCGAGCTACTCCACAACTGAGGTCGAACTGAAACACGCGATCGAACTCTTGGAATCGGGGAAGATTGACGTAAGGAAATTCATTACCGGAAGATTTTCGCTTGAAAAGATCGGTGAAGCTATGTCATCCGCACGGCTTGAAAATCAGATAAAGATAATTGTTTCTGGTTAGGCGTCGGCAGTAGATTTATTATCGAATGTGTTGGTGTTATTGGCGAGATGCCAATAACCGCTGTGGTAATTACATTCGATGATGATTATTCTTGCTCTGCCGCAGTGCAAGAGAATTTGACGATAGAACAACTGCAAAAGTTCATTGGTAGAACAGTGGAATTTGACGTTTCAAAAACGAAAGTTGCAAGGGGAAAGATTGTCGAGCTAGATGGAGATCTGGTGAAAGTAAAGTGGACTGATGTGCCTTTGGGGCTCGGTCAGAGTTCCATGATGCGTGTAATGGATTCCTGAAGCGAACTTCTGGCTATTGAGGGCAATATAGTAGTATATACATAGCATATACGTCTATACAGTGAGTTTATACTGAACCATAATTGTCATCAACTCATGACAAGAATATTACACAAAACTGATTGTGATAATTCATTTGCTATCTCAAATGAGAGTTTGCTTCCGTGGAATTGTGAAATGAGTTCAATGGATCTACTTCATTCGGGCTTGCGTTTAGGTCATCAATTAAAGCAGCAAACGGGATTGCTACTATTGGTTAAAGATCTGGTTTTGGAATAGGCAATTGTTATCTGTCGATAATTCAATGGTGATTTGTGGATAATGCTTTCAGAAGAACAGAGCGCTCGTACCCTTTCCTCGATTGAAGAGGAAAGTGAGGATATTGACGCAGTGACCACTAAATCGCAAAGCACAGATGCTGACGATGAGCAGCGCTGCGATTTTTGTGGCCGCGCATTCTCAGTCACGCAATCGAGTTTTCGCGGCTCTGAACGAAGAAAATACTGTTCGAAGAGCTGTCAGAGTCGAGCTTCGCAAGGAAGGATAAAGGCAAGATTGGCCGAGCCCCCTTCGAAAAGATATGCGGCTAGATTGAAGTTTTCTAGTCCTCTTTATTTTAACTAGATTCTTTTGGGACAGTCCAAGGGAATCATACTTACGGAACTCGCGTTCTACCTATTTTTCTGCGCAATAGGTTTGAGTTCTTTCGGGATCAAAAATACATGCTGGACAGAGGCCTTCTATCTCGTCAGATTCTAGCATCGGGAGGTACTCATCCCCACACCTGGCGCAAGTAGTTGGCATTGCATGGGTATTATGTTGCAGGCAATTAATATCGGTTGTCTTTAGAACTGAGCAAAAGACAATTTCTGCACAACATTTTTATAATTTGTCGCACGAAACCACATGAGCGATGCGTATAGCAACGTCGAATATTCTAACTACAAGCGCGAACTCTGCGAGGCCGAATTGATGGCAGAGGTGTGCTCTACATGCGGTCTTCCTAAGGATCTATGTGTCTGCGAGGATCTTGAAAAGGAGGAAACTCGAATAGTGATCCGACTGGAGATGAGAAGGTTCAGAAAGCCTACAACAATGGTAGAGGGTCTCAACCCTAAGCGTTCTGATTTGGAAAAAATTGCCAGGACACTGAAAAGCAAGCTTGCATGTGGCGGGACCGCGAAGGAAGGATACATTCTACTCCAAGGAGACCACCGAGACCAAGTTCGGGATAGCCTCGTCGATATGGGCTTTGGTGACAGCGCTATCGAAGTTCAGTAAATCTGGTTATTTCTTTGTCATCCTCTGAAAATGAGACCTTGTCTGAATTAGGTCCTGAATTAAAGGTGAGATTCAGGCGGAGAACGCTCGCAGGCAGGAAAAAATTTTGCCCAAAGTGTTTGTCCGAGCTAAAGTTGGCGAGTGCGCTTTCCGGATGGCTCGTCCCGGAATACTATGCTTGTTCGAAATGCGGGTACTCTGGCTACGTTGCCTTTGAAGAGATGCCACAAGAAAAGTAGCTCATTTTAGCGAGCGTTTTGTTTTTGTTGACAAGTGTTTCATTTTGGACTTTTCAATCTTCTTAGAATCCTTCTTGGTAGATTCCTCGTTTTCAATCTCTTCCATTGCTTCTTCGATTGCTTTCTTGAATTCGTCCCCCATCGGGTCAGTAAAGTAAGCCATAGATCTATCCACCCTATGCCTCGAGTATATCCTTGAAAATCGTCGGAGCTACCTTTTTGCATTCTTGCAGCATCATTTCAGCGAGCTCTCTTATTTCCCACTGCGCCTGAGTCGCGGTTCTAAGGTAGAAGAAATGCATCAGACTTCTGGCGTTTGCGGTAATGACGAGCTTGGTGCCTATTGATTGAGGCAGGACAAACCGCGCGTCTTCTTTCGGAACTTCGAGCGCCTTGAGTTTCTTGAAGGTTTCAATCGCGTTCTTAAGAAACTGCTGATAGATTTCTAGTGCCTCGGGATTGGATTGAATCGTTCGGGGGGTTATGAAATCTTCTCGCTCAACCGCCGAGAATCTTTGACTCTCTTGATCATAACTCGCTATTCGGTGGCGAACAAGTTGATGAGTGCAGACTCGGCTTACACCTTCGATTTCAAACATGAAAACGGCGTGTTCTATGACATCAAAAGTCTTATCGCGAAGCGCTTTGGCTATCAATTCCTTCTCATAGCCAGGTTTTGACTGGATCTCCTTCTCCAACTCCTCTATTGGTTTTGAATTGTAACAACGGCGCATCGCCAGAGCAACCATTACCTCAGGATTCGGTGTGTGCCACAATAAACGCACTCTCATGATTCTATCATCCGCACCCTTAATTCGAGATTAACAAAAGTCTTTTCCTCGCGAATCCGCAACCCTTTAAGGAGATTCTCGAGAAAATTATCGCCCACTAGCATTCCTGGCGACAAGTTTTGCAAAATTTGGGGTATCACATAGACCGGCGTCGCCATTACATGGCGATTTTGCTTGCAATCGCACTGATAATCCTGCTGCTATTCGAATTTGCCTCTTTTGCCGTGGGTGCTTATTTTGTTTACAATCAGCCTATCAGCAATGTTGTTGCGGATACAAACTATAGCGGTTCGAATGCATTTCTCAACATTAGTGCTAGCGGATTGACTTCTGGCACTTCGCGAATAATCTGGATTGATCCTAGTGTTACTTACGATTCCAGCGGGAACGCTTTCGTAGATGTGAATTCTGGGTTCAAGATGACGAATGTCACGATTAGCTCAGGCGGAAACATAACTGGAAACTATCATATCCCAAGTGGAACACTTGTTCAAATCGAAAGTGACGGGCAAAAAGTTCACACCGTCTGGGTTGCGGGAGTTGGGCAAACCCAGTTGCAAGGTGCGCCTCAATATTTCGGCCTGACATCAGATTCGGAACAAAATTATACTGCATCCACACTGGGACACGGAATCACGTTATTCGTGACACTCATCACATTCGTAGTCCCAGTCAATTTCAACTTGGGGCAATTGTTCCTGGCGCTGTGGACGGTTTACTTGATTCTCTTTGCGATGGCGCTCAACGGACCCTTCAAGAGTATTCTGGCCGCAATCAGGTCGGCATCGACAAACGGCGTTGGCAAATTGATGGACAATTCAATGCTCGCAATGCTGATCATTTTTCCCATAATTCTCTGGGGCACAGTAGTTCTGTCATTTCTACAACAGGCTGGAGGGGTCTCAACTGGTAACCTTCCAACTATAGATCCGCTTTTGCAATTCATAGAGTTGACAATTGCGCCATTACGCGAAGAGATTGGATTCAGAGTGATTCCAATCGGTATCGTCGCCCTGATTGTTATCGCATCAAAAGGACGGATCCGAGATGGTATACTCGCATTGTGGCATCCGTCGAGCTACCTCAAAAAGAATGATACGCCACAGCAGTACAAACGCCATCTGTATCTTATGTATACAATGATAGCAGTGAGTGCTATTCTCTTTGGATTGGCGCACGTACTTCTTGGTGCTGGATGGGGTCCCGGCAAGATTGCAAGCGCGGCTGTCGCAGGAGTGGCACT
>Ga0307372_10013024_pt1 | contig 10800 bp, 9 predicted proteins | sample OX1MG_FD_202533 | JGI IMG/M metagenome (GOLD analysis project Ga0307372, IMG submission 202533) | Soil microbial communities from Risofladan, Vaasa, Finland - OX-1 | ecosystem: Environmental > Terrestrial > Soil > Coastal area > Acid sulfate soil | place: Finland: Risofladan, Vaasa | collected...
ACCTTCCCTACGTTGATCCCCAGAATCGGCACGCCCGGGAAAACGTGAGCCATACGCATAATCAGACCATCACCGCCGAGCGTGATCAGCATGTCGGCGCTGGCGCCCGCTAACATTTCTGATTCGCTCACCACCGTGACGCCGGAAGCTCTTAGCCACGCTTCCACGTCGTCGGCGATGCCAAACGCTTCGTGCTTCGACTGCGCGATAATCAGACCAATTCTGAGGCTCATTCGGGCTCCCTTGTGCCGCTCAGGTGCGCTAACGAACAAATGAGCATTCTCACGACAGATCGCCGTGAGCGTCGCCATACAATCATTCTACGAGCCGCGCGCGTGCGCGTGGAAGATCCTACCCTATAACGCTCGCGCTGGTTGGTGTGATTGCCGTCGAATGACCAATTGCAGTCGCTCAAATCAGGACAGGGTACACTCAAGCGGATTGAAATGGGATGGGCAGTCGAAAGGAATGAACCGTGCACTGGATCGAGAAGAGCGGGATCATCGCCGTGATTCGGCTCGATGACTTGAGTTCGGCAGTGGCGCTCGCCGAGGCGCTATTGGCAGGCGGGATTCAGAATCTCGAATTCACCTACACCAACCGCGACGCTGGAAAGGCAATCGCTCAGGTGCGTGACGCAGTTGGCGATCGCGCGCGAGTCGGTGCGGGTTCGGTGCTCGATGCCGAGACTGCTCGGACCGCCATTCTCGCGGGCGCGGAATTCGTCGTCACTCCGACGCTCCGACTACAGACGATCGAAATGTGTCGCCGCTACAGTATCCCTTCGGTTATTGGTGCCTTCAGCCCGACCGAAATCCTGACTGCCTGGGAGGCCGGAGCCGATTACATCAAGGTCAATCCCGCCAGTGTCGCCGGGCCAGGCTATTTTAAGGACGTGCTGGGTCCGCTGCCTCAGATCAAGTTGATCCCGTCTGGTGGCGTGACACTCGACACCGCACCGCTGTTTCTCCAGGCGGGCGCGGTGGCGCTGGCGGTCGGCGGTAACCTCGTGCGACGCGCGTCGGTGCAGGCTGGTGATTGGGATGCGATTCGCGAAAGCGCGCTGCAATGGGTCAATCTGGTTGAGCGGTCGAGGAACCAGGTTTCATGACATAATTCAAGCGTCACGATAGATCGCGGTGCGGAGACGGGCGTTCGCACCGGTACGAGAGAGCACCCGCCATGTATGACGACTCAGCCACTGTTCCACGCAAGGACCGTGTTCGGCTCTATCCGGCCGAAGGGATCGTGCTGCGTCGTCGCGACCTGGGGGAGGCCGACCGCATTCTGACGCTCTTTACCGATCGGCATGGCAAGCTGAGCGTTGTCGCTAAAGGTGTACGCCGCACCCAGAGCCGGCTCGCCGGCCACCTTGAACCGTTTTCGCGGACGAGCCTCCTGCTGGCGAAAGGGCGTAACCTGGACATCGTCACCCAGGCGGTGTTGATTGAGCCGTTCCAGACGCTTCATCAAAATGAACTATTGATCGCCTACGCAGGCTATTTCGCCGATTTGCTCGACGCGTTCAGCGCGGAGGGCCAGGAGAACCGGCAGTGTTACGAACTCCTGATCACAACTCTGGCGCGGCTCGATAGCGGCTTCGATCCGTTCGTCACGTCAACTTTCTTCGAGTTTCGACTCTTGACACTGATGGGGTTCCAGCCTGAACTCTTCAAATGCATCAATTGTGGTGAAACACTGGAGCCGATCGAGAACGGGTTCAGTCTCGCGGGCGGAGTCGTCTGCCCGAGCTGCCTGGCGCTTGACCCGCGCGCGCAAACGCTCTCGTTGAACGCCCTGAAATTCCTGCGTCTCATCGAGCGCGACGAGTTGCAGGTTGCTCTGCGATTGCGGCTGTCGGACGACCTGCGTGCCGAAATCGATCGCGCACTGCGGGGCTATGTTGGGTTTGTGCTGGAGCGCGAACCGCGTTCGCTGGCAGTTTTGCGCACAATTGCCAATTGAAGTTCCCCCCGATCATCATTTACGATGAACGTACAAATCTGGCTGATAAACTGGTGTGTGGGATCGAACAGCGTGTGGAGGGTAGTCGTGGCAGATCTTCACGGATTGTTAGGCGATGGCGAAGTTATTTTGATCACGGCGCGGCGACATCCGCTGTTTTTGTTGGGGCGACTGATTCTTTTTGTTCTGGCGGCGATCGTCCTCATCGGCATTGGCATCTGGGTGGCGGCCTCGTACTCGCTGTACGGTGGGATCGCGCTGTGGGTTGTTAGCCTGGTACCGCTCGGAAACGTCCTGTTGCGCTTTATCGCCTGGCATAACGAGGTGTATGCGGTAACCAACGATCGCATCATCCAGGTTGAAGGCGTGCTTAGCCGGCGGATTTTCGATTCGTCGCTGGAAAAAGTCAACGACTTGCTGCTGACGCAGTCGTTGTTTGGTCGCATGCTGAACTACGGTACGCTGGAGATCATCACCGGCAGCGACGCCGGACTCAACAAACTCGATGCCTTGAAAGGGCCACTCGCCTTCAAACGTGCCATCCTCGACGCGCGAAATGCGCTTGAGGACCACGGCCACCGCCATGAAGACTTGGAACCCGATCAGCAATCACAACTTCTGTCGTCGCTCGAAAACCTGCGTTCGTCCGGGGTCTTGAGCCAGGCAGAATACGAGGTGAAGCGATCACGATTGACCGGCGGACGTTCATAGTGGCGGAACCCGGTAACCGAATGGCCCAGAACGAGCGTTTTCACTCCTGGTTGAAGCAAGCGCGGATTATGCCACGGATTGCGGTCATCGCCGGGTCGGGGATGAGTGGCATCGCTGACGGCATGGACATCGCGGCGCGTGCTCCAAGATCCGAACTGCTCGACGTTTCGGCCGTGGCAGTCGCCGGACACGCAGGAGAAGTGCTGGCAGGCAGGATGAGTGGCGTCGACTGCGTCTTTTTTCTCGGTCGCTTCCACCTTTATCAAGGACTGAGCGCGTGGGATACGGTTGCTCCGGTCAGAGCGCTGTGGCAAACGAGTGTGCAGACCCTCATCGTGCTGAATGCGGCTGGCGGCCTCAACCCGGACTTCGCGGTCGGGGATATTATGATGATCGACGATCATATCAATCTGCCCGGCATGGCCGGCCGGTCGCCGCTCATTCCACCTCCCACCGACACCGTCTCCTTCATCCCGATGCGTCACGCCTACAGCCCTGATTTACGCAACGCTCTTACTTGCGCGGCCGCTGAGGCAAGTGTTGCCGTGCGTCACGGTGTCTACGTCATGGTCGCCGGACCAACTTTTGAAACAGACGCTGAGCTCGCGATGCTCCGTCAGTTAGGGGCAGACGCGGTCGGTATGTCCACCGTTCCCGAGGTTGTTATGGCGTGTGCCATGGGACTCGATGTGGCTGGATTTTCGGTCGTCACCAATCGCGCGGTGCCGGGCGAACAGTCGCTTCCGTCACACGAAGAGGTGTTACGCGCGAGCGCGGGCGCACTGGATCGTCTCAGTCGCCTGCTCGCAGCCTACTGCGCAGGCATCCGCCGCGATCAGTCGTGAGTTCGCCGCAGCGTCTTGACCGTTCCCCTGGGAGATATCAAGCAACGTAGAAACGGACAACCGAGTTGGTTGTCCGTTGGTGTCTACGGTTGGTTAGATCCAATTCTGTGTCTAGGTTGGGTCAGCCTCTCGCTTCGAGCGTCGAACGGCCGCGACGACAGCCTGACGCGAGAACGCTGCGACGGCGATCGCGGCGCGACCGACGCGGCGCGCCGGTCGAACATGCTTGGGTCGTTGTTCCGGCTCAGGCGTCACCGCCTGACTGTCGAACGTCATTTGCCGAACCGGCAGAACCATCGGACGTGGCGCGTCGATCAGTTCCGCTAATTCAGCCGCCTCGATCGTCTCCACCTCGAGCAGCCGTTGAGCCACGCGATTAAGATCATCACGATGGGCACGCAGCACGGTGAGTGCGGTCTCATGTGCCAGGCTCACCAGTTCCAGCGTTTCTTGTTCTGCCGTATACGCGGTTTGCTGCGAGATCTGACCAACGTCGCCGGCAGAGGAAACGGTGGAGAGGAGACCAAAACGTTGGCTCATCCCGTAACGGTGTACCATCGACGACGCGATAGCGGATGTGCGCTCAAGATCGTTCGATGAGCCGGTCGTAATATCGCCAAACTCGAGCTCTTCTGCCGCGAACCCGCCAAGCAGGGCACTTAAGCGATCGGAGAGTTGGGCGCGAGTCCAGAGACCGCGATCCTCGTCCGGCACGATCATCGTGTAGCCGCCCGCCTGACCGCGTGAAACGATTGATACTTTGCGCACCGTGTCAGCATTGGGGAGGATGTGCGCGACCACTGCGTGTCCCGCCTCGTGGAACGCAACGACCATGCGCTCTTGCTCGGTGAAGCGGCGCGCGCTTCGGGCCGGCCCGGCGATGGTGCGGTCGAGCGCTTCGAGCATGTCAGCCATGGTGATCGTACCGTGCCGCGCGCGTCCGGCGAGGATGGCCGCCTCGTTGACGATATTGCTCAGGTCGGCACCAGTCATTCCGGTGGTTCTCGCAGCGACTTCGTCAAAATCGACGTCTGACTCAAACGGTTTCCCTCGACCATGAACCGACAGAATCGCTCCACGTGCGGCTCGGTCGGGCAGATCGACGATCACTTTGCGGTCGAAGCGGCCCGGCCGCAAAAGGGCAGCATCGAGAATGTCGATACGGTTCGTAGCGGCAACGACCACCACGGTGGTTCGCTCTTCGAAGCCGTCCATTTCGACCAGAATCTGGTTGAGCGTCTGATCGTATTCGGTACTCTGCTCGGCGCGGCCACGACGTCGGCCGATCGCGTCGATCTCGTCGACAAAGATGATTGACGGCGCGTTCTCTTTCGCTTTACGAAAGAGTTCTCGCACGCGGGAGGCACCGACGCCGACGTACAGTTCGACGAACTCAGAGCCGCTGACCGAGAAGAATGACGCCCGTGCTTCACCTGCGAGCGCGCGTGCGATCAGCGTTTTACCAGTACCAGGAGGCCCGGCGAGCAAAATACCGCGAGGGATCCGCGCGCCAACTTCGCGAAAACGATCGGGCTCGCGTAGAAAATCGACGATGTCGGCGACTTCTTCTTTGACCTCCTCCGAACCCGCGACGTCGTCGAAGGTGACCACGTTCTCACCGGGGCGAATCGGCTCGAATGCGCCACGGCGGGCGGTGTTTGTGCCGATCGAGCCGGGCGTCAGTTTGCGGAACATGAAGATCATGAATCCACCGATACCGACGATCAACAGCATTTTAAAGATCAGCGACGAACCAGCAGACCAACTCGAGGCGTGTTCAAGCTGAATCGGCGGCCATTGGGCCGTCGGAATATTTGCGTCAGTCAAGAGGGTCGTAAAAGATTGCCCGGGTGGCAGCACTACCGTAGAGGTGGTCTTGTCCGTATAAGTCACGTCGGCGGTACGTCCATCGGCGTGGACAACGACCTTCGTTACCTGATGCGATTGAATCTTCTGCATGATTTGGGTGATGTCGACGCCGCCCGTTTGTGGGCTGTTTTGGAGAACCGCGACCGAGATGAGAAGTCCGACGACTAACACGATCCCGACGGCGATGAGCTTCACTGGGGCGATTTTTCGCATTGCTTCCTCGAAATACGGTCGCGAAGAAGGGAACCTGGCGAGGTTGCGGATTCCCTCCGGCGACCTTTGCCACGGTCACCGCGTGCCGGTGCGGCTCGCGTCAGAAGTATACATCCTCGCCTTCCAAACGCGAGGTTATTGTCGAGCCGCGAGTAACGCCTTTATAGGACGCACATCGCGAGTTCTCCATCGTCCGCCTAGCACCGATTGGTTGATTGCATGTGACTCCCAAACTCTGGGTGGACAACCGAACCACGTAACGCTGACGCGTAAGGGCGAGGATGGTTGCGACAGCGATGCCGTCCACAGGTTGGGCGCGCTGGGGAAATGGGCTCGCCATGGATGAGTTCGACTCAAAACTGGACAAAATACGTCCGGCATGCGCGGTCGATGAGCTCTGGCGTGAGTGACGGCGTCGAGCCAAGATAGCGAGCGATACCGAGTAACGTTCGCAATATGTCCCGCGGGTGACATGATCTCAGTTCGCGTTTTGGTTTCACATAATGCTCACGGAGCAGATGTACGAGTCCGGCTTGCTCGAACGGCACCCCGAGCAACTCGCATTGTTGCCGGAATATCTGCCGATACTGATCGAGGGACGGGTTACCGATGTGTATCTTGCTTTGAATCCGTCGGAGGAACGCCTCGTCTACCAGGTCCTGCGGTTTGAGATTCGTCGAGAAGACAATCAATTCGTCGAAGGGGATCTCGATCTTCTTCCCGGTGTGAAGTGTCAGATAGTCGACCCGCTTCTCCAGCGGCACAATCCAGCGATTGAGCAAATCGCGCGGACGAACCTGCTGACGACCAAAGTCGTCGATCAAGAGCATCCCATTGATCGCCTTCATCTGCAGCGGAGCCTCATAGATTCCGGTACTTGGGTCGTAGACGAGATCGAGCCCCGCGAGTGTCAACTCGCCACCGACGATGACCGTCGGGCGACGGCAGGTTACCCAGCGGCGGTCGAGATCGGAACGCGAACTCGTTGGCGCGACTGGTTTATGATTTTGCAGATCAAGCACTTTGATAATCTGACCGTCGACGAGCACACAGTGGGGGATGAGGACTAAGCCTCCGAGTAGTTCGGTGATGCGTTCGGCCAGAGCGGTCTTTCCGTTCCCTGGGTCGCCAAAGAGGAAGACCGATCCGCCGGTGTTCACCGCCTCGCCGACAGCGTCAAGGATCTCGTCGGCGAAGACCAGCGAGGCCATCGTCTTCCTGACTTCTTCGGGCGTCACGCGCGTATTGCGGATTGACTGAATACGAATCATTTCGCGGAACGCTTCGAGCGTGACGGGGGCTGGACCAACATAGGAGCTACGGTCGAGGATCTCGTGGGCACGACTGACGCCTTTGGGCGTGAGCGAGTACTGATACGCCATCTCGCCGATGCCGAGCGAGCCGTTGATCTCAACAAGTTCTTCACGTTTGAGTTGGGAAAGCGCGCGCTCGACGACGTTGAAGTAGGGGAGGCAGGTTTGGTCTGAGATTGCCTGGCCGGTTGCCAGACTTTGAAAATAGATCGACTTCAGTGTGAGATCACAAATGAACGCCAGATCGAGCCCGGTCTGTTCTATCGCGCCAGGTTCTCCGAGTCCTAGACTCCGGGTGCTTTGAGCTAAGCCCGCCATGCGCGATCACTCTCCTTGCAGGAAATCACTGTAGGCAACGTGCCATGACTCGAAGCCTACGGTCTCCCGTGGAGATGGTCACTAGGTTATTCGTCCGGATGATTTGTGACGGACGCACTATCATCCGTACTTTTGGCTGAGTACTTGCCGGGACAGATCGTCTGCAACTATTGGACTGCGTCAGTGTAGGACGACCGTATCGCCTTCACTCAGGCCGGATGCAACTTCAACCTGCCCGCCGCTGCTCAGGCCAATCTGAATCTCACGTTCAGTCTGTTTGCCATTGCTCACCGTAGTGACGAAGGTGCGCTTGCCAACGGTGCGAATGGCGCTCTGGGGTATGAGAAGCACATTCTTGCGCACCGCGGTTTGAATCGAGACGTTGGCGTTCATACCGGGGCGCAAGAGCAGTCCGGCAGGTGACTTAAATGTGACCGTTGCTGGGAATGTCGTCGTACCGCCGCTCGTTTTAGCGACCGGAGAGACATCGGTCAGTGTACCGTCGATGCTCGTTCCAGGATAGGCGTCGAGTCGGAAGGTCGCAGTCATTCCCGTTGTGACGTGTGGCACGTCGATTTCATCGATGTCGATCGAAAGGGTGAGATCAGAGAGATTCGCCAAATCAACAACGGTCGAGCCTTGACCTACCGGAGTGCCAGCCGCGGTTTGCACGTCGATGATCGTGCCATTAGAAGGTGCGAGGATAAGCGTCGCCGCGATTTGGTCCTGAGCCTGCTGAAGTGCCTGTTGCGCCGCGATGACATTTTGGTCCGCCTGGAGTTTTGTTGCGGTCTGTTGTGCGGATGGATTGCTCCCGGCCTGTACCGTTGCCATATTCAGCGCCGTCTCAGCGTTCGCCAGCTGGCTTTGGGCCTGTTGCACAGCGTTATCAAACGGCGCACGATCGATCTGGACCAGGACGTCACCAGCCTGAACCGCGTCTCCAGGCTTCACGGCAACCAGCTTGACCGTACCGGTCAACGTGCTATGCACCGCGACCGGATTGCGCGCGGTCAGTTGACCCACCGTTTCGATCGTCGCGATCAACGAACCCCGCGTGACTTTGGCCGTGTTCGTGCTGTTTCCGCGATTCACAACGAACATTGCGATAAACGCGACGACGACGGCGATGACGATGACCGCTCCAACGATGAGTACCGGCCGTCGTTTACTCATAGCGCAGTACCGTGATCGGCCGGATGCGGGCTGCGATGAGTCCCGGACCGGTGCTGATTGCGGCGGTGGCTGCGAGCGCCACCAGCACAGTAGCGCCAATTGTCGACAGGCTCAGGCTAAAATCGAGCGCAAAGAGTTGCGTGCCGGTCAAATAAACGAGATATCGGGCTAAGGGGTAGCCGATCGCGATGCCAACGGCGCAACCGGCGATCGCAATACCGAGCGCCTCTGCCATCACCAACCGTATGAGATGAGCAGCAGTCGCACCGAGCGCGCGCAGGATGCCAAATTCTCGCCGTCGCTCGGTCAAATTGATGATCAAGGTGTTGGCAATCCCTGCCAGCCCCACGACCCCGATAATGACAACCATCGCGTTGAGCATCAACGTCAGGATATCGATCGCTTGTCGCGAACTCTGCTGGTCCTGGTAGGTCGCCAGCGTTTGCGGACCATATTGTTGGAACTGCGTTTCAAGCTGACTGAGCTCGATGTCGACATTTTTCGGCTGTGACGACTTGAGTTTCAGCGCGAACAGACTGGCGCGTTGCCCAACCCCCACGATCGTTTGTAGGTCCTGAATTCGCATAAAAAGCTTCCCTGTCGTCGTGGCACCGAGATACGTACTTGCGTCGTTCACAATACCGGTTACCTCTATCAGTGTCGATGTCCCTCCGATATCGAGTGTCCGTATGTCTCCAACGTGCGCATTGATTTTGCTGGCCAGGTTGCTCGTTAGTACGGCGGACACGGGGTTCGATTGCTGGAGCCAGGTACCTGCGATCACGCGCGGTGTGTAGATCTGCGTATCTTCGGGCATGCCCCAAACGTCGGTGTTCACGCTCCCAAGCGATCCGCCGGTGTTTCCCCATGGCTCGGCAGCCGTAACCGACGGCTGCTGCGCGATCACGCGGCTAAAATCGAGATCGAGATAGCGGTTGAAATAGAGCCAGCCGTCGGCGCCATAAAGCGCGTAGAGATTGTCGACGGTGACGTTCACCGAGTCGCTTACCGCCTGGGTCGCGAGAAACGTGGCGACTGCCACCGCGACGAGCGCAAGGGTGATCCAGGCACGCACTGGACGCCGGACCAGGTTGCGAATGCCGATAACGGTCATCGTCGAGAGATTGCCGAGTCGTGAGGTGATGCGCTGCACCACGCCGCGGCGAAAGTCCGACACGACACCGACACTTGCCATGAGTTGGGCGACACGTCGCCTGGAGGAGAACCAGGCCGGAACAGCCGCTGAACTGAGGGTGACACCGATCCCGACGGCAACCGCGAGTACCAACTCGTGTAGCGACAGATCAAAGCGAGGCAACACCAGACCGGAAAGCCCGGCGAGATATCGCGAGAGGAGTCGACCGCCGACGAGGCCGGCTGCCCAACCAACCACTCCGCCGGAAACCCCAACGATTGAGGCAAAGGTCAGGTACGTGCGCATCGTTGTCCAGCGGGTGCCGCCAAGCGCTTTAACGATGCCGATTTGCCGCGTTTCTTCGATCATGACCGCCGCGATGGTATTGGCGACCAGGAAGCTGCTCAGTGCCGCTCCGATGTAGGAAAAGACGCGAAGAAGGAGCAGCAGCGTCTGTAACTCGCTGCTGCCAGTAAACGAGTTCGGGTCACGAACCGTGAACGAACCGTGGGGTATGCCACGCATGCTTAGAAACCCACCGATATCGGTAGCAGTCTGACTGGCACGCTGGGGTTCGTTGACCTTGATCAACAGATAGTTATCGTATTGTTGTCCGAGAATTTTAAGCACATCGTGATCAGGAGCGAAGGCGGTCGCCTGATTTAGGATTGATGCGTCGATCGTCGCCGGAGCACGCACGAAGCCGCTGATCGTCGCATACGTGATCGTGGCACCGGCGTTTGGCTGGAACGCGACGAGTTCACCGATGTGCAGCCTCAACAGTTTGGTCGCCGTAACATCGAAGGCGACCTCTCCTCGTCCCGGATAGCGGCCCGAGACGAGTTCCAGTGTGGAGAGTTTGACCGAGTTGAAATCAGCGACGCCGATGAGTTGCGTCGACACCGAGCCGTCGCCAACCGATGCGCGGGTGTATTGTACTGAGCGAGTGTCCGCGACCGCGACGTTGTCGCGGCGCTCGATCAGTCCGACGAGCGTCGGCGAGAGGTTCGAAACGAACGCCGTAAGGTCTGGCTGACGTGTTCCAGCATACGTCTGCTTCTGGGCCGACGCCAGATTGCGTCCAGTGAAGGAGATCGCGACGACTCCGGCAACGCCAAGCAGCACGCCCACGACGGTGAGCACGGTTCTTAGCGGTCTTCGCTGAATGTCACGCAGGTTCTTGAGTAGTAGTAGATCCATCTGCTCGGGAATCTCCAGCGAGTTCCTACGACCACCGATGACGCGTCAATCGCCG
>Ga0307372_10013026_pt1 | contig 10799 bp, 6 predicted proteins | sample OX1MG_FD_202533 | JGI IMG/M metagenome (GOLD analysis project Ga0307372, IMG submission 202533) | Soil microbial communities from Risofladan, Vaasa, Finland - OX-1 | ecosystem: Environmental > Terrestrial > Soil > Coastal area > Acid sulfate soil | place: Finland: Risofladan, Vaasa | collected...
CAGCCCAACCAGCCCAAACATGCTCATGACGCTGACGGTATCGGTGAAGGCGCTCTGTGGCGCCGCGCTGCTCTCAGTGTCGGTCGCCAGGCGTTCGAGCGTCTCGTCGCCAGCCGCCATTGTGTCCAATGCGCCCGTTGCGCCCATTGCGTCCATTACGTCTGTTTCCCCTGCCGGAGGGTACCCCAGAACACGCGCATAGAGGCGCGCGACGCGCTGATTTGCCAGCCGCCACGAGTGCCGCCGTGCGACATACGCCCGGCCATGTCGCGCCAGCATCCCCCACAACTCGTCGTCACCCAACACGCGCAGGGTCAGCGTCGCCAGCCGATCAGCCGAGGTCGCCACCAGCAGATCGCGCCCCGGCACGGCCATCAGCCCGTTCAGCGCCGTCGGCGTTACGACCACAGGCGTCCCCAGCGCCATCGCTTCCAGCGCCGACTCGTGAGTGCGCGGGGCCTGGGCGCCTGGGCTATCGAGGGTGGGGACGATCACCAACGCCGCCTGGCGTACGATCGCGCGGATGTCGTCAACGCCCTCCACCAGACGCACGCGCTCATCATGGAGTTGCGCCTGCACATCCTCGAATGCGTCTGGTGGAAGCGCGCTGCCGCCGCGCCCGACAATGGTCAGGTTGACCTGTGGGCTGATGCGCCAGATGCGCGGCGCGACCTCGCGCAACAACCAGGCGATCCCCTGGATCGTCGCGTCGTCCGCCAGGTCGCCACAGACGACCAGACCCATCCGTTCGCGCTCCTGCGGTTGCGGCGTGTAGTAGGCCAGGTCAATCGCTTCGGGGATAACACTCACCCCAACACTGTGCGTCTGCGGCGCATGCGCTGAGAAGGGCGACGGTGGCGTCGCCGGGCGCTCCTTGCCACTCCGCTGGGAGTTCCTCCGCCGCAGCAGTGGGAAGCTACGCAACGCAATGTCGTCTTCCTGCGCCAGTGGCGCGGTAGGCGCGAGTAACGCGCCGAGATCGGCGCCACGCGCGCTCAGCGGCGCAGCCAGCGCACGCCGGGCGCCGAGCAGCATGATGGCGTCGCGCTCGGCGCCGACGATCACGCTGGCGTATTGGCCCAGCAGCGCTGAGGCAACGCCGTCGTTTGGGCTGTGGGCGTCGCGCGGTTCCGCTGGGCCAACCGCGCGAACGGGCTGCGTCGCGCCGGTCGTCGGGCGAAGGATGTGATCGCGTTCGCTCGGCCCTGCCGACGGCGCCAGTTGGCGCACGACATCCGCTTCACCGACGACATCCCAGATCACCGGGACATGCAAGCCCTGGGCGACCGCCCCCAGCCGCATCCCCTCGATCTGTATCATCCCCACGTCGCCCCGCGCGACGATACGCTTCAGCGCCATCCGCGCCCGCGCCAACGGATCCTGCGTCGCCGCTCCGGGGATGGCGATGGTCTCCACACCCAGCGTGCGCAGATGGCGCAACGCTGCGCCATCGCCCGCCGTCTGGCAGAGCGCGATGGCCGTCACCATATGCCGCCGCGCCAACTCGACGATGAACCCCAGCGAGCGGGCATGGGCGCGCGAGGGAGGATAGGGCGTCATAAATACGATACGCATGCTACAGTCTCCTGATGAACAACCCGGCTTCCGATAACCTTGGCGCCTGCTCGTTAGGCGACCAACACTTGAAGAGTCGGTCGCGTACGCTGCTCTCATCTACTAGAGACCATTGTACGATGTGTTGGATAACTAGATAGCCATATGGTAATGCGGACTTGTGTTTTGCAACGAAGACCCACATACTCGTACTACAACCACTTGCTGGCGCCCTGTCTGCGGTACCGCGAGCGACACGGCTGGCGCCTGCATTAGCGGCGATCTACGTTCTTCGGTTTGCAGACTGTTATGCGACTGCGTATGTGATGAGTAGGAGGATTGAGGACATGGCTATCATCGGAACGAACATCCAGGGACAGGACTATGATTATGGGCGCAAGGTTGAGATTCTTCAGAGCGATGGGGATGGCGCCGCGCAGGCGCCCTGGCAGCCAGGGCGCCCGCTACGACCGGCGATCTTCGTCATGCGCGACCGCCTAATCTGCGAGGAGCAGCCCGGCTGTATCCTTGCGGTGACGCCGCCCGCGCTGGCCTTCGGCGCGTTGGAGGGGCTGCGCATCCTGGCGCGGCTGGGAACGCCGATCGTGCTGCTGATGGAGCAGGCCCGCGTCTCGCACAGCCTCGCGGTGCAGCAGGCGCTGGAACTGCGCCATGCGCGACTCGTCGAACAAATCACCGAGCAAGGTGGGCGCTGCGATGGTGTCTTCGCCTGTCCGCATTGGCCGGGTGAGGCGTGCGACTGCCGCGCGCCACAGCCAACGCTGCTGACGACGGCAGCGCAGGCGTTGCATCTTGACCTCAGCCGGTCGGCGCTGATCTGCGATACCTGGAATCAGGCATATGCCGCGCTCAGCGTGCGCTGCCAGCCGATCCTGGCGATGACCAGTTGCGGGCGCGCCGAGATGGCGCTGCCAACCTGGGCCGAGCTACACGCGCAGACGTGGTACACCGCCGATCTCGTCGGCGCGGCGCTCTGCGTCGAGGCGACGCTCAGCGGCCAGCGACTGTGGCAGAGCCTGCAACCGGCCCAGCTCGCTCACGCGGGGTAATCTTCAGCAACCTTCAGCGCTCACACTGGCCCTGCTATCCCAGAGGCGCGTCCGCAACGGTTTCGCTGCGGACGCGCCTCTGCATGTATATCTGCGCTTCCCCCACACAATGACCCCATTTGTCGCAGCGAGGCGCCCATCTGTTACTTTTCGTATGGCTCAACATACTAAGGTATTGATTAGTTTATCATAGTACTGTTTGCCGAAAGGATCAGATCATGACGCTAGAACATAGGCTGCGCGGTCCGCAGGCGCCCTGGCAGAGCGCCGGGCGCACGTACACGATCATCACCTCTGCCGCCAATGTCGCCGATGCCGCGCTGATGGCGCGTTCTGGGGCGACGCCAGCAGGGCCAGTGGATGAGACGCGGCTGCGCATGGTTCAGGGCTTGCGGCTGCTGGCGGGCGCCTGGGACGACGCAGCGCCGCCAGCGCGGGCGCTCCGATGTATGGAAAGCCTGGGCATGCGCGCGATCTCGCTCGATGACCCGGACGATACATCGCCGCACGATGGCGACGAACGACCCGTGAGCGGCGCCAAGGGCAGCTACGACATCGCGCTGGCGCTGCGCACACCGCCGACGCGCGCCGCCCTACTCCACCGTGTACGAGTCGCGCAGCAGGCGCTGCGCCCAGAGGGGACGCTGGCGCTGGCGACGACGGTGACGGTGACTGGCGAGGAACTACACTGGGCGCCGACGAGCGGCCCCACGCTCGTCAGCGACGACGCAGAATCGGCGATTAGTTTAGCCACCGTGCGGGGCATACTGACCGCCGAGGGATTTATCGCGCGCGTCTTCGGGTGGCACGCGGCACCATCGTTCGCCGAACTTGCCCCCGTCGGTCGTGCGCTGCCAGCGCCACGGCGCCTGCTGGTGATCGCTGCGCTGGGCGATGACGCCGATGCGCGGCGGATAGGGCTGCGCTCCGCCTGAGTCGGCGCCTGCGACTCTCCCCAGCGATCACGGGCGCATCGCCGCCACACCATCACCTCCACTCTATAGACATGAGGACATCATTGCAATGGCCACCACTCGTCTCGCCGTCAGGCGCACACCTATTCTACCGGTCACATCCCATAACGTCGCACCCGTCATCCTGACCGCGCGCCAATTGCTCACCACTCACCCCGCGCTGGCTGACCGGCTGCGCGCCGCAGGACGCCAGCTCCTGCTGGTCGGCGCCTGGGATCGCCTGTTGGTGGGCGTCGAGAAGGCGGTGGTGGATGTCGTGCTGGTGGATATGGACGCCGCAGATCGTTCGCGCGCCGGTCGCCAACGCATCTCTGGCCATCGGCTGGTCGCGTTGCTGGCGCGCCGATTGGCCGAGCAAGCCAGGACGCGCGCCACGCCCGGCGCGCGGCTCGCCGTGCTGACCCGGCTCGATTACGCCGAGATCGAAGACCTCGTGCGATTGGGCATTCACATCCTGGGGCGCCCAGATCACGACCCCGACACGCTGGTGGGGCGCCTCTGTGGCGGCCAGGCGCCGACTGCCACGCCCAGCGGACAAGCGGCGACCAAAGCAGTTCCTGAGCACGCTCGGATAGCTACGCCATCCCTGGCGCCTGTAGAGAGGAGCCATCTGCCCGAACTCGTCTGGCAGAAGATCGCCATTGTGATTGCCGCCACGTCGCCAGTGACCACAGCGGATACACGCAAGCAGCGCGTGAGCGACCGTGCGGTGATAGAAGGCCTATGCCACATGCTGCGGACGGGCGGCGGCTGGGCGACGTATCCGCCCACTGGTGGCGCGCCCAGCACAGCGCGGCGGCGTCTCCAACGTTGGCGGGCGGCGGGCGTCTTCATACGACTGGCCGCGTTAGCGCTGGAAGGTGACATGGCAATGCAAGAGTTGCTGGCGCTGCCGTGGACGCGCCTGGGCGGAACTGCTGGCGTAGACGCTCATCAACCAGCATATGAGGTGGCGCAGATATGCAAACAGTAGCGACACGGCTGGCGCGGATCGTCCGCAAGCAGCCAAAAACCACCCGACTCTTCGCCAAGGCGCGGAGGAAGCCGCGGGCAACGCTCAGCGCATCGGCCAACCTGGCACAGGCAGCACAGGCAGCGCCATCCGTACTGCCCATACAACCCGGACCGTCCGTACCATCCGGTCCGTCCGAGGCGCCAACAAGGTTGGCGGCAGCAATGCGACCGGCGAAGTCGCACATGGCGCCATCAGCGCCCGCAGGCCCGCCGACGCCAGAACCCTCACCAGCGGCTCCGGCACAGCGCACGCTGTTGACGCGACTTCGCGCGCCATTTGACGCTGCCATAGTGGCGCCGGGGCTGATCATCGTGGCGTTGGGGATGGCGTTGATTGGGCGGGCGGTTGGGGCGCCCACGCTCGACGCAGTGGCGCCGCTGGTGGGCGCGGTGTCGCTGGGCGCGACACTGCGCCGGGCGGAGGCGCGGCGGGCTATCCATCTGCATCTGCTCTCGGCGGCCGTGGTAGCATATGCGCTGCTGAGCGGACTCGCGGCGCTGCTGACGCTGCGCGCCGCGCCGCCAGTCGCGCTGCTGGAGCGCCTCGTGGCGGGGATGGGGCCAGCCGTCACACCCATTGCGTTCTATTTCGTCGGCGCCGCGCTTTGCGCCCCGGTCGGCAGTAGTTCATCGTTGACGCGCGCCCTGGTATCCTCCACGCCCACCATCCACAACGGCGAGCCTGCTACGCCCGCGCCACAGAATATGCGCCTGGAATCAGCGATTACCCGGCTGGCTTGCGCATTGCTGGGGGTGGCGCTGCCGCTGGCGGGCTGGGCTGCCGCGCAGGCCGTGGGCGCACTGCGCACGGGAGAAACGCCTGGCGCGCCCGCCAGCGTTGGCCTGCCCGACCCCGCCACGCTGGCGAATCTGCTGGCGCTGGCAGTGGTAGTCGCCAGCGCCAGCGACGCCCCCAACGCGACGTTACGCTTCTTGCTGGGTGAGGCGCCACACGCGCTGACCGCCAACCGGCGCGCCCGTACGCTGGTGGTCCGCGCCTATCGGGCGCTGCTGGCGGTGTGCGTCCCGTTGGGAGCGCTGCTGCTGGTGGCAGGGATCGCGCTGACGTGGTCGCGGATGGCGCTGCTGGCGACCGGCGCGGCGCTGCTGGTGGTGAGCGTGGCGCGGCGCCGCTATGGCCGCCTGGTCGTGTTTGCGCTGGCGCTCATCGTGGTTCTGGCGCTGCTGCCACGCGGCTTCTCCGGCTGGTTTGACGCTTCGTTTGTCGCCTTCGGCGCCAACCTCTCGCCAACGCAGGCGCCCGCGTTCATGGCGACCCTGGCGTCGCTGACGGTGATAGGGCTGGCGATGGCGCGGCTCTGGGTGGCGTATGGTCGGCTGCGCCCGACCAGCGGCGCGGCGGGGGTCACGCTGGCCACGCTGGGCGCGATGGTCTATGCGCTGGTGGCCAGCATGACCTCGGCGCCATTGAGCGAGCCTGCCGTCGGCGTGATCTGCTGGCTGCTGCTGGGGATGGCCAGTGGCGTCGCCGACGCGCTCGAACAATCGGCAGGACACGCCGATCAGCGCGACAGCGCACACCACGCCGATCAACTGGTGGATGGCGCGACGCTGACTGCCCGCGCCGCGCTGGGCGACGCCGCCCGTGAGCGCCCGCTGCGCACGCTATTCGTGGTGGATGCGACGGCCAGCGACGAAACACGGGCGGCGCTCACCGAAACCATCCGCGCGTTTGATCGCAGGCGAGTGATCCCGCAGCTAATCACACTGGCGTCGCCGACGACGTTGGTCGCCACGAACGCGACGACGCAGGGCAAGCACGCAAGCCGAGGCGCCGTCACGGGGGCGCTACGCCACTGGGTAGGGGCATGGCGCCGCTGGGCCGAATTGCTACGCGTCATCCTGGATGCGCGCCCGGACCTGATCGTGGCGGCCAGCCCGCGCGCGTACCTGCCAACGGTCTTCGCGGGGCGGCTCGTCGGCGCGCCCGTGCAGTGGCATGCGCGCGAGGTTGCCGCGCCGGGTCTTCAGCGCGCCCTCGACACGTTTGCACCGTGGGCCAGCGGGATCGTAGCCTGCTCGCAATATGTCGCGCGGTCGTTCCAGATTGAGGCGTTGGGGTCACGGGTGCGCGTCGTGCGGCTGGGCGTCGCGGCGCCAACGCCTGCCGCCGAGGAACGCCACCGAGAGCTACGCGCAGCGCTGCGAGCATCGCTGGGAACCGCCGACGCCGATCCACTGATCATCTATCCAGGGCCTATCGCCACCGGCAGTGGCCACGCCGACCTCATCCAGGCGATGCGGGTGTTGCGCGCCCGCCATCCACATGCGATGCTGCTGCTTGCCAGCGAGACAGGTGTTGGCGGGCGTCGCACGACCCCATCGGCTGCACAATCACCCAACGCAGACCTTTACAATCTCGTCTGCGCCGACCCACGCCAGGGGCAGCGGCTGGCCTGCGCGATCTCGCTGAACCGGCTGGATGGCGCGATCCAGGCGCTGGGGCTACGCGCCGACCTGGCGGCGGTGATCGCCGCCTGCGATCTGGCGGTCTTCCCGCAGTGGGCGGCGCCGGTCAGCCGTGGCCTGACGTTGACGCTCAGCCAGGGTGTCCCTATCGTCGCCGTCCAGGCAGGGGCGCTGCCAGAGCAACTCGCCGACGCCTGGGGCTGCCTGCTGGCGCCGCCGCGCGATCCCGCCGCGCTGGCCGACGCGCTCAGCCAGGCAATCACGCGGCTGGGCGCGCTACGCGAAGACGCGCGCCACAACCGCTCACTTGTGCGTGACTGGCAGAGCGCGGGTATCGAGGCCGCACGGCTCCAGACGCTCTATCGCCAGCTCTGCCTGCCCAAAACGCGCAAACGAACGCGATCCGCATCCCAGCCCGCCACGCCACCGCCGCCCAAGACTGCGACGCCCGTCCCGCTGACAGCGCGCTCCCACGCCTGGGCGGCAACGTTGTGGAGCATGGGCCGGGAATAGCGATCAGGCCAGCGGACGGGCGGCGGCCAGCCAGGGGACGGCCAGCGAATGAATTCACGCCTGGGGGCTGCGCCACAAGGTCCGCCTACGCGGACCTCCTGCTGGGGCGAATGCCGTGGCATGGGGCGAGCAACGATGTCGGCGACGCCACGGCATTCGCCCCACGGGAAACCCACGCAGGTGGGTTTTGTGGCGCAGCCCCCAGGCGCGAATTCATTCGCTGGCCGCTCGGCTGGCCGCTTGACTTGACAACGGCGCGCCAGCGCGGTATCCTGACCCCAGTCCTGTTGTCCTTTAGAAAGGGTCCCCTCTGTGGCAGTCTTCTTCACCCGCGACGTAGTGGAGCATATGGGCGCCGCCCGTTCTCTCGCCACCCCGCGCTGAAGTGAAGTGGTTCGCCGCTGCTGGCCACCGACTGTGTGTCGGCTGGCCCTGCGGCGCGTGATTGAGCGATAGATACCGTGGGCGGCGATGCGCCCTATTGGCGCATCGCAGTTTTGCTGCGCCCCGAATTGGCCGATGGCGACGCCACAATTGGCCGCCATCGCATTCCCATTCCCCAACTCCCCTACGTTCGCCCTCAACCCCTCTTTGCCTGCATTGTCGCTTCCTTCGCCAGGGGCATGCTGCGTCCCTATGCAGCGCAATCTCGCCGTGCGGAGGAATGCTTGTGGCGCCTCACATACGCTGGGCGCCTGATCTCGAGGGTCGAATGTCGCATATCAACCATACCCGTAGTCGTCTGCGTCGCCTGCGAAGTGGCAACGCCTACCGGGTGTATCTTTTTATCGAGGCGGCTTACTCGCTGCTGTTCGCCGTCTACGGGACGATGACCACCGTCTATCGCGTGGAGGTGGCCCACCTCAATCCCCTGCAACTGACGCTGGTGGGAACGGCGCTGGAAGGAGGCGTCTTCCTGTTCCAACTGCCCACCGGCGTCTTCGCCGACACCATGAGCCGTCGGCTCTCGGTGATCATCGGCGTCTTTCTCGTCGGCGCGGGCCTGCTGCTCGAAGGCTCGTTCACCACTTTTGGCACGATTCTCTGCGCCCAGGTGTTGTGGGGCGCGGGCTACACCTTCGTCAGCGGCGCGGAGGAGGCGTGGCTCGCGGATGAGATCGGCGTCGAGGCGGCGGGCCAGGCGTATCTGCGCGCCTCGCAACTCGGCGGCGCGGTCTCCATCGCGGGCATCGTGATCAGCGTCGCGCTGGGCAGCGTCCTCATCCGTCTACCGCTGCTGGTGGCCGGGGGACTCTTCCTGGCGCTGGGCGGCGTCTTGATCGCGATCATGCCGGAGAGCGGCTTCCGTGGCGCTGCGTCTTCGGCCAGCGCCACGGCGGCTGGCATGGCGGCTGTGGATGCGGCGGGCGAACGCGCTGCCCTCGCCGCGTCAAGCGATGGCGCTGGCTCCGGCGCTATCCCTGCCGAGGCGGGCGACGCGCATTCCACCTGGCGTGCGCTCCGCGAGACGTTTGGGCGCAGCATGCGGCTCGTCGTCAAACGGCCCATCCTGCTGACCATCCTGGGCATCACCTTCATCTGGGGGATGTCAAGCGAGGGCTTCGACCGGCTGGGCGAGACGCGCTTCCTGCTGAACCTTCACCTGCCGTCGCTGGGTCCGCTGAACGCGGCGGTCGGCTGGTTTGGTATCTTCAGCATGGGGGCGACGCTGCTGACCATCGGCGTCGTCGAGGTGATCCGGCGGCGGGTGGATACCAACAGCCACCGTAGCGTGACGCGCACGCTCTTCGTGGCCACCGCGCTGCTCACCGCCAGCGTGATCGTCTTCGGATTGACCGGAAACTTCGCCCTGGCGCTGGGCTTCTACTGGCTGATCACGGTGATTCGTGGGGTGAGCAATCCGCTCTACACCGCCTGGGTCAACCAGAGTACGGATGCGCGCGTGCGAGCCACCGTGCTCTCGATGACGGGCCAGGCCGACGCCTTCGGCCAGATCGCCGGTGGTCCCATCGTCGGCGCCATCGGCCTCTACGCCGGATTGCAGGCGGCGCTGGTGACGGCGGGCGCCGCGCTCTCGCCCGCGCTGCTGCTCTTCGCCCGCGCGCTGGGCCAGGGTGAGCAGACGGCGCCACTGGTCGCCGTCAACGCCGACGACACGGCTACCGCTGAGGCTGACGGGGGCGACACTGGTAGCAAGGGTAGCTGCGAAGCAGCGAGCGCAGGCGAGCCAGCGCCCGACGCGCCTGCGCTCGTCGAGCAAGCCGCCCCGCCAGCAAAGGAGGCGCAACCCGCAAGCGAAAACTAACCAAACACACAATCCATCCCTCTCCCGCCGTGCGGGGGAGGGAAATGCCGGACGCCGTAGGCGTCGGCGAGGGTGGGGGCGGCTACGGGATCAGCACGTCGTTAGGAAACGTCATCCCTGTGATGTTGGCGACGACCGTATCGGTCACGGTATCGATCACCGCAACATCCTGGCCAAACGTTTCGGCGACGACGACGTAGCGCCCGTCAGGCGTCACCGCCAGCCCATGTGGGTACCCACTCACATTGATGGTGAGACGCACGACGGGGCTGGCGGGCTGTGAAATATCTACCACGCTGACGTTATGCGATTTGCCGTTGGCGACGTAGAGCGTGCCGCCATCGGGCGAACGCGCAATCAGCGCCGGACTGAGGCCAACCGCGACATCGGTGATCACGGCGCGCGTCGTCGTATCGATGGCGAAGAGGCGCCCGGTGAAGTTATCGGTGACGTAGAGATAGCGGCCATCGCGGCTGAGCGCGACGCCATAGGGATGGGAGCCAATCGGCAGGGCAATCGTCGCCGCGACCGTCTCACTCTGCGTATCGATCACCACCACTTTGCCCGCGCCATAGCAGGCGGCATAGACCCAGCGGCCATTGGGCGAGATCACGATGCCATGCGGCGCGGTCGGCGTGGGGATGGTCCGCTCGACGGTCCAGGTCGCCGTAGCAATGACCGAGACGCTGGCGCTGCTGAAGTTCGTCACGAAGACACGTTTGCCGTCGGGCGTGTTCACCATATGCACGGGCTGCGCGCCGGTCGAGATGCGATGCGGCGCCCCCAGGGTCGCGCCGCTGAGGGGATACGCGAAGAGTTGATTGCCCGCGACATCGGTAGCGTAGAGCCAGCGCCCGTCGTGCGACAGGCCCAGCCCATGCACACTGAGCGACGGGCGATAGGTATGGACGCCCAGTTCGGCGACATCGCCCGTATCCAGATCGCTGACGAAGATGTGATAGCCCGCGAGTTGCGGCG
>Ga0307372_10013031_pt1 | contig 10797 bp, 10 predicted proteins | sample OX1MG_FD_202533 | JGI IMG/M metagenome (GOLD analysis project Ga0307372, IMG submission 202533) | Soil microbial communities from Risofladan, Vaasa, Finland - OX-1 | ecosystem: Environmental > Terrestrial > Soil > Coastal area > Acid sulfate soil | place: Finland: Risofladan, Vaasa | collected...
GCAAGAAGCGTAGACCAACGCGGAGTTCTTCAAAGTATCCGCCGGATGGTTCGGAGCGCGTATGCGAGATCACCGGTACGACGAACGCCACAATCGTCGCGGAGATGGCGTAGCTGGCCGCATCGACCCAGAGGGTATTGCTGGTCGAGAAGAAGACGATGAGGACTCCGCCGAGTGGCGGTCCGAGCAGGAGAGCGGTGCGCAGAATCGCCTGGGCCATGCTGTTGGCTCGCTCTAACGAGATCGCGCCGCGCTCGGCCAGGTCCGGCAGCAGACCGCGTCGCGCAGTCGAACCGGGTTGGTTCAACAGCGAAGCGAGGAACACGATCGCCAGGAGCGCCGAGAATGGCAGCAGCTGAAGGTGGTAGAGCAAGGGGATCGATGCGATGGTCAGCCCGCTGCCAACGTCGCTCAGAATGCTGCTTCGCTTGAGGCCGACTCGATCGACCAGCGTTCCAGCGAGCAGTCCAGCGAGTGCGATCGGGAGCGCGTCAACAGTGAGCGTTATCCCCGCCTTGGCAATACTCCCGGTGGTCTGCAACACGAACCAGGGGAGTGCGATCATCGTCAGCATCGAGCCGATCTGCGAGATCAGATTCGCCGTCAGGAGCGCGAAAAATGGTGTGCGTTCTCCCAGCGGCATCGTTCGCGATGCACCCATCGGTGGTCCCTTCATCTCAGTTATCGGGGCGAAACGATCGGCAGATTTCAGTTCCGCGTCAGTAGAGTTCGAGCTCTCCGCTGCGTCGCACTGAGCGTTCGAGCAGGCGGAAGATCAACGTGCCCGCCAGCGGTAGCGCGATGGCAAATCCGAGCAGGGGGATCAACGAAGCGCGTACGTCGTAGATCGAGGCGCCGTTGAGCGCGGCGGCCGAGAGTGCCTGGAAGCCGTAGCCCAGCGGTAACAGGTGGGCGAGCACACGCGGTATCTCCGGAAGCCGGTTCACTGGATAATATGCGCCGCCGAGTATCGTGAAGATCGGAAAGACGACGTTCGAGAGTTCGTTGGAGTGTTTGGTAATCAGTCCGAAGCCGCTCAAGATGAGTCCAATACCGATCAGCGACGCGACAAAGAGTGGCAACGTCACCAGCAGCGTCAGGTAGTTCGGATGAAAGCGCACTCCAAAGAGGAGCATCCCGGCGATCGCCACGGTGAACGCCGCTGCCGCCGTCTCGAAGATCCCTGAACCGGCGAAACCGATCAGCCAACTCAAGCGCCAACACGGCGCGAGGAAGAGTGACAGGAGCGTTCCTTTACGCCGCTCGCGGTCAAGAATCTCTCCGACCCAGAAGATGCTGTTCCAGACGAGCGAGTTGGCCGTCATCGATACGACAATGTAGGGCACCAGATCCTTCGCTCCGCCGGCGTAGATCAAGGCGGCGATCGCCAGATCGAAGATCGGTCGGATGGCCCAGATGGCGAGCATCCCTTGTCGGCCGAACTCCTCGATACGCTCCTTGATCATCGCGCTCCAGGCTGCCTGTGCCGCGCGAATCTCAGTCGAAATCAAGTTCGGCGCCGCTCTTTGCGACATGTTCAACCCTCCGTAGCATGAATAGTCCAATCACCATGAGCACCGCTGAGAGCACGATCATGCGCGTCAGATCTCCGGCGACATCGCCGAGCCCGGCGCCCGCTAAAAGCGATTGGCGCAAGGCGTTCATGCCGGAGCTCAGCGGGAAGATCGCCGCCAACAGGCGCATCGAATAGGGTAGCGCCGATATCGGCACGAGCATCCCGCTCAGCAGATAGATCGGGCTCTGGAGAAAGTTCGCCAGCAGGTTTGCCCGGCGTGAAAGTACGAATACACCGGCGAGGGCGAACCCGAGTGCGTAGGTTGCCGCGCCGAGTCCCACGATTGAGGCGATCACCGCGAGCGGATTCTGGATGTTCGAGTGGAGATGCAGCAGCAGCGCGAGCGCTCCGACGACCACGATGTTTGGCAAGATCGTAAAAAAGAACGAGCCAAGCGCGTAGCCCGAGATGACCGCAGCGCGACTTGCCGGTGTCAAGAAGAGCGAGTTGATCGTACCCTCCGATCGCTCTTGCTCGATCGCATAGCCACTCGCCCAGAGATTTGATTGCCAGAGCACGACCCCGACCGTCCCCACGAGCAAGTAGCCCTGCGTTTCGAAGCCATCGACCACTGTGCGTCCGGCGACCCGGTAGGTGAGGATCAAGGTGAGAAAGTAGAACGCCGGATACATCGGTGAGCGAATGATGTCGACCAGATACGCGCTGCGCCGGGTGACATACGAGCGTGCGGTCGCGACGCAAATCGCGAGTGACGTTCGCAGCGAGTCCCGAAACGAATGCCCGACTCTGAGATCCGTTGACCGCCGCGCGACATCGGACATGGTCGCGCCGCGCTGATCTCCCCGAAGTTCGTTCATCGCTCACCGCCCGTCAACGCCAGGAAGGCGTCTTCGAGCGTCGGCTCGATCGCTTTGATCGACTCGATGCGGACGCCTCCGTCCTGGATGACGCGAACGGCGCCATCGAGCACGGCGCTATCCTCGGTCGAATTGATGGTTAGGTGCGTGAATCCGTCGTCGCTGTGACTGCTGACGACGGCCCGCACGCTCGGCAGGCCCTGCAACGATTCGACGAGGGTGCCGTTGGTATAGCCATGAACCGTAACCTGATACCGATGATCGGTCCCGACTCGGCGCTTGATACCCTGTGGCGTGTCCTCTAGAAGGATCGTCCCGCGATCGATGATCGCGATCCGATCGCAGAGTTCGTCGGCCTCCTGCAGATAGTGCGTGGTCAGTAGAACGGTGTGATCAGGCATTAACGCCCGCACGATCTCACGCAGTTTGACCGCCGAGGCGGGATCGAGGCCGATGGTCGGTTCATCGAGGAAGACAACCGGCGGGTTGTGCAGTAGCGCACGTGCCAGATGGAGCCGCTGTTTCATGCCGCGCGAAAATCCTTCAACGCGGTCGCCAGCGCGATCCGCCAGGCCGACGAGATCGAGCATCTCGGCAACACGCGCCGGGATGGCGTCGCGTGACATGCCGTAGAGGTGGCCAAAATAGATCAGGTTGTCGCGTGCCGAAAGCTTGCCGTAAAGGCCGCGATCGCCGCCGAGGACGACGCCGAGACGGCGGCGCACTTCGCGCTCTTCCCGCACCACGTCGAAACCGGCGACCCGTGCGGTCCCACTCGTCGGAATCAACAGGGTCGAGAGCATCTTGATCGTCGTCGTCTTACCGGCGCCGTTGGGGCCGAGCAGCCCATAAATCGTCCCTGGCTCGACCGCCATGCTTACACCCTGGACCGCGACGAATTCTGCTTTGTGTTGAAAGGGACGGCTCGACCGCTTAAAGGTGCGACGCAAGTCGGTCGCTTCGATAGCCAACATTATCGTGCTCCACTCGTGCTATCGCCGGATCGGTCCATCGCATCGAGCAGTTGTCCTGCTTCTTCGACCGAGAGCGACCCATCGGCGAGTGCCGCCAGGATGACGCGACGACGATCGTCGCTGAGGATATTGCCTGGATCTTCGTTGCCGCCGGTTGCCTGCGGCGCTCGAACCGGAATCGGAATAGCTTCGCTGGGCGCGGATTCTGCCGGTCGTTCCGGCGCGGTTCCCAGCGTCGTCCTTTCGGCTGACCACTGGATCTTGATGTCTCCGCTGGTCGTACGCAGGGTGATCTCGGCGCGGTTCGCGTCGTCGCTCGTGCTACCGACGACGCGTTTGCCGTGCGGATTGCGCGGGCCGCGCTGCGCGATGGCGACGAGCGGCAGGTCGGAGTTGATCGAGCCGCGTGTCGTCGCCGCGTCGACACGCACCGGCAGGTCACGCTGGACAGCGACGACGATGTCGCCCGAGGCGGCGGTGATCTCGTGCGAAGCGAGCGCGAGCGTTGCGCCACAGACGATATCGCCCTTTGCCGTTTCGATCGCCGTCTGTCCCAACCGGCCGCCGCGGATGACGACATCGCCATTGGCGCTACTAACCGTTAGGCTGGTGAAATCTCGATCGGCGGCGACCAGATCGCCTGCCGCGGTGGCGATGACCGTATTGCCGCGCCCGCGCGTGAGCTTGGTATCGCCTTTCCCCGAGCGTACGGTGATATCACCGGTGATGTCGCTAAGCACCTTGTCGCCGGAACCGCTGTTCACCGTGACATCTCCGGCGAAGGTTTCAACTTTCACGTCACCCTTGCCGTTTGCCACGGTCAGGTTTCCGCTGCCGCCGTCGACCTGGAGATCGCCGCTGTCGAGGCGCACGTCGAGTTTGCCCCGCGCGTCGACCAGCGAAATGTCGCCTCGTTCGAGTTTGAAAGCATAGTTCAGCGGCTGTAGGGGGAGTTCAAGCTCGAGTTTGCCATGGTTGCTCTGCCGCTCGCGTGGAGCTCCGATGAACAGTTCGTCCGCCTCGACGAATGCTTCGATGCCGTTACCGCGCACGACCACATCGTCACGCTCGCTCCAACGCGCTGCGATATCGCGGATCTCGACCTCCACGTTGACCCGGTGGAGGCTGTTCAGTGGGAAGTGTTGTTCCTGGGTCATCCGTTGTTCTCCGTTCGTGGCTCAAGCGCGCGGATGCGCGCCAATCCGTCGTCGACACTCAGCCGACCGCTCGCGATCTGCTGCAGGATCTCGTCGCGCGTTTCAACGCGTGGTGGCTCGGGGACCGGTTCTTCTTGTAACGCTTCAATGACCTCTTCCAGCTTGGCGCGTACCGTTGGGTAGGACACCCCTAATGAGCGTTCGACCTCGCTCAAGTTGCCGCGGCTGCGGACAAAGATCCGCAAAAACGTCTGTTGATCGCCGGTCAGCCGATCGAAGATTCCCAGCGACCAGCGCCCGCGAAGCGACGTGTCGCATTCGCGGCAACTCAACTCTCGAATTTCCAATACATGACCGCAAGTCGGGCAATGAGACGGCGATTTGTACACGGCATACCTCCTATTAGGAACGATATTAGGTCTATAACGGCCTAATGTCAATAGATAGATGAGAAACAGGACGGAATAGTGAGACATTGACCAATTACTGGACAGATTTGGGGGCGACGGCGCGGCTCCGTTTGAAGAACTGGAGACAATGTTTGACGATAGATAGGTTGTTGGCGTCGATCCTGCGAGGTGCATGTGTAGTTCTTGGCGCGTGCCATGCCGAGACTGAAGGTGGCCGCCAAGAGAATCTGTGCGTCGGATGAGAGGGCTTATGACGATGAACCGTCACTCGGTGCAACGCCAACGAATTGGACCTGCCGTTCGTCGCTTGCGCCGGTCGCGTGGCATGACGCTGGATCAATTGGCTGAGGCAGCGGCGGTATCGCCGTCGCATTTGAGTCGCCTGGAGCGTAGCCAAACGCTGCCGAGCTTCCCGGTGATGGCCAAGATCGCCGAAGCGCTTGACGTTGACGTGAATGAGTTCGTGCGTTTGGAGCACGATGTCACGCACCTGGATGATACGCTCGGCTGGTATCTCAACCTGTTGGCGCTCCCCGACGAGGTAAATCAGGAATTCTTTGGGCTGACGATCGAGGCGCGGCGCGCACTCGTCACCTGCCTGGACCGGTTGTCATTGCTGAACCTGACGCCCTATGGCGTGCAGGAACAGGTCGAGCGCACGCTTGAATCCGGAGGTGACTATGCCAATCTGTCGGCGCTTGCTTCGCTCGTCGAACGCACGGGTATGGATTGCGTCGGATTGACGCAGGCGCTGCTGCTACTCAACGTGCTGGTTGGGCGGCAGTCGACGCTGATCGCCGGACCAAGCCTGCTGCCGATCACCCCCGGGAACAGCCTGATCGAGTCGTATCGCTGGGCGTTTCCGATGGAGCCGCTCGACCCACTGGTCGGTCGATGGTGGCTACACCCGAGCGAGACGAGTTCCGGCCGAGCGGCGACGGATCGCCCGTCGCGACTGGTGGTCGGTGTTCAGGCGTTGGCGTCGCCGCTCGGGACCGCCATCGCCAGTTCGGTACTTTCGGTGATTGACCACGACGAACTGGTCGAGGTGGCGATTACCGAGCGGCAGTTGGGAACGGTCAATGTGTCGGTCTCGGGTGAATACGCACTCGTCGAGCAGTTGGTGTCGCGGCGCGGGGCGAAAGGGACCGAACACGTCGCCCTCTGGCTGAGCGGCGCGCGACGGGTTGCCGCACTCGAAGCGGTGATCGACCGTACCTGGGAATCGCTGACGCCCAGAGAACGGGACCCGGCGACGGTCCGGGACCGCCTCAACCTGACGGAAGCAGCGCCGGTCTGAACCTGACGGTGTCGTTGCAGCGCGTCGCAGATATTGCCATAATCGGCACAACGAATATCAATCTCTGTACCGAACGTGCAACGCTCACGGCCGCGACGGTCAGTGTGGCGATCGAATTGCGTAACTGAATCGTCGACGTGCGTGCTCGCTGACTATGCCCGCATGGCTGCCTATAATCGTAGGGTGTTCTCGTATCGGATGTTTGGTTCTATTTGCCTGGTTCGATCGATCGCCGATCTTGTCGCGATCAGCGCGCGTTCCCCGCACAATCTCCAGGAGTTTCTCGAACCTGGCAGAGGAGGCAATCCCTGAGCGTAGCGGGTAGTCGAGCATGAAAAACGATGTGATCCCCGACGTCGTCATCCGGCGGCTTCCGGTCTACGTGCGCACCTTGCGTCAGATGCTGACCGAGAATATCACCACCGCGTCGTCCGAGGAGCTGGGAACCCGTGTGGGCGTCAGCGCCGCGCAGATCCGCCGCGATCTTTCATATTTCGGGAGATTTGGCAAGCAGGGGAAAGGCTACGATGTCGGCCGCCTCGAAGAGGCCGTCACCCGAATTCTCCATCTCGATCGACAATGGGACGCAGCGCTGGTCGGATTTGGCCATCTGGGCCAGGCGATTGCCCAGTATCATGGCTTCGAGGAGAATTCGTTTCGCATCTCCACCATCTTTGCCCGCAACCTCGACCACGTCGGGCAACAGGTGAACGGGGTGGTGATCCTCGATCAGCGTGCGATCACCCCGGTTGTCCGTGAGATGGGCGTCTTGATTGGAATCATCGCGGTCCCGGCCGCGGCGGCGCAGGCCGTTGCCGATCAGTTGATTGAGGGCGGGGTCCGTGCCATCCTCAACTACGCCCCGGTGATCCTGCGCGTTCCGGAGGATGTCTGGATGCGTGAGATCGACCCAACGAGCGCGCTGCAGAGCCTTACATACTATCTCGCCGGCACGCGACCGGTCGAAGCTCCTCGCCATAAACACCGTGCGGGGAATTTGGTCGACGAGGCCGCCGGAGAGTGAGTTTTCTGGCGCGCATGCACATGCTGCGCGGATCGTAGTTCTGTTAACGGATCAGCGAGAAGAGGTCGCGGGGGAAGATCTGAATCAGGGCAATAAGCAGCAACACGTCACCCGTGATCAGCACGACCAGCAGCGCTAACGGCGCGACCGCGCCGCTCCGTTCCAAAAAGAGCCCGATGCCACCCAGATCAATCGTCGTCGCCAGGAATAAGAGCCAGCCGACGATGATGAAGATCGTGCCGAGCAGCAGTGTGTTGCCATACGGTAGATCTTTCCAGACGAGCACGGCCAAATTGAGTATCGTGAGCACCAGCCCCGGGAGAACCAACATCGCGACCGCCACCCAGAGGACCCGAGAACTACCGACCGCTTCGAAATAGCCTGAAGGTCGGCGCATCTGCGGCCATGCCCCATCGGTGAAGTCCTCGATGGCCTCAATCGTGAAGAGCATGGCGATACTCAGTCCGATGAGTAACCAGAGTCGTCCATCGATGAGCAAGGGGCTGTTCCTCCCGCTGTTCTCTTTGCATAGAGTTATCCCATGAATTGGCTTTTATTAGCCTATCAGAGGCCCGAATTCCTGACAACATCGGATATTTTTCGGTTGCGCGTGGCGGGTTGCGAGGTGCTTGCGATAACAGATCAAGGCGACGACGGGCGCGGAATTGTTTATTATCGGTGAACCAATCGCGCGGGCAGACATCGTTGAGATGAAGGGACCGATGAAATGGCAAATACGTCCTTTGATGGGAGGCTTCCGTCGTTCGACGAGTTGCCTCATGACTCAGGAGCACCGAAACTCTCCGACTGGGGTCTCTGGGGTGAAGGCGACGAGGTCGGTACGATCAATCTCCTGACACCGGAGCGCGTCGCCGCTGGTGCGCGACTCGCGCGAACGGGCAAAATGTTTCCGCTCAACTGGAAGATGGAGTTGCCCGATCCACCGCTTTTCGGTCGCGAGCGCCTCAATCACACGCTCAAGCGCAAGCGGCCCTTCGTACACGACGATGTCTACAACGACTTCAATACTCAGTCATCGACCCATTGGGACGGCCTGACGCATTACGGTAGTCAGCAGTGTCAATGCTTCTACGGCGGGGTTACGCCGGAGCAGATTACCGCGTTGCCGGGTACGCGTAACGGCATCCAGGCCTGGGCGCGACGCGGGATCGCCGGTCGCGCGGTGCTGCTCGACTATGGTCGCTGGGCGACGGCGCAGGGGCTTCATCCCGCCGCCGGTGAACGGACCGAGGTGTCGGCCGCCGACCTGCAGCGGGTTGCCGGAGCGCAGGGGACGCACTTCGAGACGGGCGATATCTTCATCGTGCGCTACGGCTGGACCGCGTGGTACGACGGACTCGATGAGGAGCAGCGGCACGCAATTTCCGTCGGAGCACACACATTCATCGGGATCGCGCAGGGCACCGATACGTTCCGTTTTCTCTGGGATAACCACTTCGCGGCGGTGGCCAGCGACGCCCCGAGCTTCGAGGCCTGGCCGGCCGATCCTGCACGCGGTGCCTTGCACAGCACCTTGCTGCCGCTCTGGGGCATGCCGATCGGTGAGATGTTTTTCCTGGAGGACCTGGCGGCTGACTGTGCTGAGGATGGGGTCTACGAGTTCTTCCTCACCTCGTCGCCGCTGAACAAATATGGAGGCGTCGCGTCACCGGCAAATGCAATCGCGATCAAGTAAGTGAAGGCCGTGGTGGCCATGTTCGTGGTTCGCTTCGCGGACTCAGTAGCCAAGCGGCAGACCGGTCGCGATCAGCACCCAGTTGCCAGACCATATGCCGGGGTCGGCGGTACTGTCGCGGTCGAAGCGGGTGGAGAAGGTGACCCAATCCCACGTGGTACCTTGTCCCATCGCCGGAAAGTCGCCTCGATTGGCTGACAGCGTCCAGGGATCGTAGACGGTGACCGACTTCGGCGGAGCATCGATGCCGCCTGGACCGAGCGTCACTCCGGTGAGCAGCACGTAGTGGGTCCCGTTGTCGACGAGTGCGATGACTGGCTGCTGATCCGTGGCAATACTGCGCGAGATCACCGCGCCTGCGTCATGAATATTGTCGAAAGCCGCATCCCCAACGCCGTTGACTCCGCTGAACGCGTTGAGTGCCGAGGCGACCGCGTAGGGTGAAGCGTGCCACTCGGCCAGTGTGAATCCGTCGTTGTTGGCAATTTCGTAGTTCCAGATGTTGCCCTGAATCTCGGAGTCGGACGAACCGGGGAGCGCCGTACCGTTGAGATCGAGCCACATCTGCACATCGGCGGGGTCACACCAGTCGGGGTCCTGTTGCGCGTGGAAGGTAACGGGCAGATCGACCGCCAGCGGACCTGTGGTGAACAGCTCCGGCGCGTAGTTTGGTGTGGTACTGGACGCAGGTTTCGCTTGCTGGTTCACCTGGCTTGAATTGGCCGCGTCGCGACCGAGTTGACCGAGGAGCACCTCGTACGGTGTTCCCGCGTTCTCTGGATGCCATTCGAAGCGTGCCCGCTCAAAATATTGAACGATGTAGCCATTTTCGGTGAACGGCTCACTGAGCGGGTAGCCGAAGATTGGGAGCGCGCCGTTCGACTCCCAGTAGTTGAGGAAGTGATTGCAGATCTGGTGGCCCGTTGCGGCAAAGAAGTCGCATCCAGCGTTGGGGTTAGAGATCGGCTGAAAGGCAGCTTCACTCAGGCGTGCGGAAACGCGATCGGCACCGAGGCGTCGCAGCTGGATCTGCCAACCTGTCGGTGCATCCGGGTGCCACTCGAAGACCGCGCGTTCGAAATATTGCGTCGTCAAGCCGGTCGTCGGATCGCGGAATTCTTCGGTGAGTGGGTAGCCGAAGACGGCGAGATCGCCGTGGAGCCGCCAGTAATCGAGAAAACCGAAGCTGAGGTAGTGACCGGTCTCTGGGAAATAGACGCGATCGGGGGCGGAACTAGCGGCAGCGGCAGCCGATCCTGGGAAAGCAGCCAGAATGAACATCAGGATGAGTCCGATGGCGAACCAGCGCCACGAAGCCGGGCCAGGCTTTGCGCACGCGAGACCCGGCGCGATGCTGCCGTGTGGAGTTTTTCTGTCGGTCACGTTTGTTGACAGCGAATCGCCCGAGCCGTTCATCCGCATCCCTACGTCTCCGGCACGCGCTTGCGCCGGATACCGATCCAGTTTCCAGGACTGAGACTAGCGTAGAAATGGTCGGATGTCACTGCAGCGGAGCTTTATATATCGCCGTCGGGGTCGACTCGATCATCATCGGCCGTCGGTGATGACCTCGCCGAGGATGAACTCCTCGATCTCTTCAAGGTGTCGCAGCATCGTGGCGCGCGCGTCGATCGGGTTCCGTTCGCGGATCGCCTGCAGGATCAGCACGTGGGCCGCGTAGGCCTTCATACGCCGTTCGTTCGAGGTGATGAAGTAGCGGCGGCCTTCCAACAGCAGTTCGTTGATCAACATCAAGACTCGCACCGCAACCTGGTTGCCAGAGGCCCGCGCCAGGGCGATATGAAAGTCGCGGTCGTTGCGCACGGTGATCTCGTCGGGATC
>Ga0307372_10013033_pt1 | contig 10796 bp, 8 predicted proteins | sample OX1MG_FD_202533 | JGI IMG/M metagenome (GOLD analysis project Ga0307372, IMG submission 202533) | Soil microbial communities from Risofladan, Vaasa, Finland - OX-1 | ecosystem: Environmental > Terrestrial > Soil > Coastal area > Acid sulfate soil | place: Finland: Risofladan, Vaasa | collected...
CTGCGCCGCCGTGGGCGCCCTGGGCGAGATCCTCGGAACCGCGCCGGCCTGGGTGGACCGACCCGCCGTCGGCCCGGTGGCCGACGCCCTCCTGCGGATCGGCACCGACCTCGACTACCGACGCCAGCGGGCCGAGGCCGGCGGGCACCGGGCGGCCGAACTGGCCCACCGGGCCGACGGACCGGAAGGGGCCAGCGCCGTCACCGTGTCCGCCTATCGGCGCGCCGCCGGCCGGTGAACCCGCCGGTCGTCTCGGTGGTGATCGTGAACTGGAACAGCGGACGGCATCTGGCCGCCCTGCTGGAGAGCCTGGCCACCCAGCCGGCCGAGCCGGCCTGGGAAGCGGTGGTGGTCGATAACGCCTCGACTGACGGGAGCGCCGATCTCCCCGAGGGCGCCGGCGTCCGGGTCATCAGGCAGCCGGGCAACGCCGGGTTGGCCGCCGCCAACAACATCGGAATGGCGGCCACCACCGCGCCCTACGTTCTCATCGCCAATCCCGACATCGTGCTGCCGGATAACGCCCTGGGGAACATGGTGGCGGTCATGCAGCGACACGACCGGGCCGCCCTGGTGGTACCCCGCCTCGTGGGCCCGGACGGGGTGACTCAAACCAGCGCCGGTGACCTGCCTTCTCTGGCCGAGGCACTGATGGGGCGCCGCCTCGGGCTCAGCCGGGCTCATCGACGCCACCGGGAGCCAAGCGGCTACTGGTGGCACGAGTGGCCCCACAGCACCGAGCAGCGGATCGGACGGGGCGCTGAGGCTTGTTACCTGGTGCGCCGGACGGCCATCGAGGAGATCGGCCCCCAGGACCCCCGCTACCGTCTCGACTGGGAGGGGGTGGAGTGGACGGCCCGAGCCAGCGCGGCGGGCTGGGAGGTGTGGCTGGATCCGGCCACCACGGTCACCCACGTCGGCGGGGTGAGCATCGCCCAGGCTCGCTTCCGCTGGGTGTTGGAGAGCCATATGGGGATGTACCGGTACTTCGCGGGGCGGACCAAGCCGGCGGCCCGACCCCTGCTGGGGGCGGCGGTGGGCACCCGGGCCCTGGCCAAGCTGGCCGCCACCGCCATGGGCGCGCCGCTGTACGACCGGGCCCGGGCGGTCAGAGGCGCGGACCCCCCGAGGTGATGCGGTGAGGGTGACGGTCGACTGTCGGCATGCCGGGCTGCCGGGGATCGGCAGGTTCGCTGTCGAGTTGACGGCGGCGTTGCGGCGGCGGGCGGCGGCCGATGAGGAAGTTATGGCTTTGGTCGGCCGGAGGCCAGGGGGATGGCTGGGCGAGGCGACCCTCAGCGTTCCGGGCGGACCACCCGGTACGGATGGGTCCGCGGGCAACCTGGCCGTCGCCTCGGCTCCCTTCGGGCCACTGGAACAGTTCGAGCTGCCGCTAGTTCTCGCCCGCCACCATGTGCAGCTGCACCACGCCACCCATCTGACCCTGCCGCTGGCGGTAAGGCTGCCGTTGGTGCTCACCGTCCACGACGTCCACCCCCTGACCCATGCCGACCATGCCCGGTCGGCCGCCGCCCGCGGGTACTACCGCCTGGCCATGCCCCTGGCCGTACGCCGGGCCCGGGCGGTGGTGGCCGTCTCCGACTACACCGCGGCAGAGTTGGAGAGGGTCCTTGGCCGGCCGGCCGACGTCGTCATCGCCCACGGTGTCGACCACTCTGCCTGGGCCGCGGCCGGCCATGCCGGTGGCCCGACTCCGGGCGGACCGGATGGCCCCCCCAAGACGCCCTACCTCCTCTATGTGGGCACAGCCAAGCCGCATAAGAACCTGGTCACCCTCCTGCGGGCTCACGCCGGGGCCCGGGACGACCGCGGTGAGGGCCTGCCCGAGTTGGTCCTGGTCGGGCCCACGCCGGGCGAGTTGGAAGCCATCGTTCCCGGGTCTTCGTCCGGCCCGGTGCGGGCCCTGGGCCGGGTGGCCGACGCCGAACTGCCCGGCCTCTATGCCGGGGCGGCGGTGGTGGCCGTACCGTCGCGCTATGAGGGTTTCGGCCTGAGCGCGCTGGAGGGGATGTATTGGGGGGTTCCGGTGGTGGCGGCTGATTCGCCGGGGCTGCGGGACACGGTGGCCGACGCCGCCCTGCTGGTGCCGGCCGAGGACCCGAGGGCCTGGGCCGACGCCTTGGCCCGGGCCGCCGGCGATCCGGTGATCCGGGCCACCCTCATCCAGCGGGGCCGAGCCCGGGCCAGCCGCTTCCGCTGGGACGACGCCGCTGACGCCTACCTGGCCCTCTACCGCCGACTGGCGCGGCGGTGACGGTCGTAGTTCATGTGCTCGAGGCGCTGGAGGGGGGCACCGCCCGCCACGTCTCGGACCTCGTCACCCGCGTGGCCGGCGTCGAGCATCACGTGGCCGTGCCTCCCAGTCGGGTCGGAGGGGTGACCGCCGTGGAAGCGGTGGGGGAGATGGAGGCGGCCGGAGCCACCATCCATCGCATCGACATGCGCCGCCTGCCGCTCAGCCCCCGCAATGCCACCGCTCTGTGGGAAATCGGGCGGCTGGTACGCAGAGTGCGACCGGACGTGATCCACGGACACAGCTCGGCCGGTGGTGCCCTGGCCCGTCTGGCCAGCGTGGCCGGCGGCGCCGGCCGCCCCCGGCGCATCTACACCCCCAACGGCGTCTACCCCGGGGCTCCGGCGGCGGCGGCCGAACGCGGCTTCGGGCTGCTGACCGACCGGCTGGTGGCCGTGTCCGAGAGCGAGGCCCGCCTGGTGGCGATCCGGGCCATCGTCCCCGAGGAGCGCATCGTGGTCATCCGCAATGGCATCGACCTGAACCCTCCCCCGCCAGGCGGCCCCGACCTGCGGGCGCAGTTGGGAATCGACCCCGGCGTTCCGCTGATCGGCTTCATCGGCCGGCTGGTTCCGCAGAAGGCCCCGCGTCTGGTGGTGGAGGCGGCCGGCATCCTGCTTCGCCAGGGCATCGAGGCGGTGACAGTGATGATCGGTTCCGGACCCCTGTCCGGTGAGGTGGACCGGGCCATCCGCGACCTGTCCCTCACCGAGCAGGTCAGGTGCGTCGGTCACCTGAGCCGGGCCTTCGCCGTCATCGGCCAGCTGAACGTGCTCGTCCTGCCTTCGCTGTATGAGGGCTGCCCCTACGCGCCGTTGGAGGCCATGCGGGCCGGAGTGCCCGTCGTGCTGTCCGACGCTACGGGCAACCGCGACGTGGTCGACCACGGCCGCACCGGCCTGCTCTTTCCGCCCGGGGACGCGGCATCGCTGGCCGGCGCCGTCTCCCTCCTGCTCTCCGATGCCGCTCTGAGGGGCCGGCTCACCGCGGCCGCCCGGGAGCGGCTGGCCGCCGACTTCGACATCAAGGACATGGCGGCGGCCACCGGGCGGCTCTACGCCGAGGAGGCCGGCGTTCGGGGCTAATCCGGTCAGGCGACCGTCGGTAGGCCGGCGGGGCTGGGGCCCCCGCCGGCACCGTCCGGCCGGAGGCCGGACAATGAGCTCAGCCAAGTCCGAGCACGGCCTCACCGAAACGGTCCTCGATGCCCGCCCAGGCGTAAGTCGTCTCCACCAGCGACCGGCCGGCCCGGCCGATGCCCGACGCCATCTCATCGTGGCGGCACAGATCGACGACGGCGGCGGCCAGAGCCGCCGGGTCGTCCCCCACCAGGGCGTGGGTGCCCGGCTCGATCTCGATGCCTTCCAGGCCCACCGAGGTCCCGGCCACAGGCCGGCCCGCGGCCATGGCCTCCAGCGCCTTGAGGCGGCTGCCGGTGCCGATCCGCACAGGCACCACCGCCACTCGGGCGGCGGCCAGGACGGCGCCCATGTCGGCCACGTCGATCTGAAGGCGCACCCCCGGGCGCCCGGCCAGGGCCCGCACCGCGGCGGTCGGCCTTCGACCGGCTATGTCCAGAGTTACATCGGGCATCCAGTCCCGGACCAGGGGCAGCACATGGTCGGTGAACCAAACGATCCCGTCCTCGTTGGGCAGGAAGTCGAGGGTCCCGGTGAAGACCAGACGGGGCGCGGCCGGAAGGGGCGTCACCGGGAAGCGGGAGAGGTCCACACCGTTGGGCACGACCACCACGGCCGGCCCGCCCGGCGCCGGAACCGGTGCCCCGATGAGTTCAGCGACATCGGCGGCCGACACCGCACTGAGCAGATCAAGACCGTCCAGGGCGCGGGCCTGGAAGCGGCGGGCGGCGGCGGCCTCGGCCCGGAGCAACCCGCGCTGGCGCCGACCGGGAGTCAGGGCCGCGGCCTGAACAGCCATACGGGACGGGACGTTCTGAACATCCAGGGATGAGCGCCGGCCGAGTCCGGCAGGGACGATCCCGGCCAGGCCCAGATGCTCGACGTGGACCACGTCGTAGGGCGGGTCCGAGCCGGCCGCCATCCTGTCCCCGAGGTGGCGGCGCAGCGCGGCCCGTTCCAGGCGGCGGTCGTAGACCTCGGCCGGCCGGCGCACCACCACGGCCTTCCACACATCTTCAAGCCGGCGGGCCGCCACCGAAGAAGGCGCCCGGCGCTGCTCGAAGTCCACCTCGCTCACCGAGCCGAGTAGGCCGACCACTTCCGGATCCGAGAGGTGGCCGGCCAAGACCAGGTCGACCCGGTCGCAGCGCCGGGCCAGGCCGGCCAGCAGATGGGCCTGGCGGATGGAGCCTCCGCCGACTCTGAAGTCGGGCGCCTCCGACGTGACCCAAAGGGCCCGTCTCACCGGGCCGCAACCCGGCGACGGGTGATCGCCTGACCGACCGCCCAGACGCCGGGCACGGCGGCCAGGATCAGAAACGGATCGATGCCGGCCCGCAGGCGGCTCTCACCCAGGACGGGCACGGTCACGGCGGCCAGGAGGAGCGGCGCCAACCACACCGGCCAGGTCCCGGGCCGGGACGGCCAGGCTCCCTTCCCACCGGGGCGGGAGCGGCGCCCGAGGGAAGTGGACACACCGATGAGGCCGAGGACGACCACGCCGATGAGGCCGAGGACGACCACGCCGGCCAGGCCGACGGCGTCCAGATCGGCCAGGCCGGGCCCGTAACCGTTGGCCGCCCAGGAGGCCCTCGGATCGGACAGGCCGGTGAGGTCGAAGAGGCGCAGGAGGTTCCACGCCGAAGCCCTCAGCGGATAGAGAGGGTGCTCGGCTATGTAGTGCAGCGAGGCCCGGCGCAGAGCTGCCTCTTCGGTCACCTCGTCACCCCGCAGGAGACGCAGGTACCCGGGCACGAGATCGGCCGGGCGCCATTCGGCCGGATGCAGGGGGTCATCCGCGGAGGTGGCGTTGTAGGTCCCCGAAGCCACCAGGCCGCCCTGGGTCGTCACCGGGACGAAGCGGTGCATGACTACGGCGTCGCGGATCAACCAGGGCGTGACGGTAAGCCCGGCCAGCACCACCACCACGGCCGGGGCGGCCAGCCGGGGCGAAACGCCGGACCGCCGGCCGGCGGCGGCCCGACCGGGCCACCTCCATGGCACGGCCACCAGGAGACAGACGGGCACCAGCAGCACGAAGCTGTCGGGCCGACAGAGGATGTCCAGGCCGCAGCCGACGCCGCAGGCCAGGATCCACCGAGCCGGCCGGGGAGAGCGCCGGGCGGCCAGGGCGGCGGCCAGGGTGCCCAGCTCCAGCGGCAGCGACAGCGACTCGGACAACAGGGACCCGCCGGCCAAGAGGAGCGGCGGGTAGACGGCGGCCAGCCCCATGGCCACCCGGGCCGGGCCTCGGGACCACAGTTGAGCAGCCAACCCACCGATGAGGCCGACGCTCAGGGTGCCGAGCACCACCTCGACCGCCCGGGCCACCGTGACATGGACGCCGATCAGCCAGTACAGGCCGGCCAGGAACAGGGGCCACAACGGCGGCCGGAAGGCGGTGGGCCCACCGCCGGGAGCGACCACGGTGGGGCCGAAACCGTGACCCGCAGCGATGGACACAGCCAACCGCTGGTAATCGGCCGGATCGTTGACCAGGAGGAGGTGGCGGGTGGCGACCAGCCAGACCACTCTGAGCACCAGGGCGGTGCCCAGGATGACGGCCTCCGGCACCGGCCGGGTGGGGGGCGCCATGGCCGCCCGAGGCTAACCGGGCAGGACTTCGGCCCCAGGGAGCGAAATCCCATTGGTGCGGACTGCCCGGACGGCCCTGATCAGCGCGCCCCGGGCGTCCCTCCGGCCGATGAAGCTGGCTGCCGCTTTCACGCTGGCCGCCACCCTGGCCGCCGCCACTGTCGCCCTGGCCGCCCCGAGCATGGCCGCCGCCCCGGCTGCGGCCCCGGCCGCGGCGGCCACCTCGGCCCAGAAGATCCCCGCCGGGATAACGGCTGTGGCCGACGGCACCGGCGGACAGACCGCAGGGGCGTCCGTGCCGGACATGGGCAGCGCCGCCAATGACCGAGCCCTGGCCCGTATCAAGGCCGACGGGCTCAACACCGTCTCGCTGTTCGTGTGGTGGCTGACTACCGGACCGACCTCGGACGCGCTCAACCCCTACCAGGGCACCCAGTCCGACGCCTCGCTGGACGCCGAGATCAGGACGGCCCGGGCCGACGGGCTGGCCGTCAGCCTGACCCCGGTCTTCTACTGCTCGGGCTGCCAGGGGGGCTGGAGGGGGACAATGGAGCCCTCGGATGCGATGGTGTTCTTCGCCGCCTATGGAGCCTTTGTCAACCACTACGCCACCCTGGCCCAGCGGGATGGGGCGTCGACCTTCTTCGTCGGCAGCGAAATGTCCTCGCTGGAGACCGCTACCAGCCAGTGGCGTTCGGTCATCAGCGCAGTGCGCAGCCGCTTCCATAGGACCCTGGCCTACGAGGAGAACTGGGACGTCCTCGGCCAGGCCCGCTTCCTCTCCGACGTCGATCTGATCGGAATCTCGGCCTACTTCCCCCTGGACGACGGAGCTTCCCCCGACCTGACCCGCCTGCTCACCGACTGGACCTCGAGCCAATCCTCCAGCGCGCCGGGCCGCAACTGGGAGGGCGCACTGGCCGGCCTGGCCCAGAGAACGGGACGGCCGATCGTGTTCGGGGAGGCCGGTTACATGTCGGGTGACTTTGCCGCCCGCCAACCGTTCCTCGACTTCCAGGGCCAGGCCGACTGGCAGCTTCAGTCCGACCTCTACCAGGCCCTGCTACAGACCTTCTCCGGGCGCTCCTGGTGGCGGGGCGTGGATTGGTGGGAGTGGTTCCCCTCCAGCGGCTCGGTGGCCGATGACAGCCGCACCCCGGAGGCCAAGACGGCCGAGTCACTGCTCAAGGACTGGTACGGACGCGGCTGGCGGCCTTCCGACCCGGGCCGGGCCCTCACCCTCCTGGCCTCGGGCCAGGCGGGCACCGTGCCGACGGCGCACATCGAGTCGGCGTCGGCGCCGTCTTCGATGACCATCCCCGGAGTGGTGGCGCCCGACAGCCCGCTGGTGCTGGCCGGACCGGGGACCCCAACCTCGCTCGGGGCCGGCGTTGGCGACCCGGTGGCCGGTCCTGGCTCCGCCTATCGGGGCCGTCTGGACGGCTGGGACGACGCCGGCCTGGCCGGCCTGCTCATCCTCCTGGCCGGCCTCGGAGCGGCGGTGTGGATGACCCTGGGGCGGCCCCCGGCCCGGGCCGGGGCCCAGCGGTAGCGTCATGGCCCGGTGGCATCGGTCAACGTGAGCAGCCAGGACGACAGGGAGGCCGACGTCGTCAAGCTGGAGAGATGGACCGGTCCGTGGCAACCCCAGGACCCGGACGCCAACTTCAAGGCCGATGTTGCCCTCTATGCCCACCTCGAACCGATGGCGACCGTCAGGAGACTGGCCCTGGCTATGGACATCCCGGAAGGAGCCATCGTCCGCTACGTCCTGGCCAAGTACGCAACCGGCGGAAGCGGGAGCCTGCTCGAACTGGGACCGACCATGATCAAGCGCCTCTGGGAGCCGATCGAGGGGGCCGAGGAGGCCGACACCGACCACGCCCGGCTGGCCGCTTACCAACAGCTGCGCCAGATGCTCTCGTGGCTGCGCCTGCCGCTGGAAGACGACTCAATCTACGAATGAGAGGTGGTGCCGGCCGGACCGAACTCGGCCACCAGGGCCGCCACCAGTACCGCGGGTAGATCCGCCACCGAGGCAAAGGCGACCCAGCGGGCCAGCCACTCCGGGTGGAACTTGGCATTGAACCGATAGAGCGACTCGACTTTGATCCAGCGGTCGAGGAGGTGGACCAGCCAATACTCGAGGCGCTGCAGGCGATTTCGCTCGTCCCCTAGATCCATGAGGGTCTTGAAGGTGGCGAAGTTGAGCGACACGTGGTCGAAGCCGTGCCCAGCCGCCCAGGCCACCGTGTCCACGATCATGCGCTCGTTGACCCCGTTGGGCGAACGGGGCCGGCGCCGCATCAGGTCGAGGGAGAGGGCCCGGCCCCCCATGCAGGGGGCGTAGCGCTGGAAGGCGATGAGGCGACCGTCGGCGTCCCGGCACATGACGATCACACACTCGGGGCGACCCAGGGCGGTGTCGCTGTAGGTCATGGAGAAACCCCGCTCGGGCGCCAGGCCCAGAGCTTCCTCGGCCACTTCAGCCAACTCGGCCCGGAGGCCGGCGTCCACCTCGGCCTCCAGGCGAACCTTGGTCGTGACCCCGAAGTTGGCGCTGCGCTTGGTGGCCTGGCGCACATTGCGCATGGAGGGCGTATCCAGGCGAAAGCCCTCGGTCCGCACCAGGGCCTCGTCCCCGACATAGATGGCGTGCATACCCGCACGGCGGGCCGCCTCCATGGCCGCGGTGTCCAGGCCGATGATGGCCGGGCGCAGCCGATAGGCCGAGCAGTGGGCCAGGAACCCGGTCAGGGTGGCCTCCACGGCGTCGTCCACCGAGGACGTGGAGAACGGGCCGATCGCCCCCGCCGGCAGCATCGGACAGCCCGAGGCCAGGGCCACCCCGAAACGGGACCGGTAGCCGATGACGCCCCCGGTCTCGGGGTGCACGTAGTGGACCTTATCGACCCGGTCGGTAAACGGATCCAGGGTGTCGCCCCCCGGGCGGTCCACCAGGCCGGCCACCAGTGGGTGGCGGTTGGGCGTCGGATCCATCGGCAGCGAGTAGCGGAGGAATACCAGGACAACGGCCAGCACCCCGTCACCGAGGAAGGGGGTAGGCCCGAGCGACCAGGGACCCACTCGCATGACCAGGGCGGAAAAGCCCAGACCTCCCAGGGCCGCCGCCGCCGTCAACGTGCCGTTGGGCCGGCGGGAGAACACGGACCGACCCATGGCCACCAGCGCCAGGCCGATCAGGACATCCGGCACCGGCGCCCCGCCGGGGAGGTACAGCCGCAGAGCCGACTCGACGGATCCGACACTGTGGGCCGGGCCGCCCCCGGCGGCCCGCAGGAGGTAGCCGGCCCCGGCCAGAACCAGGATCAGGCCGAGGACGGTGGCCCCCAGCACGACGGCGGCCGGCGCCGCTCCTCCCTCGGCCATGGCTCCCCGGCGGCCTCGGACCGGCTGGGTCAGACGCAGGGCCGACTCCCTCAGATCGGCCACCACCGCTCCGGGGGCGAAGGCCCGCCGGCTCACGTCAGCCATGGCCCTGCCCCCTCACCCGACCGGAGCCGGCCTCGCAGACCAGGCCGCTCATCCCGCCAGCCTGGACCGCCACGCCCCAACCGCCTCGGCCAGGGACAGCTCCAACAGCCCTTCCACCGCTATTCGGGTGCCCCCGGCGCTGCCCAACACCAACCCGGGGACCCCGGCCGCCTCGGCCCGCTCCAGCACCCCGAGGGGATCGGGGGTGCACGCCAGCACCCGCGAGGGCGCCTCGGACCACAGCTCGGCGTGATCCCGGACCCCGCCGATGCCGGCGCCCACACCGCGGGCCACCGCCATCTCGGCCAGGGCCAGGGCGATCCCACCGTCGGAGATGTCGTGGAGCCCGGAGAGGGCCCCGTCCACCACCAGGCCGGCCACCAGCGCCAATAGGGCCGCGTGAGCTTGGTAGTCGACCGGGACCAGCGCACCGGTGCGGTGGCCCCGGCGGGCGGCCCAGGCCGAGCCGTCCAGGGCGCCGGCGCTCCGGGACCCCTCCCGGGAGCCGAGCAGGACTATGGAGTGGTCCTCCACCAAGCCGACTACCGGCGGCCGGCGCTCGAGGGTGGGGACCAGGCCGAGCACGGCCACCACCGGGGTCGGGTCGATGTCCACGCCGGCGGTCTCGTTGTAGAGGCTGACATTCCCCCCTACAACGGGGATGGACAGGGCCGTACAAGCCTCGGCCATCCCGTCGATGGACTCGGACAGCTGCCACATGACCTCGGGGTGCTCGGGATTCCCGAAGTTGAGGCAGTTGACCAGGGCCACCGGCTCGCCCCCGCCGCAGGCCACGTTCAGGGCCGACTCGGCCACCAGCCAGGCGGTCCCGACCCGGGGGTCGACCGAGCACCACCGTCCGTTGCCGTCTGTGGACAGAGCCAGGCCCCGGTCCGAGCCGGCCCGGCCCAGCGGGTCGGAATCGACCGAGTTGACCCCCGGACCCTTGAGGCGCAGCACCACTGCATCCGAGCCCGGCCCGACCACGGTGTTGAGGAACAGCTGGTGGTCGTACTGGCTGAACACCGGCCCGGTGTCCATGAGCAGCCCCATAACGTCCTGCTCCGAGTCTCCCGGACCGGGCGCCCGGAGGGCGCCCAATGCATTCAGCTTCCGCCGCTCGACCAGGTCGGCCGGGGCGGCCAGAGGTCGGTGGTAGAGGGGGCGGTCCTCCCCGAGGGCCAGGGCGGGCACATCGGCCAGCACCGGCCCGTCCCACCCGTCCAGGATGCGCAGACTGCCTGTGCTCATGG
>Ga0307372_10013034_pt1 | contig 10796 bp, 10 predicted proteins | sample OX1MG_FD_202533 | JGI IMG/M metagenome (GOLD analysis project Ga0307372, IMG submission 202533) | Soil microbial communities from Risofladan, Vaasa, Finland - OX-1 | ecosystem: Environmental > Terrestrial > Soil > Coastal area > Acid sulfate soil | place: Finland: Risofladan, Vaasa | collected...
ATCGACCTGATCGCTGACGCCGAGCGGATCGGCGGGCTCGACGTGCAATACGTGGCCGGGTGACGGCGTGGCCGCGGCGTACGGCACTATTGTTCTGGCGCACGGGAGGGCGAGATGAACGAGGCCGGGTACGCACTGCAGCCCGTCGGATCGGTCGAGTCCCCGCTCACCGATCGTGACCTGGCGCCGCGACAAGGTGACGAGGGGGCACCGCAAGCCTGGCTGGTGCTCGACGCGAGCATGCGGGCGGCCATGGATGGCCTGGCGGTCGGTGCCGAGGTCATCGTGCTCACCTGGCTCGACCGTGCTCGCCGCGATGTGCTGCGGGTCCGGCCGCGCGGCGATCAGAGCCGTCCCGAGCAGGGAGTGTTCAGCACCCGCTCGCCGGACCGGCCGAACCCGATCGGGCTGCATCAGGTGCGCATCGTCGCGATCGACGGCACCAGGATCGCGGTGCGGAACCTCGAGGCGCTCGACCAGACGCCCATCCTGGACATCAAGCCGCTGCTCGGCCCGGTCGACCAGCGGTGAATGCCCGGGCCGGGCTGCGGCCGGGCCAGCAGGGATACTGCTGTGATGGCGCCTAGTCACGACACCTACCTGCATGGACATCACGACAGCGTGCTGCGGTCGCACCGATGGCGGACGCCGGCCAACTCGGCTGGCTACCTGCTCGCGCACCTGCCCGGCAACGCCGACCTGCTTGACATCGGCTGCGGGCCCGGCACGATCACGGCCGGGCTGGCGGCACACATGCCCGAAGGCCGGGTGGTCGGCCTCGACGCGGCCGGTGACGTGCTGGTGCAGGCGCGGGCGGAAGCGCGGCGCCAGGGTGCGGGCAATGCCTCCTTCGAGGTCGGCGACGTGTACCACCTGGCCTTTGCGGACGCGTCGTTCGACGTGGTGCACGCGCACCAGGTCCTTCAGCACCTGTCGGACCCGGTCGCCGCCCTGGCCGAGATGGGCCGGGCCTGCCGGGACGGCGGGGTCGTCGCGGCCCGCGACAGCGACTATGGCGGGATGATCTGGTTCCCGCAGGACGAGGAACTGGCCGAATGGCGGCTGCTGTATCAGCGGGTTGCCCGGGCGCTGCGCGGTGAGCCAGACGCGGGCAGGCGCCTGCTGTCCTGGGCGCAGGCAGCCGGTTTCGGCCGGGTCGAGGCGTCGGCGAGCGTCTGGTGCTACACCGGCCCGCAGGACAGGCAGTGGTGGGGACGGCTGTGGGCCGAGCGACTGACCGACTCGTCGTTCGGCGACCGTGCCGTCGAGCACGCGCTAGCCACCAGAGCCGATCTCCGGCGGCTGGCAGAGGCCTGGCTCCGGTGGTCAGCCAGCGCCGACGGATGGTTCCTGATCCCGCACGGCGAGATCCTCTGCTGGCCGGGCACGAGCTCGTCGACGAGTTCAGGCTGATGATGGACCCGCTCCTGGCGGGCAGCGGCAAGCGTATCTTTGTCGACGACGGCGTGCTCAGGCCGCTGCGCCTGATCGAATTGCAGCCCACCACGACCGGCGCCGTGCTCGCGACCTACGGCATGGCTTCGGTCTGATCCGCGGTCCGCTCCGCGTCCGTCCGCCATGCCCGAGACCGGCTCAGGGCCAGCACGCCCGCCGTCATCGCGGCCAGCGGGATGACGGCCAGCAGCAGTATCCAGCCCTGCCGCACATGCTCGCCGAACGCCGCCGCACCCCAGAGGGTGGCGACGACAGGGTCGGTCAGCGTGATGCCTGGCTGCGCGGCCGCGAGCGTACCCGCGTGGTAGGCGTTCTGCAGCAGCCAGGTCGAGGTCAGCCCCGCGGCCCCGCAGGCATAGAGCTGCCAGGACGACAGGACACCGCTGACGCCGCCCGCGGAGAACTGCGCTGCCATCCCCTTGGTCAAGGCAGCGGTCAGGCCGTAGCCGAAGCCGCTGGCAATTCCCAGCATGGCCGCCCTGGTGGCTGGCCTGCGCTGCGCCCTGGCTCCGACATACAGTGCCGCCACGACCCCGGCGTTGGCCGCCGCGCCCGCGAGCCAGACCGTGGCCGGCACCGGTCCGCCTGGCCCCGGCCGCGGGTCGAGCAAGAGGACCAGGCCCATGACGCCGGCCGTCATCGTGGCGATGGCCGCCCAGTCCCGGCCCGTGAGCTGACTGCCGAGAAAGCAGACGCTGCCGATCAGCGTCAGCGGCAGCTCGAGGATGACGATCAGCTGAACCGCCGCCAGCTGCCCGGTTCCGAGCGCCGCTGCCGCGAGCACGAACGAGGCGAGCATGAGCGCGACCGCGCCCAGCCAGGCCCGGCGGTGCAGCAGCTGAGCGAAGAGCCGGAGCCGGAAGGCCAGGTCCGCGGGAGCCTCGCGACTGGCCTTGCGGTTCAGCACGTCGCCGACCGCGTTCACCGAGGCGGCAAGGAAGGCCAGCACATAGCTGATCACTCGAGTCCTGCGCGCATGGGCCGTTTCCTACCCGCATCAGCGCCCCGTAACGTTGCCAGGAATTACCTTAGGTTCGACCATGCTCGTGGGCATACTGCCGGTATGCCGCACCGTTAGGGCTATCGTCCCGGTCGTCTTTACCTCGTCACCCGCGCCGATCTCGCGCCAGGGACGCAGGCCTGCCAGGCGGCGCACGCGGCTGTCGATTTCGTGGTCGCCTACCCTGCGCTCACCGGTGACTGGCATGCGGTATCCAACACGCTCGTCATCCTCGCTGCGCCCGACGAGCTGTCGCTCGGCTGGCTCTGCCGGGACGCCGAGTTCGCTGGCCTGCGCCTGGTCAGGATTCATGAACCCGATCTGGGCGGTGCGCTGACCGCGGCGGCGATCGAGCCGGTGGCACATGATCTCCTCCGCGGGCTGCCGCTAGCCCTGGCACCAGCCCGGCGGACCGGAACCGACTCCCTCCCCTGGCACAGAGGGGGGTGAGAACATGACCACCCGATGGCTGCAGCGGAAGGCGTGGCGGCAGGCGGCTGCCCTCGACGCGCTGAACCGGCGGGTTGTCAGCCAGCGGTTCGTGCTGCGGACGCTGGACGAGCTCGGCAGGTCGCTGACCGCGGCCGAATACCAGTCCGCTCGGGCCCGGGTCACGAGCCGGCCGCTGACTGACCGGCTCGAGGACCCGGAGGTTGCCTGAGCGCCGGGGCGCGCGCCGGCGATGATGGGTGAGCGGCAGGCGCCGCCGCTCACCCGTCGCCCCAGGAGCCCGACGGCAGGGCAGCCGCCTCTAAATCGGCACGCAGCGGGTTCGACTCCCGCCTAGGGCACCACAGCAGAAACGGCGCTGACGAGCGATCTAGCCTGCGCGCTTGAATGGCTTGCCCGTTCCCGTCGTGCAGAACAGGCGCAGGCTCTCGAGGTAGTAGCCCCAGTTGTAGTTGCAAATGCCGTAGTAGTCGTCCTCGAGCTCGACGGCGTACTCCTGCCAGAACCGCACCCTGGTGCGTCCGTCGTCGAGCTCGCCGAGGGCGAACCTGAAGTCGCTCTCCTGCCAGGGCTGGTGACCGGAGACGCAGCGCCAGCGAAGATCGTGGCCTGGGTCGAGACCGGTAATCTCCATGACCGGGCTGACTCCGCATCGAAGATCCAGTGCGCCCGGACGCCGACGGCCGGCGGTTCCGACCTGACCTCGGTCGTCCACCAGCCCTCATCGTGCCGGGCTGGGTGAGACCCGCCCAGATCGTCGACGCCGGGACGTCTAGATCAAAAACATGATGAATGGCCTTCATTGACTGAGTTTGCGGCTGCGCGACCCGAGCGCCGCCGGCCGGATCGGCAACCCTATGAACCCCTGGTGGTGCTATAGGCCCACCAGGGGTTCATAGGGTCCTTGGGCCAGAGGGATCACTTCGCGGGCTGGGCGGATTGACCCCGATGTTGGCGCGGCCGGGCTGTGGGAGACGGCGGAGCCGGGCAGCAAGGTCACCGAGGCAGCACTACCAGGACGAACTCCCGGTTAGGATTCCCTTGAGCTAATAGTCACGGTCTTCGTCCGGCTCGGACGGAGTTCCTGATTGCCGCAGGGGGAGGCTCGCGGCGCGCGTGCGGTCCCAAACGATACCGATGATGGGGTTATCGTCTCGCCGGGTTGGCCTGGTGGGGTAGTGCAGTGAGTGAGGCGGGAGGGCTAATCCATGCGTCGACGCCGCGACCGCAAGGTGCCCAGCGAGCCCACGCGGCCAGCGGCAGGGCAGCCAGCGGCAGGGCAGCCGGAAGCTGGACAGTCGGCTGGCGGGCACCAGGCGAGTTCAGCGCACGAGCAGCGGCCGCCCTACTCGGCCGACCAGTGGCAGGCGGGGCAGCAGGCGTGGCCGTCCTACCCAGGTGAGCAGCCCTCGACGGTGGTGTTCTACCCGGGCCAGCAGGCGCAGCCGGGCGAGCAGGGTTACCAGGGCCAGCAGGGCCAGCAGGGCCAGCAGGGTTATCAGGGCCAGCAGGGTTATCAGGGCCAGCAGGGCCAGCAGGGTTACCCAGGCGAGCGTGGTCGGCAGCCCCAGCAGCATGCGGATCAGCAGTGGTATCAAGGTCAGCACGCCACCCCGGCTCAGCCGTCCTATCCTCCTGGGCAGTGGTACCAGGACCAGCCGTACCAGGACCAGTCCTATCGGAGCCAGCAGTCCTACCCGGGCCAGCAGCCCTACCCGGGCCAGTCCTACCCGGGCCAGTCCTACCCGGGCCAGCAGCCGTACCCGCTGGACCAGTCGCCCGCCGGCCAGCAGCCTTACCTGGCGGACCGTGCGCCCGAGGGTCAGGCCGCTGCAACGATCCAGCCCGCGGTGGACCCGCTCTCCTGGGCCAGGCAGTCCCAGGGATCGCAGCCGACTCAGACGCCTTATGCGTCACCAGCCACCCAGCAGGGCAACGGACCTGGCGTGAATAACCCAGGCCCAGGACCGGCTTCCCAGCAGCTCGCCGTGATCGACCCGCCGACCCGCCCGAAGCGGCGCCGGCGGAAGGTCACCGTCCTCGTGCTGGTCGCGGTGCTCATCGCGGGAGCGGCCGCGGCGGGCGGGTTCTACGTGCTTAACCGCACCAAGGGCAGCCCTCAGCAGACCGCGGCGGCCTATCTGAGCGCCTGGCAGCGGCGGAACTACCGCGCGATGGGCAAGATCAGCGTAGGCGTCCCGCACGGTGGCCTGGCCGGTCCGCTGACCGGGGTCGACCGGCACCTCGGCGTACGGAGCACGCAGCTGACGCTCGGCAAGGTCACCAGCGCCAGTGGCACGGCGCGGGCGAGCTTCGTGGTCAAAGACCATCTGACCGGCAATCATGTCTGGAAATACAAGGGCGCCCTCCGCCTGGTGAGCCGCAACCAGCGCTGGTGGGTGAACTGGAGCCCGGCCGCCATCTACCCCGACCTGAAAACGGGTGAGCGGTTCGCCCTGACCAGCACCTGGCCGGCCAGGGCGCAGATTCTGGCCGCGGACGGAACCGTGCTCAGCTCCCCGGCGGCCGTCGCCCAGTCCGGCTCGATCGGCCTGCTGACCGGCACCGTGGTGAAGGCGACGGCGAAACAGGCCAAGGCGCTCGGCGCCCCGTACAAGGCGGGCGACCTGATCGGCGCGGGCGGGATCGAGCAGGCGTATCAGAACCGGCTGGCCGGCAGCCCGTCACTGACGATCAAGATCGTCGGCCCTGGCAAGCACATCGACGGGACAGCTCATAGTTTCGCCGCAAAACCCGGACAACCGGTGCGGACGAGCATCAGCATGGCCGTTCAGATAGCGGCGTCGCAGGCGGTCTCGACAGCCAGCACGACGAAGCCCGTCGACATGGTGGTCATCCAGCCGTCGACGGGCCACGTGCTGGCCGTGGTGGAGCGGCCTGGCGGCTGGAACCGGGCGATCGACGGAACCTTCCCGCCCGGGTCGACCTTCAAGATCGTCACTGCCTCCGCCCTGGCGAAGACGGGCATGACCCCGTCCAGCCAGGTGCAGTGCCCGAGCAGGATCGATATCGGCGGCCGGGTTTTCCATAACGACAACAACGAGCAGCTTGGCACGACCACCTTCCTCAGCGCGTTCGCCATTTCCTGCAACACCACCTTCGCCGAGCTCGGCGCGAACCGGGTGTCCGCGTCCGCGCTGGAGTCGATGGCGAGGACGTTCGGCTTCAACTCCAGGCCGGCCCTCGGCATACCGGCCAGGCTCGGCTCGTTCAGCCGGCCGCACTCGCAGGTGGATCAGGCCGCTGACGCGTTCGGCCAGGGAACCGACCTGGTCAGCCCGCTGAGCCAGGCCGCAGAGGCGGGAGCCATCGAAGATGGCACCTGGCGGCCGCCGCTGCTGGTGCTCAGCCCCGCGCCGAAGCAGACCGCCCGGCCGCACCCGCTCAGCTCGGCGATCCTCGCCACTCTCCGGCCGCTGATGGCAGCGGTGGTGACCAAGGGCACCGCGGCCGGGGTTGGCTTCCCGCCCGGCGTTTACGGCAAGACCGGCACGGCGGAGTACGGAACCGGGACGCACCTGAAGTCTCATGGCTGGTTCATCGGCTACCGCGGCGACCTCGCCTTCGGCGTCCTGGTCGAAGGCGGCGGCTTCGGGGCCAGCAGCGCGGGGCCGATCGCCAACGCCTTCCTGCACCGGGTCTGACCGCCTGCTGCCTGCCCGCAGCCTCGGCGGGCTAACGAGTTCAGCCGCGCAGGACCGGCAATGAGTGCGAAGACGACGGTGAAGGCCAGCGGCAGCCTGAGCGTCGCCAGCGTCAGCATGACCACGACAATCAGCCAGCTGGTCAGGAATAGCTCCTGGGTCGATGTCGCAGCCGCTGCACTAATGCCGAACCAGTTGTGGGTCAGGCCCAGCACAAGGACGGCGTAGCTGAGCCAGAAGCCGGCGAATATCCCGAAGACGCTCGCCACCGCGCTCTGGCCGAGGTTCGCGCTCCAGATCGTTGCTAGGAACAGGCCAGCCGCCGTAGCGGCCAGGATGATCGGAAGGGAGGCTCTCACGGCATCGGCGGGCACCATGCCAACGAGGACAAGGCCGAGAGCCACCGAGCCTACGATGAAGCTAGGAAGCCCTAGCGTGGCCGGGTCGCCAGCGGGTGCGGCTGGCGCCTCCGGCGCGGCGACGGTTTCACTGGCGGCCACAACCTCCTTGATCTGCGTTCCTGGCTGGGACGATTCGTCGGCGTTCGGGTTTAGCGCGGTCATGGCCTGCTCCTCTGCCGGTACCGTGCATGAGCCGCTGATCGGACAGCAGGCTCTGCCACCTCTCTATCCCGGCATGGCGGAGAGAAGCTTCTGAGTATGAGTCAGGAGCACTTCGGCGGACGAGCAGGTCAGCTCGCAGGGGTGACGATCCCGTACTCCCGCACCTTGCGGTAGATCGTGGCCCGCGACATCCCGAGCGACTTCGCCGCCTTCACCTTGTTGCCGCCCGAGTCGAGCAGCGCCTCCACGATCGCGTCCCGCTCCATCGACTCCAGCGGGCTGAGCAGCCGCCTGCTCACCGTCCAGCATTCCGGCGGCAGATCGGTCGGCTGGATCGCCCCGACCCGTCGGTGCTGGATGACGCGGCGCAGCACCTGCCAGAGCTGCTCGGTGTTGCCCGGCCACGTCGAGCGGAGCAGAAGCTGCATCGCCGTGAGCGAGCAGGTCAGCCGGCCTGGCTGGCTGAGCTTGCCGAGGAAGAACGGGACCAGGTCGTTCAGGTCCTCGATGTGATGCCGCAGCGGCGGCAGCTCGACCGTGCGCGGGAAGAACCGCAGCAGCCTGGTCAGGTGCGCGCTGTCTCGTCCCTCGGTCAGGGTGACGGCGACCCAGAGCGAGCGCTGCCTGTCCAGCGCCTGCGCTTCCTGCATCGCTGCGGCGATCGCGTGCGTCCGGCGGGCGTTGAGTTGCTCGACGTGCCTGATGACCAGGCCGCCCTCGCCCTCCAGCAGTTCCCTGCGTACGTCCGCCTGCCAGTGCTGGTCCGTGGCGTCCGCCGCGTCCAGCACGCGGAACACTCCGGCCGGGTTCCGGCGCTGGAGCGTGGCACGCAGCACCGCCAGCTTGCCGACGCCGCGCTCGCCCGCCAGCGCCAGCCAATCTCGGGCGGCGTAGGCGGCATCGACCTGATGACAGGCCCTGAGCCACAGCGCGCCCGAGCCGACCAGCCCGGGCAGGAACATCCGGGATGGCGGCTGGGCATGGGCGTCGGCAGCCCGCGTCTCCACCTGCTCGATGAGCTTGACCTGCACGACGCCACCCTGCCGGCCTGGGCCGCGTACCGGCCGGCAGAGCAGGCGGGCCCTGGTGCCGCTCGGCAGTTCGATGACGAGGTTTCCCGGGTCACGGCTCGCGAGCGCGTCGGCGGCGTGGCCGAGCAGGACCACCTGATCCCCGGGATCGAGCGTCTGCCTGGCGTGCTCGTTCATCATGACCATGTCGTTGTTGAGCGCGACCACCATGCCGCCGGCATGCCGGCAGGCGCGCAGGTACTCCTGGAGCAGCTCGAGTTCGGGGGCACTTCCCGCGGCGAACAGTGCCTTGGTGATCTGGTCGGCCGTGGTCCTGGCCAGCGCGATCAGCAGCGGATCGGCGTCCTTCCGCCAGCAGGTCAGGTCGACGGCGCCGACCGTCTTGCCGGAGATCGGGTGGTGGATGGGCACTCCGGCGCAGGCGAGGTCCTCGAGCTTCTCGGCATAGTGCTCGTGGCCGAATACGTGCGCAGGCCGGCCGATCTCCAGCGCGGTTCCGATGCCGTTGGTGCCGACGAACTCCTCGGCATAACTGAAGCCGGGAGCCAGCTTGACGCCGTCGAGATGCCGGTCAAGGTCATGGTCCGCCGCCAGCCTGGTCAGCACGACCCCGTTGGCATCGGTCAGGATGACGCTGATCGGCTGGCCTTCCAGGCTCTCGCGAAGCTGCCGCAGGACCGGCAGGGCGGTGCGGGTCAGCGGGGTGTCGAGGTCCGGGTCACGGATGTAAGACAGGTCGATCCGGTCAGCCGCCACTTTCCAGCTTCTGGAACGCCACCACGATGCCAGGATCGTGTCACGCACCTGGTTGGGCTCAACCGGCTCGGCGGTCAGGAACCGCTCCCGGTTCACGGCGAGCCGATCGCCGTTGACCAGGCTCAGTCTGTCGGCAACAACTCGCGACATGCGCCTCCTAGCCTCCGGCCATGCCCCTGGGTGGCGAGATGAGTGCAGACCTTGGCGGACCGGGTGGCCAAGGTTTTTTCGCTACCACTCAAGATAAGCACGGCGTGGCAAGCGACTGTCTCAAGTTGAGACCGCCAGGTCAGGCTTATTGCCATTTGATGCCTGGACACCACGGAGACGAAGGCCAAGGCTAGCCCGCTCGGAGGTGCCCGTTGGACCGTCCGGATGAGTCTGCGATCGAGACATTCAATCCCTGGAGCATCGTTAATCTCGTCTTTCACCATCTAGCCGGGCAAGGACTTCATCCGCAGCTCGGCAGCGCTGGTGATCCAGGCGCACCGGCCGCCGACCTGCTGCGAGCGCTGGGCATCGAGCCAGCGCTCGAGGGAAACCGCCAGGACTCACTGGCCGTCAGGAATCATCTCGAGCAGATCAAAGCCGTGTTCTTCGGCGAGAGCTGAAAACGGTCCTGTCTCATGTTGAGAGCGCCATTACGCCGTTATCGGGTTGTGATGGCCCCCATGAGGAGTTTCGGGCGTGCGGAGCTCGTGACTTCACCAGCCGAGCGATTCGCCGCGCTGGAGAAGACGACCAAGGCTGCAGGCCGCCTGTCTGCGCCGACCCGAGGGAAGAGGGGTGACACATGAGTCGCCAGAGTGTGGCCAGGGCTCATCAGAAGATCCAGGAACTGTCCTGGGAGCCGCTTTATCACGAGCCGGTCTCGCAGTACGGCACGGACTACACGTTCGCCAAGGCCCAGAAGAAGGATCCGCTCAAGCAGGTCCTGCGGTCCTACTTCCCGATGCAGGAGGAGAAGGACCACCGGGTCTACGGCGCTTCGGACGGCGCCATCCGCGGCAACATGTTCCGCCAGGTTCAGGAGCGCTGGCTGGAATGGCAGAAGCTGTTCCTGTCGATCATTCCGCTCCCCGAGATCTCGGCGGCCCGGGCGATGCCGCTGCTCTTCCGGACGGTTCCCAATCCCGAGCTGCATAACGGCCAGGCGATCCAGATGATCGACGAGGTGAGGCACTCGACGATCCAGCAGAACCTCAAGCGCCTGTACATGAACAACTACATCGACCCGGCGGGCTTCAACAGCAGCCTTCGCAATTTCCAGAACGACTACTGCGGGACGATCGGCCGACAGTTCGCGGAGGGCTTCATCACCGGTGACGCCATCACCGCCGCGAGCATCTACCTGACGATCGTCGCGGAGACGGCCTTCACGAACACGCTGTTCGTGGCTATGCCGGCCGAGGCGGCTGCCAACGGCGACTACCTGCTGCCGACGGTGTTCCACTCCGTGCAGTCCGACGAGTCCAGGCACATCAGCAACGGATACGCGACGCTGCTGATGGCGCTCGCCGACGAGAGCAACCACCAGTTGCTCGAGCGTGACCTGCGCTATGCCTGGTGGAACAACCACCGGGTGGTCGACGCGGCGATCGGAACGTTCATCGAGTACGGCACCAAGGACCGCCGCAAGGACCGGGAGTCCTATGCCGAGATGTGGCGGCGGTGGATCTACGACGACTACTACCGCAGCTACCTCGTACCGCTCGAGAAGTACGGCCTGGTCATCCCGCACGACCTGATCGAGGAGGCGTGGAACCAGATCTGGAACAAGGGCTACGTCCACGAGGTCGCGCAGTTCTTCGCCACCGGCTGGCTGGCGAACTACTGGCGGATCGACCCGATGACCGACAAGGACTTCGAGTGGTTC